>Ga0070678_100000494_pt1 | contig 18912 bp, 14 predicted proteins | sample KBSM73metaG_FD_65647 | JGI IMG/M metagenome (GOLD analysis project Ga0070678, IMG submission 65647) | Miscanthus rhizosphere microbial communities from Kellogg Biological Station, Michigan, USA - KBS M7-3 metaG | ecosystem: Host-associated > Plants > Roots > Rhizosphere > Soil ...
CGGCAGTGACGACGGCCCAGCGCGAGGTGATCATGGTCACGCCGTATCTGGTGCCCAGTGAGAGCGGGATGGGGGTGTTGTGCTCGCTGGCCGGCCGTGGCGTGGCGGTGCGCGTGCTCACGAATTCGCTCGCTTCTACCGATGTGCCGGCGGTGCATTCGGCCTACGCCCGATACCGGCCGCGACTGCTGGCCTGCGGTGTACAGCTGTTCGAATTGCGTCCGGCCAGTGCCGTCGACACGGCCACGCGCCGGAGGCTGTCGTCGCATGGCAGTCTGCATGCCAAGGCCATCGTCATCGACCGACACTGGTTGCTCATGGGCTCGATGAACCTGGACCCGCGCTCGCGCCGGCTGAATACTGAGGTGGCGCTGCAAACCGACAGCGCGGACATAGGCGGGCAACTCGCCGCGCTGTTCGACGAGTCGGTAACGCTCGACCAGGTCTGGCAGGTCGTGCTGGAGCGGCCGGGAGATTCGAAGTCAGCGGTCGCGTGGAACGGTCTGGTCGACGGGCAGCCCAGCGCCGAAGCCGATGAGCCGGGAGCCAGTGCCTGGCGGCAGTGGTCGGCCACGCTGCTGGGTTGGTTGATCGACGAGGAGCTGTTGTGAGTGAAGAGCGCACATCTTGATCTGGCTCAAGTTGGATCCGCCTCGCCAGATGATCATCCGTGGCGAAGAGTGGGTCAGCCCTCGCCCGCGATGAACCCAAGTAGAGGCGATCCAAGTGGAAATCAAAGTTCTCGGATCTGGTTGCAGCAAGTGCCGCAGCACCATCGGCATCATCGAACGGGCCGCGCGGGCTTCTAGCGCCGACGTCGAGATCGTCAAGGTCGAGAGCCCCGACGAGATCAGGCGCTCAGGTGTCAAAGCCACCCCCGCCGTCATGGTCGACGGAAAGCTGGTGCACAGCGGCGGCATTCCCTCGCACGAGGAAGTGCAATCCTGGCTGAAGCCGGCCCCGATCGGGTTTCTGAGTCATCCGACGCGGCATCTGTTCTTCACGGGGAAAGGCGGGGTCGGCAAGACTTCGCTTTCGACCGCCGCCGCGCTCACGCTCGTGGATGCGGGCAAGAAAGTGCTGCTGGTCAGCACCGACGCCGCATCCAACCTCGACGAGATGTTGGGGATCGAGCTTCGCAACACACCCGTGCCCGTGCCCGGCGCCCCCGGCTTGTCAGTGCTGAACATCGACCCCGACAACGCAGCCGAAGCCTATCGGCAACGGGTTCTGGCGCAGATGGACGCGGGTGCCAGCGAAGAAGAACTCTCGACCGTGCGCGAGCAGCTGTCTGGCGCCTGCACCACGGAGATCGCATCTTTCGACGAATTCTCCGCGCTCTTGTCCGACAGTGCCGAGCACTACGACCACATCGTCTTCGATACGGCACCGACGGGCCACACCCTGCGCTTGCTGAGCCTTCCCAAAGCATGGACCGGGTTCTTGGCGGGTAATGATCGCGGCGCGTCCTGCCTCGGGCCGCATTCCGGCCTGAAGATGCAGGAAGTCCGGTTCAAGGCCGCACTCGACGCCCTCAGCGATCCCGCAAGCACCACCGTGATCCTGGTGACGCGGCCCGACAAGGGCGCCATCGCCGAAGCGGCGCGCACATCGAGTGAGTTGCATTCGCTGGGATTGAGCAACCAGCGGCTCGCGATCAATGGCGTGTTCCACGCCAGCGAACGTACTGACGCGGTAGCGTGTGCGATCGAAGCGCTGGGGCAGGAAGCACTCGACGCGATGCCCGAGTCGTTGCGCGAGTTGCCACAGGATCGGGTGCCACTGCGGACCTTCGATATGGTCGGCCTGCTCGTCTTGCGCACTCTGCTGACTACCGGTGCCGGCCCGATCACCGCGCAGAAGTCTTCGGATGTCGAACCCCGTGAACAGCTTCAGGGCCTGGCCGCACTGGCCGACGATCTGGCCGCAGCCGGGCACGGGCTGATCATGGTGATGGGCAAGGGCGGCGTCGGCAAGACGACGGTCGCCGCCGCTCTGGCTTTGGGGCTCATCCAGCGCGGCAAGACGGTGCACCTCAGCACCACCGATCCGGCCGCTCATCTGGCGGGAACACTAAACGGTGAAGTTACCGGCTTGAAGGTGAGCCGAATCGACCCGAAGGTTGAAACCCAGCGCTACATCGACAAGATCTTGGCGGCCAAGTCGCCCAAGCTCGATGCGGCAGAGCAGGCGCTGCTGCTGGAGGACCTGCAATCGCCCTGTACCGAAGAGGTCGCGGTCTTCCACGCCTTCTCGCGCATCGTCAGCGAGGGCCGGAGCGCCTTCGTCGTGCTGGACACCGCGCCGACGGGCCATTCCATGTTGTTGATGGATGCGACCGGCGCCTACCACCGACAGATGACCCGCGAGTTCGAGCATGGCAACGCTCACATCGTCACGCCGTTGATGCGGCTGCAGGACGCCGCGTACACCAAGATCATCCTGGTGACGCTGCCAGAGGTGACTCCTGTGTCGCAGGCGGCTGCGCTGCAGGAGGACCTTCGCCGCGCGAACATCGAACCCTATGCCTGGGTGCTCAACAAGAGCGTATTGGCGGCCGGCACGCATGATCCCTTGCTGGCGGCGCGACTGGTGGGCGAACGCAAGCAGATCAAACGCATGGTCGAAGGGCTTGCCAAACGCATGTTCACGCTTCCTTGGCTGACAGTGCCACCCATCGGCTTCGCTGAGCTGGCCAAACTGGTCAGCAAACCATCGGCTGCTGCAGCCACCAACGGTTGAATCCCACGACACACACGCCTTCGAAGGCCGCGGGCTGAGAACCGAAGGCTTCGGCGTGCTGAGTGCTGCCGACCCCCAGGCGGCTGAGGGAGAGTCTCCTGCTCAACGTTCCCTTGTTGGCCAAGACAAAGGGGCTACGACTCCCGACGCAACTCCTTGAATTTCTTGGCTCCCCGACCTGGACTCGGACCAAGGAGCGATTCAGGCATCTGCTGGCCGGCGCCGCCTTCGCCGCCTTCGCCGCCTTTACCGGCTTCTAGGGTTGCTCAGACCTACCACATAGTGCATTCCCAACGGCTAGGCTGCGGAGCTCGTCCCGACGCCGCTGCAGTGGCGGCCTTCGGGCCTTCGGGCCCTTTGCCGCGTTCAAGGCGGCCCCCCTGTCCTACACCCCTGCGGCGTTAAGCCGGTCGTGGTCGGCGGGTTGCGGGCCATATAAGAGGCTGCGACCTGGCGCCTATGCTCTCGTCGTCAACTTCCCGAGGACATCACATGAACACATCTCCCGCTCGGCCATCGAGCGCTGCAACCGCCGACGCTGACCTTGCCGAGCAGGCCCGTCCTGGTCATGGCATTCCCTCGCAAGACCCAAGTCCGGCAGCGCAGGTGCCGTTGCTTCCAGAGGAAGCCGAGCGCGAAGCCAAGTCGGTGTACGTGGGGGGAGGCGCTATGGCAGGCATAGCCGCAGGTGCGGCCATCGGTGTTGTCGCCGGCGGACCCGTTGGCGCCCTTGTGGGCGGTACGGTGGGGGCTGTCGCCGGCGCACTGGGCGGCGAAGCTGCCGGGACAGCAGGCACTCCGCTGGCTCAGTCCGGTGCCGAAAAGCCTATCGGCCCTGTCTAGGCGCGTTCGGCGCCATGCGTGGCCGCGCGACTTCAAGGTTCGTCTTCGGTCCTATGCGGTAGCGGGCATGCAACATTCATAGCCACGCGATCCGAACATCCGTGCGGCGAGGGTAGACGGCAACAGCGTGCTACTCAACGAAGGCCACGCGCCCAACGGCCCCTCAGACGCCGGGAAAGCGATTCTTCTTGCGCTTCTTCGTCGTGGCCCGCCCGCTCAAGCCGGGCCACGCCGCGAACATGTCGTTCGTCGCTTTCGTGACTGCCGCGGTCGTCTGGCGCTTCGCCTCGGCGGCGATCCGGACGCGGGCCGTGTTGGCAACCGAGTTCGCGCCGCTCAAGCACATGCTCATGAGCGGGTTTTTCTTCAACCAAGGATTGGACATGTGACTAGGCGGCCTGCTTGGCAGGCTCGAAGTTGGGCGTTTCGAGGCGATCGATAGCGGCGACGACCTCGTCGGGCGCCGCGTGGTGCACCATGTGCCCGGCACCGGCGACGATGGCGAGCGTGCTGCCGCTGATCTCGCGGTGCAGGCGTTGCGCGTTGGCTTCGACGTCGATCACCTTGTCCTTTGCACCGGCGAAGATTGCGACCGGCATGTGCACCTCCTGGTGCCGCTCGGCGCTCGCTTTCGCTTGCGGAATCATGAGCGCGGCGTCCTCCGCGTTGGCGCGTAGCTGGACCGGCCGGACCATCATCTCCCTCGACAGCGTCGACATGAAATCTTCCGGCACACCGCGCGGTGCGAACATCGCGCGCACGAGCCCCTTCAGCATCAGCCGCGCAGACACCGCGGTCACGGTGTAGCGCATGACGTCGCCCAGCACCGGCAACGCGACCGACGCCGTGAGCAACGCGTCGACGCGAGCGGTCGGGTAGTAATAGCCGCCGAGGAGGACGAGACGGCGAACGTCTTCCGGGTGGTCGAGCGCGAGGGCGAGCGCGACCATAGCGCCCATCGAATGGCCGACCACGACCGCCTGCTCGACGCCGAGTTGCGCGAGGGCGGCGTGCAGCAGCTCTGCCTGGGCCGTGGGCGTCCAGAGGCGGTCCCTCGGCCGGCTGCTGTGGCCGAAGCCGGGACGGTCGAACGCGATCACACGGTGATCGCGCGCCAGGCGCTCGATCAAGCCGCTCGCCTCGAAGTCGCGCTGCGACACCATGTTGCCGTGAATGAGGACGACCGGGGACCCGTCGCCGCGCTCGACGACGTGCAGTCGCACGCCGTCGACGTCGAGCAATCGTCCGGCAGGTGGCTGCGCGCGCTCGGCGCGGCGCGAGCGGCGCTCCACCCATGTTGCGGTGAGAGCCGCACCGAGCAGGGCAGCGCCGGCCCAGAGACCGGCGCGGGTGGCGGGAGATGACGAGGTCAGATCGGAGCGATTCATCGCACTTCCAGGAGCATTTGTTGCAGTGCAATATAGAGCGCTGATGCCGTGATCGCCGTAGGACGAAGGGCCGCTTGCCCGTTCCTCGGCATTTTTCGATGTCAGTTCGCGCGGTGCCCCCGAACGAGTCCACGGTCGCGCCGTCCTGGCGCGTGGAGTGGTGAGGGCCTCCTCAAGGCGTGATCGCGACCTTCAGAACGCCGTCGCGCTGGTGGCCGAAGAGCTCGTATGCGGCCTCGATGTCGTCGAGCTTGAAGCGGTGCGTCACCATCGCGCCGAGATCGACTCGGCGCGCTGCGATCACCGCCATCAGCCGGCGCATGCGTTCTTTGCCACCAGGACAGAGCGTGGTGACGATCTTGTGGTCGCCGAGGCCCGCGGCGAAGGCGCCGAGCGGGATCGTCAGGTCGGTCGAGTAGACCCCCAGGCTCGACAGCGTGCCGCCTGGCCGCAGCACGCGCAGGCAGGCCTCGAAGGTCTGCTGCGTGCCGAGCGCCTCGATCGCGACATCGACGCCGCGACCGTCCGTGAGGCGCATGATTTCCTCGACCGGATCGACCTGGCCGGCGTCGATCACGTGATCGGCGCCCATCTTCGTGGCGATGGCCAGACGACCGGCGAGCCGGTCGACGGCGATCACCATCGCCGCACCACTCAGCTTGGCGCCTGCCGTCGCGCACAAGCCGATCGGCCCCTGCGCGAACACGGCCACCGTGTCGCCGATGCGGACGCCCGCGCTCTCGGCGCCGCTGAAGCCGGTCGACATGATGTCCGGGCACATCAGCACCTGCTCGTCCTCAAGGGTGTCGGGCACCGGCGCCAGGTTGGCCATCGCATCGGGCACCAGCACGTACTCCGCCTGGCAGCCGTCGATGGTGTTGCCGAACTTCCAGCCACCCATGGCCTTCCAGCCGTGCGCGGTGCCGGCGCCGTCCTGCGAGCCGACGCCGCACAGGCAGGCCGTGCTCCAGCCGCTCGGCGTGATCGCGCCGGCGATCACGCGCTGGCCCTCGCGGTAGCCTCGCACGCCAGAGCCGAGCTTCTCGATCACGCCGACCGGCTCGTGGCCGATGGTCAGGCCGCGCGCGACCGGGTATTCGCCCTTGAGTATGTGGATGTCGGTGCCGCAGATCGTGGTCGTGGTGACCCGCATGAGCGCGTCCTGCGGGCCGACGTCGGGAATCGGCTTGTCGTCGAGGACGATCCGTCCGGGCTCGACGAAGACGGCGGCTTTCATCATGGTCATGGCACTCTCCTGGGAAACGCGCCCGGAAGATTCCATGACGTGACAGGTCAGGGTACTCCGGTGGAGATTCCCATCTTCCTGGCGGCCGCGCCGCGCCGTGGTAGTCGCCCCTTGCGACGCGTAGAACTGAGTGGTCTTTGCAACCCTAGGTCCGGCTCGTCGAGTGGCACGGGTCTACGCACCTGGCCTTCATCTGCCCACCGCAAACGCTCGCGCTTCCACCGGCCTTGCACGACGGATATCTATGTCGAAGCGCCAGCGCGCGTGCTGCAAATCGACGCGTGGGTTTCGGGGGTCTCTTGCTCATGTCCTTCCGCTTTCCCGGGCGTCGAGCCCGATCCGTTGTCGCAGAGTCTCCACTTATCGCCGTGTCCTGATTTCCGAGGCCACCTCTCCGAAGCTGCCGCCCGGGAATACCGGCAACCGGCGACAAGCGGTCTTGGGCCGTGGCCTCACAAAGAGGTCACCCAACCCAACCCGCTACACGGCGGTCTGCGCGGTCTAATTCCAGACGCGAACCAAGGCCAATGTGCAGTTCGGTGCGGCCGGCCAGAATGAGGCGGTGCGGCACGGTCAGCGAGTACTCTGGCGGTGGCTCCGCGACATCGCGGTGCGCGCGCTGTGCGCGCTGTCCAGCGTACCCGCATGCGCGCTCGACACAGGGGGCTACTTGCGCCTCGGCTCCGGCAAGGTCGACGATCCAAAGCGGACCTGCTACGACCTGGCCATCTCGGGCGGACACTACCGGCTCGGCAACGAGTGCGACTTCTATGGTGAGTTCGGCCTGGCGCACGCCGTCAGCGCGCAGGGCGCGACCTATCGCGCGATGGCGATGGTGAACCTACAGCATCCGGGCATGGGCGACGCGGTCTGGAGCACGCGGCTGGAGCAGATCTACGTCGAGAGCGTCGGCCTTGGCGGCGCAAGCGACCTCAAACTGTGGCTCGGCAAGCGGTATCACGGGCGCTTCGGCGTGCACATCCTCGACACGTGGTTCGTGCGCATGGACGGCGCGGGCCTCGGCGCAGACGAGATCGCAGTGGCCGGTGCCAAGCTCGGGGTCGCGTACTTCAGGACCGAGGCGGACTCCGGCGCACCACCGGAGGCCACCCCGTCCGCCCGCCCGGGCCGCCGCCTCAACACCGACCTGCGCGCGGTCGCGCTCGGCGAGGCAGGCACGCTGCGCGTCACCACTGCGTTCACGCGCGGCCACGACGACAGCAAGACCGGCGCGCGCGGCACGAGCGGCTTCGGCCTGAGCGTGCAGCACGACTACGCATGGGACGCCATCGGAGGCAGCCACACCGCATGGCTGCAGTACGCGCAGGGGTCAGCTGGTCTGGACGGCAACTTCGGGACCATGACGGCCGGCTCTCACGTCAGGCAATGGCGCTTAGTTGAGAGCCTGACGTGGCAAGCAAGCGCACTCGGCGGACAGGTCGTCGGGCTGTTCGGCCGCCATGGTCAGGACGTTGCCAGCGGCGTCGCAGCACGGTACGCCGAACTGTCGATCGGCGGCCGCGTGTCGTACGCGCTGACGCAGCACATCAAGCTGGTGGCCGAGTCGGGCTACATGGAGAAGCGCCCCGACGGATCCGGCACGCAACGGCTCGCCAAGCTTACGTTTGCGCCCACCTGGTCCGCAGGCCCGGGGTTCTGGAACCGTCCCGAACTGCGGCTGTACGTGACCGTGGCCCGATGGAACGACGCGGCCAATACCGGCGCAAGACTCGACGGATTGACCGGGCTCGGCGATGGCCGCACGCGAGGCACCAGCTGGGGCGTTCAACTCGAGACTTGGTTCTGACGCGGCACGCACGCGCTGATGCGAGTGCGTGGCTTGCTGTCGAGGCAGTCGGTATCCAGTGGCTGTACGTTTGGCCGCGCCAACAGTCGTCTCCGCGGCGTCGGCATGGTCATCCGCAATATCACACCATGGGGTGAATGCGCGGCCGTCGCTGCAGACTGGGAAGCCGCCTTCCCTGAAGCTGCGGCGCCTTCGCAGACGCAGCGTGTTGCCGATCCTCTCGGCACACGCATTGCTAGCAGTGCCCCCGGTTGACCGCGCAGGGCGCAACCCCAGCGCAGCTCACCACGCCAGACAAGGTGCATTCGCCATGACGCTTCACACCGTCGATTACCTCGCGCACGTATCGAACCTGCTACTGCTGGTGTCGTACTCGGTGCGTGACATGCTGTGGCTGCGCTGGTTCGCGGTTGCCGCGGCGTTCATCATCATGCCGTACTACCTGTGGCAGCCACAGGTCCTGTGGCCACCGGTGGCCTGGGGCTCGGTGTTCGCGGCGATCAACCTGCTGCAGATTGCGCGCATCTACGCCGAGCGCCGACCCGTGGTGCTGGGGCCCGAGGAGCAAGAGCTCTACGACCTGTCGTTCAGCTCGCTGCGTCCGCGCGAGTTCCTGTCGCTCGCGATGGTCGGCGAATGGAGAGATGCTGCGCCGGGCGATCAGTTGCTAAAGCAAGGGGAGCGCGCCGCGCGGCTCGCGGTGGCGGTGGCGGGCAAGGTGGAGGTTACACACGGACAACGTGTCGTCGCCACCATCCCACCGGGCCGTGTGGTCGGCACCGCACTAGCGCTGGTGGGCGAGCCATCGCCGGTGGACGCCCGTTTCTGCGAGGCGGGTCGCTACCTAAGCTGGCCGTTGCCCAGTCTGCGTGCATTCATCGACAAGCATCCAGACCTGAGGCTCGCGCTGCAGCAGCTGGTGAGCCGCGACGTCGCTAAGAAGGTGGAAGGAATGGTTCGCGGAACGATTTGATCCGTACGCGCGATCACGCAACGGCTCCGCACCATCGCCCGCCCCCGGCGGAAGCGTACGCAGTGTCCGCTTCTGCCGCCTCTCGTCACGACAGCCGACCGGATAAACCGCGTCGCTACTGATCGGGTCGCCCGGGGGCGGGTCAGAACCCCGCGCCCCGGGGTCGCTATGTAGGCCAGCTCCTCGGCGGTCGAGCGACGGCCGAGGACGGCGTTGCGGTGCGGATCAATGGCGGCGAAGCGACTGTCAATTGGGCGACAACTCGGCTTTGTGCCCTTGGAACTGACGTAGCGACCGTCCGCACTGGGTCGAGCGATGCCGCCACTATTTCTCGTCAGACTGGCTGGTAGCGGACATTCGCCTTGTTGGTGACGCCTTGCACTCGGCCGGCCATTGCCCGTTGGCGCCCGGAAGCGGAGGCATCGGCGATCGGCTCGCGTCCCAAACCCAGATTCGCGGCATCTCGGGATTCGAGGAAACGCCGCCCGGTGCCATGGCCCCCGGTCGCTCTACGTGGAGCGGGCTTGGCGGATTGGGAGTGTCGAGCAACACCGCCGTTGGAAGAGCAATTCCGTCGATCTGTTCAATCGGAGCGGCGGTCAAGGTACTTAGCTGATCGCTGCTGCGCCGGGGCCATCAAACTGGCGGAGAGTAGGTCGCTTATGGGTCGGCTGCGGGTCCCTCCCGGGTCCGATCGTCGTCGGAAACCTGTCGTCCGTATTGACACGCGAAGCAGCTGACGCTCGCGTACGTCCGGACCCAGCCACAAAGCGACATTTATCCCTGAACTGGAAAGCTGCCGTTCATGGCGCAACGCGACCTTCGTGCCGCGTGAGCAGCATTGCGCACGCTCGGCGCTGAACCTCAGCGGCGTACGACGGGTGCACGGCCAGCGAGCGCACGGGCGGCCTCAAGCTGACGATCACGCCCTTGCGACAGTTCGTCGACGCTCGGGTTGGTCACTTCGATGTCGGGTCGGACGGCGTGGCCCGGCTGGTCCTGCCTGCTCAGCGGACCGAGGACCACGCCGGTCGGGACGAGCAGGGAACGTTCCTCGCCCAGTGCGATGAAGGACGCTTCCGTGAGGCCACCGGCAGTCAGCCGACCGATGATCGTCGCGGCGGCCAGCTCGCGTACGGCGAGGGCAAGTGTTTCACCGGCAGAAACGGTTTCGTCGTTCACCAGGACGACGATCGGACGTCCCGGCCAGATGCGCGGACCTTCGCGCGGCACGGGCTTCGCGGGCTCCGATATCGGGTCCCGGACGTGGTAGACCACGTCGCCGTCGCACAACGCGGATGCGATGCTGACGTCTCCGATGCCGCCCAACGCGGAGCGCAAGTCGAGCACGAGCGCGCGTGCACCGTGGGCGGCCAGCGACGCGAAGGCGTTGCGCGCCAGCGCCGCGGTATCCCGTGCCGGTTCCTGCGAGCGGGAGAACCAGCGGATCCGAACGTAGCCGACGTCGTCGTCCAAGAGCCGGCTCTCGACTGACGACACCTCCGCTTGAACGAGTGTCAGGATGATCTCTAGGCGACGGCCCTCGCGCTCGATCGTGAGTGTGATCCGCTCACCTGCTGGAAGGGCGACGATCGGCATCAGCAGCATCACCTGGTTCGTTACTGCTTCATCGCCAATCCGCAGCAGCACATCACCTGCGCGAAGGCCGCCGCGCTCCGCTGACGCTCCAGGAACAACATCGCAGATCGCGAACCGGCCGTCGCCAAGACGGCAGCCTCCCAGGCCGGGTGCCGATATCGGCATGCCCATCAGCAGGCCGCGCATGGCCCGTCGCAGCGCCGGGCCGCTCATGCCGACATGCGCGATGCTGGCGGCCCGAGCCATCGCATCGACGATGGGCCAGGGCGAGGAGGCTCCGCGTGTCCATTCGCCGAGCCACGCCGCATCGCGATCGGCATCGCGCCCGAAACCTTCTGGCAACGGGCTGTCATGGTCGGCTCTAGCAGGCCGCATTGCTTCAAGGGCGGCTGTGGCGACGGTGCGCGGGTCCGCCGGGACGATGCTTGTGCGAAGGAGCGCCAGGTAGGCCGTGGCGACAGGCCCCGCATGCACGGCCACCGCTGGCGGGGACGAGCTCGCCGCAGCCGCCGGTCCGAGCTGCGCCGACGCGCTCGCCGCAAGGAGCAGGCCAGAAAGAAGACAGTTGACGATTCGAAGCAGGCGCACAGACATCGCTGCAGTGTGGGCGCTGCTTGAGGCGGCGTAAAGGCCTCCGTTGCCTGTCGCGCCTGGTCGCTAAAGCCTCAACCTCGGAGACGAGCTATCAACGGCCGGTACTACGGATTTCGAGCTGCAGAAGTGGCGGTAGCTGGCAGCGGTCCGAGGACTGCAATCGGGATTCGCTGCCGGCCTGAGACCAGGGAAGAATCAGTGTCAAAACCGAGCCCTTCTCGCCATAGACTTTCAGTAGTTCACCTTGCGCATGTAATGGGCCGCCGCGGCAACCCCCCGCCCGAGATCTTGTCCTGAAGGTCGAATGATGATCAAGAATGATGAACCCACGTCCAAGGGACTGAGAGTGGTCCTGATCCCGGTCGTGGTGGGCAGCCTGCTCGGACTGTTCGCTTCGCTGTCCACGACCGCGTACACCACGTGGGCGACGCAGAAGGAGACGATCCGCAAGGAGCGTCTATCTCATCTGGAGCAGGCGATGACGTTGTGCTCGAGGTACTCCAACGACCTCGCGCGGGCGGTCGGCGTCGGCCTGCTGACGAAGGGGAAGGCCGACGCGCAGAGCTTGGACGCGCTCACGGCACCAACGAAGGCGTTGCTTGAGCTGAAGGTCGTGGCCGCTTTGTACTTGCCGGCGCTCCGTGACGACGTCGAAGAGCTCGTTCGGGCGCACAACGCCGTGATGCAGCGCTACGACGAGATCATCGACGCTCGCGGTAAGCACGGACAAGAGGATGCCGCGGATTTCGCGAAGCGGATTCAGACCGAATTCGCACCGCTCGTGAGCCGGGTCAACGCGTTGATGAATAGGCTCAGCGAGCTGGCGCAGCACGACGCCGCCTGAACCGACCCTTCCCCTAGCTGTCGCCTGCCGACCGGCAAGCGGCCAGGTGCAATCACCGTGTCCCTGCAAGTCGCTGCCGCACGCAGCATAGCTGACGCTCACGACTGACGGCTCAACGTCAAGTCTGTGAGGTCGCCCACCGAACGCGAAGGACAGCTTCGCTGCATTTTGCGGCCGCCGGAGTCGGCTGAGTAAAGGCAACTGAGAGGCGACGCCGGGTCTTGCCCGCTCCCGATTTCCTTCCGCAAAACCTGTCGTTCGCGTTGGCCGACCGATCAGCTGACTTTCGCGTACACCCGCAGCCGGCCAGTATCGGACCGTCACGAACGGCAGCTTCCGAGATCGGAGTTCGCCTGCTTCCGCGCGCAGAACTAAGTACGACGTGGCATGCGGAAGCGCTTCGTTGCGATACGCGAGGACGTTCCAGGAAATGACTGGCTCGCGAGATTGTTGCCGGACGCGCTGAGGCCGAAGCCTGGTATCTGGACGGGGCTTATCTTGCACTCCCCAAGGAGAGCCGGCTGACGGTTCGAGACGAGGTACGTAGAAGGCTGATGCAATTCGAAACCGACGGAGAGCTTGCTCTGAGCGTCGAGATGCTCATTGCCAGTGGCAAAGCGTAGCTGCTACGGTAATGACGCCTTGTATCTGACGACGCCAAGCCATCGTCCGTGAGCAATAGGGGCGTTGACCCGGCCTGTCGAGATGATGCAGGTGACGCCTAGGGACGATGGCGACTTCGATTCTGCGGGTTAGATAGGTCTCGACCTCGGCTCGTCTGTCGTCGATCTTCCGCACACCTCCGCTGCCTCGTAGAGGGGCTTGGCCGGACATTGAAAGGAGTATGCAGCGACGTGGGCGTATCTGACCCCTGTCCAGCGCTAGGCTCCTGCAATGCGGGGAGTAACATTCTTTGCTACTAACGGCTCACGAAAGGTCGCTGCCTGTGACCGAGGCCAATGAACTCAGCCAACGCTTGGTGGCGATTCTTGCGGCAGACGTCGCCGGTTACTCGCGGCTCATGGCCGAGGACGAACGCGCAACGGTGGCTGCGCTTGATGCAGCGCGAGCGCTCTTCCGCAGTCAGATAGAAGGCAACCGCGGTCGTGTCGTCGACATGGCCGGCGATTCGATCCTCGCCGTGTTTCAAACCGCCACCGGTGCGGTTGCAGCGTCACTCGCGATTCAACGCGACCTCGCTGCTTGCGACAGCGCACTGCCTATCGCTCAGCGAATGCGCTTTCGCATTGGTGTCCATCTCGGAGACGTCTTCGAGAAGACTGACGGGTCGGTGTATGGCGACGGCGTGAACATCGCGGCGCGTCTCCAGTTGCTCGCTGAGGCGGGGGGAGTGTCCGTTTCTGAAGCGGTGCGAGACGCTACGCGCGGGAAGGTGCCGGCGAGCTTTGTCGACCGGGGCGCACAGCACGTGAAGAACATCCCTCACCCGGTGCGATCGTTTGCCGTGCAGGCGAGCAGTGATGCGACAGGTGCTGCGAGCGCTGCCACTAAATCGGGCCTGTCGCTGCCGGAAAGGCCCTCTATTGCAGTGCTGCCGTTCGCGAACATGAGCGGCGATCCCGAGCAGGATTACTTTGCGGACGGCATGGTCGAGGACCTCACGACGGCACTCGCCCGCATGGGGTTGTTCTTCGTCATTGCGCGCAACTCGAGCTTTGTCTACAAGGGTAGGGCGGTCGACATCAAGCAGGTAGGGCGCGAACTCGGAGTCCGGTACGTTCTGGAAGGGAGCGTCCGCAGATCAGGCGACCGCGTACGCATCGCCGGACAATTGATCAGCGCGGAAACCGGATACCACATCTGGGCCGATCGCTTCGAAGGCGCTCTGGAAGATGTCTTCGGCCTCCAAGACCGCATCACCGAGGGCATCGTCTCTGCCATGGAGCCGAACGTTCGGCGGGCGGAGATAGAACGTGCTCGCGTCAAGTCGACTTCGAATCTGGGGGCTTACGACCTCTTGCTGCGTTCCCTTCCCGGACTACTGACGCCCGGTACGTCAAGAGCGAGTAAGGACGAATCATTGTCACTAATTCGTCGTGCGCTGGAGATGGACCCTCGATACGCCCTTGCCAAGGCATTGGGTGCGCTTGCATGCATGGGACGTTTCTATGAGGGTTTCGGGACTGCAGACGATGTTAGAGCGGGATTACGGTACGCCGACGAGGCGCTCTCTGATAGAGACGACGATGCGATGGTTCTCAGTCTTGCCGGTGGGGCGATCGGGGGCCTCGGATATCGCGTAATGGGCTTTCGGGTGCTGGGCTTTCGGCACGACGAGGCGATACGCGCTGTCGAACGCGCGTTGCAACTGAGTCCAGATCTTCTGCCGGTGCAATTGAATGCCGGGGTCGTACGGCTCCTGATCGGCGAAGGCGACACAGCGCTCAAGCATTTCGAGCGGGTCATGCGTTTCAGTCCTCTCGATCCATCAACAGGCGCGTTTGTTACTTATGTCGGAATGGCACACCTCGCGTCCGGCAGGCTTGAAGAGGCTCTGGCAGCGGCGCAACGGGCCATTCAGGAGAGCCCGACCTTTGTCATTGCGCATCAGCTGTACGTGGTCGCGCTCGGGCGCCTGGGCCGCGTCGAAGAGGCGAAGCTCGCGGCGCGACGCCTGCTCGATCTGGCACCCGGATTCACGGTATCTCGGTTCTTGAGCGTGTCGCCGATCAAAGACGCTGAGCGCCGAAATCGAAGTGCGGACATATTTCGTGCTGCCGGCATTCCGAAGTGAACCTGTCCCGTGGGTTTCCGGGCGTCCAGTAGCCCGTTCGTGAACGTCTAAAGCCTGGGCGACGGCTTTGGTAGTCTCCGTTGGTGGTCGGCTACGACCGCTCAGGCCACAAGCAGCCGTACGCGAGCGTCTGCTTTGCGGCACCACAGGCACCCCAATTTGAGACTTCTCGGGCACGAACGTCTTTCGAAGACCGATTCAGCCCTCTGATTTGTCGAAAACAGGCCTGGACCTGGCAGCCAGTTCAGATCCCAATTCGATTCGTCTCTTAGTGAAGACCTGTCGCGCGTCTGCGGTGGGAAGTGTTCATTTGAGCTGCACCTTGACGCCATCCTGTTGCACGGTGATGTCACCGATCTCGTAGACCTTGCTGCCCACCGTCAGGTCCTTAGTATCGAAGGTGTGAAGCGCCTGGTCGCGTAGCAGCTCCTGCGCGACCACCGCGCCGATCTGCTGCAGCCGCTCGGCATCCCGTCCGCTCAGGCCTTGCATCTCGATGCGGTCGGCGCGCGGCTGGACTAGGCGCACTGCGCGGGCCGGCGCGTCGTAACGCAGGGCGCTGCTGACCGAAACCAGGCCTTCCACACCTGGCGGGCGCAGCAGTGGGCTGGCAATGCTCAGCAGGGCGGTGACGCCCAGGCGATTGTTCGCCGGATCGAGGCCCAGCTGCGGATCGCGCAAGGTCACAGTGAAAACTTCCGCGTAGCGTTGCTGCAGCGGAAAGCGCTTGGCCATCTCGGCCTGCAGCTCGGCCCGGGTCGCGGTGTATTCGCTCAGGAAGAAATCGAAGCCGGCCAGCGCGAATGTCGGGATCTGCAGCGTGGCTGCGCCCCCTATCAGGCGCAACAGGCAGCGGCGGGACAAGGGGGTGTCGGGCGGGCGCTGGCGCATAGCGACTAAAGCTTGCCACAAACGCCGCCCGGTCCAAGAGCGCGCATGCACGCCGGCAGGCCTAGGCGTCGGGACCGGGCGCAAGGTACCGAATTCGGCTGCCAGACTGGAAGTAGCGAAGTTGCCACCCATCGACCTGTGGTCACATTAACGCGAGGGTCCGGAGATTACGACTTAGAGCGACGCGTCGTCGCACGCAAGCACAGCCAAGGCACCGCTGTCCCCGGTGCGGAGCTCCGGATCGTCGATCCGACGACCTCCGAACGCCTCCGGGAGAGCGCGGCTGCCGTAAGCAAAGGTAAGTACCTTCAGATCAAGGCACGAACAAGCGCGATCCACTTACTACTTCACGTCGGAGGGCGAAAAAAGCCCTCAAGTTTTCCTCGTCTGGTTTTTAACGCGCATACTTTTTTTGCAAAGACAGCATGGGCTGGCCTCTCGCAGTCCGAGGATTCCTTATGCATTCGACGAAGAGTAGGGGTGACACGCGTCGCGTCTGGCGCATGACTGCGGAGAACCAGCTTGGCGAGATCTTGGAGTTGCCTGACGAGTCGAATGTCGGGCGCAACCGGCAGGGCTGGAAATCCCAACGGTCGCGGTCAGAGCAGGCCGCGGCTCCCGGGCTGTTCCATGACTCGACAGGATTCGCTTCGAGTAGCAATGGGGAACCACGCAGCCCCGTATCGAGAATGATGAGCTCCGCAAATGTCTCCAGCTGGCGCGCTTCGTCGTACGACTTGCTGCAAGGTCTCACTGTGCGTGACGTGTCAGAGAAGATTCCGCAACGCATGTTCGAGGCGTTGTTTAGCGCCGATGCCGCAAGCTGCAAGAGGAAATGAGCTTCATGAATCAGAGATCACGGGATGCCGGAAACTCGGGCGCCACCGGGCTAATACTTGCGCTCCTTTGCCTGCTCGGCGCCGGCCACGCGAACGCCAACACGTACTTCAGATGCGTAGATGCGAAAGGGGCCGTGACTGTTCAGCAAACGGCTTGCGCCACGAGCTCTGCGCAAGAAGAAAGGAAGGTGTGGGTACCCAGTACGCAAGCAACGCCGCCCGCTGCATCCGTCCCCGAACGTTCATCGCCGGTCCAGCGGCGGGCGGATGACACGCCCAAACCGAAGGACAGATAAGACACTGATCCGCGGTTGCTGGGACGATGCCGGCACGCGGCGCGACCAGCCCGTGAGCTTCACCGATCCAGGCGTGTGCCAAACACGCCTCCCCGTCCATGCCAATCCCCGCATCGTGTCGGGCGGGCTGCGTGTGCGCGAGCCTCCTGAAATGCCAGTTGAGGCCCGTCGCCGCAGCCGACTACACCATGTAGGCGTCGATGGTCGGGACACTCGTTTGCGCTTGCCCGGAATGTCTCCCACAGCCTTTAGGGCGTCGAAAGCAGCGCCGACAGCCACGAACGTACCGCGCGATGCCGCGGGCGCGCCTTGCCGTCTGCCCGCGCCAGGGCGCGGTGAACGATGGCCCAGATCCTTTGCGCATTGGCGTACCGCAAAACGCCACTAAGGTTGTCAGCGCAACTGCGCACGGCCGAAGCGTCGGTGCGGTCCCCGCCTTCCTCAACCAGCTGGTCGCCCTTCCAAGCCAACGATACTCATCAGCCGAAAGTAGTTTGGTGCCTGGCAAGGTCGGCATCTCGGCAACGAGCTGGCGGAGCTGAAGGTAGTGGGATTCCGGAACGAATGCCATGACCTAACTCGCGACTTGGTGCCTGTACCAGCGGAGCGCATCACCCCGCGCGACGTCGCCGCCGAGCTCGCGCTCCAGGAACGACATTAGCTTGTGCGCCTCGGCGTGTAGCCCGGCCGAGTGCACGGATCTCAGCAGCCTGTAGACGCGACGGTCGTGCTTGCACCCTAGCGCCCACCGCAACGGCGCTGCGCGCCATGCCAGCGCGCCGGCGCGGTCCTCGAGGCCCAGGGCCACCATCATCCGATCGAAAGCCTGGCGCATGCCCTGTTTCAGCGCCAGGTCGGCCTGCACCAGCTGCCGTAGCGCGCCGCGGCTGATCGCCGGCGCCTCTGGGTTCGTCCGGCTCCTTGCGCCGGTCGGGAACAACCACGGGACGATGCGGGGATCGCTCACCTGCTCGTCGCCCAGTGCGAGCACCCGATCGAGGTTGGCGGCCATCCAGGTGCGCCACTTCTCGATGCTGGCCTGATCGCGCTCCTGGCGCTCGCGATGCAGCCGCTCGGCCAACTCGATCGGATCGACATCGGTCGCGATGCGGTCAGCGACGGTGCCAAAGGACATGCCAGCACTTTAGCGATTGCCGAAAAATAGGGCACGTTTCGGTACGGACGGTCGCCACTCTTAACAGCAAATTCGCACGTTCTTGCATAGCATCTAGTCGGCCGGTCGAACTCGCGCCGACAAGGTCACCGGCCTGGCCACATCAACCCTGTTAGAGAGCTTTCAATTGTTGTCAATACTTGCCCCTCAGCGGGCGACCGATCAATACCCAAGGCGACAGGCTCATCAGCATCGACCAGCAAATCGGTTGGCGCTATCCCGAGATGGGCACGGTCGCCGCGATGGACTTGGCGGCCCGCGTCATGCGCCCCGCCGCACGACGAGTGGACTTCTATGATGAAGGCGGCATACGCGCGAGCGCTGCAGCTGCCCTCCAGCGAACAAGCCCGATGAAGGACGACGACAAGTACCCGAGGCGATTCCCATGAGCGGGCCGGATCCGATCGTCGAAGGGATCAAACGGGGCGGCATTCCGGTCACGCGCCAGAACTGGCTCGACTTGGCGTTCCCGGACGGAGCACCGGACCCGATACCAGGCGAGCTGCTGCAGACGGTTCCGCCCGAGCTGCGGTAGGCCACTCTTCGCACGCACCATGTCAAAGAAAAACAGGATTGGTCGTGCCGTCGGGGTGGACCAGGTCACTCTGGCCTTCGAGAGCTTCGCCTATGCGTATGCGCTCGTCCGCCCGCAGTTCGCGCCGCCCATGCAGGATGGGGCTCTCGACGTGCAAGCCGCAGCCCAGCGATACGGCGAGTTCAGCTATCGGATCATGCCGGCGGCCGTGCTGCTAGCCTTCACCATCGAGGTTGGCCTCAAGGCGTTGCTGATGAAGGCCCGTGGCGAGTTCAAGGCCGTTCAGGAACTGCAGGTCCTAGCGGACGACTTGCCGGCCGATATGCGCGCGCCGCTGACCGCGGCTGCGGGCCTCGAATGGAGTTCGCTGCACCAGGCGCTCGCGA
>Ga0070678_100000497_pt1 | contig 18884 bp, 17 predicted proteins | sample KBSM73metaG_FD_65647 | JGI IMG/M metagenome (GOLD analysis project Ga0070678, IMG submission 65647) | Miscanthus rhizosphere microbial communities from Kellogg Biological Station, Michigan, USA - KBS M7-3 metaG | ecosystem: Host-associated > Plants > Roots > Rhizosphere > Soil ...
TCCGTGGAGATGGATTTGAGCATTACAGCAATCCTCCCGGCATAGCGCTCATGGCCGATCGCGTTATTGCGTGGCTTGATAGTCTGTCGCTCCCGCTTCTCGGTCTCGTTCTGCTCTCAGGCGTATTTCTTGCCGCAGGCGCCGGCCTCGCACTGCGTAACCGGCGGCGTATCGCCGGCCCCGCCGACAGCTTGGAGGGCAGCATCGTTTCCGCGATTTTGGGACTTCTTGCGCTGCTTATGGCCTTCACCTTCTCGCTTGCGATAGACCGGTTCGAGACGCGCCGTCACCTGGTGATTTCCCACTCCAACACAATCGGCACCGCTTTTCTGCGGGTACAACTTCTGCCCGAGCCGGACCGTACGCGCCTTAGCGGACTTTTGCTGGACTATACCCGCAATCTGCTCTTGCTGGCGCGCGCGCGCCGGGAAGAGGTGCCGCGCCTCCTGGCGCGTGATGACCGTCTTCTCGGCGACATATGGTCGGCAACCGGGGCCGCATACGATGCCACCAAGCGCCTCCCATTTTCCATCGGGCTACTCGACTCCGTGAATGCCATGATTGATGCGGATGCCGCCCGACGAGGGGAACGCCTGGCGCGTATTCCCGGCCGCGTTTTGGTCTCGCTGGTTCTCTATCTTGTCATTACGGGAGCCGTTCTGGGTTATTTGCTGACGGGGAGGAGTACGCGTATTGCGGCTTCCATTTTGATGGGGCTCCTGGTCGTTTCGCTGCTGCTGATTATCGACATCGATCAACCGACCAGGGACAGTATTGTGGAATCCCAGTCATCGATCGAAGCCGTATTGGAAACGATCGAAAATCAGCCGCCCGGTTCTTATGATCGCTGGCGAAGAGCTGACTGAGGATTTTCGCTCCCTATTGGACAAAGGTCCAATGTCAGCCCATGTCTGGCTCACTAATCTCGGCTCGCAATTTCACAAGGAGCGGCGGCGCTTATGCGGATCGCGCCGTGGCGAAAAAGGTTCTATGTCGATCGCCGGACGTCCCATTTCCGATACCGGCCTAGAGCCATGAGCGGTACCGCCATGCACAATGTGACCGCCATGCCCCGATCCGGTGACCCCAGCGTCGTTCTCTCCATTGACCGTACCCGGTTGTCCTATGACCGCACCTTGATGTCATGGATCCGGACGGCGACGTCCCTGATCACTTTTGGGTTCAGCATATACAAATTCTTTCAATTCGAAGCTGAGAAGGCTGCTGCGTTGCCCCCGCGCTTGCTGGGACCAAGGGAATTCGCCATCGCCATGATCGCGATCGGCCTTATTTCATTGTCCCTTGCAACCTTTGAGCACAAGCGCGATTTGCGCGCCATGCAGCGCGAATATCCCTACGCCCATGCCCCGCGGTCGATCGCAAGACTGATTGCCGGTATGATCTCGATCCTGGGCATTACCGCTTTTGTCGCCGCCATATTCCGCCAGTAACATCCGTCAGGAAGCGACGTCAGATGTTGCTAACTGGCAGGGACGAGCCGGCTTCTTGCTTCTTGGATCTCGGGGGGATCATCGTCCTGCGGAAAATCCCCGACGCAATTGTGAACGAACCTGCCGGTGCATCGCAGTGTGCCGTCACCCAGTGCGGTAAATTCGCAAGCGCTGCCGTCCGGCGGCCGGGCAGCCGCAAGTCTGAGCCTAATCGCCACTGCGCAAACGATATCGCGGCCATCCAGGGGGCTGGGCGCCTGTTCGATGAGTGGCAGACGCCGTACCCCGTCAGTCACGATGCTTGGCACATCGGAAATGCTCAAGACCCGCGCTTCCACCGGCCGCGCGGAAAAACCGGCATTTGTCCGGTCGGCGGGCGACCCGACGGCGCCGCTCACAATCAAGATAATGACGCCCACGCCTATGATCAGAATCGCGATGGCCTTGCTGTCCACCCCGCTCACCTCGCCATGCATTGGTCATAATAGAATTGGTAGGATTTGGACCGCTGATTGGCCCGCCGCGCGGTGCCGACGACGGCGCCCGCGGCCGCGCCGGCGCCCGCATTCCCGAAAATCGCTCCGCCCACCGCGCCTCTTGCGGCGCCGCGCGCCGGTCCCGTGGAGGTTGGATTGGACGCCGCCGCATTGCGCGCATAGGCCGCGCAGATGTCGGTTTTTGACTGCGATTCCGATTGCGCCTCGGCCGAAGTGCTGATGACCGAAGCGCAGAGCGCGCAGACGATCGGCAAAAGCCTCTTCATGGTGATCCAAAAGCCCCATCTGCCGGTTTCGCCGGCCAGCTTTGCCGTCCTGCCCAAGGATTCAATTGGACCTTCGCCCAGCAGGGATGAAACAGGTGCGACGCCCGTTACCGCGCCGCGGTCATTGCCACGGCCAGTGGCTTGTCCCGGCCATACAGATCGCGCCTAAATCCCACTGTTCCATCGGGATAGGCGATCGCGGTCTGGTAAATGAGATAGATCGGTACTTGCCGATCCAGGGGAACGCGCTGGGTTTGTCCTGTCGCGATGGCCGCGCGCAGCTGCTCGGCAGTGCCTCCGGTCTCGCCACCAATAACCAACGCGGTCAACTCGAGCATATTTTCCACGCGGATGCAGCCATTGCTCCCCAACCGCGGGCTGGCCTCGAACAATGCCTTTCCGGGCGTGTCATGCAGATAGACGCCGAAGTTGTTCGGGGAATCGATCATCATCGTTCCCATGGCGCTGTCGGAGCCGGGATTCTGGTCGACCAGGTAGGGCATGGTTGTCATTGTCCGCCATGGGACGGTGCGTCCTTGGGGATCGTCGGGCGGTCCATTGGCCAATACCATGTTCCTGCTCGCGAGATAGTTCGGATCCTTGCGCAGCTTTGGAAGAATCGTGGCGTCGGCGATGTCTTCGGGGACATGCCATGGCGGGTTAATGACCAGCGAGCTTGCCAGCATGCGCACGATCGGGGTTCGGCTGCTTAATTTGCCGACGATGGCGCGGGATTCCATGACGATCTCGCCATTGGTGATGAAGCGCGCTGTCTGGTCCGGCACATTGACCAGTACATAACTGTCCTCGAAACGCCGTGGCAGCCAGCGCCAACGCTCCATGTTGGTGATGATCTGGGCGATCCGTGTTCCAATAGGAACATTGAGCGCTGCAAGCGTTTGTTCTCCGACCCGGCCATCCGCGCGAATGCCATTGCGCGCCTGGAAGCGGGTCACGGCGCTGCGAACCTCGTCGGGTGACGGGCTTCCTGTCAGTGAAGAATCCTCTTGCGAAAGCCGCGCGATCAGCGCCGGCAATCGCGGATTGCCCCCATCCAGCGAAATTTCGCCGCCGCCCGCAATTTTGGTCCAGCCTCCACGGCTTTGCTGCAGGCGATAATTTGCCAGTGCTTGCACCAGACCCTGATAATCCGGATGTTGTGGCGGCAGATCGGTCAGAAAACGCGCGATCCTTCCCCGGCTCAGAGCAGCGTTGAGTGCGGCGACAAATTCGAAAGTAGAAGTGGGCAGTTCGACATCTTTGTATATTGTTGCCGGATTGACTCGGCCCAGGCGAACGTCGGCCGCGTAATGCATCAACTCGGACGTGAGTGACAATTCGAAAGTCACTGCGTCCGGGCCGCCCTCCGGAAGAGTGTCCCACTTGTTTGCGATCGTGGAATAATTCCCGGTCTGCAGTCCTTGCTCATCGGCATGGCTCAGAGTCGCCAAAACCGCTGCGGTTGCATTGCCGTCGGCGCGCGGTCCTGTCCATGCGGGAGAAAAATTACGCGCCGTGTAGAAATCGAGCAGCGGATCCGGCGCGCCGTCGGCAAACATCGAGGTATGCCGTTCGGTGAGCGCCGCGTGCAATGCGTCCGCCATACTTCCGCTTCTCTCCCGTTCCTGGGCCAGACCCACAACAGGAAGCAATACGAGGATTGCCGCCGTCAGAATTCCGCATACGCGGACACCGCACATCATGCCGGTCACCTTGATCAATTCGCAGCGCAAGTTCTCTTGGCAACGGCAAATGAAGCAGTTGGACCATGGTCTAATTGTTGATGCGCTGCCTCAAGGGCTTAATTTGCCCACTTGGAATTTTGGTATTGAACCCCTGAAGGAGTGGCGAATGCGTAAAGTTTTTTATGGAAGTATCCTTGTCGGAGCATTGGGAAGTCTATCGCTTTTGGGGGGATGCGCGACCGTCGAAAGCGTCGAAGCCGCGCAGAAGACCGCCGATACCGCGTTGACCACCGCTACCGCCGCGCAAGCTTCTGCCAATGACGCCCACCAGGTCGCCGGGCAGGCAGTGACCGCTGCTGCCGCGGCCCAAAGCGCAGCCGCAAGCGCCCAGGCTTCGGCCGACAAGGCCAATGCCGCCGTGTCCGCGCATGACCAACAGATGGCCGAGCTGCAGGCGAAACACCGTCGCGGCGAACGGGACTGATCTCCCCGGGATCCCTGCCTCTCCCCCGACAGTGGGATCCCTATCTTGGCGGCCTGGCGAAAGCCAGGCCGCCATTTTTTTGACGCCAAAGAATATGCGACACAAGCCGCCATGAAATCTGGCGGCCGGCATCGCGGCCTCTGTGCGGCAAGTTGCAAATTTTGAGAGGTGTGCCGGTCTGATACCGGCGGCCAAATACCGGTGGGCCTGAGTTAGTTGACGCCATGCGCCTTTGAATCGCTCAGACCCACCGGTACTCGTGTATCGAAGGTCTGGCCCTTACAGTGCTTCGTGGGGCGCGACGGGCCGAAATGGATCTTCGTACTCCGCCAATAGAGCGGCGGAAGTGCGCGCTCTCAATTGACCTTAGGTCTCAGCAATAACTTTCGCGGCGGATGACGCACGCTCGGGCGCAAATACAATGAGGCAGTTTTCATTCCACCGGGTTCGGGCTTTCAAGCAAATCAAGATGCTGTTCATTATCGGCTTACTTGGTTCGCACATCGCATGCGCCTCGCTCTTGCAAGGTTCAAGGAGCCGCAAAGCGGGCCGGCCTTGTGCAGCCGCATAAAAAGCCAGGACCGTCATGCAGCCGGCAAGAAAAATGAAAAGAAGACGTCCCCGCATATGTGCCATCGCTGAATTGTTCGGACAGAGGTACGCCCAGCGGGAAGATGGAAGCGATTGGTGGGCTAAAGCTCAATTGGACATTGGTCCAATCCGTCAGAATGCTTCGCCGACCTGGATGTAATAGGTTGCTTGGCCTTCCGCGTTTACCGCGCCGTCAATGCCGATATTGACGCCATATTCCCGCGAAGCAAGAAAGCGCATGCCCGCCCCTCCGCTGTACAACAGCTTGTCGAAACGGTTGATCGTCGGCGCCACCGATCCCATGCCGGCAAAGGCGACAAAGCCGATGCGCCAAAAGGCGTGCCACCGCAGTTCCTCCTGAAGCGTGAACATGGTCTTGTCCTGGTAACGGCCCACTGCGTAGCCGCGCAGATCATTCTGCGAACCGAAAAGACAGAGATCGAAAATTGGAACTTGGCCTCCTTCCCCGCAAAAGGAACCATGGGACGCCAATACGAGGTCGTCCGCGACCGTGTCGTAGCGGTTAAGGAACAGCGTCGCGCGTGTATAGGCTTGGCGGGTGGTGAAATCGTTCAAGCCGCCGTCAAAGGCGGCCTGGATCAAGAGACCGTTGCCCGGAGAATAATCCTTGTCGCGGGTATCAACTTTGGCGGTCAGTCCCAAGGTAGCGACATTGTTTTTGAGATTGGAAAGGGGGCCGTCATTATCCAGCAGCTCTCCCGCCAGTTCGGGAATTGCGAACTTGGTCTTGACCGTCAGAAGGCGTAGCTGACCGCCCACATAGAAGTCGGGCGCAACCCGTCCCTCAAACAGGGTCTGGAACAAAGCGCCGCTTTGGTTCAGCGAGACATGGCGCAGGTTGCCGGCATTGGTGGCCTGTGTGCCATAAAAGTCATATTTGACGTTGGCATAGCCTGTGGTTCCCCGGGTGTGATAGCGATCCTCGTCAAACGCGACATCTCCAAGCAGGGCCGCACCCCAGCTGCCATTGCTGGTGAAGAAGGCTCCTGTGCCAAAAAAGGACGATTTTGACTCCCTGTCGCTCTTGAAGAACATGGCCGTCGCCAGCCCCAATCCCGATCCGATGGTCGGGTTGGAAATGGGAATGGGCACGATCAAGAAGCTGGGATTGTTGAAAAAACCTTGGTAATCGGGCTGTGCCCCATCCTCACTCAAAGCAGGCTGGGTTGCAGCGGGATCGGCGGCCCCATGGCCAGGTACGCAGGCATACCCCATAACGGCCAATAGGGCCCCGATACGGACACCCTTCTTTATTTTGGCCAAATGCATGCCGACGCCGACCACAAAGTGGCCGGCATCAAAGGCTCACATCGGCATCAAGGCTATGGGATCAAAGGCCAATGGCTTGATGGAAGAGGGCGTTAATGGACAACACGATTACTTCAACCATTAAGAGCGGGCGCTGCCCGGGCCCATTCCAGTCCGTGTACGGTAATTGTACAGGGGTTGGGGTAAAGTAATGCCACCGCTATCCCTTATCATTCGGCCAAGGCGGGACTATAGTAAGGGATCAAGGGTTCTGTGCGGGCAATAGCCTATAGGAAAGTATCTCAACAGCCTTGAGCAGAGCCGCTTGCCGTCTCGAGCCCCGCTCCTCCGCTCGGGTTGGTTGAACAATTGGATTGCGCTGCTTGAGCAGGCCGCTCTGATCGCTTGACGATCAGAAACCGCCGCGCTCACGTTCCAGTATTCGCACCTGCGATGAAAACAGCGCGCGATAGCCAGCTCCAGATCGTCATCAGAGTTATGGGATCAAAGGCCAATGGAATGGCGAAAGCCCTGCGTCCAATATCCTATCAACGCCATTTGCGTGACCAGCGCGTGACTAACCTGATTAGGGAATGCATGACAAACTATCAATTGGACGACTGTTATTGCCACTCCGTGTACAGAGGATGTATAGCAGATATCAAAGAGCAAGACTTCTTACACACCGTGACATGAATATCCACAAACGAGGGCGCCGGCGAGGGATAAGGGCTGATGATACTTGGGGCCATCCTAGACACCGCAACACCGCTGCGACGCCGCGTCGAGCCGGCACTCAAAGAAAATCAACCGTCGGCTCCCAATAATAAGTCAGACAAGTGGCGTGCGCTCTTCAGCAGCGGACCGAGCGCCGGAATCCTGTTGGACGCGATTGCCTGGGTCGCCATAGTTGCATCGCTCGCCATCTGCTTTATCGCTATTTTCGGCGCGCTGCATGTGTTCGATAGCGCTGCCGAGCGTCAAATTGTCCGGTTCGTCGACGACAATCGCCTGCTGTCGGGAGTTTTGATCCTCGGCTCGCAGCTTATTTTTCTCTTGGCGATCGTCACCTATAGCGGCCGCAGTCACAGGTTGAACGGTCTTTTATCGGAAGCGCAGCGTCAAATAACCTACGCCATTGGAGCGGCGGAAATCGGCGTATGGCGCTGGAATGCCGAGACCGGGCTGCTTTGGCTCACCGATCAGGCCAAGGAAATTCTGAAGCTTATGCCGGCGGCGGGTTATGATCCGGCCGCAATCGCCACCTTGATTCACAGCGATGACCTGCCGAAGCTGCGGGACGCGATAATCGATGCGGGCAGGCTGGACACGCCATTCGACGTCGACATCCGCCTGGCCGTCGAGAATGGCGAACCCCCGCGCTGGCTGCGGTGCCGCGGCCGCTCACAGCTCGACACGGAAGGGCGCATCGCGCGCATCGGCGGGACCCTGGTCGATATCAGTGATCGCGTCGCGATGCAGAGCGAGATCGACCGGCAGCAGCAATCCATCATTCATCTCTCGCGGGTGGGCACGGTCGGCAAGCTTTCCGGCGCGCTGGCGCACGAACTCAGCCAGCCCCTCACGGCGATCATGCACAATGCCCACGCGATCGATCGCATGCTGCGCCAAAAGCCGGTCAACTTGGCCGAGGTTAGAGACGCCATCTCCGATATCATCGAGGATGACTCCCGGGTCAATGATGTCATACATCATTTGCGGGCCTTGTTGAAAAAAGACAATGCCGAATTCGGCCAGGTCGACATGACATTGTTGATTCACAAAGTCCTTGGCCTGGTTCGCAAGGAACTGGCTCTTCACCGGATCAAACCGGTGGTGGCGATTGCCCAGAACTTTCCCCCCGTTTGGGGCGACGAGGTTCAACTGCAGCAGTTGCTTCTGAACCTGATCATGAATGCGATGGATGCGATCGAATCCAACGGAAAGCGGGGTGGCACTTTGTCCATAACGGCTCACAGCGCGGACGGGGCCGGTGGCACCTATCATCTCAGCATATCGGACACCGGCGGCGGCTTTAAGCCGGGCGTGGCCGAAAAATTGTTTGAGCCGTTTTTCTCCACCAAACAACAAGGCCTGGGGCTTGGTCTTTCGATCAGCGAAGCCATTGTCAGGGGCCACAATGGCGCCATCAGGGCCGAGAACAATCCTGAAGGCGGCGCCAGTTTTCACATCTCGCTGCCGGTTGCCGGCAAGCAAATCGCATGACACAGCCAGCCCGCGTTTACATCGTTGACGATGATCTCCATGTTTTGACCGCGTTCAGGCGCCTGCTTGAGACGTCCGGCTACGATGTCGTAACCAGCCTTTCGCCAACGGAATTTCTTGATCGCCACGACCATACGCGTCCCGGTTGCGTGCTGCTGGATATCGGCATGAGCGAACTCAATGGCTTGGAGACGCAGCAAAGGATGCTGGAACTCGGGGTCGCGCGTCCCATAATCTTCGTAACAGGATTTGATGATGCCCGCACCAGCGTGGAAGCAATGAAGAGCGGCGCTTATGATTATCTCGTTAAACCGATTTCGGAAAATGTTTTGCTCACCACGGTCAACGCCGCGGTCACGGCCGACCTGAAGGCATTTCGGGAACGCGAAGATATCGCAAAATTGTCCCGACAATGGCGAAGCCTGACGCATCGCGAACGTGAGGTCATGTTGCACGTCATCCGCGGCCGCCTGAACAAGCAGATAGCGGGCGACCTGAATATCGTGGAGAAGACCGTGAAGGTTCATCGCGCCCGCGTCATGGAAAAGATGGGCGTGCGGTCGGTGGCGGGCCTGGTCCATATCGCGGAAAGACTGGAGCGGGCCGGTTGCAGCGAATTCTCGGCCACCGATCACCGTTAATAATTCAGCCCATCCGCCGTCGCTACGACCAAGGGCCAATAGAGAAGCCGTGTCCCCGGTCCTATCCTGGTGAACCGCCCGGGGTCTTGAGATGCGTTCAACCCTATTGGTTGTGATTGCTTTTTTTGCGCTGGCGCCTGTGACCGGCGCGCGCGCAAACCCCCAAGGCTGGTATCTCGGCTTGGAAGGCGGATGGACCACATTGAGTTCCGTCGGTTACGCCCTGGCGCCGTCAGCCGGACCGCGGCGGGCCCGGCTGGACTTCGGCGACAATGGAGCTTTTGCCGCGTCGGTAGGCCACCGGTTCTCGGTCCCGCTGCGCCTGGAGGCGGAATTCGGGTTTGCCGACTATCGCGCGAAATTCTTGCGTTCCGCCGGATTGGCGGACTCCCCGCTCAGCGGCGGCGTGTCCACCGCGAGCTTCATCACCAGTGCCGTTTACGACATTGCGTTGTCGCCGCTTTTTGCGCTTTCGCTGGGGCTTGGTCTCGGCGTGTCGGAGGTGGATCCCTCCATCCGGGATCCCGCCGGCGGCCATCTTCGCGATTCACAGGCCGTGTTTACCTGGCGCATGGGCGCCGGTTTGACGACAAAGGTCAGCGACAATCTCGAATTGGAGGTGGATTACCGGTATCAGGAAGCCGGCAGCTCCAGCCACAGTTTCTTCGCCGGCCAGACCACGCCTGTCGATCTCGGCGCCAAGCGCGCCCATTTTGCTTTGATCAATTTTCGCTGGTACGTGGCCCCGCCGCCCCCACCGGGCACGGCGGCACCGTCGCCGACACTTTCATCCCCGGAGGCGTGGGAGTCCCCCCTTCGCCGCGCCGGGACCAATTTTGGGAGCTAGCAGCAGATGGGCGTGGAATTTTGCATCTGGCTTTGGCGCATGTATCGCTGGAAACAGAAACAGGAGCGGCTTCAAGGGCTGAACCCCAATTCGCCGCTCCCGCAATTGTATAACATTGCGTCCAAGCCGAATGCGCCCGAGGATATACAGCCAGCGCGATAGCGGACTTGGCCCAGTATCGGCGCCGCTTCCGTCGCCTTGGATAAAAAGTCCGGCCTGGGATGGGGTATGGATCCTCAGTGCGCTGTGGCTTGTGCCCTTGGCGCTGGCCTTGGCCGGAGGGCAAGCTGGCACGGGATCGGGCCCGTTGGACCAGCTCTACTTTGTCATTACGGCCTTGTTCTGGATCGGTCATCGCTTGGGAAGCGCGTGGCTGGCTTACGGCACCGAGGCCTACCGGCCCTTGTTGCGTGCACAACCCGTTCGATTTCTTCTTATTCCCGCCTTGGTCACGGCGGCGTGTTTTGCAATCTTTTTACCGGGTGACTCAGCGTTGCCCTTTACACGCACCGAGCGCTTTATCGCGCTGGCGATTTTGGACTATGCCGCATCGACTTATCACTTCGGCGCACAACATTTCGGCGCTCTTTCGCTTTATCGGGCGCGAGCAGGGGGTGCAGCCAATCCCGGCATACGGCAGCGCGACCGCTTGTTCGCGCTTGGCGTGGGAGGCGCGCTGGTTTTTTTGGCGGATGCGCTGGCTGGGGCGGCCGCTTATCAAAAGCTTTGGCTCGATCGCTGGTTGCCGGGCTTTCCGGCACAGGCGCTGGAACCCATCCGGTATGGCGCGACGCTTGTACTGGTCGCGGCGACGGCGGCAATGCTCATCGCGGAACTGCGCGCGGCCCCGCGGTCCCCGCCTCGTATCTTGTATATTCTGGGTCTGGCGATGATGGTCGCGATCGCCTTGCAACCCCGCAATCCCTTCATCTTTCTGATGATCTGGTCGTCGCAACACTGGATTTTGGCGTCGGCCCTGGCGGCCCGAACGCCGCGGATGGAACCTTGTCCCGCCGGCAAAGGCGTGCGGCGCGCTTTGCATGAATTGAATTCCCGCGGTTGGGCACTGATGTTGATGCTGATGCTGGTATCGCTGCTTCTGCTGCCCGTGTTCGAAGTGGAGGCGAATTGGCTCGATAGCGCAGCCAATTTTGGCGACCGCATTTTCGGGCATTTCGCGGCCGGCTTGCGGACATCCTCGTTTGTTCCTGCTTTGCTGGCATTGGGCTTCGCCAGCGGGTTCACACATTATCTGCTCGATCGCAGCGTTTTTCGCCTGTCCGATCCCCAGATACGTTCGGCAGCCCGCGGTCTGCTGCCGGTCTGAACCATGTCAATTCGCTTCGCCATGTCGGCCCTTGGTCCAATGGCGAAACCTGGCACACGCAGTCAAAATCTTGCTTTGCAAAGCGAGATATCGCCATGGAGCGAAACAGTATTCCGCGCCTGTTTGTTTTTTTCTTTATGTTCGGTGCGTTCTTCGGCTTTTTCCTGTTTCCAGCCCTAGGTCAAACCCCAGCCCCGACACAGGCCAGCGCCGTTCCCGCCGCCACATACGCGCCAGGACAAATGGAGGCGCTAGCGGCGCCGATCGCGCTTTATCCGGATCAGTTGTTGGCGAAAATCATGATCGCATCCACCTATCCCATGGAGGTTGTCGAGGCGAACCGTTGGCGCCAGCAGAACAAAAGCCTCAGCGGAACGGCGCTGGATAGCGCCGTGGCCAGCCAGACATGGGATGACAGCGTCAAGCAACTCACCTACACGCCCGAAGTGCTTGACATGATGGACAAGCAGATCAGCTGGACACAGAAACTTGGCGATGCCGTTCTGTCCGACCAGGCGGGAATGCTCAAAGCGGTTCAGCGTTTGCGCGCCAAGGCGCAGTCAAACGGCAAACTGACCGACACCGCACAGCAGAAAGTGGTCACCGAAAATCAGACCATCATCATCCAGCCGGCCGAGCCGGAGAAGGTCTATGTCCCTTACTATGATTCGGGAAGCGTCTATGGCCCGTGGGACTATGGCTATCCGGCTTATGGCTGGCCGCCGCCCTATGGCTATGCCTATGGCGCGGGAATGGGCTTTGTCGCGGGCGCCGTGATCGGCGCCGCCTTCTGGAACAACAACTGCAACTGGGGCGGCGGCAATCTGCAGGTGAACAATTTCAACAACTTCAACAACATCAACAATATCCGCGGCGGTCAGAATTGGCAGCACAATGTCAATCACCGGCGCGGCGCCGCTTATGGCAACCAGGGACTGCGCAACCAGTATGGCCGCGGAGAATTGGGGGGCGCCAATGGCCGGCGGGATTTTCGCGGCTTTGATAATGGTCTGGGCAACCGCGGCGGGCTCGGCGATCGCAATGGTATCGGCAATCGTGGCGGTATTGGCGACCGTGGCGGGCTGGGCAACAATGGCATCGGCAATCGTGGCGGTATTGGCGACCGTGGCGGGCTGGGCGGCAACAATGGCATCGGCAATCGTGGCGGCCTGGGCGGCGGAAGCGGCCTGGGAAGCGGTGGTTTTGGAAGCCGCGGCGGTATCTCCAACACTGGCTTTGACCGTGGCGGATTTGGCGGTCTGGGAAGTGGCGGCCAAACCAGAAGCTTTAGCAACCGCGGCAGTTCATCGCTGGGCAGCGCTCGTTCGTCCGGTTTTCGCGGCGGCAGCAGCGGTGGGTTCCGCGGCGGCGGCGGCGGCGGCATGCGTGGTGGCGGCGGCGGTCGTGGCGGCGGCGGCAGAAGGCGATAGTTTTCGGAGATTCACATGCGCAGTTTTCGACATTTTCTTTTCTCGACCGCCATCATCATCGGCGTCAGCGCCGGCGCGGTGGCGGCCCAGGATGCATCGGGGACATTTTTTCCCTCCGCCGCTGAAGGCGTGGACAAGTTTGTTGCCGCCGCACGGGCAAAAGATATCCCGGCACTGGACAAGATGCTGGGTCCGGATAGCCGCGATGTTTTGCATTCCGGCGACGATCAGGCCGACAACAATGCTCTGGAACGGTTTGTTGCGGCCTATGATGTCCGTCACAAGCTCTCCGAAGACTCCGGGCGCTCGACACTCAGCGTCGGTGCCGACGATTGGCCAATGCCGATCCCACTGGTGAAGGAAGCCAATGGCTGGCGCTTTGATACCGGGGCCGGACGCAATGAGCTTCTGGCGCGCCGTATCGGGCGCAACGAACTGTCCACCATCGAAGCGTGCAAGGCCTTTGTCGATGCCCAGCGCGAATATGCGTCGGTTGACCGCGGCGATGGGCTGCTTGATTACGCCCAACGCTTTATCAGCACGCCGGGCAAGCAGGACGGGCTCTATTGGGCCGCCAAAGCGGGTGAGGCCGAAAGCCCTTTGGGGCCGCTATTCGTCAAGGCGCAAGCGGCCGGATACACCCCCGGCAACAGCGGCTCGCCCCAGCCCTATAACGGCTATTATTTCCGTATCCTCACCGGCCAAGGTCCGGCCGCGAAGGGAGGCGCCTACAGTTACCTCGCCCATGGCAAACTGATGGGGGGCTTTGCTCTCATCGCCATTCCCGCGACCTATGGGGTTTCCGGCGTGATGAGCTTTATCGTCAACCAAGACGGCCAGGTCTTTCAAAAGGATCTGGGTCCAAACACCGGCACGGCCGCGGCGCAGATCAAGACTTTCGATCCGGGATCGGGTTGGCAGAAAGCGTGAGACGGCGCCGGCTGCCCTTCACGCAAGTTCTTTGCCGGCCACCGCAGTGAAGACTATTTTTCGTACACGCGCGCCAACGCCAGACTCGCGGCGACGGTGTTCTCACTTGTCCTGGACTTTGAACGGGTGCTTGTGAGCTTTGAGGTGACGCGACAAGGGGCGCTTCTGGCGGTGCTCGTGGCGGGTTTCCAAAAGCGCCCACACGATAGCCGCACCCACAATGCCCACAGCTATCGTAAGGCAGATGGCCATCACCAGATCATAAGGGATCATCACAGAAACCCTCCGTGTTCGCACGGCAGAGAAGTCCAGCTTAGTGCGCATCCGGATTTGCGGCGCTTGGACCAAGTCCCAATTGAATTTGCCTTGAGCAAGGCCAATACAGTGAAAGTCCGGGCCCCATGGCTGAGGCGCCGGCTAGCGGGGCGTTTGTGCCCCGCCGTTGCGCCGGTGTTATCGGCAGGGCAACAGAGGTGTTTGGGTGATCGAAGGTTGGGAGCATATGACCGATGGGGAGCGCCGCGACGCCATTTGGGGGTTGCGCGATGGGTGCGAAGCCCACATGAACAGGGTTCGCCGCGAAATGTTTGAATGGGCGAAAGACCTGTTGTTCGATAGAAGGCAATATGCCAGTGCAATCGAACCGGAGCCGGAATCCAATATCGTCCGCCTTAGCAGTTATTTTCCGGCAAAGAAATCCAGGCGCGGCAACCTCGGACTTGCGCTGAGACTTGGGGGAATGGGCTTTGGTTGGTGGTCGTGATCTTCACGCGCCGTTCCTTGCGGCCCGCATGCTATCTAACAGCGCCGGCGACGCGGCCGCGGTTGAACATGGCGGAATGCTGACGCCCATCCGGCAGATGGATCACAAACACCGTTCCTACCGGTGAGCGCGCTTCCACATCCAGCTTGCCACCATGCGATCGGATCACGGAGCGGGCGATCAACAGCCCCATGCCCGTAGCCTCGGGGCGCGTGGTGTAGAAAGCATCGAAAATTCTATTCCGGTCGGCAGCCGCGATGCCGGGGCCGTTATCTTCCACCCGTATGGTCACACCCCGGTCTTCCCAGCGGCGGCAACGCACAACCAGTACTCGGCGCAGCTGGTTCGACTGGCTCAGCGCCTCGATGGCGTTCTGAAATAGATTCAGCAACGCTTGCTGGAATTGCAAACGGTTGACGGCCACTGGCCCGGGCTGTTCTTCCACCACAAGTTTAACCGACACATTGTGTGCCCGCGCGCTGCTTTCGATCATGGCCAGGGTTTTTTGCAGGATCCCAACCGGATTGACGAAGTCTCTTTCAATATTTCCACGCCCAAACAGGTCGCGGGTGCTTTGAAGAATGTCGTTAGCCCTGTGACTGGACGCGACAATGTCGTCCAGCACTTGGATTGTCTCTTCCAATGGTGTCGTCAGCACTTTGCTTTGGCTGGAGGCCATTTGGCGGGCCGTTTGCGCGTTGATCAGGATTGCCGAAAGCGGCTGACGGAGTTCATGGGCGATGGAGGCGGACATCACATCGCGGATCAGGAAGCGGTGCTCGCGCTCCTGCTCCTGGGCTATCAGCTGCAAGACACTCTGCGCATAGAGTTTGCTGGTTTCCGCGAGCAGGGCAAAGAGGACGAATAGGCCGGACACCAGACCCAGGCTGCGTGCCGCATACCAGCCGGGCGTATAACCCGCATAGGGCAGCGCGATCAGTGTCACTTCCAGAAACCAACCCCAGAGCATCAGCAGAAGATTAAGATTCAACTCCGAGCGCAGCGCGCCTTCCAGGGCGGCCATGCCGACGATGATCAGCAGCATGACGGCGACCGACGCAAGGAAGATAGGCGATGACCAATCCAGGGTTGTTTTGCCAAACGCCAGCACCAAAAGAACGCTTGCCGCGAGGATCATCGATCCGGCCAGGTAGTTGCCCAGCGCAGGAGGTCGGAACAGTCCCGTCCGCAACGGCTTGTCCGTGGCGCGGCTGAGCCAGACATAGGGCAAGATGGCGAGAGGCAGCGCTGCGTGAGAGGAACAGTAGAACCATAAGGGCAGGTTGTAGGTTGGATCGAAGCGGCGGTCCAAGGAAGCCAAGGCGCCGGGAAGGCTCAGGACGCGCAGACCCATGAACAGGCCCGCGAGAAAAAATCCGGCCACCAGCATGGTGAGCGGCCGGGCCCGCAGCACCCGGGCCTGGGCGAACAGCAGCAGCGCAATGATCCAATCGGCCATCACCAAAATGGCGCCGCTGACAGCGACAAATACTTCGCGCGCCGGCAAATTTTGGGTGTGGAAAAGCTCTCTGCGGAAGAAGAGCGCCAGAAGGAACAGCAAGAAGAATACGAGCGCGACTCCGCAAGTGATCCGGATCTGCGCCTTGCTGGCAGTCATTCGGTAGACGAGAAGGCTTGATGCTGACATGGCGCTCACTCGAAGGGTTCGTCAGTTACCCATAGCGGGACGAAATGCCGGAGTTTCTATTTTTGAAGCGGCCGGTGCGCGGACGATGGCTTCCGCCGGCAGACAGATCTCAAAGACGGTGCCACCCGCATCCCTCGGCCGGACTTGAATCGTCCCGCCATGCGATCGGATTACGGAGCGGGCGATCAAAAGCCCCATCCCCATGGCGTCGGGACGGGTGGTGTAGAAAGCATCGAAAATTCTGTTCCGGTCGGTGGCCGCAATGCCGGGACCGTTATCCTCCACCTGTATCGTCAGCCCCTGGTCTCCCCAGCGGCGGCAACGCACCACCAGAGCTCGGCGCCGCTGGTGTGACTGGCTCAGCGCCTCGATGGCATTCTGAAACAGGTTCAACAACGCTTGCTGGAGTTGCAGCCGGTTGACGGTAACCGATTCGGGTTGTTCCTCCACCACAAGCTTGACCGACACATTGTGTGCGAGCGCGCTGCTTTCGACCATGGCCAGCGTCCTTTGCAGAATCACAACCGGATCGACGGCGTTTCTTTCATTGTTTGCACGTCCGAACAGGTCGCGGGTGCTTTTAAGAATGTCGTTAGCCCTGTGACTGGACGCGACAATGTCGTCCAGCACTTGGATTGTCTCGTCCAGCGGCGTGGCCGGTGCTTTGGCTTGGTTGAGGGCCATTTGGCGCGCCGTTTGCGCGTTGATCATGATGGCGGAAAGCGGTTGGCGGAGTTCATGGGCGATGGAGGCGGACATCACATCGCGGACCAGGAAGCGGTGTTCGCGTTCCTGCGTCTGGGCAATCAGCTGCAACACGGTTTGCGCGTAAAGTTTGCTGGTTTCCGCGAGCAAAGCGAAGAGAACGAACAGGCCTGACACCAGGCCCAGGGTGCGCGCGGCGTACCAGCCGGCGGTATAGCCCACCGAGGACATTCCGATCAGCGCCAGCTCCAGAAACCAGCCCCACAGCATTAGCAGCAGCCACAGATCCAGTTGTGAGTGCAGTTCACGCCCCAGTACGGCCATGCCGGCGATGATCAACAGCATGACCGCGATTGACGTTAGGAAGATGGGCGATGACCAGGGCAGGAATGATTGGTGGATCGTCACTGCCAGGACGGGGATGGCCGCCAAAATCATCGCTCCTGCGAGCATACGGCCAAGCAGGCGATAGCCGGGCGGATCCATCCGCAAGGACCGGTCCTTCGCCTGGCTCAGCCAGGCATAGGGCATGATGGCAAGGGGCAGCGCGGCGTGAGAAGAAAGGTAAAACCACAGGGGCACGTTATAGTGAAGGTCTGGGCGGCGCTCCAAGGGCCCCAAGACGCCGGGAAGGCTCAGAATGCGCAAGCTCAGGAACAGGCCGGCGAGAAAAAAGGCGGCCGCCAGCACCGTGAGCGGCCGCGCTTGCAGCACCCGAGCCTGGGCGAACAGCAAAGTGGCGATGATCATATCGGCCATCACCAGAATGATGCTGCTGTTGGTGACAAACGCCTCGCGTGCCGGGACCTGCTGGGTCTGAAAGAGCTCCGTGCGGAAGAACAAGGTTGCAATGAACAGGACGAGAAGCGTCAGCGCCACGCTGGAGATGGCCCGGACCTGCGCCCGGCTGGCTGGCATTCGGTAGACGAGAAGTTTGGATGCTGACATGGCGGTCTCTTTGAGGGCTCCTTTCAATTGCCCGTGGCAAAACGAAATGTCGCTGTTCCGGCGGGTATGGCTTGCGACGGCGCGGCCATGCCTTCCAGCGGCAGGCAGATCTCGAAGACGGCGCCGAATGGTTCAACCGACGATGCTTGTATTGTTCCTCCATGCGCCTTGATCACGGAGCGGCAGATCGACAGTCCCATGCCGGTGCCGCGTTCCTTGGTGGTGAAGAACGCGTCGAAGATATGCTCCTGGTCATCCGGCTTGATGCCCGTGCCGGTGTCTTTCATCCTGATTACAACGCCGGCATCGCCGTACCCGGATTGGATCATGAGGATGCGCGGCCGCCCCTTCACCTCGCTCATCGCGTCTGCCGCATTGGCGAGGAGATTGACAAAGACCTGCTGCATCTGGAGGGGATTGGCGATCACGAACGGCTGACGATCATCAAGGCGCAGCTCGACTTTTATCCCGCGGCTGCGCCGATCATGATCGGTCATCCGCAGCGTGTCGCGAACAAGCTGGTTGATATCGGTGCTGGCTTTATCCGTGATCTTCCTTCCCACCGTCGCGCGCGTGCTTTCAACAATTTGATTGACCCGGCGGCCGTCCTCGACCAGCTCGTCCAACACCGCGGGCAATCCGCGCTCGCCTGACGCAAAGAGCTGCCTGGCGGTCCCGGCATTCAACAGCATCGACGCCAGGGGTTGGCGCAATTCATGCGCGATAAAGGCTCCCACGGCTTCCCCGACCATCAGGCGGTTCTCCCGTTCGCGCTTCTGAGACACGGCCAGGACCGCCATCCTTCCGTAAATCCTGCTCATATCGATCAGCAGCATCAGCAGCACGAACAGGCCGGACAACAGTCCCATCACCCGCCCTGCATACCATCCGGCGCTGAAACGGCCGGCTTCCGGCATGATCACCACCGATTCCGTCAGCAAGGCCCACAGGGTGAGCATCAAGCCGACATCCAGAACGGAACGTTTGCCAAACCACAGCAACGCGATCCCGATTGCGATGAGCAACATCGCCACATAGCGGGTAATGGTCGATTCTCTGGCGCCGAAATTCAGCACGCCGGTTACAAAGGGAGCCCCCGCCGTGGTGAGCACCATAATTCCCGCAGCCAGCATGGTTGTGACCAGCAGGCCAACGGAAATCGCCCGCATGGGCTCT
>Ga0070678_100000504_pt1 | contig 18820 bp, 16 predicted proteins | sample KBSM73metaG_FD_65647 | JGI IMG/M metagenome (GOLD analysis project Ga0070678, IMG submission 65647) | Miscanthus rhizosphere microbial communities from Kellogg Biological Station, Michigan, USA - KBS M7-3 metaG | ecosystem: Host-associated > Plants > Roots > Rhizosphere > Soil ...
CAGCTTCGTGTCGCCGGCGGCGAGCCGTTGCCACTGCGGCAGGATGCGCTGCAGATTCGTGGTCACGCAATCGAGGCGCGTCTCTATGCGGAGGACCCGGAGCGTGGCTTCCTGCCGTCCATCGGGCGTCTTGCGCACTGGAGGATGCCGGCGGTTTCGTCGCGCGTGCGGGTCGATACCGGCGTGCGCCCGGGTGACGAGGTCAGCCCCTACTACGACCCGATGCTCGCCAAGCTCGTCGTCTGGGGCGAAGACCGCGAGGCCGCGTGCCGCGGGATGCGCGATGCGCTGGCGCAATGCGAGGTCGTCGGCGTCGCCACGAACATTGCGTTTCTCGAACACGTCGTCGCGCACGAGGCGTTCGCGTCGGGCCGGGTGGATACGGGACTGATCGAACGGTATCGTGAGGCCCTCTTTCCGGGCGTTACCGGGATGCCGCGGACGGCACTCATTGCGGCTGCGGTGGCCGAATACGATCATCTGGCACGCTCGACGGCAGCGCATGCGGCGCGCTCCGCCGATCGGCATTCGCCGTGGCATTGCACCGACGCGTGGTGGAACGCGAGCGCGTCGAATGCCATTCGCTTCACGTTCGCGGAAGGCGATGCACGCGTGGAGGCCGCGGTGCATTCGCGCGAATCGAACGCACTTGCGATCGAATGGAACGGCGCCGCGGCGGACGCGAAGTTCGGGACCCAAGACGACCGTTATCTCATCGATGCCGATGGCGCACCATTCTTGGCGTCGGTGGTGCGTATCGGTGACGAGCGGCACGTGTTCGCGCCCGGGGTGCGTCGTCGCCTGACCCGCATCGATCCGCTTGCGCACGCGGGCGAAGAGGAGGCGCATGCGGGGCATCTGATGGCACCGATGTCCGGGACCGTGGTTGCCGTGATGGTCAAGGCCGGCGACCGTGTCGAGAAAGGCGCGCCGCTGGTCGCGCTGGAAGCGATGAAAATGGAGCACACCATCGTGGCGCCCGCGGCCGGTGTGGTGAGCGCCGTGAATTTCGCGGTCGGCGAGCGCGTGGCGGAAGGCGCCGACCTGGTCGATCTCGAGGATGAAAACGGCTGAGCGCGCGATGCGGATCCTGGTCAGCATGCCCGCGGACGACGTGACGCCGGTCGCCGCACTGATCGGCGCCGCGCTGCCCGATGCGGACGTGGATACCTTCCGTGGCAGCGCCATGCCGAACGGCCACGCCGCCGACTACGTTGTCACCGGTTACGGCGACGCCACGATCTTCGACCGCGAGCGTGCCATGAAGGCGATCTTCACGCTGAGCGCCGGCGTCGGCCACCTCCTCGCGCTACCCAACCTGCCGCACGATGTGCCGGTGATCCGGCTCGAGGACGCGGGCATGACCGGCCAGATGGTCCGCTACGTGCTCGCGTCCGTGCTCCGGTTCTCGCAGCGCTTCGACGTCTACGCGGCGCAGCAGCGTTCGCGCACGTGGAAACAGCTCGCGCCACGCATGCCGCAAGCGTTGCACGCGGGCGTGCTCGGCATGGGGGTCATCGGCGGAGCCATCGCGCGGGCGCTCGCGGCGCAGGGTTTTGCCGTGCGCGGGTTCTCGCGCACCCGGCGAGGCATCGAAGGCATCCGCTGCCATGCGGGCGCGGGCGAGTTGGACGAGTTCCTGCAGGGCCTCGACGTGCTTGTCGCGATCCTTCCGCTCACGCCCCAAAGCGAAGGCATTCTCGATCGCCGCGCGCTCGAACGCCTTGCGGACGGCGCGCACGTGATCAACATCGGTCGCGGCGGACTGCTTGTCGAAGGCGACCTGTTGGCGCTTCTCGACAGCGGCAAGCTCTCCGGCGCGACGCTCGACGTTTTCCGCGACGAGCCGCTCCCGGACGATCATCCGTTCTGGCAACGCCCGGCCATCACGGTGACGCCGCACATCGCGGGCGTCACCCTTCCCGATGAGGCGGTGGCGCAGATCGCGGACAAGATCCGGCGCATCGAGGGCGGACTGCCGGTGTCGGGCATCGTCGATCGCCAGCGAGGCTACTGATGCCGCTTCCCCACCGCGTCCGCCTGGTCGACGTCGGACCTCGCGACGGCTTGCAGAACGAGAAGGCGGAGGTCTCCACCGAGGTCAAGGTCGCGCTGATCGACAGGTTGTCCGACGCGGGATTCCAGGCCGTGGAGGCGACCGCGTTCGTCTCGCCGAAATGGGTCCCGCAAATGGCCGACGCGGCCGACGTCATGGCGCGCATCCGCCGCAAGCCGGGGGCCCGGTATCCCGTGCTGACGCCGAATCTCAAGGGTTTCGAGGCCGCACTCGCTGCGAACGCCGACGAGGTCGCCGTGTTCGTCGCCGCGACGGAGAGCTTTTCGCGCCGGAACATCAACTGCTCGATCGCGGAAAGCCTGGAGCGGGCCGCGCCCGTGTTCGACGCCGCGCACACGCATGGCGTGCGCGTTCGCGGCTATGTGTCCTGCGTGCTGGGATGCCCATACGAAGGCGAGGTCGACCCGCACAAGGTCGCTGACGTCGCCGCATCGCTGCTGGCGTTGGGCGCCTATGAAGTGTCGCTCGGCGATACGATCGGCACCGGGACGGCGGGAAAGACACAGGCGCTCTTCCGGATCGTCGGCGAGCGAGTGCCGTTGCCGAAGCTCGCCGGACACTTCCACGACACCTACGGCCAGGCGCTGACCAACGTCTATGCCGCGATGGAGATCGGCGTGTCGACGTTCGACTGCTCGGTGGCAGGCTTGGGCGGTTGCCCGTACGCGAAGGGTGCGACCGGAAACGTCGCGAGCGAGGACGTCCTGTACCTTCTGAATGGGCTGGGCATCGAGACGGGCGTCGACATGCAAAAGCTTCGCCTCGCCGGACAGTTCATCTCCGACGCCTTGGGGAGGCCCCCCGTCTCGCGCGTCGCACGTGCGCTCGCCGCTCGGGAGCCGCTGTGACGCTGCCGTCGCCGCGCGTCGCTTCTCCGTGCATCAACGTGTGCAGCATCGACGAGACGACCGGCCTGTGCGCGGGCTGCCTGCGCTCGCTCGACGAGATCGCCGCGTGGAGCGTGTTGACGGACGAGGAGCGCCGAGCGGTGTGGGATGCGATCGCGAAACGCGCGCGCGAAGAAGCGCAATGGGCGCCGGACAATGCCGATCGCTGACTGGTATTTCGATTTCATCTCGCCGTTCGCGTACCTGCAAAGCGAGCGACTGCACACGCTCGCGCCGCAGGTCTCCATCCGTTACCGGCCGGTGCTTTTCGCGGGACTGCTGAATGCGAACGGGCACAAGGGGCCCGCCGAAATTCCGGCCAAGCGCGCGTTCACGTATCGCTTCGTGTTGTGGCAGGCGAAGCACCTCGGCATCGTCTGCAAGTTCCCGCCGGAACATCCATTCAACCCGCTGCCGTTGCTGCGGCTCGCGATCGCCTGCGATTGCACGGCGGATGCGGTGCACCGGATCTTTCGTTTCGTCTGGCGCGACGGCCGGCTTCCCGACCTGCCGATCGAATGGGCCGAGCTCACCCACGACCTGGGCATCGCCGATGCGCACGCGCGGATCGCCGATCCCGCGGTCAAGGACGAGCTTCGGCGCAATACCGACGAGGCCATCGCGCGCGGGGTCTTCGGCGTGCCGACGCTGGCGATCGGAAGCGAGTTGTTCTGGGGTGCGGACGCGACCGGCATGGCACGCGACTATGTCGCGGCGGGTTGTCGCTACAACGATCCCGAGTACGAACGCGTCGCAGCCCTTCCGGCTGGAGCGACTCGCGCCGAAGCTGCCCCAGGCGGCGCTAGAAAAGCCAAAACGCGGGTCGTCGGCACGGCGAGCTGAAAGACACGGGTGTGCCGCTTTCGCGGGAATGACGACAAAGCGACACCTTCCTACAGGGTATCCGCGCCCGGAATGGCAAGCACGCGTTTGACATCGCGCGCAGTGGCGAGCGCTTCGTCGAGCGTTGCGGCGAGACAGGTCACATGACCCATCTTGCGGCCGCGCCGCGCTTCCGCCTTGCCATAGAGATGCAGCTTGGCGCGCGGATGGGCGAGCACGGCCCGCCAATCCGGCTCGCGCATCGTGTCGGAATCTGCGCCCTCGTACCACGCATCGCCGAGAATATTCACCATCACCGCCGGGGTGTGCTGGTGCGGGTCGCCGAAAGGCAGGTCCGCGAGCACGCGCGCCTGCTGCTCGAACTGCGAAGTCACGCATGCGTCGATCGTGTAATGACCGCTGTTGTGCGGGCGCGGCGCGATCTCGTTGACGACGATCCTTGCGTCCCGGGTGACGAACATCTCCACGCAGAGCACGCCGCGATAGTCGAGCGCGACGGCCACGGCCGTGGCGAGCTCGCGCGCGGCGGTCGTGACGGTCGCATCCACGCGCGCCGGTGCAATCGAGACATCGAGAATCCCGTCGCGATGCCAGTTCTCCGCCACGGGCCACGTCGCGGTGTCGCCGCGCTCGTTCCGGGCGACGATCACCGACACCTCGCATGCGAGCGCGACCAGGCGCTCCAGAACGCAGGGCTGGCCTCGCATCGCAACGTAGGCCTGCGCAACCTCGTCCTGGGTGGTGACCCGGATCTGCCCTTTGCCGTCATAGCCGAAGCGAGCGCTCTTGACGATGCCGGGAAGGAGCGCGGGATCGACGTTCCTCGCGTCTTCGCCGCTTCGCAGCACCGCGAACGGAGCAAGCCCGAATCCGTGACCCGACAGGAAAGTCTTTTCGCTGATCCGGTCTTGCGCGATGGCCACGCTCGACGCCGACGGCGCGACGCGCGCCTTGCGGGCGAGGACGTCGAGCGCGGGCGCGGGGACGTTCTCGAATTCCGTGGTCGCGGCCGCGCACAGCGCGGCGAGGGCCGCCAGCGCATCGGGATCGAGATAGTCGGCGCGGAAATGGCGGTCCGCAACGCTTCCCGCCGGCGAATCGTCACCCGGGTCGAGCACTGCGACCTTGTATCCCAGGCTTTGCGCGGCCATGCAGAACATGCGCCCGAGCTGCCCGCCGCCCAGCAGGCCGAGCCATGCGCCAGGGGCGATCGTCACGTTGCGGGCGGCACCCGCATCGCACGCGCGGCGTCGGTCTGCTTTGCGCGAAACGCGGCCAGCTTCTTCGCCACCGCAGGGTCGCCCGCGGCAAGGATCGACGCAGCGAACAGTCCGGCGTTGGCGGCGCCAGCCTCGCCGATGGCGAACGTGGCGACGGGAATGCCCTTCGGCATCTGCACGATCGAAAACAGCGAATCCTCGCCGCGCAGGTATTTCGACGGAACGGGGACGCCGAGCACCGGCACGAGCGTCTTGGAAGCGAGCATCCCCGGGAGATGAGCGGCGCCGCCGGCACCTGCGATCAGCACGCGCAGGCCGCGCGGAGCGGCATCTTCGGCGTATTCGAACATGTCGTCGGGCATGCGGTGCGCAGACACGACGCGCGCCTCGAAAGGGATGCCGAACGCGTCGAGTTGCACCGCCGCGTGTCGCATCACCTCCCAGTCGCTGTCGCTTCCCATCACCAGGCCGACGAGCGGTGCTCCCTTGCGCTGCGCCATGCGCGCCCCGAGCGTTGCGTGTGTGGAACGATTCTAGCATCGGGACATGCGTGTCCTTGTGTTGTTGCGGGCACGGTTCCCTGTCATCCAGGACCGTCGCGAGGACGTTTGTCGTTTGTCTCTTCGCTTCCGATCGGTGAAAATGGTCTTCGTGCCGTCGCTACGCCTCGCCTTCGTCGTTGCCGCCGCCTTTGTCGGCGTGGCGACCGGCGCCGCGGCGCAATCCGACGCCGATTTCATGGCCGCCAAGGAAGCCGCCGACCGCGGCGACCGGCAGGCCCTCGACGCGCTCGCGCCGCGACTCAAGGGACACATCCTGGCGCCGTACGTCACGTATTGGCAGTTGCGCGCACGGATCGACGACGCGGACTACGTCGCCGTTCGCGCGTACCTCGACCAATACGGCAATACGCCTCCCGGCGAGCGATTGCGCGGCGAGTGGCTCAAGTCTGCGGCGCGGCGCGGCGATTGGAGCCGTTTCGCGCTCGACTATCCGCCGTCCTCGGGCGAGGACACGGAGCTCACCTGCTACGGCATCCAGTTCCGCCGCCAGCGCGACGGCGAGGCAGCGCTGTCCGCTGCCAAGCCGCTGTGGTTCACCGGCAGCAACACGCCTGACGCCTGCGAGCCCCTTTTCGCCGCGCTCTTCGCCAAGGCGGAGCTCACGAGCAACGATCGCCGCGAGCGCATGCGCCTCGCCGTGGAGGCCGGCAACGTGCGCCTTGCCCAGGGGCTGGCCGGTGACCTCCCTGCGGGGGAGCGGATAACGCTGCAGGAATTTGCAGCCGTCGACCGCGATCCTGCGCGGGCGCTCGCGAAAACCCCATTCGCCTTGAAAGCCCGCGCCGGACAGGACCTCGCGCTCTATGCGCTCGAGCGTGCCGCGCGCAAGGACGCCGAAGCTGTGCGTGGACCATGGGTGCGTCTGCGCGACCGTCTTCCGAAAGCGGAACGGCAATATGGCAACGGGCGCCTGGCGTTTTACGCGGCCCGACAGCTGAATCCTTTTGCCAACGACTGGTATCGCGAGGCGGGCACGACGCCGATGTCGATCGAGCAGCAGGCTTGGCGTGTTCGCGCGGCCTTGCGCGCGCTGGCGTGGGCGGACGTCCGCTCGGCCATCGAAGAGATGCCGGACCGCGATCGGCAGGATCCCGCGTGGCGCTACTGGAAGGCACGCGCCCTCGTGGCACAGGGCGCGAAACCCGAGGCGACCCTGCTGTTCCAGGAGCTCGCCGGCGAAGTCAATTTTTACGGACTGCTCGCCGCCGAGGCGATCGGCCGCGGACCGGAACAGCTCGCGACCCTGAAAAGCGATCCGGCGACCCCCGCGCCCGAACTCCTCGCGACCTTCGGCGCGCGTCCCGAGGTGCGCCGCGCGGTCAAGCTCGCCCAGCTCGACATGCGGGCGGAATCGCAGCGGGAATGGATTGCCATCGTTCGCGGCCAGAGCGACGACTCGCTGCTTCTCGCGGCCGATTACGCGCGTCGTGCGGGCCTGTACGACCGCGCGATCAACACCGCGGAGCGCACGACGCTACGCCACGACTACGGCATGCGTTACATGACGCCGTGGACCACCGAGTTCGGGGCCGCGGCGCGCGACCAGAACATCGACGTCGAGCTGCTCTACGCGATCGCGCGACAGGAATCGCGCTTCGCACCCGACGTCGTGTCGTCCGCGGGCGCGGTCGGGCTGATGCAGCTCATGCCCGGCACCGCGCGCTGGGTCGCGAAGCAGCTCGCTCGCAGCGACTATTCGGCGGCACAGATCGCTCGGGTCGAGCTCAATACGCAGTTTGGCGCCTATTACTTCAAGTACTGGCACGAGCGGCTTGACCGGATGCCCGCCATGGCGGCCGCCGCCTATAATGCAGGTCCCGGACGTGCGCAGTCCTGGCGTCCCATCGGAGCGCCGCTGGAAGGCGCGATCTGGGTCGAGACGATTCCCTTTACCGAGACGCGGGACTACGTGAAAAAGGTGCTCGCCAACACGATGCTCTACTCGCGTGCCCTGGAACGGCCCTATATCCCGCTGTCGACGCGTCTTGGCACCGTCGCGCCGCGCGGCCCGGTAACCGCCTCCGCCGCCACGACGACCGAATGATGGCGACGGCAGGTCCCGTCGTGGTGCTGGGCGGTAGCGGTTTCGTGGGTCGCCATCTGGTCGCAAAGCTCGCGAGCGACGGAAGGCGCGTCGTGGTGCCAACGCGCCGGCGCGGCGACGCGCGCCATCTGATCCTACTTCCCACGGTCGACGTGGTCGAGGCCGACATTCACGATCCGACGGCGCTGGCGCGCCTGGCCCGCAACGCGTTCGCGATCGTCAACCTGGTCGGCATTCTTCACGAGCGTGCGAGCGATACGTTCGCGCGCGTGCATGTCGAGCTCGCGTCGAAGATCGTGACTGCGTGCCGTGTCGCCAACGTGACGCGTCTTGTGCACATGAGCGCCCAGAATGCGGATGCCGATGCACCCAGCCGCTATCTGCGATCGAAAGCCGAAGGCGAGGCGATCGTGCGGGGCTCGGGACTCGCATGGACCGTGTTCCGGCCCTCGATCGTGTTTGGTCCCGGCGACACCTTTCTCAACCTGTTCGCGGCGCTCGAGAAGCGGCTTCCGGTGATCGCGCTGGCGTCGCCCCAGGCGCGTTTCCAGCCCATCAGCGTGGCCGATGTCGCGCACTGTTTCGCGCATGCCATCGACGACGACGCCACGGTGGGTCACGCCTACGGGCTTTGTGGCCCAACGGTCTACACATTGCGGGAGATCGTCGACTACGTCGGGCGGACCACGGGCCATGCCCGTCCTGTCGTTCCGCTCGGACCGGGATTGTCGAAGGTCGTGGCGCGTACGTTGGAGTTGCTGCCTGGCCACATCATGACGCGCGACAACCTTGCGTCGATGGAGCGCGATTCGGTCTGCGAAGGCCCGTTTCCGCCGGTCTTCGGCATTGCGCCGACCGCACTCGAATCGGTTGCGCCCTCGTATCTTTCGCCGGCGTCCGTGCATAGCAAATACGATCCGTTGCGCGCCCACGGCGGCCGCTGACGGGATGGGCCTTCCTGTCGCGGCGATGGCGACGGACACCGCCGATTCGACCTGCTCCACGGGTTTTGGCGCATCGGCGAAGCTCGACGCCTTGCATCACGGGTAGAGCGCATGGTTCGCGCCGTGCGTCAGCCGTTTCGCATCTACCGCGTCGGCGGGTCGGTGCGCGATGAGCTTCTCGGCCGCGAAGGCGGCGATCGCGACTGGGTGGTGGTTGGCGGCACGCCGGAGATCCTGACCGCATCCGGATACCGGCCCGTCGGCAGCGACTTTCCGGTCTTCCTGCATCCCGAGACGCGCGAAGAATATGCGCTTGCGCGGACGGAGCGCAAGCACGGACGCGGCTACCGCGGCTTCGAATTCTTCGCCTCGCCGGAAGTCACGCTCGAAGACGATCTCGCGCGCCGCGATCTCACGATCAACGCGATGGCGCGGGACGAGAACGGACGTCTGATCGATCCCTATGGCGGCGAAGCCGATCTCCGTGCCGGCAGGCTTCGCCACGTGTCGCCCGCATTCGCCGAGGATCCATTGCGGGTCCTGCGGGTCGCGCGCTTCGCCGCCCGGTTCGGCTTCGTGGTCGCGCCGGCGACGCAGCGGCTGATGCGATCCATCGTCGCCAGCGGCGAGCTCGACACGCTTGCGCCCGAGCGCGTGTGGCAGGAGCTGGCGCGCGGCCTGATGGAGCCGCATCCCTCGCGCATGCTCGCCGTCCTGCGCGGCTGCGGTGCGCTCGCGCAGTTGCTACCGGAGGTCGACACGCTGTTTGAGCCGGTCTCTTCTCGCGGGGCAGGGCCCGTCAGCCGCGCGAAGTTCCTCGCCCGCTCGCTCGATGCGATGGCTGCGCGCGGAACGTCACTACCGTCCCGTTATGCGGTGATGACGCACGATTTCATGGAGTGCACCGCCGCCGGACCGCTTCCGATCGCGGCACGGGTCCGTCGCGCGGACGCGATTGCCGTGCGGGTCAAGCCACCGGTGGAATGCACAGATGCGGCCCAGCTCCTGGCGCGCTTTCATCGCGTCGTTACCGAGTCCGAGCACCTTGCGCCGGCCGCCCTGCTGAATCTGATCCAGGCGGCCGACGGGCTGCGCCGGCCGGAACGACTCGACACGCTGCTCGTCGCGTGTGCCGCCATTGCGGGCGTGGAGCAAAAACGACGGGTCGCCTCGGCGTATCTGCCCGCCGACCGGCTGGAAGCAGCGCGGCGCGTCGTCGCCGGCGTCGATGCCGGCGCCATTGCCCGCACCGCAGGAGCGGGACGCGAAGGACTGGCGAAAAATCAGGCGATCGCGCACGCCGTTCGCGCTGCCCGCCTGGCGGCGCTCCGGACCGCGCGCCGCGGCGAACGTCAGAAGCGGTAGGCCAGCGCCCGCATCACGTCGGCGGCGCCCTGCATCACTCGCTTGACCGGCCATGGCAGCGGCACGCCGCCGGCCTCCATCGCCATCGCGCCATGGCGCACCTCGTCGTCGCGCATTTGCAGGACGATCGCGCGGCTCTTCGCATCTGCCGCAGGCAGCTCGTCCATGTGACCCGACAGGTGCTCCTCGACCTGACGCTCGGTTTCGACGACGAAGCCGAGATTGACCCGATCGCCGGCGGCGCCGGCGGCGATGCCGATCGCAAACGATCCTGCAAACCACAAGGGGTTCAGGAGCGAGGGACGATCGGACAGCTCGGAGAGCCGTTGCCGCGTCCACGCAAGGTGATCCTCCTCCTCGCGCGCGGCGCGCGAGTAGCGCTCCTTGATCGCGGGATCTCGCGCGACCAGCGACTGCGCCACGTAGAGCGCCTGTGCGCACACTTCGCCCGTGTGATTGACCCGCATCAGCGCCCCGGCCTGACGCCGCGCGCGAAGATCGAGGTCAGCCTCGGGAAGCTGTGCGCCTGGCGCCGGGCGTGCCGCGCTCACGTTGCCCGACAGCGTGCGCAGCGCCCGGTCGAAGCCGATGATCAGATCGTCGATCATGAAGACGCAAGTTTAACCCGGCCAGCGAAAGACACTGGCTTCCCGCGTGCGCGGGAACGACGATGTCGATGGCATCGGCCCGCGCGGCCGAGCACCCCCCGCTCGATCTTTCCGCATTTCCGCGCGAAAAGCGCTGGGCCGCCCCAAGCTTTTCGCGCCAATCCGCTTTTCGTAACGGCGAAGCGCGTCGAGCCGCGGCTCGAATGAAGTAGGTTTCCACTTTCGTTCGCCCCAAAAAAACGGGCGCCCGAAGGCGCCCGCGATTCCGTTCCTTGCCAGAACGGCTGGAAGCTGCTCCAGTCGTTTAGAACAGGTGGATCATGCCGAGAACCAGGCCACCCGGCTTGCCGTTGGAGCCGTTCGGACAGACGGTTTCGGTGAAGCACGTCGTGTTGAACGTGTAGGAGTTGATGTTGAACGTGTACGCAGCGACTTCACGGTTGTTCAGGTACACATAACCCGCGTAAACCTGCGTGCGCTTCGACAGCGGATACGTGTACGTCAGTTCCCATTGCTGCGAGCTCGAGTTCGGGCCCTTCGTCAGGCCGCCGACACGGGTTCCGTCGACAGACGAGCCCTCGCCGTTGGTGGCTTGACCCCAGAAGGCGTAGAGCGCGCCCGGACCGATCGGTGCCGTCAAGCTGACGCCGTAGAAATTACGCGTGAGCGAACCGGTCACCGTGTCGTAGTCGAGGCGTTCGTACACAAGCGCAGGACGCACGATACCGAAGTTGTATGCGCCCGTGACGGTGAAGGCCCAGTCGTTCAGGTTCGGACCGCGAACCTTGATGTTCGACTCGTAGCCCATGCCAGCCTGGATCGGACCGTTGTTGTAGTAACCAGCGATGCCCCAGACGTAGGCGTGGCGAGTTTCCTGAGTGTGGTTGCCGTTGTCGCCGCCGTACACGACGGGGTTCGTCGCGGGGGGCGGAGTTTCGCTGTCCGCAAAGCCGGACGAATCGCGCATCGACAACTGCGTGCTGAAGTTGAATCCAGCCCAGACCGGCGAGTCGTAGCGCACCGAGTTGCCGAGGCGCGCGTCGAAACCACCCGCGAACTTGGACAGCGTGCCCTGCGACCACAGGTCGGCCGTCGACAGGATCGACGTCGTGTAGGTCGGAACGTTACCGAAGATCGGATGCAGATCGTCGTAGGGCATCAGGAACTTGCCCATCTTGAACGTACCCCACGTGCCCTGGAAGCCGACGAAAGTTTCGCGGCTCGCGAGACCGGAACCCGAGCTGTTGCCCGTGTCGCCGGAAACGTTCGATTCGATCTGGAAAATCGCGTTCAGGCCACCGCCCAGCGATTCCGTGCCGCGAACGCCAATACGTGACGAGTTCGAGCTCAGACGCGAGACATTCGGGTTCGACCCGTCAGCCTGCTTGCCGGTCAGCAATTCATAGTCAATATTCAGCCGGCCGTACAGTGTGACGTTCGCGGTCTGCGCTTGCGCAGCCAGCGGGGCGGCAAGCACGCCCGCGACGGCGACAGCGACGAGCTTCTTGTTCATTGAATCTCTCCTCTAGCGGATAAAATTGGCAAGGAATCAAGCTTTTTGCGCCTGCCATCGAAACCTTCTCAGATCTTTTCGAGAAGTTGCGTCCCATTGTGCCAAAGCGACGAAAGCGTTGGCAAGCCGATGGCGGGACCGATTGTTAGTCCTTCGGATGCTGTTGTGTCGTAGCAACATCATGACCCCGCTTGCCCGCGGGGATTAGTCGCCCAAAACCCTCTGGAACCTGCTCGAAGACTATCACGCAATACCATGATTTATAGACTTAGAATGGTTTCTCGGGGCATCGTTTTGCGCGATGGCCGCCGAATTGCCGTTTTCAATGTGTTTACTCGCCCGGTAAACGGTCCTAACCGGGGTGTTGACTGCTCGGCGCTCCGCGTTTACCCATGATGCTTCGACTGGGACGGCGCGGTTCCGCGCCACGGCGTTGGCTCCGATGACACCGTCGGGCGCGGCGGCTTGCCTGCTTGCTTTTGTGCTCGGACTTGCGGCGGTTGCGCTGCTCGGACGCGTCGCGCAACGCCTCCCCCAGGACGCTCCGAACGACCGCTCGCTCCACATCCGGCCGGTGCCGCGGGCCGGCGGCTACGCCATCTGGGCGGGCTTCGTTCCGGCTGCGCTCTGGTTCCCTCCCGATGTTCCCGGCGGCGCGCTGGCGTGGTGGCCGCCGTGGCTCGCGATCGCCGCCATCTCCGCGACCGACGATGCGCGCGGCGTTTCAGCGCGCGTGCGTCTCGTGGTTCACCTGGCCGCCTCGCTATGGTGTGCGGCGCTCATGTGGCGAGCGATTTCACCGTCCGCGGCCTTCGCGAGCGCGGAAGGGCTCGTGGCGGTCGCGCTCATTGCGCTCGTGCTCGCGTGGTCGGCAAACCTCTATAACTTCATGGACGGCAACGACGGGCTCGCGGCGGCGATGACGTTCGTCGCATTCTCAGCCTATGGCGTCGGTTCGCTCTCGCGCGGCGACCTCGCAGTTCCATCCTTCGCGATCGCCGCCGCGACGCTGCCGTTCCTCGTCGTCAATCGTCCGCGTGCGACGATGTTCCTCGGCGATGTCGGCGCCGTGCCGCTCGGATTCATTGCCGCAACGTTCGGGATCGCGGGCGTCGCCGACGGCCGCTGGCCCTTATGGTTTCCCGTGCTGGTATTCCTTCCGTTCATCGCGGATGCCACGGCGACGCTCGCCCGGCGCATCGTGCGCGGCGATCGCCTCGGCGAGTCGCATCGGGATCACTACTATCAACGGCTGCATCGACTGGGCGCGGGCCACGGCGGGACGCTGACCGTTTATGTAGCGCTCATGGCTGCGACGGCGGGCAGCGCAACCGCATGCCTGCTTTTCGCGCCTTCGCTCGGTCCCTTCGCGGTCGGCACGGCCGTCGTTGTATGCTTCATCCTGTTTGCGGCCATCGATTATCATTGGCGCAGAAAGCGGTCCCCATAGATGACCTTCGGCTTCAACTGGCGCGCCTCGCTCGCCTTCATCCACGACGTGTGCGCAGCGGCGCTGGCGTGGATGGCCATCTTCTGGCTGCGGTTCAACCTCGATCTTCGCGATCCCTACGTGGCCGAGGCGTGGTTCACGCTCGTCTGGATCCTCCCTCTGCAGGCGACGATCTTCCTGGCGCTCGGCCTCTACCGCGGGCTGTGGCGCTTCGCGAGCATCCTCGACCTGCAGCGCATCGTCGTTGCGGCCGCACTCGGGGCGATCCTGATTCCGCTCGTTCTTGTCATGCTGCAACTGCAGACGGTCGTGCCACGGAGCGTGCTCGTGCTGTATCCGATCGTGCTCATCTTCCTGATGGCGGGATCGCGCTTTGCGTATCGCATCTGGAAGGAGCATCGCCTCTACAGCCCGCTTGCGGCGCTCGGCGAGCCGGTACTGATCGTCGGTGCAGGCGAGGCCGGGGCGCGCCTGACCGAAGAAATGGCCAGGAGCCGCCAATGGCGCGTGGTCGGGCTGCTGGACGACGACCCGGCAAAGCACGGACGACTTCTTCGCAATGTGAGCGTGCTGGGGCCGATCACGGATCTGCCGGCGTGGACGCGGCGCTACGGCGTGCGCAAGGTGGTCATCGCACTGCCTTCTGCGAATCACGCCGTGAGGCGGCGGGTCGCCGAGCGATGCGCGGCGGCCGGCGTCGAGGCATTGACGGTCCCTTCCTACGAAGACCTCATCTCCGGCCGGTATCCCCTCACGATGCTGCGCAATGTCGAGGCGGACGACCTGCTCGGGCGCGACCCCGTCAAGCTCGACAACGCCGGCATCGCGGAATGGCTTGGCAATCGCGTCGTCGTGGTGACGGGCGCAGGGGGCTCGATCGGCGCGGAGCTCGCCCGGCAGATCGCGCGCTTTCGTCCCGCCCGGCTCGTGCTGTTCGACATTTCGGAGGCGGCGCTCTACGAGATCCAGATGGCGCTCGCCGACGCGTTTCCGCAGCTTCCGATCTCGTCGGTGGTCGGCGATGTCAAGCACGTCGCACTCGTCGAGACGGTGCTCGAGCGCGAAAAGCCCGACGTCATCTTCCACGCGGCCGCGTACAAGCATGTGCCGCTGATGGAGGAGACCAACGCCTGGCAGGCGGTCCTGAACAATGCCTATGGCACCTGGGCCCTCGCGCGTGCCGCGACGGCCGCCAAGGTCGAGAAGTTCGTGCTGGTCTCAACCGACAAGGCGGTGAACCCGACTTCGGTGATGGGCGCCTCCAAGCGCTTTGCCGAAATCGTGTGCCAGAGCCTCCAGGGCAGCGGCACGCAATTCGTCATCGTGCGGTTCGGCAACGTGTTCGGCAGCGCGGGCAGCGTCATTCCGCGCTTCCAGGAGCAGATCGCGCGCGGCGGACCGGTCACGGTCACGCACCCGGACATCACGCGATTCTTCATGTCGCTCTCCGAGGCCACCCAGCTTCTCCTGCAGGCGGGTCTGCAGGGCAAGGGCGGCGAGATTCTGGTGCTCGACATGGGCGATCCGGTGCGCATCGTCGATCTCGCGCGCGACCTGATCCGTCTCTACGGCGCCGACCCGGATCGTGTGGCCATCGTCTTCACCGGGCTGCGGCCGGGCGAAAAGCTCTACGAGGAGCCGCTTGCGTCGGAGGAGGCGTCGAAGTCGACGCCGCATCCGAAGCTTCGCATTGCGCAGGCGCGCGAGGCGAACCGCGACGCGGTCGGTCAGATGGTTGCGTGGTGCGAGCGCGATCGGGCGGCCGACGACGCCGAAGTGCGCGCGCGGCTCAAGTCGTGGATGCCCGAGTACTCGCCGCCGGCGGGTGCGCCGGTCAAGCCGATTCCCGTGGAGACGAGCGGCGACGCCGCCGCGCCACTGCCTCTGCGCGCTCCGCGCCGCCGTTGACGCTCGTCGGATAGCCGCGCGTCGCGGAGTCGATCGTCGCGTGTCCTATCAGCGCGCCCTTGCGCGTTGACTGTAGCCGAGCCAGATTCCCAGCAGCATGAATGCGAGCAGTCCGTGCTCGTCGTGCAGCGTCGTGTTGAAAAGCCCGATGCTCGCGCTCGCCACCAGCGCCGACGCGGCCCCGCTCCAGTTGAGCCAGCGGAGCGGCGGATCGGTCCCCCGCGGAATCGCGCGCAGGAGGCTCCACGCCCAAGCGATGAGCAGCGCACCGAGCAGCGCGAGCCCGATCACGCCGTGTTCCGCGAGTGCGTTCAGGTACACGTTGTGGGCGTGCGTGCTCCCGATGAATTGCCGCGGATCGTACGCGCGGCCTTGCGCGCCTTCCCACCGCTGTACCGTATCGGCGTCGATCCGGCCGAAGTTGTCGCCGCCGATGCCGAAAACGGGATACGCGTGCCAGGCGGCCAGGGCTTCCTGCCAGATCGGGTAGCGCTCGTTCAGGAGGGGATAGGCGCTCTCCTTCGCCGATTCCTGCTTGCGACGCATGTCGGTGTCGAACGCCGCGATCAGTGCGCCGAACGCCGCGATGGCGATGACGATCCAGATCATCGGCTTGGCCGAGCGCCTCAGGCAGAGCAGGCCGAACGCGAGTGCGCCGACCATCGCCGTCGCCGCACCCGAGCGGCTTCCGGCGGCGAAGAGCGCCGCGAGCAGGATGACGATCTCGGCGACCGCGAGCGCCCGGACCCATCCGCGCATCGGGCCCCAGTAGGCCGACACGCCGCCCAACAGCGTTCCGAAGCAGATGACGATGTAGATCACGCTCTGGTTGACGTGACCGACCGAGTTGAGCTGGATCCCCTCGTAGCGATGGGGGAGACCGAGCGCCGCGAGGGCCCAGATGGCGGCGATCGTCACCGAAGACTGCAGCGTGACGTGCAGCTTGAGCCATTCCGCGTCGCCGTAGCCGCTGCGCTTCAGGAACCACAGCATCGAGGTCATCCGGACCGTGTCCGCGCAGGCGCGCCATTCGCCGTCGGGCATGCCCGCGAACGCCGTTCCGATGACCGCGCCGGCAAGCCAGACCGCAATGAGGGTATCCCACGGGTCCCATCGCCCGCCGAGCGCTTCCCATGACACGCCATGGCGGAACCGGTTGACGTACCACGCGAGGCCGTAAAGACCCCAGAGGATGTTCTTGATGCCCTCGAACATCGGCAGCGCGATCGCAAGCCCGATGAGCAGGGAGAATTCGATCAGATAAGCGGACGGCGACAGGAAGCGGGGGTGCATCGAAGGGGCGTCGTCGGCGCGTGAATTTCGCGGGTCGGCCTCGGAAGGTGCGGCATTATAAGGGCGCGCACCGTCCGCCGTACCGGATGGATGCTCCGGTGCGCGGATCAGAGCGGCGTTTCGTCGGAAACTCCGAAACGGGAGACCTGCGGCGAGGCGTGCGATCAGCGCTTCCCGCCGTAGAGGTAGGGATTGAGATTGGGATCGTTGTACATCTTGAACTGCCGGTAGATGCGCCAGAACGCCGAGCCTTCGGCGGCACGCGCGAGAAGCGTGTCGAGGCATCGGGCAAGATCGTTGCGCTGCTGCGACAGGCGGCCCCATTTCTCGCGGCACGCGCCCACGTGCTCGGACGTCGCATCGGTGCGGCTGGCCTGCAAGCCCATGTGGTGGATCTTGAGCGCCAGGATCGACAGGCGATCGATCATCGCGCCTGCAGTCTCCGAGTTGTGCCACGCATCCGCACGGAGCGTCACGTCGCCAAGTCGCGCGAGCAGCGCTTCGTCGATCTTCTCGACGGCGTCGTTGCGCCGCTGGTTGTAACCATCGATCGCCCGCTTGTTGGCGGCGATCTCCGCATCGCCCACGTCGACGCGGCGCGCGAGATCCTCTTCGTCCCACAGCAGGATGTTGCAGCGATGATTGGCCTCGATCGAAGCCCACGCACCCTCGCGCTGCAGGCTGTCCGCGGATTTCGCCCAGTCCGCCTGGGCGACGCGCGCATCGTGAAACGCAATGATCGCGGCCGATGCGACGTCGGCGAATATCATCGCGCAGCCTCCCCCTCGCTCATGGAACGCGAGTCCGCCAGGGCGCGGCGAAACACCGTCTCCATCCGATCGAGCATCGTGTCGAGGCCGTAGCGCGGCAGGACGAAAGCGTGCGCGTTGGCCGCAAGCTGCGCGGCGCGGGCGGGATCGTCGAGCACGGCATCGATGCCGCGGGCAAGCGCAACGGGGTCCTCCACCGCCACGATCTCGGCGGTGTCTCCGTGCCGCGCAATCTCCGGGATCGCGCCGACCGCAGTCGTGACGCACGGTATCCCTGCGAACATCGCCTGCAACAGCGCCTGCGGCACGCCTTCGTTCGCATAGGACGGCAGCACGAACAGGTCGAGCGCGGCGAGCCATGGCGCGACATCGTCCTGCTGGCCTGCGAACACGACGCGGTCGCGGATGCCTGCGGCGTCGACCTGCGCTTCCAATGCCGCACGCTGCGGCCCATCGCCGACGATGACGAGGCGCATGTCGCGATGCCTCGTCTGCGGCAGCGCCGCGACGAGATGGCGGTGCCCCTTCCAGCTTCGAAGCGTGGCCACGATGCCCGCGAGCGGCACGTCCGGCGGCAGGTTGAGCGTCGCGCGGGCATCCGCACGGTTGCGCGACACATAGCGCGCGCCGTCGATGCCCGTAGGCACCGAGTCGATCCGGCGGGGATCGATGCCATTGTCGCGTATGAGTTGTGCGCGGAGCGCATCGCCGGTGGTCACGATCCGGGCAGTGGCGCGCCGGTAAAGCCAGCGCGTCCCCGCATCGTTGGGCACGGGAATCGACACGTGACGCGTGCGCACGAGGACTGGCGCCGGGCGGCGCCGCAGCCCGCGCCACGCGCACGCGACCGCTGCGAGCCAGGTGTCGGTCGAGCTGTGGCTGTTGACGACGTCGATGCGCTCGCGGGACAGCGCGGCGTCGAGCGCACGCGCCCCGCGTGGCCGCTTGGCGCCGATCGGCAGCGCAACCGCCGGGACGCCGAAACGCGGCGCCTCCGCCAGGATCCGCGCACCCTCCGCCGCCCATACTTCGACCCGGTGCCCGCGCCCGATGAAGCCCGCGGCTTCGGTCAGGATGCGAATCTCCTGTCCGCCCCATCCTGACGACGCCTCGGTATGGGCGATGGACAGCGGAGCGCTCACGCGGTGGCGGGCGCAGGGCTGAACTGGAGCCGATGCAGGCGCGCGTACACGCCACCCCGCGCGATCAGCTCGTCGTGCGTTCCCTGTTCCGCAATGCGACCGCGCTCGAGGACGACGATCCGATCGGCGTGCTCGATCGTCGACAGGCGGTGCGCAATGACGAGCGTCGTGCGCCCCTGCATCAGTGTATCGA
>Ga0070678_100000505_pt1 | contig 18820 bp, 18 predicted proteins | sample KBSM73metaG_FD_65647 | JGI IMG/M metagenome (GOLD analysis project Ga0070678, IMG submission 65647) | Miscanthus rhizosphere microbial communities from Kellogg Biological Station, Michigan, USA - KBS M7-3 metaG | ecosystem: Host-associated > Plants > Roots > Rhizosphere > Soil ...
GGCCGGCCCGACCAGCATATCCATGCGATCCAGATCGAGATCGACCGGCGCCTCTATCTCGACTCCAGCCTGACCGCGCCCGGCAAGGGCCTGGCTGGCACCGCCGCGTTGCTGCGCCGGATGATCGACGCCGCCACCGACGAATTGCTGACTGGCGGGCTCGCGCTGGCGGCGGAGTGAGGTGGGCTGGGAGGTCGACCGTCCTGGATTGGCAGGTTGGGGAATTCTGTTGCGGGAGATCTGCCTTGAAGCCACCTGACAGATCCCCGCCCTTACGCCGCTGAAACATGCCGGTTCGGCGCACTCCGCATGACACGCGGCTCTCGAGGCGACATGGTTAATCGTCTTCGCGACCGAGTCGAAGTGTTCGACGGACCGAATACAGCCCGCCTTTCGGCCCTCTTACGAGACAGCAGCACCGGTCCTGACGGCCGGCATCTCTTGTCGTCCGAAACCAAGTTGATCGTGTCTCGGATGAGGAGGCGATCATGACCCAACCAATAACTGCCCCCCCGCAGCCCGAGCTCGCGACTGCGGTTCCGCCAGCCGAGTCGAAGGCCACCAACGACGAGAAATCTGCCTTCTTTACGGCGGCGGACGACGCCGCCATCCGGCCGTTCGAATTCCACGCCTCGGACGAGGAGCTTGCCGACCTCTGGCGCCGCATCGAGGCGACCCGCTGGCCCGATCGCGAGACGGTCGCCGACGACACGCAGGGCGTGCAACTTGCGACGATGCAGAAGCTCGCCGCGTATTGGGCGAACGAGTACGATTGGCGCAAATGCGAGGCGCAGCTGAACGCCCTGCCGAACTTCATCACCGAGATCGACGGACTCGACGTCCACTTCATCCACGTGCGGTCGAAGCATCCCAATGCATTGCCGGTCATCGTCACCCACGGCTGGCCGGGCTCGGTGGTCGAGCAGCTCAAGATCATCGGGCCGCTCACCGATCCGACGGCCCATGGAGGCTCCGCAGCGGACGCGTTCGATGTCGTGATCCCGTCGATACCTGGTTACGGTTTCTCCGCCCGGCCCACTGAGACCGGCTGGAATCCGCCGCGGATCGCCAATGCGTGGGTCACGCTGATGAAGCGCCTCGGCTACACGCGGTTCGTCGCGCAAGGTGGCGACTGGGGCGCGCTGATCACCGAGATCATGGGCGCGATCGCTCCGCCAGAGCTGATTGCGATCCACACCAACATGGCGTCGACCGTGCCGCCGGAAGTGTTCGACGCGCTGCGCGCAGATCAGGGCCCGCCGGTGGGTCTCGGCGACGACGAACGCTGGGCCTACGAACGGCTCGATCTCTTCTTTAGGCACGGCATTGCCTATGCGCAGCAGATGGGTCAGCGCCCGCAGACGCTGTACGGGATCGCGGATTCGCCGGTAGGCCTAGCCGCCTTTTTCCTCGATCACGACATCCTGAGCTACCGGATGATCGCCCGTGCGTTCGACGGCGTGGCAGAAGGGGTGACGCGCGACGACGTGCTCGACAACATCACCGTGACTTGGTTGACCAATACGGCCCTGTCCGGCGCGCGGCTCTATTGGGAAGCGCTGCCGCGTACGTCGCCGGGATTTGGCATCGAGCGCACCAACGCGCGCTTCTTCGAGCCGATCGGGGTCAAGGTACCGATCGCTGTGAGCGCCTTCCCTGACGAGCTGAACCAGGCGCCGCGAAGCTGGGCGGAACGGGCTTACCCTAAGCTCATCCACTACAATCGGCTCCCGAAGGGCGGGCACTTCGCCGCCTTCGAGCAGCCGGGCTTTCTGGTGGACGAAATGCGAGCTGGGTTTAGCTCGGTCCGCTGAGCGCGACGGAGCGTGCGGGCGGCGTCGCCGGGCGCCGCCTGTACCCTTGCAAACCGGCGGGGAGACCCATCATGCGCTACACATTTCTCGCGGCGACCGCCTTGGTTGCAGGCAGCGTAGTTTCACTCTCGGCCCAGTCCCTGCGTCCGCCGGGCAGCACGCGCACCGACCTGCAACGCCACGACCTGAGCGTGCCCGGCCGCGAGGTGTTCCAAGCGCGCGTCGATTTCGCTCCGGGCGCAAGCTTCCCCTCACACCGCCATCCCGGGGAGGAGATCATCTACGTCCTCAAAGGGACACTCGAATACGGCGTCGAGGGCCAGCCGCCGGTCACGCTGGAAGCTGGCAAAGTCCTGTTCGTCCCCGCAGGCGTGTTCCATTCGGCGCGGAACGTGGGCACCACGCCGGCGAGCGAACTTGCCACTTACGTGCTCGAAAAAGGTAAGCCGCTTACCGAATTCGCCCCGTGAGGCCCAAGCCATGAGCGAAATTGCGACGCTCCAGTTCGACCTCACACCGCCAACCGACAGGGAGTTCGGCCGCAGCGCGGGCGGACGATAGGTTCATCGCCTGGAAGGCGAAGTCATCGCCGCGGGCCATCGCGCGGCGCTCAGCGCGCCTTATCCCGGCGGCTATATCCTGTCGCGCCACGGCCGGCCCGACCAGCATATCCATGCGATCCAGATCGAGATCGATCGGCGCCTCTATCTCGACTCCGGCCTGACCGCGCCCGGCAAGGGCTTGGCTGGCACCGCCGCGTTGCTGCACCGAATGATCGACGCCGCCACCGACGAATTGCTGACCGGCGGGCTCGCGCTGGCGGCGGAGTGAGGGGGCTGGGGAAACGACAGCCCTGGATTGGCAGCTAACGACATAGAAGCTGACGTAGCGTGGGCCACGTCCTAGAGCCGGACCTTGCCGTTGACGACACACTGCATCCAGTGCGGCATCCTGTTATGAGGCACGATATCTCGGCAGCCAAAACGAGAAATGATGGAGCAAGTGCCCCTTCTTCTTTGGGCAGCAAGTTATATCAAGGCCCGACCCTCACATGCTCCGTTAAGAAAGTTGGCCTAGGTCGGAGGTTGTGTCGCCACTTGACGCAGAGAGGAATATCCCGTGGCTCCTTTCATGATGTTCGGTCTGTCCGCGTTATGCGCATGGTGCATCGGGAAGATCGTATTTACCGGGATGGCCCCCGTCAGAAGCGGACCTGACAGTGACCTGCGGGATCGTCCTGCTTACCGCTACCTTGTTATTTTGTTCTATGGATTCCCGATGATTTTTGCACTCTGGTTTGGGCTCGTTATGCTCAATAATCCATAAACTCTAAGGGCCGGGGTGGTAGCGCGGGGCAGCCAGCACCCAACACGGTTCCGCTATGCTCGCTTCACGTCTAGGTTGGCAGGTGTGCTTCGTGGCAGCCTAACAACGGCAGCCTTCGCAGTTCGCGGGGCCGAAAGCACACGGACTGCTTCCCACCCAATAGCGGCCTCACGCCGGCGGCCTGACCGATCTCTCCCGCCCCATAAAAAAACCACCTCGGGCAAATGCCCGAGGTGGCCAAGGTTCAGGGAGGAGACACGCTCGAAAGCGCGTCTGCACGACCTCGCGAAAGGGGGGACACGAAGCCGTACTCAAGCAACATAGGTCGATGAGATTACCGTTTCAAGACTATGACATGAACGTTCTCACCGGAGAATTTCATCCATTCCGGATCAATCCCGGCGCCATCCGGTCGAGCACCGCGTCGCGCAGCAGCAAATGGTGGCGCAGCGCCGCGGCGATGTGCAGCAGGACCAGCGTGAGCATGAAGTAAGCGATTGCGCCGTGGAGATTGTGGCCCAGCTTCGCCGTCACGTCCGATATCGGCAGCGGCGGGATCGGGAACAGCCAGAACCATGTCATCGGCCGCAGCCGCGCCGGGTTGGACGACAACATCCAGCCAGTCAGCGGCAGCGCCAGCAACAGCGCGTAGAAAACCGCGTGCACCGCCTTTGCCACTGCCCGCTCCCAGCCCGTTATGTCGACGGGCAGCGGCGGCGACCGATGCGTCAGCCGCCAGCCCAGCCGCAATAGCGTCAGCGCCAAGACGGTGATCCCCATCGATTTATGGATCGGGATCACCCATTTGATGCCGTCGAGCAGCGATTCGTGGAACAGCCCGAGCGCGAGGTTGGCGAGGACTAGCACCGCGATCGACCAGTGGAGCCAGTTCGCGCGCCAGGAATACCGGTCGGAGCGGACCAATGCGGTCCTCGCCACTCAGAACAGCTCGACGCCGTCAGGCGACGAGTTGCGGCGCCGGCATCAGCCCCAATTGCATTTGGCGCGTGAAGATCTCGCGCATCACCGACAGCGAGAAGAGGTGCGCATAGATCAGCGGCAGCAGGCCCGATTGGGTCATCTTGCGCAGCTGGTCGCCGCGCAGCTCGTTGAGCTTCTCTTCGTTGACCATGCGGAAGCCCGAATAGACGAACGGCTTGTCGGCACCGTCCGGCTGGATGGTCACTTCGCCGTCCATCAGCAAATCGAGTTCGCGAAGTTCGTTCATGAACGCAGCGGTGCGTGCGCCCGCTTCCTCGAACTGCTGGTTGAATTCGAGGATGTTCTTGGTGACCTCGGTCGGCGCGCCATCGGCGAACAGCGGCTCGCCTTCATCGAACGCACCGATCGTTTCCGAGCTCGGATCGAAGCACAAGGTCAACTCTTCGGCTTCCGGGCGCAGGCGCGCAAGCAGATACGGATAGCGGCGGATATAGGCCGGGACATAGGTATAAGGCTCGCGCAGCTGCCCCTTCTCATCGATGAAGACGTTGACCCCCTCATTGAGACCCATCAGCGCTAGCGGCACGCCGTCATCGCCCTGCGAGAAGACGATCGGCAGGTTGCGCTGCGCCATCGGGAATTCGTCGACCGTCAGCGGAATCGCATGCTGGGTGGCCAGGAATGGCGCGCCGTTGGACGGGCGGATGCGGAAATTGCCGTGCTGCTCGCTCGACAGCGGCTCGAGCGAATTATAGAAAAGCGGAAGCGACTGCGGCGCGCTGGCCATTACCCTACTCCAATCGAATCTCTTGAACGCGGCTCCCCAGGAAGCCGCACGTGGCCGTGCGCCCTAAGGGGTGGCGCCGTTGGGCGCAAGGGTAACGAGCTTACCCGGATTCATCAATTCGCGCGGATCGAATGCCCGCTTGATCGCGCGCAGCGCCATCATCCGCGCCGGCGAGGACAAACGTGCCAGCTCGTCGCGCTTCAACTGGCCTATGCCATGTTCAGCCGAAATCGACCCGCCCGCGGCGACGACCAGGTCGTGGACGAACGCCGAGATGACATGGCCCTCTCCTTCATACCAGCTCGGGCCGTCGGTGCCGGCTGGTGCCCGCACGTGGAAATGGACATTGCCGTCGCCGAGATGACCGAACCCCGCCGCGCGCGTTCCGGGGAACCGCGCTTCCACCGTTTTTGCGCCTTCGATGAGGAAACGCGGCATGCCGGCGACCGGCACCGAGATGTCGTGCTGCAACGCGGGTCCCTCGGCGCGCGATGCTTCGGGAATGGTTTCGCGGATTTTCCACAAGGCGTCGGCCTGCGCCTCGCTCGCCGCCACGACCGCATCCTCGACCTCACCCGCCGCGAGAGCGTCGCCGAGCAGGCGTTCGAGCAAGGCGGCCGGCGGCTCGTCGACGGGAGCGGCGCGCGTCGCCTCGATCAGGACGTGCCAGCCATGATTGCCGCCCAGCGGCGCGCGCGTTCCCGGGACATGCCGGATTACCGCATCAAGGAAGCTATGCGGGACGATCTCGAAACTCTCGACCGCCTGCGTCGCCCGCTGCAGCCGCCGCAACAGCGCCAGCGCGCGTTCGGGATCGGCGAGCCCGGCCCAGGCCACCCCGCGATCGAGAATTGCCGGCACCAGCCGTAGGGTCGCCGCGGTGATCACCCCGATCGTGCCTTCCGCCCCGACCAGCAACTGGTTGAGATCGTAACCGCGATTGTCCTTCTTGAGCGCGGCGAGTCCGTCATGGAGCGAGCCGTCGGGCAGCACCGCCTCGACTCCCGCGACCAGCCCGCGCATCGTCCCGAACCGCAACACCTGCGTACCCCCGGCATTGGTCGAGGCCAGTCCGCCGATCGTCGCGCTGCCCTTTGCCCCCAAGGTCAGCGGGAAGCGCATGCCCTCAGCCAGCGCGGCGTCGTGGAGGTTGGACAGGATCACCCCCGCCTCGGCCACCGCCAAAGCGTCGGCCGGCCGGAGCGAGCGGATGCGGTTGAGCCGTCGCGTCGACAGGATCAGCGCCGAACCATTCTCCGGCGGCGTTGCGCCGGCGACCATCGAGGTATTGCCGCCTTGCGGCACCAGCGCGACACCGAATTCGCGCGCCTTGGCCACCACCAATTGCACCCCCGCGACGGTGTCGGGCGCGAGGATCGCCGGGCTGTTCCCGCGGAAACGCCCGCGCCAGTCCGTCAGCCATGGCGCAATGTCCGCAGGATCGATCACCACCGCCTTGTCGCCCAGCGCGGCGCGGACGGCGGCGATCAACTCGGTCTGGGCGGGCGTCATGGCGGAGGCGCTAGCATGGCGGAGGATGCGTATCCAATTCATTGCGTGTTCAAATTATGGCTTTACCAAGGCGCGCTTCATGCCGAGTCCGCCCCTTGCCGCCCTTGCCCTGATTGCCTCCGTCGCCGCGGTCAGCACGCCTGCGCCTGCCGGCCAGGTGACAGGCATCGAACTGGCGCAAGTGACGATCCGCGGGCGAATCGTCATCCGCGTTCCCAGCAGGCTGCGGGATGCGATCGCGCCCGCGCCACAACTCACACCCGCGCGACCGATTAAATGGGCCGAGAAAAAAGGTCCCAAATGCATCGCCGCCGACCAATTGGGTGGAGCGATCGTCGCGACCGACTATGTCGATCTGGTGCTGCGCGGCGGCGACCGCGTCCGCGCCGAGCTGGGTGGCGATTGTTCGGGGCTGGGCTATTATGGCGGTTTCTACGTCAAACCCTCGGCCGACGGCCAGGTCTGTGCGGGACGCGATTCGATCCGCACCCGCTCGGGCGACCAATGCACGATCAGGAAGTTCAAGAAGCTGGTCGCTAAGAAGTGAGTCTTTAGATGCGCCTCTCGGCGCGACCGAAACTCGCCCTTCCGCGAGTTTCGCAAAAAGACGCCCAAGCTTGACTTTCGGCAACTGATCGGCAAGCGCGCACGTTGTTGGATAGCGCATCTGCGCGCTAACCATTTTTCCGGATTTTTGGATGCCCTTTGCCGACCTCGGCCTTTCAGACGAATTGCTCCGCGCCGTAGGCGAATCGGGCTATACCGAACCGACTCCGATCCAGGCCGCGACCATTCCCAGCGTGCTGATGATGCGCGACATCATCGGTATCGCCCAGACCGGCACCGGCAAGACCGCCGCGTTCGTGCTGCCGATGATCGACATCCTGGGCCATGGGCGCAGCCGCGCGCTGATGCCGCGCAGCCTGATCCTCGAGCCGACGCGCGAACTCGCCGCACAGGTCGCCGAGAATTTCGAGAAATACGGCAAGTATCACAAGCTCTCGATGGCGCTGCTGATCGGCGGCGTGCAGATGGGCGACCAGATCAAGGCGCTGGAAAAGGGCGTCGACGTGCTGATCGCGACGCCGGGCCGGCTGATGGACCTGTTCGAGCGCGGCAAGATCCTGCTGACCCAGTGCAATCTGCTGGTGATCGACGAGGCCGACCGCATGCTCGACATGGGATTCATCCCCGATATCGAGAATATCTGCACCAAGCTGCCGGCCAACCGCCAGACCTTGTTGTTCTCGGCGACGATGCCCCCCCCGATCAAGAAGCTGGCCGACAAATTCCTGTCGAACCCGAAGACGATCGAGGTCGCGCGTCCCGCTACCGCCAATATCAACATCACCCAATATGTGGTGCCGGTCAGCAGCACGAGCCACGCCAAGCGCGCGGCGCTGCGCCAGTTGCTCGGCCAGGAAGAGGTCAAGAACGCGATCATCTTCTGCAACCGCAAGACGACGGTGCGCGAGCTCAACAAGAGCCTGAGGGGCTATGGCTTTTCGAGCGGTGAGATCCATGGCGATATGGAGCAGCCGCAGCGGATCGCCGAACTCGACCGGTTCAAGGCGGGCGAGATCAACATCCTGGTCGCGTCCGACGTCGCGGCACGCGGGCTCGACATCAAGGGCGTCAGCCACGTCTTCAATTTCGACGCGCCTTGGCATCCGGACGATTACATCCACCGCATCGGCCGCACCGGCCGCGCGGGTGCGACCGGCGTCGCCTATACGCTCGCCTCGAGCGCGGACGCCGAGAATATCGAGAATATCGAGAAATTGACCGGCATGAAGATCCCGCGGCTGGAAGGCGGCCCGCCGCCCGAGGCCGATGCCGAGGAAAAACCCCGCGCTCGCGCTGCTCGCGACGAAAAGCCGAAACGCGCACGCGCCGCGCCGCGCGAGAAGGCCGCCGCCGCCGAGGCACCCGAAGCAGCGGCGCCGCGCGCGGAGAAGCCCGCTCGCCGCGAAGAGCCGCGGGCGCCTCGCGAGGAAGCACGCCCACGCCGCGACGACCCTCGCCCACCCCGCGACGAACCGCGTGCGCGCAACGATGACCGCCGCCCGCGCCGTGGCCGCGAGCAGGACGATGGTCCGGACGAAGGTTGGAACGGGCCGGTGCCCGACTTCCTGAGCGTGGTCCTGACCAACGACTGAGGCACGCGTGAGCTTGCCCGACTTCATCAGCGTGGTGCCGGTCGAACCGATCGTCAGCCCGTGCGTCAATATCTGCCGGATCGGCAAGGACCGGTTGTGCGAAGGATGCCGCCGCACGATCGACGAAGTCGCGCGCTGGACGAGCATGACTCCCGCCGAGCGAGACCGCATCATGGCCGAACTGCCATCGCGCCCGATCGCGTCGAGTTAGCCCTGAAACGACGCGCCCAAGATCACCGCCGCGCGTTCACCGGGAAGCCCATGTTCGCGCATTGCCGCCGCTCGCGACGCGTCTGGTGGCGATCGTTGAGACAGGCGCTGAGCCGACGATCCCAATCCGCCTTGCGATCGACATAGGATTCATCTCCGCCGGGACGTGGCGCTGGCACCGAAGGTTCGGGAACCCGCGAGCGCGGCACTGGCGATGGATCGCGGCTGATGCCGTAGCCGGTTTGCGCCGCGACCGGCGCGGCGAGCGACAGAATGATCGAGGCGACCACAAACTTCATCGCGACACTCCCCCAGGGAACGCGCCTTCATTCAATGCCCGAACAGATGAACGCGTCCTGAAGCGCCGCGCGTCACGCCAGCTGATTGGTCTCCATCAGCGCATCGTCGAGCGCCGAGGCCCGTTTGTACGCCTCGCGTCCGCTCAGCCGCTCGGCATAAGCGGTAAAGGCATCGCGCTTCGGGATCGTGCCGAATTGCGTCCCCCAGATCACCTGCGCGCCGACATAGACATCGGCCATCGTGAAGGCGTCGCCGGCGACATACTCGTGTTGCGACACCGCCCGTTCGAGCACGTCGATCGTCCGATCGTAACTGCCATAGCCGAACATCCTGCCTTGTTCGGCCTGGGGGACAAAGCCGGCATTATTGTTGGTCACAGCGTGCTCGACCGGTCCTGCGGCGAAGAACAGCCAACGGTAATAATCGGCGCGATCGGCAGCGGCCGGCGCCAAGCCGGCGTCGGGAAAGGCATCGCCGAGATAGGCACAGATCGCCGCGCATTCGGTGACGACCTTGCCCTTGTGCTCGATCGCCGGGACCTTGCCCATCGGATTGACCGACAGATAATCGTCACTTTTCATCGTGTCGGCGTAGTTCATCACGCGGACTTCGTAGCGCGCGCCGACTTCCTCCAGCGCCCAGCGGGCGATGCGGCCGCGCGACATCGGATTGGTGTACAGGATCAGGTCGCTCATCGTGCTCTCCCTTTGGGCATGTCGATACGCTCGGGCCGGTCAGAGCGCCTTCTGGAACAGCGCCAGCATGCGCTCCCAGGCGCGGTCCGCCTGCGCCTGGTTGTACACCTTGCTGTCGGGTGGGCACCAGCCGTGCATCGTGCCTTTATAGACCTCGATCTCGGCAGGCAGCTTGGCCGCGGCGAACGCCTTTTTCAGCACGTCCTTGTCAGCCGGCGCGCGTTGGTCGTCATTCTCGGCAATCGCGATCAGGAAGCTCGCCTTCATCTGCGGGATCAGGGCGTTGGGGCTGTCCTGCTTGTCGCCGACCAGCCCGCCGCCATGAAAGGTCGCGCCGGCGCGATAACGGTCGGCGCGCGCGGCGGCCGTGCGGAACACCATCGGCCCGCCCATGCAATAGCCGGTGCTGGCGAGACCGCGTTTGGTATCCACTTCCTTTTGGGCGTCGATGAAGGTCGTGAACGCCTTGGCGTCGCCGACCGTCCCGGCCGGCGTGAGCTTCTCGACGAACGGCATGATCTTCGCGCGTACATCGGGCTGGTCGAACGATTCGCCCGCTTTCAGGAACGGGGCCTTAGTCGAGCGGTAGAATTGATTGACCACCAGAACGGCATAGCCCGACTGCGCCAGCCGCTCGGCCATTTGCCGGAAAGCCGGGCGCAGACCCATGATGTCGGGCCAGATCAGGACGCCGGGATGCTTGCCGGCCGCCGGCGCGACGAAATAGGCGTCGGCCTTCCCCTCCGGCGTGTCGATTACGACATCGCGGCCCTTGATCGCCGCGGCATTGGCCGGAACCGGCAGCACGGCCATCAGTCCCGCGACACCGGTCATCATCCCGAACTGGCGGCGCGAGGGATGGGCAATGCCCAGGAAGCGATCATTATCCTCAGCGGTATGTTCGTCGCACATGTGGCTCTCCCTGGGGTGGCTCGACTCGGCGTTATCCTATGGCGATGCGCCGATCCGCGCGAGCCCTGACGCAGTTCAAATCGCGCGCCAGCGCCATGTCCCGTCGCCATCGGTTTCGCGCACCGCGCGCCCTTCGACTTCGAGTCGTTTCAAATGCGCCATCGCCTCGCCGGTCGCCATGCCGAGCACCTCCTGACCGATGGCGCGCCGGAACAGCCGGCCGAAGCAATCGACCACGCGGCGCGGTTCGTCGAGAAAGGCTTCGAGCTCGTCGAGCCGGCCGCGATGTTCGCGGTCCATCGCGTCGAGCCGGATGTGGAGATGGAGGAACGGGTCGCCATGGCCCGGCAAGGTCAATACGTCAGCCGGCACCTCACGCTTCAGCTTCGCGATCGACTCGAACCATTCGCCGAGCGGGTCCGACTCAGGCTCGGTGATGCCGAGCGAAACGTTCGGACTGATCCGCGGCAACACCTGGTCGCCGGCGATGAACACCCCGTTCGCCTCATCGAGCAGACAGGCATGTTCGGGGCTGTGTCCCGACCCGACGACGATCCGCCACGCCGTTCCACCGATCGCGATCGTCTCGCCATCGACCAACCGATGGTACGATAGCGGCATCGGCCGCACGATCCGCCCGAAATTGGACCAACCGCGCGCCGCCAGCTCGATCTGCTCGTCGCTCCAACCGCAGGCGCGGCGGAAGTCGCTGACCTCTTGCGGCGTTTCCGGCCGGGCGTCGGCGACCAGCATCTGCGCGGTCAACCACTCGCCTCGCGTCATCCATAGCGGCGCCTGGTGATGATCGCACATCCAGCCGGCAAGCCCGATATGGTCGGGATGGAAATGCGTGCCGATCATCCGCGTGACGCGGACGCCGGCGAGCGGCCCGTTGAACACCGATTTCCAGGCGTCGCGCGTCTCGGTCCGATTCATGCCGGCATCGATCAGCGCGACGCCGTCACCACGGTCGTCGCGATCATCGAGCAGCCAGCAATTGACGTGCTTGAGCGGTCCCGGGACATTGAGGCGGACCCAGCGCACGCCGGGCGCAACCTGCATCGTGCCGCCCTCCTCCGGTTCCTTCCCCCCGAACGGGTAGGTCAGGCCTTTGTGGCTGGTGGGAACGAAGCTCTCGTCGGCGACGAACGCGGCATCGGTCGTGCGATTGGTTGCCATGATCGGGCGGTAGCAAGCCAGCACGTTCGATACCAGTCCGACGAATAGCTCGGTGACCTGCTCCACTCAGACTCGATACCGCATACTCGAATCGAAGGCGGTAGCGCTCAGGCCGCGCCGGATACCGCGCCGCCGACGATGCCCGATGTTCGCCGGGTCGAGAGATAGGCGGTGCCCGCCAGCACCAGCACCAGCACGCTCGCCTGGAACACGGTGACCGGGCTTTCGTAGAGGAAGGCAGCAAGGAAGCCGAGATTGACCGACAACGCAAAGATCGCCGGGAGCGGAAATAGCGGCATGCGATACGGGCGCTCCAGCCCGGGCTCGCGCCGCCGTAGCACGATCGCCGACAGGTTCACGCCAGCCGCAGCGCAGGTCATCAGCCAGGTGCTGAACGCCAGCAGGATGGCATAGCCGCCGATCTGCGAGAAGAATGCGGTGACCGCCACCATCAGCGCCAGCGCGACCTGCGGACTACCATTGCCGGACACGTGCGACAGGCGCGGAATGCCAGCGTCGCGCGCCATCGCATAGATCAACCGTGGGAAGGTCATCATCGCGGTATTGATGAACGAGATCAGTGAGATCAGCGACACCGCGGTCATGATCGTATCGCCGGTCGGCCCGAACACACGCCCCGCTGCATCGGCCGCGACGAGGTCGGACCCGGCCATGTCCTGCGGCGTCAGCACCGTGAGCATCGCGACATTGACCAGGACGTAGATCATCGTGACCAACGCGATCCCGCCAAACGTCGCACGCGCGACCGCCTTGCCGAAATCCTTGATCTCCTCACCGAAGAACGCGGCATTCTCCCAGCCGAGATAGGTGCCGAGGATCGCGCGGATTGCGACGATCACGCCGACCACGGTCATCGCAACCGGCGGCGGCGATGCCGCGACGGGAGCGCCGCGCGGCGAGAGCATCAGTGCGACGACCAGGCTGACGAAGATCAGGGCCTTGACCGCGCTGATCAGTTCTTGCGAGGCGCCGCTGACGCGCGTGCCGAACGCCTGGATGCCGCCGATGATGCCCAGCACGGCAAGCGCCAGCCAGTTGGACGGAATGACGGTCAGTATCCCCAGCCGGTGGAGATAGTCACCGAACAGGCCGGAAACGAACGCGACGATCCCGACATAGCCGAGCCAAACGCCGATCCCCGCCGCCAGTCCCGCGAACCGCCCGAAGGTGCGCGTCAGGAACGCATAGGCGCCGCCGGTACGCCGGATCGACGCCGCCAGTTCCACGGTCGACATCGAATCGACCAACGCTGCGGCGCCGCCCAACACCCAGAGCAGGATGATGAGCCAGGCATCGGGCACGCCCGCCGCGACTACGCCGGGCGATCGCAGGATACCCTGGCCAATCGTCCCGCCGATCACCGCGGCGACGCCGAAGGCCACACCGAGTACGCGTAAAAGATGGCTTCTATCGCTGCCGCGCCGCATCGTCCGTCTCCCCCGGATGCAGGCCCCGCTCGCCTCGGCATGAGATAGATCATGCATGGCGGGTGCTGGCAAACCGTCATTGCCAGAATGGGTCAGCGAGCGCGCGCGTTGATTGCGCCGCGCGGATCAGACCGCGCCGCAGAGCGGGAGCAGCCACGGCGACCCCTGCCACATCGTGATCAGATGAGGCGCAAAAATACCGAGCCCGATCAACGCGGCAGCGATCGCGAGCACCAATACGCCACCAGCGGCGACATCCTTGGCGTGGCGGATCGATTCGCTGCGGCCGCCGATCGCGTCACATGCTTGCTCGATCGCGGTATTCAACGCCTCGCCGGCGATTACCAACGCGATGGCCAGAGTCAGCCAGCGCCATTCATTCGCGTCGATCCGCAACACGACACCGGCAGCGACCACCGCGATCGCCGCGAGGCAATGGATGCGCATGTTTGCTTCGTGGCGGACAGCGAAGGTGAGGCCCGCCACGGCATAGCCGACGCTTTTCACCCGCGCTTGGACAACGCCGCCCGCCGGCTCGCCGCCTAGCCGCCACGCGAGCGCATTGCGTCGTCGCCAGGGACGAAGCAGCGCGCCGAGTAACGCCGCTATCATCGCGCAGCAGACCATCAGATCACCGGCACGATGCGGAGTTCGGTGCGTGCGTGGAGCGGGACACCGATGACGGCGCGGCCAGTTTCATCGGCGCGAGCGAAAGGCTGGTCGGCAAGGCCGGTGTGGTAATGCCGGCCCGGCTTCAGCCCGGCAATGGCAATAGGACGGATCGCACCGGCGCCGTTGGGATGCAGGATGAGCCTGAGCATCTCGCCCTCGCGCCGCGCCGCAGCGACCAAAATCTCGGGATAATCGGCATCGGCGAGATGCGGGCCCGCCGAGGCATCGTCGGGCGACTCGATCAGGCCACGAAAGCGGTCGGTGCAACCGAGGCGGGCGGTCAGCTCGAGCGCATGCGCCCAGAGCGACACGCGCGGTCGATGCGCCACTCCCATCGCCGTCGTGCCGGGACAATCGCTATCGAGCAGGTCGAGCAAGGTGCGCGCGCTTGCCGCATCGCCCATCTCTACCGCCGCTGCCGCGCCCGCGGCATAGCCGGCGGCCCGGGTGAAACCGTAATTGCCGACGTCGATCGGCCACAATGCCCGTTGCCAGCCGCGCGTGTCGGCTTGGCGCCGCACGCGCTCCCAATGTTTATCGGCCAACTCGGGATAGAGCGCGTTGAGGAACAAGCAGGGAAAGGCCTGCATCACCGCGCCGCCAACGCCCGGTGCGGCAAAACCAGTCAGCGAAGAGCGGAAGGGAACGAAATCCCCGGCTGGGGTGGTAAACTCACCGGCCAGCCCGGCACCGAACCGCGCGGCGATGTCCGGCCAATATGCGCTTCCGTTGCGATGATCGATGGCACGCAGCCCGCACGCGGTGATCAGATTGCACAAAGGGTAAATCCAATTCGGCTCGCAAGACAGCAGCCCAAAAGGCGCGTCGCGATACTGGAGCGCCAGAATATCGCCCATGTCGTCCAACCCATAGCGCCGCCACGATGTGCCACGCCGCCGGAGATCGAGCGGGGCGCCGGCATCGCCGATCGCCATTTGCAGCGCGATGAAACCGGTCGACATGATGTTGCCGCGCGGAATCGGGTCGCGCCCGAGACGGAGATTGCCCCAGGCATTCTCCAGCACCCAATGGCGCCAAAGCCGCGGGTCACCCTGCTTGACGAGCAAGCGCGCCTGCGCCTCGCCCAGCCACGCGGTCATCGCAGGCAGATAATTGTGCCGCGCAACCGCCAGCGCATAAGCAATGAAATTGACCTGGTAGCGCACCGCCGCGGTCTGGAACTGATCGCGCCATTCGAAGCCATCGAACGCCTCGACCGGCTGCAAGGCGCGGTCGGCGAGCAGGCGTAGTCGTCTGAGGTCGTCGGGAGAGATTTCGTCGCGCGGCGGCGTCGGCAAGGCGGGCAAGCGGGGCAGCGCGACCCTGGCCGGCACGGCCACAACACGCGGCCGGATCATACCCCGTGCCGACAACGAGAAAATCAGCAACGCGGGAATTAGAAACCCCGTATTGGGCTGCACCAGCCGATCATCGAGCATGAACAAATCCGGGCGCGTCACCGTCGCTGCGGCGGCGAGCCACACCAAGGGCGGCATCACGACGTTACCGGTCGCGAACCACGCCGCGAGCGCCGCACCGAACACGCCCAGCGATAGGACGAAAAGCGCGATTGCCCAGACGCTTTGGCTGCCACCCGCCCAATGCAGAAACCCGGCGCCGGGAAATACCAGGCCCAGGGCGAACGCGTCGGTCGCGTTATCGCCGATCGCTCGCAGGCCGATCGCCAACGCGCAGAACATCGAATAGGTGAGCAGCGCTCGGCGCTGGCGTTGCGCGCTTACGGTGAATGCCAGTCCCGCCTTCGTCTGCGCTCGCAAATAACTTTGCAATACAAAGTATATAGGCAAAAAAAGGGCGCGCCAACCGGCCCGCTCCGGCGTGTTCCGGGCGGGCGCTTGCGCTTCGTCGAGGACGATCATGCTGGTTTCTCCCTGGGAGTCGATCGCATCTTGGTGCCGGCATTGGCCCGCGCGGCGTCGCGCAACACGCGTTCGAGCGTATCGAGATAGTCGGCGAAGCGCGCGCGGCCCTCGTCGGTCAGGCGACAGCTGGTATGCGGGCGCTTGCCTTCGAACCCCTTGGTCAGCGCAACCAGGCCCGCTTCTTCAAGCACCTGGATGTGACGGCTGAGATTGCCGTCGGTCAGCCCGGTCAGCTGGCGCACTTCGGTGAAACCGAGTCCGTCGGGATGTCCGGCGAGCGACGTCAGGATGCCCAGCCGCGCTTTCTCGTGAAACACGCGATCGAGCCCGTCGAACGCGAACGGCGCCTCAGCCATGCCGATCCTCCCGTATCGCGGCGTGGAGCAACCCGGCGATCAGCAATTGGCCGATGCCGAACGGCAGACCCATGATCCAGGGAGAGACGTCGCTCGCGCCCGCACCTGCCAACAGGCTCGCGATGGCGGCGAGGAAATACCAGCCGGCACCCCAGGCCAGCAGCCGCGGCAACGCCGGCAGCGCGGCAAGGATGCCGATCCCGATCAGAAGCTGCCAAAGCCCCGGCAGGATCGCCGCCCAAGCGGGCGCGCGCACCAGAATGACGATCGCGACGATGGCACCGGCGGCACCGACCGGAAGGAACTGACGCAATGTCGTGTTGATCATCGTATCGGCCATCGCGCGATGCAGACGTCGCGCACGGACGACTGCATCGGCGCCGATCAGGCAGGCGCAGATGACGGCGAGCAGCATCCATTGCACCAACATCTCGATCGGGGTCGTCGAAGGGTCGAGCCCGCCAGCCTGCACCGCTGCTAGCGCCAAAGCGAGGAGCCCGGTCGCCGCCGCCACCGCCGGTGTGAATCCCTGGAAGCGCGTACTGGCAGCCAGCTGGGCTCGGATCCGATCGATCTCGGACAAGGCGGTATCGACGTCGCGCACGATAGAAAGCGCAATAGCGCAGACTACTTTACAATGCAAAGTCGATTCGTGCTTAGCGAAATGCGCTAACGAAAAGGGCGACGAACCTATTCCAGTTCGTCGCCCCGATCATCGTCCGCTGCGTCGCGCCCGCCTCAATGCTTGAACAGCGTCTCCGCCGTGTGCACCACTGGCGCCGCCTCGCCCTCGCCTTCGGTCGCCGCCGCTTCGGCGTCGCGCACGGCCTGGTCGCGCTCGGCGCGGAGCTGTTCGATCAGCGCCTCGCGGTCGCCCTCGAGCCTTGTGTCGACCGGCGCTTCGATGCCGTGCGCCTTGGCCGCCTTGGTCACCGCGGCGTCGAGCTCGCGCTGGGTGGTCAGGCCGAGGGTCACCGGATCCTTGGGGGTGATGTTGGCGATGTTCCAATGCGTGCGGTCGCGGATCGCCGCGATCGTCGTGCGCGTCGTGCCGATCAGGTTCGAGATCTGCCCGTCGGAGATTTCCGGGTGGTTGCGAATGATCCACGCGATGCCGTCGGGCTTGTCCTGGCGCTTCGACACCGGGGTGTAGCGCGGGCCCTTGGTGCGGCGGATCTGGTCGGGGCCCTTCGACATCTTAAGGACGTAGTTCGGGTCCTTCTGGCCCTTGTCGATCTCGTCCTGGGTCAGCTCATGCGCGCGCACCGGATCGCGGCCGGTCAGCTTGGTCGCGGCGGTGTCGTCGGCGATCGCCTGGATCTCCAGGATGTGCAGGCCGCAGAATTCGGCGATCTGCTCGAAGCTGAGCGAGGTATTGTCGACCAGCCAGGAAGCGGTCGCATGGGGCATGAGCGGCTGAGCCACGAAAATCTCCGTCAGAAATAAATAGGGCCGCCCCTCGCGGAGCGGCCTGTCGTTGGGCTCGACTTAATCCGAATGGCCGCGCGGGGCAAGCTTTACGCCGCCAGCGCCTCATCGCCGCCGACCGGCACCAGGGCATGGAGGAACTGATGCGCGCTCTTCGCCCAGGTGAAGCCCTGGCCATAGGCACGGCACGCCGCGCGGTCGCGGGTCAGCGCTTCGGCGATCGCCTGGTCGAGATCGTCATGCATCGCGCCGGTCTCGGGCGTCAGCACGTCGATCGGGCCCGTCACCGGATAAGCGGCTACCGGCGTACCGCAGGCCAGCGCTTCGATCATCACCAGCCCGAACGTGTCGGTCTTGCTGGGGAAGACGAAGACGTCGGCGGCGGCATAAGCGGCGGCGAGGTCGGTACCGAATTTGGGTCCGAGGAAACGCGCATCGGGATATTTGGCCTTGAGCGAGGCGAGCGCGGGCCCGTCGCCGACGATCACTTTTGTCCCCGGATGCGTCGCGGTCAGGAACGCCTCGATATTCTTCTCGATCGCGACGCGGCCGACATAGAGCTGGGTCGGCCCCTGGCCGTCCTCCGCCAGCGCGCGGATCGCGGGGTCGGGCACCGGATCGCCGAACGTCGACAGGTCGACGCCGCGCCCCCAGTGCCGGATCTGGGTCAGGCCGTGCGCCTTGAGCGTATCGGCGATCGATGCCGTCGAGGCGAGGATCGACTGGGCGGGCGAATGGAACCAGCGGATATAGCGCCATACCCATTCAGGATTCACGCCGGTCCGCGCCGCGACATAATCGGGGAACTGGGTGTGATAGGCGGTGGTAAAGGGGAAATCGCGCGCCAGACACCAGCGCCGCGCGGCAAGACAAACCGGGCCCTCGGTCGCGAGATGGATTGCCTGAGGGCTGAACTCCTCGAGCATGCGGCCAACCGAGCCGGTCGAGGCAAAGGCCAGCCGGATTTCGGGATAGGTCGGGCATGGCATCGAATAGAACAGATCGGGCGACACGATCAGCACGTCATGTCCCTGACGCACCAGTTCGTCGCGGACCGATTGCAGGGTGCGCACGACACCGTTGACCTGCGGGCTCCAGGCATCGGTGACGATCGCGATCCGCACGTTCGTCAGGCCGCCGCTAGCGTCAAGCAGGGGGTTGTCCCCTGTCTTCCTTCGATCTCGTCGGCCCAGTGCA
>Ga0070678_100000511_pt1 | contig 18758 bp, 18 predicted proteins | sample KBSM73metaG_FD_65647 | JGI IMG/M metagenome (GOLD analysis project Ga0070678, IMG submission 65647) | Miscanthus rhizosphere microbial communities from Kellogg Biological Station, Michigan, USA - KBS M7-3 metaG | ecosystem: Host-associated > Plants > Roots > Rhizosphere > Soil ...
CGAAGAGCAGGAACGAGAGGTCGCGGAGGTTGGCCTTGTAATAATTCTGTTGCGCCATGGTGGGGATCCTCGCGGCTGAATGAACCGTCATTCATTTTATGACCCTTCTGATGCGTCGCGTCAAGCACCGACGAGCATTTGCCGGGAAACTCGCGCTAAGAAGCAGGGATGGCGGTGACCGAGTGCGAGAGCTGCGGCGGCAAGGTGAACGAGCAGGCGACGGCCTGCCCGCACTGCGGCGCGAAGCGGGCGAACGTCGCGCGCGGCAAGCTGTCGAAGGAAGAGGTCCGCGCGCTGATCGCGACCGACAGCTCGGTCCGCGACGACGAGGGTCGCGGCGTCGCCGAGACGCTGCTCTTCCCGCATCCCGAGACGCGCGGCACGGCGCGCACGGTCGAGATCGTGCTCACCGTGCTGTGCGCGCCGCTCGTGCTCGTCGGCATCGCCGGCATGATGCTCGGCCGCTCGAAGATGCGGTTCCTTTACCGGAGCGCGCGCGGCGAAGGCATGTCGGCCTTCATCATGACCGTGTTCGGCGGGATCTCGTTCTGGGGCGTGCTCGACATGCTGCACGTGCCGTCCCCGTTCTCGCTGACGGTCGCCTCGGTCATCTGCCTGTGGATCCGTGCCTACATCCGCGGCCGCACGCAGGCGTGGCGCTCCCGCGAGCTGACGAGGCTCGTGAAGGCCGAGCAGGGCCGTCCGAGCAAGCCGCAGCTGCCGGCAGCGCGCGCCATCTCGCAACCGATCAACGCAGCCGGTGCGGTGCCCACGGCGCCACGGGTCGACCCGCCGCGCGCTGAGCCGCAGACTCCACCGGGCGACGAGCCCCGTCTGCTCCGCTGAGCGCATCGCCGACGCCATCGATCGGCAGCGCGCCGGCCGACACGAGTCCCGCCGCGAGCAGCCGGCGCTCGACGCGACGCGAGACCAGATCGAGCGCGACGAACTCGTCGTACGGAATGTCGAGGTGGATCAGGCGCGTGTAGCACGTGCGCAGCTGTGCCGGCAGCCGCAGGCCGTTATCGTCCCCGTCGTCGAGCATCGCGGTGATCCGGGACAGCTCGTCGGCGATGTGCTGGGCATCGGGGTTCCCGACGAGGTAGGCGTGGCGATCGAGCTGGGTGCGACCGAACATCGCGCGGACGCGAGCGACGATCGTCGGTTTCCCGCGCAGCAGCAGATCGGCCGGATAGAGATAGATCTCGAGGCCGTCGGCGGTCACCCGCTGCAGCGTGTTCGAGACCAGCGGCGCCACGGCTCCTCGCGCGAGCGCGCGCATGATCGAGGTGGCGAGCACCATGTGGCGTGGCGCATCGCTGACTGTCGGCTCGTACCCGGCGCGCCGGCACGCCTCGGACAGGCAGTCGAGGACCTCGTGGTAGCGGTGGTCGTGCGGCTGCAGGTAGACATGCTCGTCGCTCCAGCGCCGGAAGATCGCGGCGATCTTGATCGCGGGCACGGTGATCGCGACCACGAGGAACGCGGCGAAGAACCCGAGCGCCATCGGATAGCCGTTGACCGCCGATCGTGTGATCCCGCCCTTGGTGACCGGCGCGGCGATGTGGACCAGGATTCCGACGAGGACCGGCGTCAGCACGGCGAGCGTCAACCAGATGATCCGCAGGATCTCGCTGCCGATCATCTTGTGCAGCGGCACGAACGCGAGCAGCCAGCCGGCGATCTTCGGGGCAAACGCGCCGATGACGAACACCGGCCACGCGAGCGAGCACACCAGCGCGGCGGTGACCAGCACCTGCGAGCGGCGTTGCAACTTGCCGAACAGCGCGGTGATCGACCAGCCAAAGATCGCCTGGATGATGTCGTTCGCCTTGCGTGCCAGGAAGCTGAACAGCAGGGAGATGACGGCCATACGGGAATGCACTGCAACGTGCGTTCCCTACGAGAACCTCGCGAGGTACCGGGACATCCGTAGCTTCCGCCGCGTAGCTGTCGAGGACATGTAGCGCACCGTCCCGAAGATCGCGCGCTCGGGCCCCCACGCGCGGTCGAACAGGCCCAGCGTCCACAGGATCCCCGCATAGGAATTCGGATCGCGCCCGTCGACGGCGTACTTGTTGTTGAGCTCGATCATCGTCGCGAGCGCGCGCTGCGGCGTCGCCGACCATTCGATGATCTTCTTGCCCCACAGCATGCGCAGGTAGTTGTGGATGCGGCCTTCTGCGACGAGCTCGCGCTGCGCGGCGTTCCAGATCGGATCGGCAGTCGCGGCGTGCTCGAGCTGGCGCGCCGTATAGCGCTCCGGGCGCGGATCGCGGGCGTGCTTCGTGAGAGTCGCGCGCGCCCACGCCGGCAGCGCCGCGAAGCGATCGTGATCGGCGCGGTGGAAGCAGAAGTTGTAGGCGAGCTCGCGCCAGGTGATCAGCTCGTCGAGGAACGGCGTGCTGTCCTGCGTGCGCGCGGCGACCTCGGCGGCTGCGATGTGGCCGAAATGCAGGTATGGCGAGAGCCCACTCGATGCATCGGCGTCGGGATGATTGCGGTCGCCGTAGCGTGCGAGCCGGTGCTCGATGAACTCGTCGAGCGTGGCCGCTGCAGCGACGCTGCCGCCGCGATACGAGACCGGTGCGACGGCGTGATCGATCGGCAGGTCCCGCAGCTCGCCCGCGGTCGGCCAGCGCCGCGCGATCGAGCCCGGGAGGTCGGCATCGCGGGTCGTGCGCGGGACCTTCGCGAGCGGCCGCGCCGCGGGGAGCACGACCGGCAGCGCCTGCCAGGCGCGGCGAAACCAGCGCGCCGCGGTGTACGTGCGATCGAACGCGCGCAGCGGATAGACGCCGCAGCTGTCGACGGTCTCGATGCGCACCGGCAGGCGAGCGGCGAGCGCGGCGACCATGCGCGGCAGGAAGAACCCGGGTTGCTCGTCGGTGATCACGCAGCACGCGCGCGCGGCGAGCGCCTCGAGGAGACCGTGCCCTGCCCCGGGCTCCGGCTCGACGTACTGCAGGTACGTGATGCCGGCCTTCGCGAACGCAGCGGCGTTGTCGGCCATGCCATCGATCACGAACCGATGGTGACGGTCGCTCGCCCACCGGTAGCCGGCGCGCAGCCCTTCGAGCACGAGCAGCGGCCGTCCGAGCTGGGCGGCGACCGCGAGCGCATGGTCGAGCGCGAAGCTCCACGAGGTGCGCCGCGCGGCGATCATCCAGTACAGGACGTGCGTGCCGCGGGTGCGAATCGGCCGATCGTTCGCCGGCTGGATCCGCAGCGCGTCCACGGGCCCAGAATGCCCGATTGGCGTAGCGCTCACTCGCCGCGGCAATAGCCGAAATTACGGTCGTGCGCGATGGGAGCCCGTGAGCGACCGGCCGCGACGAGTGAGCGTTCGAGCCGTATGACCGGGGAGCTGCCTGGGGCGTTGCCTGAGCAACATTCTGAAACGTACAGTCCCCGCCATGCTGAACGACAAGGTCATCGTCATCACCGGGGCGAGCCGGGGCATCGGCGAGGCGATCGCCCGCGCCTGCGTCGAGGCCGGCGCGCGGGTGGTGCTCGCATCGCGCAAGCAGGCCGATCTCGACCGGGTGGCCGGCGCCCTCGGTGAGCGTGCCCTCGCGGTCGCCTGCCACACCGGCAAGGCCGAGGAAGTCGAGGCGATGATGGCGCGCGCGGTCGCAAAGTTCGGGCGCGTCGACGGCTACGTCAACAACGCGGCGACCAACCCGTACTTCGGCCCGCTGGTCGACACGCCCGATGCGGCGATCGAAAAGACCTTCGAGGTCAACGTGCGCGGCTACCTCTACGGCGCCCGCGCGTTCGTCAAGCACGCCCGCAGTCGCAACGGCGCCGGCTCGATCGTCAACATCGCGAGCGTGGCGGGCCTGCGGGCGGCCCCGATGCAAGGCATCTATGGCGCGACGAAGGCCGCGGTGATCAGCATGACCCAGACGCTCGCGTTCGAGCTCGGCGGCTCGCAGATCCGCGTCAACGCGATCGCCCCCGGCCTCGTCGAGACCAAGTTCGCGGCCGCGATCGTCGCGAACCCGATGCTGCGCGACCACGTCGTGAACCGCACCCCGCTCGCCCGCCACGCGCAGCCGGCCGAGATCGCCGGTGCAGCGGTCTATCTGCTCTCGGATGCGTCGTCGTTCACGACCGGCTCGGTGATGGTCGTCGACGGCGGCCTGACGTCGGCCTAGCGGGGCCTACTGGGTGCTGAAGGACGGCACCAGGTACGCGACTGGGTACTGGGCCGAGGAGTTCGCGAACCCCTACGAGATCCTCACCGAGGCCGGCCACGAGGTCGTCGTCGCAACACCCAACGGCGGTCACGGCCCGATGGCCGACCTCGCGTTCGGGTGGAGGACCGAAATCTGGTGACCGGCCAGAACCCTGCGTCGGCCGCGGTGCTAGGCAATCGAATGCTCGAGATCCTCGAGAGCAGACGAGGCCGCCAAGGCCAGCCCCGGCCCGAGGACACGAAGTCGGGCGGCCGGACGAAACGCGATAATCAAACTATCGCTATCTAAGTTCGAGAAACACGACATACTGCTCCTGGATGGAGTGGCTCAATTACCATCACCTGCAGTACTTCTGGATGGTCGCGAAGCATGGAAGCATCACGCGAGCCAGTACCGAGCTTCGCTTGGCGCACCCGACGATCAGCGGGCAAATACATCGGCTCGAGGAGGTCCTGGGCGAGAAGTTGTTCGCTCGTAGTGGTCGCAACCTCGTCTTGACGGATACCGGACGCATCGCATTTCGCTACGCCGATGAGATCTTCACGCTCGGTCAGGAGTTCCAGGACACGCTGAAGGGTCGCTCGACCGGGCGACCGTTGAGGCTCGTGGTCGGCGTATCCGATGTGATCGCGAAGTCGATGGTTCACCGGATGCTCGAGCCGGCGTTTCACCTGCGAGACAAGGTTCGCATCATCTGTCGGGAGGCACGCTCGGCCGACGCATTCATGGGCGAGCTCGCCGTGCATGCGATCGATGTCGTGCTCGCCGACGCGCCCGCCGGCCCCGGCACGCCGGTCCGCACATTCAGCCACCCACTCGGCGACTGCGGCTCGTCGTTCTTCGCCGCACCGCAGCTTGCCAGGTCCTACCGCAAGGGATTCCCGAGCTCGCTCGATGGAGTTCCGGTCCTGCTTCCAAGTAGTGACTCCACCTTCCGGCGCGCGCTCGACGAATGGTTCCAGGCCCGCGACATTCGCCCCGAGATCATCGCGGAGCTCGATGACCTCGCGCTCGCTTCCGTCCTGGGCGAGAAGGGGCTCGGCGTGTTAGCGGCACCGGATGTGCTCGGCAAGGAGCTCCGGCAGCGCTATGCGTTGCAGCTCGTCGGCGACGCCAAGGATATCCGCCAGCGGTTCTTCGCAATCTCCGTCGAGCGTAAGATCAAGAATCCCGCCGTCGCCGCGATCTGCGAGGTCGCGCGCAAGAAAATCTTCACCTGACTCCTCGACGACGGATCGGTCCCTCGGCCGCGATCGCGCGGCTGACCGAACGCGCGGCACGGGTGAGGAGGTGCTCCACGGCGAAGAAGACATCGGCGTCGGAGTGTTCGACCTTCACGATCTGCGGCTTGAAGCGCACTTCGATCTCGCATGACGTGAGCCCGGCACTTCGGCAGATGAAACAGAGAGGGTCACGCGGTCGATCCGCTCGCCGAAGCGCGCGAGCACGAGGTCGAGCTCGCGTGTCAGTCGGACGCGTTGCGTCTTGGTCAGAGTCATCGCGCGCGGCCGGATCTGGATCTTCATGCGTTACCTCGAATGCCACACGAGATTTCTGGTCAGCTCTCGCCACCGATATCGTCGGCCGCGTCGATGCGGGAACGGTCGAGACAGTCATGGCAGAACCCAGCGTAGCGCTCGAGCGTGCGGACCTTGCGAACGCTGCGACACGTCCCGCAGGTTCTTACCCGCAGGCGGTTGCGACCGAGGTACGCGATCAGCCCCGTCATGCCTTGGCGCACCAGAACGATCCCTGTTTCGCTCATGCTTCGGTTTACGTCTTGCAGGATGTTTCGAACATGAGGTTGTTTCGGTTCAACGCGTCGGCAAAGCCGAGAGGTCGCGTCCCTCCTGCGTCCATCGCCCGGTGCACGACACCTACTGGCGACTAGGACGACCCGAGCAGCAGGCGTGCCCATGCGTCTGCCAGCCAGATCTCGAGCTCGGTCGCCGACCAGCCGCGCTGGCTGACGAGCAGGGTGTAGAGCTCGGGGCCGTTCATCGCCCAGATCACGTCTGCGATGCGATCGACCGTGAGCCCTGGGCGCAGCCCACCGGCCTTCACGAGCTCGGCCGCGAACAATTTCATGTTTCGTGCCCGTCGTTCGCTGATCTCGTGCCAGATCTTGGCGAGCTCGGGCTCTGCGGCGGCTGCGCCTTCGAGGGCGCGCACGATCGGTGCCAGGCGGCACTGGATCTCGACCACTGCCTTCGCGTAGGTCGCGAGCTTCTCTCGCGCGGTAGCCGCGGCGTGGATTCTTTGGACGTATGCGCGCTGTTCTGGCGGGACCGCCTGGTGCGTGCTCGAGATCGCGGTCTCGACGAGCAGCCTCACGAGCTGAGGCTTCCGTCCAACGGAGGCATAGACGGTGTCGAGCGCGACCTGGGCTCGAACGGCAATCTCCTGCATCGTGAATCCGGCGTAGCCCGTCGTGACGAACATGTCGCGCGCGGCATCGAGGATTCGTCGACGCGTTCTCTCTGCCGCTTCGGTCCGGATGCTCGAGTCGTAACGTCGGCGCTTGACCTTCTTGCGTTTCGGGCCCATGGTTACTTTATCCGAACTGTATTCGGACGAATTCGAGGAGGCAAATCATGTACGCGTTTATCCAGGACGTCCCGATCAACGAGGAGCTCTACGCGAAGATCCGCGCGAACCTCGGCAGCGAGCCCCTGCCGGGTCTATTGGTCCACCTCGTCGTGCGTCGCGAGGACGGCCTGCTGCGCTACATCGATGTGTGGGAGAGCAAGGAGGCGTGCAACGAGACCTTCGAGAAGCGTATCCACCCAGCGGTGTTCGGGGCATTCAAGGACGCGAAGTTCCGCCCCAGCGGCGAGCCGTCCCGTGCCGAGTTGACGGTCGTCGACCTCATGCGGGGCCGCAGCTCACCGTGAACCAACATCTGTGTTGCATCGTGATCGTCCTTGCCGCGGGCGTCACCGCCTGTGGCAAGGACACGTCATCCCGCAGCGACAAAGCCGACTCGCACGGTCCGATAGCGGCCACCGCGACCGGCCGCAAGCCGTGCGACTACGTGAAACGGTCGGACGCAGAGAAGGCCGTCGGCCTGGCGCTTCCGAAGACGATGGAGGACGTCACGCTCCACGAATGCCACTACATGACGACCGAGCTCTATGGCTCGAACGTCACGATCGGCCAATGGGACGGTTGCAAGACGGCTCTCGAGAGCAGTCGTCCAACAGCGATCCCCAACCTCGGTGACGAGGCCTATTTCATCCGCGAGCACCTCTTCATTCGCAGGGGCGACCGCTGCTTGTCAGTCGAGATCAACGGCCCACTCCCCGACGCCGAGAAAGATGACGGGCTCGTGCGGGTAAAGGAACTCGCGCTCACGATCCTCCAAAGGTTCTGAGCGGGGATCTGCCGAGTTTTGCGAGTGAGCTCGCTCGCGAGACGAGCGAGGATCACCGGATGTTCGTTGCGTGGCGTTTCACTCGCAAGCACCACGAACTCGTCGCCCCCGAGACGCGCGATCGTGTCGGCATCGCGGAACGAGCTGCGCAACACGCTCGCCGCAGAGCGCAGCAGGTCGTCACCGGCGGCATGCCCGTGCTTATCGTTCGTGGCCTCGAGACCATCGAGATCGACATACAGGAGCAGTCCGCCGATCGACTGCCGGTTTACGGCGTCGAGCTGTGCTGTGGCGACCGCGAACAAGCCACGGCGATTGAGAAGTCCTGTCAGCTCGTCCCGGATGGACGTCTTCTCGAGCTCGAGCGTTCGGCGTTTTCCCTTCGCAGAGGCGATCTCGATCTGGTGCGCCGCTCCTCGGCGCTCGTCACCGACAAGATCTCGGCGTCCGTGATCACGACGGCCCAAAGATCGATCTCGTTTATCGCTTCGAGCGGCGACGACTCGATCGCGAGTATGCGCGACAGGACAGGAACGTCGCGAGCTCGATGAAGTTGCTGGCTCCGGCACGTTCGCCACCTTCGTGATCCTTGGTTCCTCACGATCGAAGCGTGCGCACGGATCGATCGTTCCACCAGTAGGTATTCGCGGAACGAGCCGTTCGAAAACACGAACTGTTCATCGGAGTACGGAGCCCGACGGCCGGGAACGGCGATGCTCTACCGACTTTATCGGCAGGAGTTGATCAAACTACCGAATAGTCGAACGATCGATCAGGTCGTACGGTGCGCACTCATGCCGAACTCACACTATCCAGACGCAGCGGTGACGAAGCTCCGCGCGATCGTCGCAGTCATCGATCACGAGATCGACCAAGTGCCGCCCACTCCGGCACTGCGAGCCGCGTGGGCCGAGCTTGTCGAAGCGCTTGCGCTCGGGCCAGCTCCCCGGACTCGCGAGTGCCCCACATGTCACGGCATCGGGATGCGCGCGGCGAGCCGGTGCGGTCAGTGCTGGTCAGCGCTCGCACCTGTTGGAGAATCGTGACGATCCGACCTCTCCATGATCGCATTCTCGCCCGCAGAGTCGTCGAGCAAGACAAGACCAAGGGCGGCTTGTTCATTCCAGGCAACGCCAAGGAGAAGCCGTTGGAGGCAGTCGTCATCGCGGTCGGCAGCGGCAAGCTCCTCGACAACGGGACGATCCAGGCGATCTCGGTCAAGGCCGGCGACAAGATCTTGATCGGCAAGTACACGGGCTCCGACGTGAAGCTCGATGACCAGAATCACATCATCTTGAGCGAGGACGACGTCCTCGCAGTTCTTGAAGGATAACCATGGCCGCCAAAGACATCGTATTCGATAGCAACGCCCGCAAGCACATCGCCAACGGCCTCGACATCCTCGCCAATGCGGTGAAGGTCACGCTCGGTCCGCGCGGACGCAACGTCGTTATCGAGAAGTCGTGGGGCGCACCCACGATCACCAAGGATGGCGTCACCGTCGCCAAGGAGATCGAGCTCGAGAACCGGTTCGAGAATCTCGGCGCGCAGATGGTGAAGGAGGTCGCATCCAAGACCTCCGACGTCGCGGGTGACGGCACGACCACCGCGACCGTGCTCGCGCAGGCGATCTACGCTGCAGGCGCCAAGCTGGTGGCTGCGGGCGTGAACCCGATGGACATCAAGCGTGGGATCGATAGCGCCGTCGCGGCCGTCGTCGCGGAGCTGAAGGTGCAATCCAGGCCGACGCGCAGCAAGGCCGAGATCGCGCAAGTCGGCATCATCAGCGCTAACGGGGACCACACGATCGGCACGCTCATCGCCGAGGCAATGGACAAGGTGGGCAAAGAAGGTGTGATCACCGTCGAGGAATCCAAGACCATGGAGACCACGCTAGACGTGGTCGAAGGCATGCAGTTCGACCGCGGCTACATGTCCGCCTACTTCGTGACGGACGCCACCCGGATGGAAGCAGTGTTCGCCGACGTCTACGTCCTGATCCACGAGAAACGGCTGTCGAGCATGCAAGAGCTGTTGCCGCTGCTCGAGCAAGTCGCGAAGCAGAGTAAGCCACTCGTGATCATCGCCGACGATGTCGACGGCGAAGCGCTCGCGACGCTGGTCGTCAACAAGCTGCGCGGCACCCTGGCGGTATGCGCGGTCAAGGCGCCCGGCTTTGGCGATCGCCGGCGGGCCATCCTGCAAGACCTCGCGGCGCTGACCGGTGGTCGTGCGGTTACCGAGGATCTCGGCCTCAAGCTCGAGAATCTGACGCTCGAGGATCTCGGTCGTGCCAAGCGCATCACGGTCGACAAGGAGACCACGACGATCATCGAAGGCGCTGGCAAGAAGGAAGACGTCGAAGCGCGCGTCAAGTCGCTGCGTCGCGAGATCGACGACACCCCATCAGAGTATGACCGCGACAAGCTGCAGGAGCGGCTGGCCAAGCTGGTCGGCGGTGTCGCCGTGATCAAGGTCGGCGCTGCGACCGAGGTCGAGATGAAAGAAAAGAAGGCGCGCGTCGAGGACGCGATGCACGCGACTCGAGCAGCTGTCGAGGAAGGTGTCGTTCCCGGTGGCGGTGTGGCCCTGATCCGCTGCGAGTCCGCGCTCGCAGCACTGAAGTTCGACGACGAACGACGCTACGGCGTCGATGTCATCCGCCGCGCGCTCGAGGAGCCGCTCCGTCAGATCGCGCAGAATTGTGGTGCGGAGGGCGCCATCGTCGTGGGCAAGGTTCGCGAGCAGACCGGCGCCTTCGGATACAACGCCGCATCTGGTGTGTACGAGGATCTCGTCAATGCGGGCGTGATCGATCCGACGAAAGTCGTGCGCGTGGCAATACAAAATGCGGCGTCCGTGGCTTCCCTCATGCTCACGACCGAAGCGTTGATCGCGGAGCGGCCGAAGCACACGCTTTCAACCGAACAAGAGGCCTCGTGAGTGATCTGGAGACCCGGGTCGCGAAGCGCAGGGACGAACTGATCTCCGAGATCGTCGAGCACAAGAAAAACAGCTCACGTGCCGGTGCAGCCGACGCGGTCGACAAGATCAAAGTCCGGCTTACGGAGCTCGCCGACATCGTCAAGAACGGGGTGGTCGACGGGTGGGCCAACGTGCGTCCCAGCGCAAGGCTCAAACTCGATGCGTGGATCCAACAATGATCCAGGACGCGAAAATTCGGCACCTCGGATTGCGCTGTCACGATCAGCGTCGGTTCTGGTCTTCTGCGGTTACCCGTGCCTTCACGTCGGCGATTCGAACCAGCTCGTTGGGATCGCAGTCTGAGGTGTCATGCCCAGACGAAGTCATGTTGTTGGAGTCCGAGCTCGACACGCACGACCTATAGCGTGAAGTGGAAGGAGCTCCCTTTTCCGGGCTCGCTCTCCGCCCAGAGCGCTCCACCATGGGCCTGGACGATGTTCCGGGCGATGAACAATCCCAGACCAAGCCCGCGTCGGTCGCCTTGAGTCGCCTGCGAGAAGCGCTCGAACATCGACTCGATCTGATTCGGAGCGATACCGCATCCGGAGTCCCGAACGGTGATTTGGATCCGATCACTGCACGGAGCCGCGACCAGCGTGATGGTGCCCCCCCGAGGTGTGAACTTGAGCGCGTTCCCAACGAGGTTCGTCAGGACCTGGAGGATGCGATCATGATCGAACGTGGCGAGGCTCAACCCGTCCGCAACCTCGGCCGTCATGTGGACGTTCCGAGCCGCCGCGAGGTGCTGGAACATTTCCATTGTCTCGCTCAAGAGAGGCTTCACATCCTGCCGCGTCGAATGAAGGTTGAGCCTGCCGGACTCGAGGCTAACGACGTCCAGCAGATCGCCAACGAGGCGGTTCATTCGTGCCGTGAGGGCGCGAATTCGCTGTGCCTCGAGATGAGCCCGCTGCTCCGCGCTGGTCACAGCGGGGTTGCCAAGAATCAGCTCCGCGCTCAATGCCATCGCGCCAAGGATGCCTCGGACGTCATGGCTGACCATCGCCATGAAGTCATCGCGCGAAGCGACGGCGCGATCCGAACCATTCCGTTCAGCGAGGAGCCGGTCGTCAGTCGTAGCGCGCTCCATCCGCAGAAGAATGTTCAACGCGCGTTCGTGATCGAGGCGCTCAGCCGCAAGCTTCTCATCGGCTGCCGCACGCTCATCCGTGAGAGTCGCATCTGCACGTGCTCGCGCGGACGCGAGCCGATCTTCGACGAGGGGCTGAGTGAGTCGCGACGAGGTCCCGTCTGCGCGGTCGCGCGCGAGCTCGAGAAGCTCGTCGGCACGATCGCGCGCCAGCTGGATCACTTGATCCGCGTCGCCATCACGTACCGCATTGCGCCTGACAAGCTCTTTGTCCGTCTTGTCGCGCTCCGCGCGCAGGCTGGTATCTGTCTCGAGCCGCTCGGGGCTCGCAGTCTTGTCGTCGCTGGTCGGGTTCATGTTGTCTCTCATTGCGCCCGTTGAACGACGCTGCTGCTGTCGATGCTGACGGCCGTCTGCGCGAGCAGGCGACCATTGATCGATGCCCCCGTCCGCAGCGTGATCGCCGTCTTCCCGAGGACGATGCCCTCCAGATGCGCGGTGGTGCCGAGCTCCACGCTGCCCGCAACCTGCCAGAACACGTTCTTGGCGAGCGCTCCCCCCGTGAGCTCGATGCGCGTTCCACTGCTGACCGTGAGCCCCTGCGCGATCTGAAAGATCCAGACCGAGGTCGCGTCCCCAGCCAGCGTGACACTCGTAGGGATCGTCAGCCCCGTCCCCCACTTGTAGACGCCGGGCGTGATCGTCATGCCGCCGATGTTCCCGGCCCCCAGCTCCGTGACGTCCGCCGCGCGGCCGGCCGCGTCGGTGTACGCGAGCTCCATGTCGCTCACTGCGGTCGTCAGCTTCGACGGGGTTGGAGATGCATAGTTCGCCGCGTAGGCCTTGCCAGTGATCTGCGCCGACGTCGCATACGTGTTGGTCGAGTCCGCCATCAGCGCAAAGCCAGTCAGGTAGCTCGCTGCGGCGGGGCTGACGGCCACGTCTCCGGTGACGGCTGAGGTCGGTACTGTGGAGACCGCGCTCTTCGCGAGGATCACGAAGTTGCCTGAGGTCCTGAGCGGGACAGGCACCTCAGGAGCGAGCATCGTGCCCGTCGTGAACGTCCAGGAGTGAGTCGCCTCGAGATCGACGCCGGAGGCGCTCATCGCGGCATCCGTGATCGTTGCGGTGAACGAGGTATTGCCGGCGAGTCGCGCCGAGGGCCAGAACGTCGCCGTCGAATCTGCGTAGATCACCGTTCCGGGGACGGCAGTTGCACCCGAGGTCAACGTGAACGTGCTCGTGTTGACGGTCGCGGCGTCCATCTCCGCACTGAACAGCGCGGTGACGTTCACGTTGATCGGTGCCCCGGTAGTCCCCTCGAGCGGTGTCGTCGAAACGACCGTCGGAGCCACGTTTCCTGCATCTGGAGAGGTGGGCGCGCTGTCGCCGCATCCGATCGCGAACAGCAGCAGGAGTGGCACTAGTGGGATTCGTGATCCCTTTGTCGTTCTCATCCGTGAAGCTTGCGCGCGTCACATCGTTTCGAAAATAAGGAAGTCACGTTCGGATATGACGGTATTCCCGACATATCGAGGAACGCAGGCTCGCGACGCCCGAGTCGGCCTAGCGCTTCGCCAGGCCGGCGTTGATCGTCGCGACGAGCGTCGGGTCCTTGTCGATCGCCGTGGCCCACGCGCGCGCCACCTCGAGGTAGCCGGCCTCGTCGAGGTCGAACTGGCGGAGCGCCTCGCGCGGCTCCATGGCGGCGAGGTCGCGGAGCAGCGCGATGTAGTCGCTCGCGCGCGCGATCTGGCTGTTCGGGACGACCACGCGATCGACGAACGTGGCGGGCTGCGGTGCGTTCTCGCCGAGCACGACGCCGCCGCGCGCGCGGAAGTCCTGGTAGAACGCGTCGCGCGTCATGCGATCGCCCAGCCGCGGGTTCGGATCGCGCGGGAAGTAGGCTTGCTCGCGGATCCGCAGCGCGAGCGCGCGGGCGAGCAGTGCCTCGCGGTCCATCGTGCCCACCGTGTCGCCGAGGATCGCGACCGAGGCTGCGCGCGCGCGGCGGGTGACCTCGACCTGATTCTCCGACGGGAAGCGGAAGCGGAGCGCGTGGAGCGCCGCGCGGCGCACGCGCCAGGACTTGTCGCGCAGCTGGGCCGCTGCCGCGGCGTGCTCGCCGGCCTCGAGCTGGGTGTGGATCGGCAGGCGGGGCTTGCCCGGCGCGGGGAGCGGCGTGATGTCGGGCTTCGTGCGCGCCTTGGCTCGCTCGAGTGTGGTCGCGAACGCCGGGATGTTCTCCTGGGACTTGTTCTGCGCGACCGCACGCTCCGCGTGCTCGATCGCCTCGTCGAACTTGCCCTGGCCGATGAACGCGCACGCGAGGTGGTTCCAGGCGCTGGTCTGCCAGGTGACGTCGGTGCCCGCGACGCGCAGCAGGTGGTTCGCGATCTTCTCGCAGGTGGCGTAGTCGCCGACCTCGTCGAGGACGCCCGCGTACGCGTTGAGCTGGGTCGCGTCGAACGCCTCGGGATCGAGCTGGTAGGCGAGCGCGTAGGCTTTCACGGTGCGCGGGTTGTCCATCGCCGCGTACGCGATGCCGCCGTAGGTGAGCCATTGATCCGCGCGCACGTACCAGCGCGAGGCGTAGTCGAGCACCGCCATCGCCTCGGGCAGCTTGCCGGTCTGGTAGAGCACGCCGGAGAGGATCTGCGTGGCCTGCTCGCGCGTGCCGCGCACGAGGTGGTGGAGCGCGTCGACGATCTTGCCCTGCTGCGCGAGCGCGAGCCCGAGGTTGCGGTGCGCCTCGGCGTTGCCCGGATCGAACGCGACCGCCCAGCGGCCGAGCTTCTCGGCGCGCGCCGGATCGCCCTTCTGTAGCGACTCGAACACGCCCGCGGCGACCTTCTCGAACTCGAGCGGCACGTCGACGCTGCTGCCGTGCCAGAGGTCGGCGAGCGAGGCGAGCTGCTCGTCGCGCCAGCGCGGCTCGGCGGCACGCAGGCCGCTCGTCAGGACCGCGACCGCCGCGGGTGCGCGGCCGGCGTTGAACAGCACGCGCGCGGCGTGGACGTGCGGGCCTGCGGTGACGCCGTCGGCGAGGTAACAGGCGGTGTGGAGCGCATCGATCGCGTCGTCGAGCTCGATCTCGCGCGCGGCGAGCTGCGCGGCGATCGCGTCGGCCCACTCGTCCGCGCCCGCGTAGCCGGTGTGGGAGGCGAGGCGTGCGGCCTGCGCGGCGACCTTGGCGGCCCAGCCCTCGGGGCGCTCGCGATGGAGGCGCGCGATCGACCACGACAGCACGGCGGTCTCTTCCGGCCCGAGGATGCGCGCCGCGACCGACGGGTAATCGCGCGCGAAGCCGGCGACGTCGCCGCCGCTGCGCTCGTCGATGCCGAGGGCGCGCTCCACGGTGCCGAGCCAGGTGGAGCCGACCCAGCGATCCACGCGGCGCAGGAGCGGCTCGATCGCGGCAAGCACCGCGCGCGCCTCGCGATCGCCGAGTGCGTGGCGATGCCGGCGGACCAGCGCGAGCGCCTCGCCGGCGACCGTGCGCAGCGCACCCGCGATCGTCGTGGGCACGGCCGTCGTCGCGGCGAGGTAGCGCGCGAGGGCCTGCGCGGCGGCGTAGGCGGCGGCCTGCGCGAGCGCTGCGGGATCGTCCTCGGATGCCTGGGTGAACGCGACCTCGAGCCAGCGGTTGACGAGGCGATCGCCGCGCGCGAGCTCGTCGGAGATGTCGAAGCCGCCGGGCGGGCCCTTGCGCAGCGGCCCGAGCTCGGTGAACAGGGCGTCGAGCGCGCGCCGGCTCGGCGTCTCGACGGGAAACGCGGAGAGCCAGCCGGCATCGAAGTCGACGAGCGTTTGCTTGCCGAGCGCGCGCGCGACGAGCCCGGACTTCGCGGCGAGCGGTACGAAGTCGGCGGCATCGCGGGCCATGCGGCGGGCGAGTGTCGGTGCGCCGATCGCGACGCGCTCCGCGAGCGCTGCCTCGATCACGTCGATCGGCGCGGGCGACATCACCAGTGCGCACCGGGTGAGTGCCGCGTGCTCGTCGCGGCCCGGCTCGGTCAGCTCGGCGCGCATCAGCTCCTCGATGCCACGCCGCCACTCACCCGAGGCCATCAGCGAGCGCGACGCAGAGAGGCGCGCGATCGGACCGTCGAAGCCACGGCCGAGACCGTACTGCGCCCACGCGAGCGCGACATCTTCCTCGCGGCCGAGCGCGACGAGCGAGTCGAGGAAGATCGCGAGGTCCGCGCTGTCGCCGGGCTCGATGCGGCCGAAGCCCTCGACGGCGCGCGCCTCGTCGCCGCGGAAGAACCCCTCACGAGCGTACGACCATGCGACGAACCGCGGATCCTTGCGCCAGCTGTGCAGCACGCGCGTGTGGTGCGGCCACTGCGTCTCGCGGGTCTCGAGCCGGTTCGCGCGCAACGCGATCGCCTCGTCGAGCCGGCCGACCTCGAGCAATGCCATCGAGGCGCGCAGATCGATGTGGATCTGGTCCGCGTACCATGGGAACACCGGATCCATCGGGCAACCGTGCTGGCTCGACGACCGCAGCGCCTGATCCAGCCACGCACCCGGCCGCGCGGTCTCCTCGTGGAGGTCGAGCAGCGCGAGGTGCGCGTGGGGATCCTCGCCGTGCTGGCCCGCCGCGCGCTCGAGCAGGCGGAGTCCCTCGTCGGTGCGGCCGTTGTCGGCGAGCAGATCGCCCGCGGTCTCGAGCACCTCGAGCGAGATCGGACGGCACAGCGCTGCCATGCCGGCGGCGGCGACCTGCTCGAGGTGCGTGGGGCCGCCCTCGCGGCGATCGTCGTCGTCGGTCTGTAGCAGCTCGTACGGGCGTGCCCAGCCCGGCGCGGCGGCGATCACGCGGCGGAGCAGCGCGAACTCCTTCGTGCGTTCGAACCTCGCGAGCAGCGCCTGCGGGTGCTCGCCGTCGAGCGCGAGGATCCACTCGCCGAGATCCTCGCGAAGTGCCAGCTCGAGCAAGCGCAGTGCATGGAGCTTGAATCCCATCGGGAGCCGGCCGACGAGCGGGCGCGCGATCAGCCGCCGGCGTTCGGCGACCGGCGCACCCGTCGCCGCGGGCGGTTCCAGATCGAGCGTCGAGTCGATCGTGCTCTCGATCGCTTGATCGATCGCGTCCTCGAGGTCGGGCTCGTCGTCGGGATCGTGATCGTCGTCCTCGTCCTCGACCACGGCGAGGCTCCACGTCGGGCCCTTCGCAACCGGCAACGACCACGCGCGCGCCTGCTCGACCAGCGTCGGCGCGACCACGCGGAGCACGGCGAGCAGCTCGGTCTCGCTCACCGGGTCGAAGCGCCGTGGCAGCGCGCCGAGCCCGCGCGCCGACAGCCACGCCGCAAGCACCTGCTGGATCTGCTCGCCGGTCGTGCGACCGAGCGCGTCGAACGTCTCCTTCTTGCCCTCGCGCCCGACGACGTGCAGCCGTACCGGCGCCGGCTTGCCGAGCGTCAGCTCGAGCCATGCAACCTCGTCTCGGCGCGTCGGTCCGTAGAACGCATCGCCGGGCGTGCCGCCGAGACCGGCGTGCTCGGGTGCGAAGTGACCGTCCTGCGGGAACAGCGGCGTCGCATCGGCGTCGAGCACCGACAGCCGCGGATGACGCTGGCAGACCTCGATGCACGCGGTCCAGATCAGCGCCGCCGCCTCGCGCTCGTACGCCGCGTCGACGCCCTCGATCGTCACATCGGGCAACAGGAACGCGACGCGATGCGGCTTCGGCAGCGCCGGCATCTAGAGGCCCTCCAGCTCGCCGGGTCGCAACCGGCGCGCGCCCTGGCGCTCGAGCTGCGCGATCGTCTGCACGAGACACCAGTCGCCGTGCACGTAGTAATCGGTCCCGGGGAACGGCCCGTTGACGAGCCGCGCGCCCGCCGCCTCGACCGCCGACGCGATCTTGCCCTTGTCGAGATACTTGAACTCGCCGGCGAGGTAGACCGTCGAGCCCGGCAGCCCGCGACCGAGCCGGCGCACGACCGGCGCGACCGGCTCGATCGATGGCGCATCTGCCTCGGCGCCGTAGGGCGCGCCCTTCGCGAGCGCGAGCACCGCCGCCTGCCCTTTCGCGAGCGCGACGATCGCCGGGCGCGCATCGGGCGCGTGCTCGACGAGCCACTGCTCGTGCGGGCCGGGAAACGCGGGCAGCGCCTCGTCGTCGACGATCTCGGCCGGCGGCAGATCCTCCGCGAGGATCCGCGCGGTCAGATCCGGCCGGCCCGCGCGAAAGCACGCGAGCGCACGCGCGAGCACGAGCTCCGGCGTGTGCAACCGAGCGGTCGCGGCGAGCTCGAGCGCGGCGAACGGCCGGCCCCAGATCGCGAGGTGCATCGCGCCGAGGTCGGCTCCCTGCAGCGTCTGCGCCGCGGCCGTCAGCTGCTTCACCCGCCCGCGCCGCGCGAGATCCTCGAGATACGGATCGCGCACGAGCCGCTGCGATTCGGGATGCGCCGCCACCAGCTCGCGCGCACGCGCCGGATCGCCGGCCCCGCGCACCATCCAGCCCCACAGCACGTAGAGATACGCCTCGGGATGGCGCGCGAACCGCGTCAACACGCCGAGATCGTCGGCGGCCTGGGCACACTTCGCGGCGCGCTCGGCCGGTGCGATCACCGCGGTCGACCGCGCGACGCGCAGCCCGCGCACCGTCGGCACGACGCCCTTGTTCGCGAGGTGCCACTTCGCCCGCTGCCGCGACAGATCCGCGAACTTCATGCCGCGCAGCGCATCCTCGAGGAGCGGCAGCTTCGCCTCGCCCCCGAGCGTGATGATCAGCATCAGCATCTCGAGCTTCTCGTCGATCGGCGCACCCGCCGCGCGCGCGAGCAGCATCGGCAGCGCCTCCTGCCCGAGCGTCGCCGCGACCAGCCGCGTGGCGCGGAGCCGATGCTGCGGCGGAATGTCGTCGAGGCAGACGAGCAGCACGCGCGCGAGCGCCGGCGTCGCGAAGCACTCGATCGCCTCGCCCCACAGCCCGGGGGCCCGCGCGATCACGGCCGCCGCGCCCTCCCACTGCACGTGCCGCAGCGCGCTCGGCAGCTGCTCGCTCGTGATCTTGCCAGCCGCGGTCGCCGCATCGGCGAGCTTGAACAGCGCCTCGTCGGCGACCTGCACCGCCGGCGCAGCCCACTGG
>Ga0070678_100000514_pt1 | contig 18702 bp, 14 predicted proteins | sample KBSM73metaG_FD_65647 | JGI IMG/M metagenome (GOLD analysis project Ga0070678, IMG submission 65647) | Miscanthus rhizosphere microbial communities from Kellogg Biological Station, Michigan, USA - KBS M7-3 metaG | ecosystem: Host-associated > Plants > Roots > Rhizosphere > Soil ...
GGATCCGATTGGGAAAAATGAATATCCATGAGTGCGGTCTCGTGCGGTTCGTCCAATCCAGTTTCCACCGTTCGGCGTCGCCGAGGAAATCGACTTCGGTCAGTTTGCGTTTCCATGCATCACGGAGCATCAATTCGCACAAAAGCAGGGACGGAGAAAATGGCGCATAGTGCGGGTCATACCCGGATTTCAGAATGTAGAGCTTATTGTGAACCAGCAGGGCGATCTGGACGGCAATCCGTTTGCCCTCGATCGTGAGGAAATGCAGCTGCAGCCACCCCGCCTCAGCCGCTTTTGGCAGGAGGCTCCGATAAAAGGCCAGGCGATCCGGTCTATTCAGGATGGCGGTGCCGGCCTTGCCTTTCCAGGCCGCGGCCTCTAACAGAAAGGCTTCATCGAGCGTACGACTCAACTGCTCTCCGCCTGTGACGATTTCATGGCGGACCTCACCGATTCTGTGCAATCCTTTGGCGCGTCCGCGCAGATTGGACAAATGCTTTTTCGACAAGGTTTTGAGGTAGCTGTCCCACGGCTGATCAATCGGAATGAACGGACCGTCAGATGAATGCCATTGGCCTAGCAGGAAATTGTCTTCGAAGGCGCAGAACCGGAGGTATTCGGCGGCACGCGCATTCTCTGGAATCTGCCGCAACTCCAGCATGTCCCAGTCCGACGCTTCGGCGGCCAGGAAGTTCCAGATGGCCCTACAGGCATCTTTTGCCCTTCGGGTCAAAATGAGATCGAACCGTTCCGTATACACATTGGCGATTCCTCGCAAGCGGCGGACGGCGCAGCCGTAGACGCGTCCCTGGTCGAACATCAGCGGGGCGATGGCAATCGGCTCTGCGCCTTCCATGACAACCAGAATGTGCAGTTTGCCCGCCGGCTTGAAACATTCCCACCAGGTGCTGACCCATTCGTAACGCAGGAAGGGATGATCGACGCGCGCTTCGTCCACCAACCGGTTCCAGACCGGTCCCATCCGCAGAAACGTGTCGTCGTCCTCGACGAGCTCGACGCGGAGACCAATGCGATGAGGCTGCGTGTCGTCACCCTCGTCGGTCAGGACGGGAGCATCTCGAGACGTCCCCTCGACAGCCGGAACGACCGTCGCCGTATTCATGACGATATCCTCCTCTTTTTCGGCCTCGGGCCGGCGTCCACGTATGAAACCGTTAGAAAAAATGGATTGACTCCTCTAGCGTGAAACAGCGACTGTCTGTGGCGTAGTTCGAATTCGTCGATCGCTGGCCCCTCGCCTCCCAGGCGCCTGCTCCAAGGCGATGTGCGCGTCCGAAACCTGCCTGGCCAGATACCGGATCTGTGCCTCATCGACGTCCTGATGAATCGGCAGCTCGAGCACGTGCCGCCTCAGGAACCTCGCTCCAGGCCCTTCGAGCGCTGCCGACAGGGGATCTCCCTCGTTCCAGAGCTCGGTCGCGATGACGCCGCAGGCCTTCAGCTTACGGGAAGCCGTTGGTTTGTCCTTTACCAGTAGCGGAAAAAACAACGGACAGACCCCGTCTTCGAGGGGCCGCCACGGTCCAATGCCGGATTCCGCAAGGAGCTCGGCAAGCAGAGAGAAATTGCGGCGGCGTTGATTCCTGATCGCCGCATAATCGAGGCGGTCGAGCAGCCGTTCGGACAAACAGGACATGGCAATGTCGGCATCAGCGACGTTGAACCCCACATCGCCCACCGGCACGCGCTTCACGCGCAGACCGGTCAGCAACGCCCCGATCCGGCGCTTGGCTGCCGCGAGCGCTGCGCCCACACGCGGGGCACGGCTTCTCGCCCGTTCGAGCCACAGCTCCAGCGCCTGGCCGACTTCGAACGCGCGGCCGATGCGCCGCAGCGGCAGATGCTCGAGTTCCGAAAACCCATGGCGGTGCTGTACCAACAGGCCCCCGTCGAGGACCGGCAATGTCTTATAGAGACAGAACACCGCGTAGTCGCCGAAAGATCCCAACGGGCCTTGCTCCGCTTCGCTTAGCAAGGCCAACGCGCAGTCCTCGACCAACACGAGTCCCTGCTGATCACAGAGCGCACGGAGCTCCGAGACCGGTTGCGGCCATCCGGCATAGTGAATCGTGAAGAGAACATCCGCGCCGCGTGCCGCTTGTCGTGACAGGCTGGCAAGATCCGGCCGGCCGTCACGGCCGATGGGATACAGCTCCACTGCCGCTCCGGCTGCTCGGATGGCTCTAAGCTCATTGCCCATATGGTAGTCGGGAGCCAGCACGCGCGTGCATCCCGAGGCGACCAGGTGTGTGAACAACTGATAGATCGCACTTCTGGCGGTGTGAAAGCCGCGGCCACGCCGATGGCTCAAGGGAAAGGGCGCCGGCGCATTCACCGGTGGCCTCAGGAAATGGCGAATCGTCAGGCCTTGCCAGGCGGGAACGTACATGGTGGCCTCGTCACTCCAGTTAGTCGCCATGAATGGGGACTCCGAACTTCAGCATGGTTCGCCGTACGGTCGGAAACAGATTGGATTGCCGGATACTCGGGATGACGCGGAACTTCATTCCGTGCAGCAGCCGGGATTTCACCCGGTTCGGAAACACGAAAAGCCATGAGTGCGGCCGCCGGTCGGTTGCCCAGCTGAGCTTCCATCGTTCGTCTTCGCCTAAGAAATCCACTTCATCCCATTTCTTGACCCATGCCTCCCGTAGCAGACACTCCGTAAGCACCTGCCCAGGAGAATAGCGGTGATAGGTCTCGTTATAGCCCGACTTGAGCATGAAGAGCTTGTTCCGATAGAGGAGCGAAATGCGGACGGCGATGCGCACTGGCCCGACTTTCAAGAAACACATGTGCAGCCAGCCCAGCTGAGCGGCCCGTTGCAGCATCCGACGGTAAAAGAGGGCCGATTCCTGGCGGCTCCGGAGCGAGGTGCCTTCATCCACTTTCCATGACACGGCCTCGAGCTTGAGGGCATCTTCCATGTCGGCTTCCCACCGGTCGTCGATGGCCACGATGTCCAAGGTCACGGGGCCGTGACGCTCAAGCTGTCGTGTATGATTCCTGACGTTCGAGCGATGGGCCTTTTTCAACGACTGGTAGTAGGTCTCCCACGGCTGTCGGATCGCCACGTAGGGCGCCTCGTTTGCCGACCAGCGGCCCACCCGGTAACCGTCCCGTTCGATGAGGCCAGGCAGGTGGGTGAGTGTCTGCGAATTGCCGGGAAGCTGCCGTAATTCTAAGACGTCCCACTGATCCGCGTGGTCCTTGAGGTACGCCCACATGAGCTCGCAGACTTCCTGCGGACGATCACCAAGCAACAGGTCGAACCGTTCGGTGTACACATTCACGATGGCTTGGAGACGGCGGATGGGGCATCCGTACAATCGAGCCCGGTTGATCATCAAGGGCGCGATCGCAATGATGTCGGCGCCTGACATGACCGTCAGGATGTAGGGAGTCGCAGATTCCGCGAAGCAGTCCCACCAAATGCTGATCCATTCATGGGTAAGAAATGGATGGTCGATGCCCGACCGTTCCAGCAACTTGTTCCAGACCGATCCAAGAGCCAGAAATCGTGAATGGTCGGTAATGACTTCGATATGCACGAGGCACCTACTTGTACAGTCGTGACGAAGCGGCGGCCGCTTCCGGCCGCTTCCGGCGGCTCGCCTGCAGCATATCCAGATAGAGCCGCTCGACTGTTCGAATCATGCGCTCATTGGAGAAATGCTCGAGTACGCGACGCCGTCCAGCCTGGCCGAAAGACGCGCGAAGCCCTGGTGTCAGTAGGAGGCGGCAGATCGCCTCGGCCAGCGCCGCAGGATTTTGTGACGGCACAAGGAATCCCGTCTCACCATCCACGATCACTTCCGGATTGCCCCCCACGTTGCTTGCGACGACAGGCACGGCGGCGGCCATCGATTCCAGCAAGGAATTCGACAACCCCTCGCCAATGACCGACGGCAGGACAGATACCGCAAGTGATGAGAGAATTTTCGGCACATCGAGCCGAAAACCCGTGAAGATCACCTTTTCCTGCAGCCCGAGTGTGATCACCTGCTGCTTGAGTTCTTCCCGGTACTGCGGATTGAAGGAATTGTCGCCGATGATCAGGAACTTTGCATTGGGGACGCGCGCGAGCACATCGTGCGCAGCGGCTAAGAAATATTCCAGCCCCTTTAGCCGATCAATGCGGGACACGATACCGATCAACAGATCGTCTGAAGACAGCCCAAACTCCTGGTGCAGGTCTCGGTCATGACCGTTGCGCAACGGCGGGCAGATGATCCCGTTGGGGATTACAACAATGCGCTCAGGACGATAGCCGTCGGCGACCAACACGCGTTTGATGGCCTCAGCGTTGACAACCACGCGGTCCGCCAAGCGGCACACCAGTTTATTCACTGCCCGTTGCCTCGCCGTCCAGATCTCGCCGGTGTCGCGAATCGACGCGAGGACAACGGGCACGTGGGCAAGCCGCGCAGCCGGCAGAGCGAACACGTTGGCGTAAAAGTTATAGGCGTGCACAATGTCGATGCGGTGGTGCCGCAGGTAGGACGCCAGGCGCAGGCATTCCTTGACCGTGCGAACGCCGTACAACTTCCGAATCTTATAGACCTCCAGGGGTGTACCGGTCAGATCCTCTCCGATCTGCTCGTCGAAACGTCCGAAACATCCAAGATGCACATCGAATCGCGACTTATCGATGCCCTGCCTGATGTTGAGGACTTGCCGCTCTGATCCGCCGATCGCCAGCTGCGCCAGGAATTTCAGCAGGCGGACCGGTTCTCCGGGCACCTCGGCCGTGGACGCCGGGAGCGGAGAGGCCATCGTGATCTGGTCGTCCACTTCAATCCGCGACGGACAACTCATGCCTGGACCTCCGATGCATGCCCATGCGCCGCACTGGCGATGGTTCTCGCGCCGATCGCCAGGCCCGCAATGTAATAGAAATAGTATTGGTAGCTGACCGGATGGAACATGGCCGCCGTCGCATAGGCGATTAAGCTGACCTGAAGGCCTTGCGCGAAACACACCAGATCCGGCGACGATGCCGCGCGTTGAATATCCGCGACGACCCGTAGGCAGGACCATAACAGCACGAGAAAGATTCCCAACCCAATCAGGCCTAGATCGAGGGCATGCTCCAGATAGACGTTGTGGACTCCCAGCCACCCGCCGCGAGCCTCGCGCATGACCAGCATGTTCATGCCCATCCCCGCCCCGATGATCGGGTTCGCGAGAATCGTTTTTCCGGCAATGATCATGTCCGAAATCCGCTCCTGTGCCGAACCCGTGCGGTCCGCCTCCACGTTGGTGATCGTGCTCATCCGGTCGAAGTAGGACGATGGCAGTAATGGGAGGGTCAGGACGGCGGCGAGCAGACCGACATAGATGAAGGACCGTTCGGACTGTCGGCGCAGTTTCCACAGATACGCCAAGACAATCACCGCGAGCGTGACCGCGCCCCCTCGCGAATACGTGAGCACAACCGTTGCGGCTTCCACTCCGACCGCCGTGAAGAGGACCAGGCGTTGCCAGGCCTCCTTCGAGGCAAGAAACAATCCCACCGTCAGCGGCAAGAGTAAATTCACCATGAGGGCCAGGTCGTTCGGATTTTTCGTGAGGGCCCCCTCATTGCCGACGAGCCGATCTTGATTGGCGCCCTGATCGATCATCGCGCCCGTCATGAAATTGTACAGCGCAAACACTCCCAATCCGATCGCCATCCAGGTGAGAAGCCAGGCTGCAAGCCGCAGGCGCGCCATCGTGGTGACCACATGACTCAACAAGACAAAGATCGCGGCGGTCTTGCCGAAATCCGTGAGCACCGCAAGGCTGCCTCCGGGCCACAATGAGAACGGGATGGTCAAGGCGGCCAGGACTCCCAAGCCGGTGATGAGGCCGATCTCACGGTTCCATTCGATGATCGGAAGCCGTCGCGCCCATCGGTCCGAGACATAGGCAAGGACGCCGATCAGAATGACGAGAAGTGCCGGCCGAAATGGAGCGAGAGCCGGCACATAGGTCTGGGGAGAAAACAGCAGCACGGCGGTAAACGCCATGACGGACCAGAACGGAAGCGCGGCCTGGTCCGTGTTGGGCGGTGTCTCAGACAGCGGGGAGGCCTGGACCGCTTGCGGCCGCCACCATTCCAGTTCCAGTTCTTGAGCCATGGATACGCTATAGATCTACGTCGTACGCGTCGACCCGCCTACGCGGCCGATTGCTTGTCAAAGCGCGATTCGTCTTTTGAGACCGAAGCGTCTTTCATGATGGCACCAATGCGAGGCGATTCGCTGCCCAGGATGATGACCGCGATCGTCCGGATCATGATTTCCACATCCAACCGCAACGAGTGGTATTTGATGTAGTACATGTCGTACTGCATCTTTTCGATCTCTTCCTGCAGGTCATTGGCATAGCCGTAGCGCACCTGCGCCCACCCCGTGATACCGGGAAGGACGGTCGCCCGGAATGCGTAGAATGGGATGTTCCGCATGAAGAGATGATAGTTGGAGGCGGGATGCGGACGCGGCCCGATCAGATTCATGTGCCCCATCACCACGTTGAAGAGTTGCGGGAGTTCGTCCAGCCGATACTTGCGCAGCCAGCGGCCCACGGATGTGATTCGATGCCCATTGTCCCTCACCCATTCAGATTTGGACGGGACCACGGCGTCCATGGTTCGGAACTTCACGAGCGAGAACTTTCGGCCGTCCTTGCCGATCCGCTCGTGCAGGAAAAAGACGGATCCCGGCGAATCCCACTTGATGAGCAGCGCGATCAGGGCAAAGAACGGTGCGCAGATGACTAAACCTGCCACAGCCAGCAACACGCTCAACACGCGCAGGAGAACCGTGTGCAGTGATTTGCGCCCCAGTTCTGGGGCGAAGATGAGATGGCTTGGCTGCAGTTGATCCAGCGCCAGCTTGCCGGTCAAGCGTTCGTAGAGATGGACCGCGTCCTCGATCGCAACTCCCTGCCGTTTGGCGTCGAGCAATGCCTCGATAGGCAGCCGGCCACGTCGTTCACTGAGCGCCACCACGATCCGATGCGTCCGGGGAATCGTCCGCAAGCCGCGGTCAAGCGAGCCCACGAACGGGACGCCGTCTTTGAACACGCGTCCAGGCTCTCCCGGTTCCATCAAATCGAGGATTCGGTACCGACGCCGCTTCCGCATTTCCTCGGTGACGGCGTTGGCGAGATGGCTCTGACCCAGCACCAGAATATTTTCAACAAACGGCCGTAGTCGCATGGTGTGTGAACTTCCAGGGTTGATGATCGGAAATGTTCATTGCAATGTGAGATCGGCGTGTTAGTCCTGCCGCGTCAGCTCCTCCTGCTGCGCTTGTGACACCGAAAGATACGTCCGGTACCCGTACGATTCGAGGAGGCCGTCGTCGTTATTGAAGACCAGACCAAGCAGCTTCGAGGGTCCAATGATGTTCAGCGCTTCGGCAATTTCCTTCCGTGAGGTCTTATGCGCGGAGACGATCATGACAAACCCGTCGATACTATGGCCCATCATCAAACAATCTGGAGCGAGCACGAGCGGCGCCGTGTCCAGAATGATCCACTCGAAGTCGCGGCGCGCCTCGTCGATCAATTCGGCAAATCTCGTAGACTTGAAAATCTCGTGCGGCATGATTTGCGCCCGACCGACCGTTGCGACCGACAAGTTGTAGGCGGGCAACCGACGGACGATGTCTTTGAGCGCCAGGTTCGGATTCAGAATCGCATCGCGAAGGCCGATCATGCTTCCATCGCGCAACCCCATTTGAGTCGGCACCGACGGTTTTCTGAAATCGGCATCAACCAGAAGCACGCGGGCCTGTGGCGATTGCGCCAAGGCTCCGGCCAGATTAATCGAGGTGATCGTTTTTCCGTCGCCCATGGTCGGGCTCGACACGGCAACGACTTGAAGAAGCCCCGAGTGACGGCGCTGCTCCAACATCATGCCGAGGGTCCGATATTGCTCCGCTTCGATCGTGGCCGGCGAGACGAGACTGACCAACCGGTCATCGGGCTTCGTGCGAATGGCGCTCTTTTCTAAGATAGGAATCGGTTCGGATCGACCTTCGAGGCGGCCGTAGTTCGACGACGCATGCGGCTCCAGGGGCGATGTCCGGAGGACGGGTTTCATGTGTTCTTTCATAGCGTCATTCCTTGCAAGGAGGACTCCGGGTCCTCAACGGGTTTGCTGCGGCGTCCGGCCTTCACTGAGCGTCCAGACAAGCTGTTCATTGTCCCAGGCAAGATAGGAAAACGCGCCAACGATGAACACGAGGCTGATGATGGAGGCGATGGCCCTCATGGTCGAGCGTCGATAGTTGCGGAGGCGATCGGCTTTTGTGACGATCGCAGGCACTCGGACCAGGATCGGCACCTTGGTAAAGCTCCTGAGGCTTTCCACGTCATGGAAAGACTGGTCCCGGTGCTCGGCCATCATCATGCCGCCGACGGCCAGCGCGATGGCGAGCGCCAGTGCCCCTAGCATGAGCTTCGGTCGGCTCGGCGCGACGGGGGCTCGCGACGGCATTGCCGGATCGACGATGCGCATCTGCCCCACATGCTTGGCCTGCTCCATCGTCTCTGCCAATTGCGCGTCTTCGAAGCGCTGGAGCACCGAAAAATAGAGATCCTTGGTCATTTTGTAATCGCGTTCCAGCTGTTGGAACTCCTGGGCATGTTGCGGCGAGCGTTCGACCCGACGCTGGATCGAGGCGGCCTCCCCCCGTAACCGCTGCTCCTCGGATTTCAAATTCTTCAGTTCGTGATCCAATTCTCGCAGGGCATGCTTGATGTCCTCGGGGCTGGACAGCACCGCTGCCGATTGCGCCGAATCCAGTTTCGCGTCTTTCACCGTCTCCTCGAGAGCCTTCTCGATCGCGGCGATCTCGCCCTGCACACGGATGACGTCAGGATGCTTGGCGCTGGCTCGCGTGCGCAGCTCAGTGAGCTCCGTTCGAAGCTTTTCAAGATGATGGGTCATGGAGTCCGGGTTGTAGGCGCTTGCCGAAGGACCGCCGGCGTTCAGATCGAAGAGCTGCTTGCCCAATCGTTCTCTCCGCTCCAGGATCCGCATTTGATGCTCGCTATTTGAGGTCAATTCCTGGTTGAGCCGGCCAAGGGTCGAAAGATTGACATCGATCTGCTCGGGCAATTCGCCCATGTGGCGCTGCTTGAACGCGGCGATTTTTCGCTCATCATCCTCGTGCCGCTGCCTGATGTCGTTCAGTTGCTTTTTCAACAGCAACGTGGTTTCGCTGGCCTGATTTGTCCGCATCTTCATGTTTTCTTCGACATATTGCGTCGCCAGTGTATTGGCCACTTTGGCCACGGTCTCGGGATCACGCCCGCGATAACTCACCTTGAACCCGAATGTCCCGTCGCGCCCATACACCTGACGCTGCAGTTCCTTTAACTCGAGCACGACGTCTTTCCGCATGCGGTCGACCACGGCTTCTTCGCTCGCCTTCTTTCGCAAGTCGGGATAGAGATCGAACCGTGTGACCAGCTCAAGGAGTCCCGCCCGGTTCAACAGCTTCTCCCGAATCAGATTCAGGCGGGTATCGGCCTCCCCGGTGACCGAAGATTTAACGAAGCCCTCGGGAATTTGCTGTTGCTCGACGAGCACCGTGGCCGTCGAGCTGTAGAGGTTGGGCAGATTCACCGCAAGACTCAACAAGCCGGCGGCGGGCATCGTAAACAGCACGATGCCAAGCCATTTTCTGCGCCGCCAGACTTCGGCCACTAAGCTTGCAATCGATCGTCTCTCGTGGTCTTGCATACTTACTCCACGCGGTTATGGGACGACAATGATGTCGCCTGGTTGTAAGAAGAAGTTCTCCAATGCGCCATTGCTCGACATGACCTTGTTGTAATTAAACGGTATCTGACGCATGGTTTTCCCCTCGGGACGCAACACGACGATGCGCCCGCGTCCGGCGAATTCCCCGAAGCCCTCGGCCATCGCGAGAATATCAAGCACCGTCGCGCGACCCTTCAGTTCGTGGCGGCCGGTCTTCTTGACTTCGCCGATGACCGACACCTTAAAGCTGTGAACTTCACGCACGATGACCGACACTTCCGGCGACGGCACGTATTCGGCCAGCTTCTTCAGCAACACGCTGCGCAGTTGATTGGGAGTGAGGCCCGCCGCCTGCACGTCGTTGACCAGCGGCAGGGAAATTTTCCCGTCGGGCCTGACGGGAACGGTCCGGCTGATCGCGCTGTTGTTCCACACGGAGATGTCGAGCATGTCTTCAGGACCGATCCGGTACTCGCCGACCTCCTGGCTCGCTGCCAGTGCATGATCCTGTTCGGCAACGGTCGGCGTATCCTTGGAGACCGACGCCGTCTCCGTAGCCAATCCAGACCCCGTCCACACCATGATGCTGACAAGCCCTATGAACAGTCGTAGTAGCATGTGAAACCTCCGGTTCAATACTCCCACCGCGTGGGATAGGTGAATTCGAGCCGCAACCAGTACACATTACGCGGAATCACCAACGTCTCGGGGGCCCCACTCGTCGAAATGAAATCCCCCTCCTGGTAGCTGAAGTACGCCGACCCCTTTGCCGTGATGAATTTGTTGAATTGGTACGCCGCCTCGACGTAGGCGGTATAAATGGTGGAGGTGAACGCGCTGTTCTCGATCCAGGCGGCGGTCGGCTGCAGCGTAAAGGTCAAGTGTCGCATCGGCTCATAGACGAACCGGACGAGGAGACTGTCCGTGGTGGTGGCGCCGACGGTTCCGATCACAGTCGTCAGTGCGCTTGTATAGGCAAACGTCACTTCTCCATTTTGGATCCGACGCCTGAGGCCGACGAAGGCTTCCGGCCGGTTGTCCAGCCCGCCGTCGGTGAAACGGGGTCCAGCGCGCACGTCCAGCCTGGTATCGGTTGTGAATTCATGACTCCACGACAGCATTGGCGCGTAAGAATTCACCGGGGCCGGATTGCCACCGATGAAGCCTGCAGTGGGCGTGTTGAAATCGCCTCCGAATCGGAAATGACGGCCCACATAGGCTGGTCCGAGCCAGTCGTGTGTGCCCACCCGGCGCTCCAGCCCAGCCCTGAAAATATTCGAATCGATCGTGATATTGTTGTCAAAAATGTCCTTCGAGTACCCATATTCGGCCGTCATTCGCGTCAGGGCATTGGGCCGGTATTCGGCGTTCGGGTTGACAAACACCCGCTCGGTCTTGATGCGCGCCGTTTGCGCCGACGTCAGAAAGTTCAATTCATACGGAGTGCGCGTTTGCGCATAACCGACAATGCCGTTGAGATTCAAATTGTTCGAAGGGCGTCCCCGTAGTTCCACCGTGCCGAATTGCCGCTGCTGGACGGCATCGAGATTGGTCAGCTTGTTATAGACCTCCGAATCGAAGCGGTAATTGGCGATCACTGTCACAGGCGTCGATTGATAGCTGCCCTGCAGGCCGGGCGTCACGCGGAGAAACACGTCCTCCTGTTGCTGACCCCGAGGCGCGAAAAACACGTTGTCGTCGTACACGACGCCCGTCGCCACCCAGGGCATCACGTACCATCCCTCGGGCATTCGATCCGACGAACCGCTCATGGCTTCGATCGGCGAGCGCGGAATACCCTGCATCACCTGGGCTGAGACGGTGTTCGCGTTCAGGAGCATCGGAATCAACAGTCCCCAAGAGACCAGTGGGAAATTCCGCATCGCAACGCTCCTGCCCCGGCACCGTATGGGCCATGTCATGCGGCAACGGCCGAGGTACAGTCCACTTCGACGGCGACGCTGCGGCGGAAAAGATGCACCGACAACACGAGAAGCCCTTTGCCGGCGCGTCGGTCTACGAGAATGCCTTCCACGCCCGCGAGCGCTCCCTCGCTGATGCGCACTCGCTGGCCGGTCTGCAGATACGGATAGGGGGAAGCCGGCAATTCGGAGTTCACGAGGGCACGGATGGCATCGATCTCGACGTCGGGGATCTCTCCTGGACCGCCGTCTTGTCCTCCCAGCACGCCGACCAACCCTCTCGCTTTGAGCAGCTCCACATAGCGAGAGCCGCTCAACGCGTCGCGCACAAACAGATAGCCCGGAAACAATGGGCGGCGAATCCGGTGCTTCACACCGGCACGCCACGACCACACACCGATCGTCGGGAGGAAGACTTCGAACCCTCTGGCATCGAGTTGTCCCCTCACCAGTTGCTCGCAATGGCTGTGGGTCCACAGGGCGTACCACTGAGGCAGATGTTCGCCAAGGTTGGATGCCTTCACGTACGGCTTGTCGGCCGACGCGAGAAGTGAAAAGGCTCCGCCCCCTTCGGTTTGGCCGTGGTTCCCCATCCCGAACCTCCATTGCCTTTGATCCGCAGGCCGCCACCTGTCGTACACAAATCTCGTACAAGAATCGTGACGGCTGCGCCTTTGTCGATCGGCTCGTCAGCTACCTAGCCGGCCGGTCTTTTATCCCCTGTTGTCGCCACAGTATCGAATGCATCCAAGCACGACTATCCGTGATGTCACTGAAACTGCAGGGGAGAATTGTGGAGGGCTTATCAGGAGAACTGCTGAGCGGGCTTCAAGGGACTACGCGAGCGGGAACCAGGGTTGGGGAAGTGGGGCTGGCTAGAAGTTCCCCTAGTTCGAGTCAGGACCCTAGTTCGCCATAGTAAAGCATCTCACCTCGCGCATGTTCTTTTATAGAAAGGATCACCCACATGAAGATCGCTCAGTTGTCTCCGCTCTGGGAAAGTGTGCCCCCGCAGCTGTACGGCGGGACCGAACGGATCGTGTCCTACCTGACCGAAGAACTTGTCCGGCAAGGCCATGACGTCACGCTCTTCGCAAGCGGAGACTCCAAGACCCGCGCACAGCTTCAGACATGCTGTCCCCGTGCGCTTCGTCTCCACGACACCAGCCTGATCAATCGTGATGCCCCCTTGCTCCTCATGCAGGAGCGGGCACTGGGCGCTGCCTCCGCCCAATACGACATTATCCACTCGCATTTGGATTTTTTGAGCTTTCCCATGAGCCGTCGCGCTCATGCGCCGGTCGTGACCACACTGCACGGGCGCCTGGACTTGCCGGAATTTCAGCCGATCTTCAACGAGTACTCGGAAATGCCCGTGGTATCCATTTCCAACGCGCAACGAAAACCCTTGCCGCAAGCGAATTGGGCGGGCACCGTGTATCATGGCATTCCGAAGAACTTGTACTCTTTGCACGAACGGCCGGGATCGTATTTGGCGTTTCTTGGACGCATCTCGCCCGAGAAATGCCCCGATCACGCCATCGAAATCGCAAAACGCGTCGGCATCCCGCTGCGCATCGCCGCGAAGGTCGATCCTGCAGACCAGGCGTATTTCAAGCAAAAGATCGAGCGGCTCCTGGATCACCCGTTGGTCGAATACGTCGGTGAAATCAACGACGCCGAGAAAAATGATTTTCTGGGCGAGGCGGCCGCACTCCTCTGCCCTTACGATTGGCCGGAGCCGTTCGGGCTAGTCTTGATCGAGGCCATGGCCTGCGGCACGCCGGTGTTGGCCTATCGTCAGGGATCGATTCCTGAAATCATCGACCACGGCGTGACAGGGTACATCTGCGACAACATCGGCGAGATGGCCCAAGCTGTCGCCGGCCTGTCGCTGATTGACCGGGCACGATGCCGTGAAATCTTCGAACAACGATTCACGGTCGAGCGCATGGCGAAGGATTATGTCGCGATCTACGAGAACATGGCCGCTGCGCACCGACCACGTCTGCTGGCGCATTCCCGAACCTCGGGGCATGTACGGGCTGGGACGGTGCTGAGTCTGGCGCCGCAGACCGACGTCGCATAGCGGTTTCGGACCTGTGAGCGCGTCGCGCGGAATCTGGGTGCTGGCCTATTCATTGCCAGCACCCACATGCGACTATCCAGAAGACAGTGCCGGTTCCACGGGGACGATCTGGGCCATGCTGACCGCCTGTCGAACCATTTGACTCGCATAACCCCATTCGTTGTCGTACCAGCTCATAACTTTCAAAAGATCACCATCCACTACCTGCGCCTCAGATTTCAACCAGCACGCTTCTCCAATCGAGGGGTTGATTCTGGCTAGCAGACTCGCGTGCTCTACACTCAGAGGCTCCCTAGCTGCCTCTCATTCCAGATCTCAACGCATCGTCTCAACCGCGTCTGAATCTGAATGTGCGATCTGAGATATGAAATCGACCAGTCAGTGGGCCTTGAGCCGCTCGCCCATCTCCGCTGTCACCCGGCGGGCGGAACGGGCGTAGGCTTTCCAGGGGTCCTGCCGGAGACCCTTGAGCCGTGCCGGCACATTCATCACGGTGAAATAGTCCGAAGGGAGCTCTTTCGACAACTCGTCCCATGCGATCGGCAGTGAGACTGGAGCGCCGGGTTTGGCTCTTGTCGAGTAGGCGGCGACGGCCGTCGCGCCGCGCGCGTTTCGAAGGTAATCGATGAAGATCCGACCCTTCCGAGCGCGTTTCGACATGTTGGACGTGAACCGCTGGGGGATGGTCGTGACGAGATGGTCGGCAACCATCTTCGCGAAGGTCTTCACCTCCTCCCACCCTTGTGTGCGCTGGATCGGCGTGACAATGTGCAGGCCCTTTCCACCGGTCGTTTTGAGAAAGCACACGAATCCGAGTTCCTCCAGCAACGTCTTGGTCAAGTGGGCCGCTTCGATCACTTGCGTCCAAGGGACCGATGGATCGGGATCAAGATCAAAGGTCAACCGGTCGGGACGCTCCAGGTGGTCTTTTGTCGCGCCCCACGTATGCACTTCCAACACCCCCATCTGCACCAAGCCGAGCAGCGCCTCGGGTGACTCGGCCAACATATAGGTGTCCCGCCCCTCGTCTTCTTCAATCTCGATCCGGCCGATGGCTGGAGGCACCTTTTCGTTGACGTGCTTCTGGTAGAAACATTTTTGATAGCCTGTCGGACATCGGACCAACGTCAAGGGCCGCCCTCGTAGATGGGGCACCATCCAGTCAGCGACCTGTTCATAGTAGTCGGCGAGCGCGGCCTTGGTCAGACCAATGTCCGGGTACAGGACCCGATCCGGATTCGTGAGCCGTCCCGCGTGTGTGACGGACTTCCGCCGGGACGTGGACGACCGATCATCGGTGCGAGATTCGGTGAGATGTTGTGCAACCTCCCGACCGATCGCCGTGGCCGGCTTATCCGTCCGGAGGCCTTGGAAGCTCGGTTGCCGCAGAATACCTTCCTGCGTCCATTCGGCAAATCGTATTTCCGCCACGAGTTGAGGCTTCACCCAGTGCGCGCCCTTCGCGTCGTATCCTGAGGGCGGATTCGCGAACGGCGGTTTCGACTGCTCGAGGGAACGGAGCTTCCGATGGAGTGTCTTCAACAAGCTGTCGGAGAATCCCGTGCCGACTCTTCCCGCATAGCGCAAGGTCCGGTCTTCGTAAAATCCTACCAGCAGCGCGCCGAATCCTTGCCGTGAGCCGGCCGGCTCCGTGAATCCGCCGATGACGAATTCCTGCCGCTGCTCGCATTTCACCTTGAGCCACGTGCGACCGCGTCCCGACCGGTACCCGGCGTCCATTCGTTTGACGATCAAACCTTCGAGTCCTTGCCGGCAGGCCTCCTGGAAGGACGCTTGATTGTCTCCGATGATGTGATCGCTATAGCGCAGCTGCCTGTCTCTTGTCCGCTTCAAGAGCGACGCGAGCAGGACCTTCCGCTCAATGAGCGGACTCGCACGGAGGTCATAGCCGTTGAGATACAGCAGGTCAAAGATGCAGTAGACGATCGTGCCGGTAAACCGCGAATCGAAGGCGTTCTGCAAGGCTTGAAAACTCGATCGCCCTTGCTCCGTCAATACGACCGCCTCCCCGTCGAGCCAGGCGTCCTTGAGGCCAAGGCCGGCGACCGCTTCTGCCTGAGCGGAAAGTTTCGGCGTCCAATCGTTGCCATTACGGGTGAACAGCCGTACATCGCCATTCTTCACGCGGCATAACAGCCGATAGCCGTCGAATTTGATCTCGTGCAACCAGTGATCATCCGTGGGCATCCGGTCGACCAGCGTGGCCAACTGCGGCACAATCCAGTCCGGCTGACGCGCCTTGACGGCGCCGGGCAATTTCGACACATCCGATTCGATGAAGCCCGAAGGTTTCACTGAAGGCTGACGCTTGACCTTTTTCGTCGTGACCTCAGGCCTCACGACGCGTGGTTCGGAAGTCGCCGAACCCCGATTCGAATGCCAGACCCGCGCGCCGGCGGTCGCAATATGTTGGAGGTCGCGTCCGCTCTCCACGCTCTCCGTCAAGGTCTCTACGATCTCACCCGCCTGACCCCTTCGTGCCTCCTCATCCTGCTCTTTGATCAACAGCCAATTTTCTTTGCCGTTGTCCCGCGTCTCATTCCGCCGCGACTGCATGCGTACCAGGGTCCAGGCGCCATGGAGTTTTTGCCCATCCAGCCGGAACTTCAGCACGCCATGACGAAAGGCGTCGTGCGGATCGCCCTGCGGCCGCCAGATACCGCGGTCCCAGATCAGCACCGTCCCCGCACCGTATTGCTTGGGAGGGATGACGCCTTCGAATTCCGCATATTCCAGCGGATGATCTTCGACATGCACGGCGAGGCGTTTTTGGCCAGGATCGAGGCTGGGCCCTTTCGGCACGGCCCAGCTCTTCAATGTCCCGTCGAGCTCGAGCCGGAAATCATAATGCAGGCGCGTCGCGGCATGTTTTTGCACGACATAGATCGGACCATCGGCCGGGGGTCGATGTCCGGGATGGCCGGCCGGCTCGGGACTTTTCCTAAAGTTACGCTTCCCGCGATACCGTTGTAGCTGATGGGTCACCGTGGCGCGTTTCATCGTTCGTCAGTCTTTTTGGAAGAGGCGCGGCGTAGATGCGGGAGGCGGCGGAGATGGTGCCGGCACGGAATACCCGCGTGGAAACGAATAATACGGTCCATAATAGGAATAGGGATACAGGCCGTACGGTCCGGCGAAGGGGCTGCCGAACCCGTAGTACCACGAGGACCAGGGGCCATAGTATCCGCCATACTGGCCATAGTACGCCGAGTCGTACCGGTCGCGGTCGCGGCTCTTTACTTCGTTCCAATCGATCAGCTGTTTGATGTCGACGACCGGATATTGATACTCGCCTTCATCAAGCGGTTTGGTGGTCGCGCCTTTCACTTCTCCCACGACCGTCAACGGGGAGTCCTTCTCGAACACTGCAGGGTCAAGAAAGCCAGTGGATTGGATGGCGAGAAAACGTCCCTCGGACTTCGCCTTGCGGTCAGACGGCGACAGGCCGCGCTCAGTCGGTACCTGCAGAATTTCAATTTCGGTTCCCTCGGTGAGGCGCCGAGCCTTCAAGGCCACTCCGCTCACCATCACCGTCCGGCCCACATACTGACGAGGATCGGCATGGAGTTGGCTGAAGGAGATGGTATCGTCCACCTGAGATAGGACGTCAGCTGGGACCAAGCGTTCTAATTGATATTGCCCAGTCTGATGAGCGGATTTCGCGCAACCGGTGGCGGAAGAACCGGCACCAGCTATTACCATGACGAGTATGGATAGGCGAATCAGAGTCATGCCGCCTCACACACTTCTGTTGTTCAACACATTTAAACATAGCTTTTCGAACTTGCCAAAGACGCCGAGGCCTATAGGCTTGGTAGATCTCTCACCATCCACACCTGGGCGCAGAGCTAGGGGTTGTCCGGGGTTCCTGTCAAAGGCCATTGGCGCCTAGTATCCCATGCCGACACCGACGCCACCGAAGCTTCCGCTTCTTCCGCCGCTGCCGAAACCAAATCCCACTCCTCCGAACAGGCCGACAGAACTGCCCGAGCGCTCGCGGTAGGCGTCTTCACTCCAGACGTAGAGATGCTTCACCTCGATCGTGGGATACCTGTAGGTCGATTCGTCGAGGCGGCGCGTCTCGTCGCCCGTGACAGCCCCGACGAGGGTGACCTTTGTCCCAGGAGGAAAGGACGCGGGGTCTCCTCCGCCATGGTCTACGGCAAGAAATCGCCCCTGCGATTCGGTTCGGCGCTCCACCGGAGGATCATCACCCTTCACAGGAAGCTGAAGGATTTCCAACTCCACTCCATCCTGCACGCGCCTGGCGCCGAGCACCTCGCCTCCCAACAAGACGGTCCGGCCCTGCACCGACTGTGGAGACGCCTGAATGTCGCGAAAGGATACCGACGAGTCGATCTGTTCTTTCAACTCAGATGGAATCACCTTCGACCCAGAGCAGGCGGAGGCCAGCAGCGCGAACGCGGCCGCGGCAAGCGGAAGGAGGACGGTGCAACGACGAATCTGCCGAGCCCAATGTGGAGCATTCATGATGTGTTCCGTTAGAAATGGTAAGACACGCCAAAGACCAGCGCTTGCGCGCGATAGTCGCCTGAGAAGCCTCCGGCGGATCCGAAGGCTTCGTTGAAGGAGAGCGTGCCACGCGTATATTTATATTCAGCAAAAATGGCCACATACGGGGTAATGAAGGTGCGCAGCCCGCCCAACAGATTGATGCCGAATCCGACATCGGTGTCGCTTTGTACGTCCACGGTCTCCGAAATGCGGGCGATCAATGCGGCGCCTCCGAATCCGACGTACGGCTGAAACGTCTGGCCGGGGTACCGCAACAATAAGTTGATGCCGACATTTGTCACGCCGAGATGAATACCAGGGATGTTATCCAAATTCTTGATGTTGGGTTGGCTGTTGAATACATCCAGCTCTAT
>Ga0070678_100000515_pt1 | contig 18701 bp, 19 predicted proteins | sample KBSM73metaG_FD_65647 | JGI IMG/M metagenome (GOLD analysis project Ga0070678, IMG submission 65647) | Miscanthus rhizosphere microbial communities from Kellogg Biological Station, Michigan, USA - KBS M7-3 metaG | ecosystem: Host-associated > Plants > Roots > Rhizosphere > Soil ...
GCGGACCTGGTCGACCTCGTCGACATAGCGCGGGAGGGTCCAGAGATCCGGGTCGTCGGGCCTGTCGCTCTCTCCGGTCTCGAGCTGGTCGTAATGATAATATTCGACACCTTCCGCAGGCAGGTAGCTGTCCATCACCTCAAGGTAGGAGTGGGAGAACCCCGGACCGCCAGTAAGCAGGAGCAGCTTCAGCTTCGGGTTGTTGCCGACCCGCTTGATCCAGACCTGGTGCGGGCCCTTCGGTGTCGAGATCGTGATCTTGCGCGCTCCGCCGCTCCACGCGTCCGGATGCTTGCTATTGTCGAAATAAGAAGCGGCGGGACCTTCCTTGCCGGGGGCTTCAGCAACACGGCAACCGGCGATGAGCAGCAGCGAAACGCTAGCGATCAATGTGACGGATTTGCGCATGATTTCCCCCTCCTGCGAGCGGCTATCCGCAAGCAGTACAATCGTGCATAGCCCGCCCCGCAAGCCCATCAAAGGACCGGTCGAGTAAATGTGCGGAATCGTTGGAATTGTCGGAGAAACGGATGTCGCCCAGCGCCTGTTCGATGGCCTGAAGCGCCTCGAATATCGCGGCTACGACTCGGCCGGCATTTGCACGATCGACGACGGCCAGCTCGTGCGACGCCGCGCGGAAGGCAAGCTCGACAACCTTGCCCGGGAGCTTGCAGCCCATCCGCTGGCCGGGACGACCGGCATCGCGCACACCCGCTGGGCGACCCATGGCGCGCCGACCGTCGGCAATGCCCACCCGCACATCGTCGGGCCGGTGGCGCTCGTCCACAATGGCATCATCGAGAATTTCAAACCGCTCCGCGATGAGCTGATCGCTGAAGGCCGCATGTTCGAGAGCGAAACCGACACTGAAGTCGTCGGCCACCTCGTCGCGCGCGAGGTCGAGCGGGGGGCATCGCCCCGCGAAGCCGTCGCCGCAGTTCTTCCCCGTCTCATCGGAGCCTTCGCGATCGCCTTCCTGTTCCGCGACGATCCCGACACGATCATCGGTGCCCGGATGGGGGCGCCGCTCACGGTCGGCTATGGCGATGGCGAGAATTATCTCGGCTCGGACGCCCTCGCCGTCGCGCCCTGGACGCAGCGCATCGCTTATCTGGATGAGGGCGACTGGGCTGTGGTCCATCGCGATCGGATCGAGATTTTCGATCGCGACAATCGGCCTGTGGAGCGCGAGATCGTCGAGTCCGGCGCGTCCTCGGCGCCCGTCGAGAAGGGCAATTACCAGCATTACATGCAGAAGGAGATCTTCGAGCAGCCGATCGTGGTTGCCCAGACTCTCCAGACCTATGTGCGTCCGTTTGAGGGCGAGGTGGCGCTGCCGGTGGCGGAGGCGGATCTTGAGAAGGTCAATCGCCTGACTATCGTCGCCTGCGGAACCAGCTACTACGCCGGCCTCGTCGCGAAATATTGGGTCGAGCAGTTCGCACGCGTCCCCGTCGACATCGATGTCGCCAGCGAGTTTCGCTACCGCCAGCCTGTGCTGGAGCCGGGTGGCCTCGCGCTTTTCATCAGCCAGTCCGGAGAGACCGCGGACACCCTGGCCGCGCTCCGGCATGCGAGGGCAGAAAAGCAGCGGATTGCCGTCGTCGTCAACGTCCCAACCAGCTCGATGGCGCGTGAGGCGGACCTGCTGCTGCCGACCCACGCAGGACCGGAGGTAGGGGTCGCCTCGACCAAGGCGTTCACCTGCCAGCTCGCGGTCCTCGCAGCGCTTGCGGCGAACCTAGCGCGCGCCAAGGGGCGCCTGAGCCGCGAGGAGGAGGAGGAAATTGTCGCCCACCTTCAGGAGGCCCCGGCCGCGCTGAATGCCGCGCTCAATCACGACGACGATATTGCCGCCATGGCCCATCTCATCGCACCCGCGCGTGACGTCTTGTACCTGGGCCGCGGTCCGGAATTCCCCATGGCGCTGGAAGGCGCACTAAAACTCAAGGAGATCAGCTACATCCACGCGGAAGGCTACGCCGCCGGCGAGATGAAGCACGGGCCGATCGCATTGATCGACGATTCGGTGCCAGTGATCGTCCTCGCTCCGTCAGGCCCGCTGTTCGAGAAGACCGTCAGCAACATGCAGGAGGTCCGAGCTCGCGGCGGGAAGATCGTGCTGATCAGCGATGCCAAGGGAATCGAGGAAGCGGGCGAAGGCTGCATGGCGACGATCGAAATGCCGCAGGTGCACCCGCTAATCGCCCCGCTCGTCTATGCGGTGCCGGTGCAGCTGCTGGCTTACCACACGGCAGTCTTGAAGGGCACTGACGTCGACCAGCCACGTAACCTCGCGAAGAGCGTGACAGTCGAGTAAAGCGACCTGCCGCCAAAATTCATGGATTTGTCAATAAGTTGCTGTATTCTCCCAGAACTGGTGGGAGGCAGGCGATGGGGCATCCGCAGCCGCTGCGGACATCCGGATCAAGCGCGGTTCGTGCGGACCTGACGCAATATTGGCGGGACGGATATGCCATCGTCCGCGGCTTTTTCGGTGCGGAAGAGATCGGCGAGATCGCCACTGGCCTGGAACAGGTCTACGCTGAAGGCGTCGCGCATGGGCGCTGCTTTCGGCACGGAAATCTCTACTACAATGTTGCGAGGGATGTCGGGGATGAGCCCTTGGTGCGGCTGGTTCAATGGCCGTCCTACCATCAGCCGACACTCAATCGCGTCCGCCTCGACGCGCGGTTCGCCGAACTGCTCGAACCGCTGATCGGATACGACCTCAAGCAGATCATCAACCAGGTCCACTGGAAGGCGCCCGGCTCGCTCGGCGACTTCGCTTGGCATCAGGACAGCCGTTCACGCCGGCCCGCTTCCGCGTATCGCAATCTTGCGACCGCTTATGTGCAGACTGGACTGGCGATCGATCCTCACACGCGCGCGTCGGGTTGCATGCGCTTCATTCCCGGCAGTCATCTGCGCGGCGATCTTCACATGGATGCGTCGAGGCACTCGCTCGGATCGGCAATGACGGACAATGCGCTAGAGGCGGTGGGTCTCTCCGCGGATGACGCTGTAGATTTGCTTCTGGAGCCCGGCGACCTCGCTCTATGGAGTCCCTATCTCGTCCATGGGTCGGGCGAGAACCGGTCGGATCACCGGCGGCGCTTCTATATCAACGGTTACGTCCGCGCGGGCGATTGCGATCGCGGCGAGTGGGCATTTCGCGGGGGCTTGCCGGTGCAGTTCGCCGATCAACAGGCGCTAATCCATTACGAAGAGCTGCACGAGCGGCCGGGGCCTCACTACCTCGAAGGCTAGGCCGCATTCTCCTTGGTCTCGAGCCGCCGGACGTGGCGGCTCAACCGATCGTACATGAAGTCGATCACTGTCCGCACCCTCGGCGTGTGACGCACCCGTTCATGCGTGAAGAGCCACAATACCCGCTCATGGTCCCGTCGAGGCGGGAAGCAGCGGATGAGGTCCGGATCGGCGTCAGCCACGACGCAAGGCAGGACAGCAATGCCGAAACCGGAACGGATACCCGACAGCAGCCCGCCCGACGTCGCATGATGCATGGCGACATTCTGCTCAAGGCCCAGGGTCTTCAGGAAAGCCTGGTAGTGAATCCATAGATTGCCGCCGCCGCCCCCGATGAAGCTGTGTTCGCGCAGGCCGGCCAGGTTCTTCGGAACACCGTGGCGCGCGGCATAGTCGCGGCTGCAATAAAGTGCCCAGTCGTCGATACAGAGTTGCCGTCCCACCAGGCCCGCCGGCTGCTCGCCCTTCGTGCTTCGGAGCGAGACGTCGGCCTCACCGGCGCCCAAGTCGCGAACCGCCTGGCTCGTATCCAGCTCGATCACGATTTCCGGGTGATTTTCGTGCAACTCGCGCAGGATGGGGGCGAGCATGGTAATTGCGTAGACTTCCTCCGTCGTGATCTTCACGACCCCGCTGAGATCGCGCGATTGCGCCGCGGCCGCGTCGGTGAACCCTGTGGCCGCCAGTTCGACCTCCTCAGCCTTTGCGAGCAGTTCCTTCCCGAGTGGTGTCAGCGCATAGCCTGCCTGCCGCTTTTCGAAGAGCGGGAAGCCTAGCGCCTCCTCCAGCGCCGCGATCCGGCGCGCGACAGTGGTCTGGCTGACGCGCAACGTCTTTGCGGCTGCCAGCGTGCTTCCATTGCGCGCGACGCCAAGGAAATAGCGTAGGTCGTTCCAGTCGAGCATCGCTGCTGCTTACCCCCATTTGCGCAGGCGAGGTTCTGCAAATCCGCAGAATCATAGCACGAACTCGTTGCTCACGTAAGTTGCGAATCGGGACTAATTAGTGGGTCGTGCCGGGAACACCGGCCCTCTCAAAGAAGGGGATGCGACATGAAAGCCTTCAAGATCGCCCTGACCTCGTTTGTGATCACCGCCGGCCTCATCAAGGGTGCGCCCGCTGTTGCGCAGACCGCACCGGCGCAGAACGTGAGCATCGTCCACACCTCGGATCTCGACTTGTCCAGCAAGGCGGGCCGCAGCATTCTGGATCACCGGCTCGTGACTGCCGCCTTCGAGGTTTGCGGTACGCCTTCCGACGCCGACCTCGCCGGCAAGAACCAGGCCCGCGCCTGCCGGGCGAACGTTCTCGCCAAGGCCCGCGCGGACGGCAACCAACTCGCCAGCCGTGGCGCGACAATCCGCGTAGCCGCCGGCCGCTAGTCCCCGCCTCAATCGCTTGAAGGCCGCCTTGCTCCCCCGGGCGGCCTTCTCTTGCCGCTCTTCCTTCATCGCCGTAGCAGGCAGGGATGAAGGTGCAGGGCGGATGTCATTGCGGCGCGGTGCGGTTCGAGGCCGAAATGCCCGAGCCCCCGGTTCCCGCGCTCGACTGCAATTGCTCGGTCTGCCGAATGACCGGCTTCCTCCACATCATGGTGCCGCACGAGGAATTCGAGCTGGTCACCGGCCGGGACGCGCTGTCGAGCTATCGCTTCGGCACGGGCGCTGCCGAGCATCTCTTCTGCTGCCAATGCGGGGTCAAAAGTTTCTACCAGCCCCGCTCGCATCCCGACGCGTGGAGCGTGAACGCCAACTGCCTCGACGCCCCCATCGACCTGGCGATCGAGAAGTTCGACGGGACGAATTGGGAGGCGGCGGCTTCGTCGTTGCGAAAGTAGCTTGATCGCGACTATCGCCGGGCCATGCATCGTCCGCTGCGCCTGACCATCGACCGAAGCGCGATCCAGGCCAACTGGCGTTGGCTTCAGGATCGGGCTGGAGTGACCGCGGGGGCCGCCGTGAAGGCCGATGGCTATGGCCTGGGCGCGCGCGAGACTACGGAAGCGTTGATCGAAGTGGGCTGCCGCGACTTCTTCGTGTCGAGCTGGGCCGAAGCCGGGGCGCTCGGCACCCTGCCGCAGGACGCCAGCCTGGTTGTTCTCCACGGCGTCGGACCGGATGACGCCGAGGCCGCGCTCCGAGTTCGCGCAAGGCCTTGCCTCAACACGGTCGATCAAGTCGCGCGCTGGCGCGAAATCGGCTCGGGGAGGCGCTGCGACGTGATGATCGACACCGGCATGAACCGGCTCGGATTGCGTCCGACGGAAATCGGGGACCTGGACGGCCTGACGATCGACACGTTGCACAGCCATCTCGCCTGCGCCGACGAGGAAAGCGCTCTCAACCAGATGCAGCTGGAGCGATTCCGCGCAGTCGCGGGGGCCGTTCGGGCGAAACGCTACAGCTTCGCCAACAGCGCCGGTATCTGTCTTGGCCGCGATTACAGCTTCGACCTCGTCCGTCCGGGCTTGTCGCTTTACGGCGGCGTCCCTCGGGTGGAAGCCGAGGGCGCAATCCGCCAGGTCGCGCGGGTCGAGGCGCAAATCGTGCAGCGGAGGACGATCCCGGAGGGCGAAAGCTGCGGCTACGGCGCCACGTACTTCGCCGATGAAGACACGGAGGCCGCGATTCTCAACATCGGCTATGCCGACGGCTACCTGCGCGGCTTCTCGTCACGCGGATCGGCATTTGCCGGCGAATATGCGTTGCCGGTTCTCGGCCGCGTGTCGATGGATTTGATCGCCGTCAGCGTGGATGCCGCGCCCGGGCTCAAGGAAGGCGACTGGGTTGAGATCGATTACGACCTGCCTTCGGCTTCGGAACAGTCCGGCCTCGCGCAGTACGAGCTTTTGACGATGCTCGGCTCCCGCTTCGAGCGGCACTGGGTTTAGTCCTCTCCTCCGGCGGAAGAGTCTTCGGCTTGTAGCGGCAGAGGTCGATCACCGGGCAGCGCCAGCATTCCGGCAGCCGCGCCTTGCAGGTGTAGCGACCGTGCAGGATCAGCCAGTGGTGCGCGTCGCGCCGGAAGGGCTGCGGGACGATCTTCTCCAGCTTCGCCTCGACTTCGTCGACCGTCTTGCCCGGCGCGAGCCCCGTGCGATTGCAGACCCGGAAAACGTGGGTGTCGACTGCAAAGGTCTCCTCGCCGAACGCCGTGTTGAGCACCACGTTGGCGGTCTTGCGGCCCACGCCCGGCAGCGCCTGGAGCTCTTCTCGGGTGCGAGGCACCTCGCTGTTGTGATGATCGATCAGCGCCTGGCTGAGCAGGATGACGTTCTTCGCCTTGGTGTTGAATAGCCCGATCGTCTTGATGGCATCGCGGACCGCCTCTTCGCCGAAATCGACCATTTGCCTCGGCGTATTCACCTTCGCGAAGAGCGGCCGGGTGGCGATGTTGACGCTGGCATCGGTCGCTTGCGCCGAGAGCACCACGGCGACCAGCAGGGTGTAGGGATCGGTATAATCGAGCTCCGTCGTCGGCGCCGGATTGGCCTCTGCCAGCCGGCGGAAGAACTCGAAGACTTCGTCGCGCTTCACCGAAGCTCGTCCAGCGCTTGCCCGAGCCGGCTCAGGCCTTCTTCGAACTCGTTGGTCGCCAGGCCGAAGCCGATGCGGAAATGCTCGGGCATTTCGAACCAGCGGCCCGGCACGACAGAGGCGTCGTACCGTTCGCGAAGGAGGTCATCGATCCTTTGGGTGTCGGCGCCGCTCCATCTGGGAAAGGCGGTAATCCCATGCTGCGCCGGTGCGCATTCAAGGTCCGATCGTTCCTGTGCGAATGCATTGAAGAGCCGACGATTGGCGTCGAGCCTCGCCGGATTGTCGCCGCGCACCTCGTCGAGATGCTCGAAGGCGATGCAGGCGAGCCGCTCGGCCGGATGGGCCTGGTTCACGCCGAAGAGGTCGTTCAACCGCCACATGCGTTCGGCAAGCTCAGGTTCGGCGAGGATCCACCCGCAACGGAGGCCGCTGAGCCCATAGACCTTGGTGAGGCTGTTGGTCGCGACGAACTCTGGCCCAAGGTGCACCGAGCTGCGCTGCGGCGGGACGGCGGAGTCGAGATAGACCTCGTCGATCAGCACCTTCGCGCCGTGCATCGAGGCGAGATTGCCGACAGCGCGCAGCTCATCTTCGGTCGCAAGACTACCGCTTGGGTTGTGGAGGTTCGTGAGGATGATGAGGCGGGTATTCGCCGTGATCGCTCGTTCGATTTCCCCAATGTCCAGCTGAAATCCGTTGGCCGCCTTCCGTTGAAATCGGCCGATCTTCGCGCCGAGGAAGTTCGCCGCCTCAAGAAGCAGTCCGTAAGTCGGATGTTCAACCAGCACCTCGTCGCCGGGCGAGATCAGGGTCGCCATGGAGAGGAAATTGGCCATGGACGTGCCGTCCGCCGCCACCACTTGCTCTACCGAAACGCAATATTGGCGCGCGATGGCTTCCCGCAGCGGCGCGTAACGGGGGTGGCTCGCACCATCCAGATCGAGGTCCGCGAGGGTGACCGGCAGCCGGTCCATCCGGAAATGCGGGACTTCGCTTGCGGTCAGAGCATAGCGCACCGGCCGCTTGAACTTGGCCCAGTGCATGTAATCGGACTGCATCGCCCTCGGCGGCAGGCTCATCGCGCGTTCGCCCGACGCCAGTAGAGGAAGGCAGGAACGCCCGCGAGTAGGATCGCATAGCCGATCAGGCTGTTGGCAAGGTTGTTCCAGACGGTGGCTACGACGACGAGGAAGCAGGCGAGGACGTACAATCCGGTCGTGAATGGATGCCCTGGCGCGCGGAACCCGGGCTGCGTGGGGTCGCGCCGCCGGAACACGAACAGCGCAATTCCGGTCAGTCCGAAGAAGATGAAGTCGACCGACACGACATAGCTCAGGATCTGCCCGAACGTGCCCGACACCGCGATGACCGCTGCTACGACACCCTGCAAGACGATCGCGACGACGGGCACGCGGGTCCGTTCGCTAACCTTCGCCACACCCTGGAAGAACACGCCGTCCTCGGCCATGGCGAAATAGACGCGTGGCGCGGTCAGCATGCCCTGGCTCAGGAAGCCGAGGGCGGAGATGGCAATGCCCAAAGCGATGAACGTTGCTCCGCCCTCGCCGAGCGCCAGCCGCATCACGTCACTGGCCGGCGTCTTCGAGGCGCCGAGGCCCTGCGAGCCGAGCGCGTGGACGCAAACAAACGCCACCGCCGTATAGAGGATCACCACACCCAAAACGCCCAGCAACAACCCCCGAGCCAGGTCGCGCTTCGGGTCTCGCATTTCACCTGCCACGAAGCTCGACGTCTGCCAGCCTCCGTAGGAAAACATGACCGGAGTCATGGCGGCTCCGACGGCGGCGATGATCGGTAGGGTCGCTGTCGAGCTTTGCGGGGCGGCCAGCGGGGGGAGAGCTGGCGCAAACCACCACCCCAGAAGGACAAGCGCGGCGATCGCGCCGATCTTGAGCAGCATCAGGAAGCTTTGCACATTGCTTCCGGATTTCACCCCGAAGCAGTTGATCAAGGTGAGGATCGCCAGGACCGCGACCGCTACAAGGCTGTCTGGCAGCGCAACTTGCAGCACGTCGCCGAAATAGCGGGCGAGGGTAATAGCAACCGCGGCCATGCCGCCCGACTGAATGACTAGCAGGAGGGACCAGCCGTAAAGGAAGGCGGGAAGGGGTCCGAACGCATCGCGCAGATAGGCATATTGCCCGCCGACTGCCGGCCGACGCGCCGCCAGCTCCGCGTAAACGAAGGAGGCGGCCAGCGCGATGGCGCCGCCAAGAACCCAGACGCCGACAATAAGGAAAGGTGTGTCGACGTGCCTCGCGACTTCGGCCGGCGTTACGAAGATGCCGGATCCGATGATCCCGCCCATGACGAGCATGGTCGCGTCGAACATTCCGAGGCGGCGGGCGAGCCCGTGGGAATTGGGCCGCGGATCGCTCACAAGGCGCCGATCACGTCCTGCATCGTATAGATTCCAGCGGGCTTGCCGACGAGGAAGCGCGCGGCCGCAAGCGCACCCCGGGCGAAGATCATGCGGCTGTCGGCGCGATGGCCGAGCTCGATGCGCTCGCCATCGGTCGCAAGGACGACGACGTGCTCGCCGGCGACGGAGCCGCCGCGCAGCGAAGCGAAGCCGATCGTACCTTCCTCCCGGGCGTGCGGCTCTCCGAAGCGGTCGAAGCGGGCCAGGTCGGGCAGCAACTTGCCGCGCCCATGGGCGGCCGCCTGGCCGAGGAGCAGCGCAGTTCCCGAGGGCGCATCGACCTTGCCCCGATGATGCATCTCGAGGATCTCGATGTCCCAGTTCGGTCCGAGGCGGGATGCCGCTTCCTCGACAAGCTGCCGAAGCAAATTGATGCCGAGTGAAGTGTTCGGTGCGTGGATGACAGCGACTTGACGCGCCGCCTCCTCGATCTTCGCTTTCAGCTCGGGCTGAAGGCCCGTTGTGCCGATGAGTATCGGCACGTTGGCCGAAATCGCCCGCTCAAGGCTCGCCTCAAGCGCGGCTGGCGACGAAAAATCGACCAGCACATCGGCATGCTCCTGATCGATCGCGAATCCCTCGCCCTCGGCGACCGCTTTGGCGATCGCCCGGCCCATTCGACCTTCGGGAGCGATAAGGCTGATCCGGATCGGCTGATCTGCAGTACGCATGCAGCCATTTCATGGCGAAAGGCGGAGCGCCGCGCAACGGCACGGCGCTCCGAAGCGATTAACGCTGGAACACCAGCTGCTGGAGCAGCATGTCGCCCATGATCTTGCGGTAGGTCGCGCGCTGGCCGCTGCCCGCGAGCGCCTTGCGATCGTCGGTCGACATGAACGCGTTCATCTCCTTGTTCCGGGAGATCTGTTCGGCAGGCGTCGCGACGTGATCGCTGACTGTTACCAGATAGAGATCCGGCTCATCCGCGCGGTTATTGTTGTTGGAGAAGATGTAATAGGCCTTGATCCAACCCTTGGACTTGGCGAATTCATTCTGCTTGCGAAACTGGCCAGCGAGGAAGTCGGCGTAATCGCCGAAATGGCCGTCATCGATCTTGACCGAGGTGACATCCCAATAGTCTCCGCCAACGAGCGGCAGTTCCTGTGCTGCGGCTGGAACCGACACCAGCAACATTCCCGCGCCGAGCGCGGCCAGGATCATCTTGCGCATATGCTATTCCCCTACGTGCGGAGAGCCCCCGCTTCCGCTTCATAAGGAACGGCGTCGCCGAGCCGGCGTGACGCCAGCAGATGCGGCGTCGTTCCGGAACGGCCGTAGAGCATTTCTGTAAGTTTAACGCAAATTAAACCGCTTTGAGCCGATCCTGCAGGGCCAGAGCGGCGGCCGGTGCACGCAGCTTCGCGCCATTGATCATGAAGATGTACGCGTCGCGGCCGTCTTTCTGCCAGGCACGGGCGCGAGCAGCGAAACCGTCGAGTGCTGCGTTTTCATAGCCGGTCGGCACGTCCTCGCTCATTCGCTGCAGTCGCGCGTAAGCGAAGTCCGCCGTATCGGCCTCGATCGTCGGATATTCGTCAGAATCCTCGAGCACGACCGCGATGTTGCGGGTGCGGCAAAGGTCGAAGAACTTGTCGTCGTGGAAACTCTCGTGGCGGGGCTCAATCGCATGGCGGAGCTTCATGCCGTCGAGCTCGCTCGGAAGCAGGTCGATGAAGCCCGCAATATCGTCGGGATCGAACTTCCGACGTGACGCGAATTGCCACAGGATCGGGCCGAGCTTCGGCCCGAGGGCCGCAAACCCCTGCGCGAAGAAGCCGGACAATCCCTCGCTCGCCTCAGCGAGCTTCGTCTTCATGACGCAGAAGCGAGAGCCTTTGACGGCGAACTGAAAGCCTTCGGGCGCGACCTTCTCCCATGCTGCCCAGCTCTTCGGGCTCTGGCGGCCGTAAAAGGTAGCGTTGATCTCGATGACGCCGAGCTGGCGCGACGCATATTCCAGCTCCTGCTTCTGCGGGAGCTTGTCGGGATAGAATACGCCGCGCCACGGCGGATACGTCCAACCGCCAATGCCGATGCGGATCGTTGCGTCACTCACGGCCGCACCAACGCCGATCTGGCTATTTGGCTGCTGGTGCTGCGGCGGGGCCGGGCGTGATGAAGTCCTCCACCGCCTTCCAACTGCCGTCCGATTCCTTCTTGTAAACGGTCAGGTAGGATCCCGTGCTGTCGACCGGCTTGCTGGTCGCCTTGTCGGTCATCGTCATCGAATAATGACCGCGGCTGTAGGCAAGATCGCCCGACGCGGCGACCTGTACCTGATCGGCCGCGAAGTGGAGCTTCAGGTTCGGGTCTGTGAGCAAGCCTTGCAGCGCCTTCCGGCGATCGACGTCCGTCGTCGCGACAGGATCGCCGGGACCGCCGAGTGCCGCGTCCTGGGCATAATGGCCGGCCAGCGCATTAATGTCCTTCGCCGCATAATCCTTCTCCCATTGCGCTTCCTGCGCCTTGATGGAATCGGAGATCTGGCCCGGGTCAGCGCTCGCCTGGGTGCCCTTCAAACAGCCAGTCAATGCAAGCGCAGCGGCCACTGCCGCCATCGATGGTATCGCCTTGTGCATGGTTCCCCTCCTTGCGCAGGGCCGCTGGGGTCGGTCCGCCTGCGTAACAACCACTTGGCGGCGATTCGCACAAGCACTTCCGGCACACGCGCTCAGGCTCTAGGCCGCTGCGATGGACTTCTCGGAGGTGCGAAACATCGTCGTCCTGACGGGCGCAGGGGTGTCCGCAGAGAGCGGGCTAGCCACCTTTCGGGGGCCCGATGGGCTGTGGGAGGGTCATCGCGTCGAGGACGTCTGCACGCCCGAGGCTTATCGGCGCGACCCGGCCCTGGTGCATGCTTTCTACGACGCCCGGCGCGAAAAGTTGGGAACAGTCGAACCGAATGACGCCCATCGGGCCCTGGCTCGGCTGGACACGGTCTGGCCTGGCGAAATGCTGCTCGTCACGCAAAATGTCGACGACCTGCACGAGCGTGCGGGATCGCAGCGGCTGCTTCACATGCATGGCGAGCTGGCGAGCGGCTGGTGCCTCGCGTGTGATGAGCGCTTTGTCTGGGAAGGGCCGATGGGGGAGGATGCTTCCTGCCCCGATTGCTCCGTCACAGGACATGTCCGCCCGGACATCGTCTGGTTCGGTGAGATGCCCTACGAAATGGAGCGGATCGAAGAGGCTCTGCGACGATGCGACCTGTTCGTGTCGATCGGTACGTCCGGTGCGGTCTACCCTGCCGCCGGCTTCGTCCAGACGGCGCGTTATTGCGGTGCCAGGACGCTCGAGATGAACCTGGAGCCGAGCCTCGGCAGCTATCTCTTCGAAGAGAGCCGTACGGGCCGGGCAGGGGAACTGGTGCCGGCGTTCGTCAATGAGCTCCTAGCGCCCTAGTCGGCCCATTCGAGGCCGATCTCGCGGTACAGGCCGCGGTCCTCGTCCCACCGCGGATTGACCTTGACGTGCAGGAAGAGATGCACGGGTCGTCCCAGGTGCTGCGTGATTTCGGCCCGGGCACCGGCGCCGATCGCCTTGAGGCGGCGTCCAGCCTTGCCGATGACGATTGCCTTCTGGCTGTCTCGCTCGACCAAAATCTGCTGGCGGATGACCGTCGAGCCGTCAGGCCGATCCTCCCATGTCTCCGTTTCGACCGCGGTCGCGTAGGGAAGCTCCTGATGTAGCTGGTTGACGATCTGCTCGCGTGTCAACTCGGCTGCGATCATTCGATCGGTAGCGTCCGAGAGCTCGTCCTCGGGGAAGAGCCAGGGCCCTTCCGGCATCGTGTCCGCAAGGGCAGTCTTGAGGTCGGCGACGCCATCACCCTGAGTGGCGCTGATCATGAAGATTTTATCCGGGTTCAGCCTCGCCGTAAGTTCGGCCGACAATGAGAGCAGCTTGCTCTTTTTCACCAGGTCGATCTTGTTGAGGGCCAGGAACAATGGATGCTGGCGCTCGGCAACTGAAACGATAATCCGCTCGACCTCGCCGCCGATCCCGGAGGCGGCGTCGATGACCAGCAGGACGAGGTCCGCGTCCTGCGCTCCGGTCCAGGCAGCGGCGACCATTGCCCGATCGAGGCGCCTGCGAGGCTCGAAGATTCCCGGCGTATCGACCAGCAGGACCTGCGTGGTTCCCTCGATCGCGATTCCCATGATCCGCGAGCGCGTCGTTTGCGCCTTGGGGCTGACGATCGCGACCTTCTGCCCGACGAGCGCATTGACCAGGGTCGACTTGCCGGCGTTCGGAGCGCCGATCACGGCGACGAACCCGGCTCGCTGATTTCCCTCGGTCATTTCAATTGCGACAACAAAGCAGCGGCGGCAGCGGTTTCCGCTTCCTGCTTGCTGGTACCGTTGGCCGTGGCTTCGCCGAGCGACCCCACCGCGACGCGTACCGTGAATTCGGGCGCATGATGAGCACCGGTGCGCGACACGACTTCGTACGCTGGGGCTTTCACGCCTTTCGCGGCCGCAAGCTCCTGCAGCGCCGATTTTGGATGCTGCGGGGCGCGACGCTGGTTGGAGAGGTCGGGCTCCCACAATTTCAGGATGAATGCCTGCGCCGTCTCCATGCCGCCGTCGAGGAGCAATGCGCCAATCAGCGCTTCGATCACATCGCCGACAACATTGTCGCTCTGGTTGGCCCCATCCTCGCGCGCTTGCTTGCCGAGACGGATCAGTGCGGGAAGGCCGATTTCGCGACCGTTTTCGGCGCATGTCGAGCGATCGACCAAGCCGTTGAATCTCTTTGAAAGATTGCCTTCGGGTTCGTTCGGATAGCGTTCGTACAGCGCGTGGGCGATGGTCAGCCCCAACACCCGGTCGCCGAGAAATTCTAGTCGTTCATAGCTCTCGCGGCCAATGCTGGAATGCGTCAGTGCAAGCTCGAACAGTCGGACGTCCTTCGCGTCGTGGTCCAGCTTCTCGCGAACGAATGCGGCGACGTCCTGGCTCACTCGGCCGCTCCTTCGTAGCCATTGGCGATCCGGCTCGCGCGAAGGGCCGTGAACCAGGTCCAGGGCTTCAGATATGACGCCGCGCCATTGGTCGACCAGAAGGTGAATTGCGCCCGGCCGATGAGATTCTCGACCGGAACCATTCCGATGCCGTGCGCAAAGGTCGGGAAGCGGCTGTCGAGGCTGTCGTCGCGATTGTCGCCCATCAGGAAGACGTGACCGGCCGGCACTTTGGTAAGAGGGAAATCGTCGGCCGGGCCGTGATCCACTTGGTCCAGCACCGTGTAGCTGGGTCCATTCGGCAGCGTCTCAAGGAATGCCTTGTGCATGCAGAAGGAGGTCTCGCCGACGGTGACGACCATCGGTTCCGCCGGCGGCACCGTGCGGCAGGGGCTGTTCGCAGTGACGGGAATTTTCACTGGTGGGAGCGGTTTCCGCTCCACTGCTCGTCCGTTCAGGATCAGGCGCCCGTCGCGGACCTCGATCGTATCGCCGGGCAGTCCGATCACGCGCTTGATGAGGTCGGAGGACTCGCTGGGATGGCGGAAGACGACCACGTCCCCGCGGCTCGGCAAAGAGGCCAGATATTGACCGCTGAACGCCGGCTTCCCGAACGGAAAACTGTAACGGGAATAGCCGTAGGGCCATTTGGCGACCGCAAGGTAATCGCCGATGTAGAGCGTGGGCAGCATCGACCCCGAGGGGATGTAGAAGGGCTGCGCGATGAAGCTCCTGAACAGCCAGGCGAGAATGGCGACCGTCAGGATGAAGCGAGCGAGCGAGCCCGTGCTTTCTTTCTCTCGTTTGGATGAAGCCGCCTTCGGTCGAGCGCGGCGGGAGGATCGCGAAGCCATCGCTCGCTTGTTTCCGGCGCTGCGCCCGAGGTCAAGCCGGGGTGGCAAATCGTCGACCGGGCATTATGTGCGGCGGCGATGCAGCAAACGTCCCTGAAGAGGCTCGATGAGCTTTTCGCCGCCGAGCCTGACCGGCTGAGCCGGCTCTCCTTTGAAACCGGCGGAATCTATTTCGACTGGTCGAAAACGCACCTCGATAAGGCGTCGATCGGCAAGTTCCTCGAACGGGCAGAGGCTATGGGCTTTCCCGCAGCCCGGGAGCGCCTGTTCACCGGCGGGATCGTCAATCCAAGCGAAGATCGAGCCGCAACCCATGTCGCGGAGCGAGGAAGCGGGGCGCCGGAGGATGTGGACCTCGCGACCGCGCGCCGGCAACGCATGCGGGCGCTCGTCGATGCTATTGAGGCTGGAGCATTCGGCGACGTTACCGGCATCCTGCACATCGGCATCGGCGGCTCGGTGCTCGGGCCCGCGCTTCTCGTCGATGCGCTCGGGCGGCACGCCGCATCTTTCAACGTACGTTTCCTGTCGAACATCGATGGTGCCGCCTTCGACGACGCGGTCGCACAGCTTGACCCCGAAACGACCCTGGTGGTGGTCGCGTCCAAGACCTTCACGACCCTCGAGACCCTGACGAACATGGACGCCGCCAGGACGTGGCTCCGCGAGGCTGGTGTCGACGATCCGGATGGCCGTTTGATCGGGCTGACCGCGAAGCCTGGGGCGGCGGTAGAGCAGGGCATCGACGAAACGCGCATCCTCCAGTTCGGCGAGGGGGTGGGTGGCCGCTATTCCTTGTGGAGCTCGGTCGGTCTGACTGCGGCCATTGCGCTCGGCTGGGATGCCTTCGAGGCGCTTCTGGAAGGCGCCGCCGAAATGGATCGCCATTTCCGCTTTGCCGAGCCGACGGCCAACTTGCCGCTGCTCGCGGCGTTCGCCGACCGTTTCTACGTGGAACAAGCCGGGTGCCAGACCCGGGCTTTGTTCGCCTACGACGAGCGCTTGCGGCTGCTGCCGCACTATCTGCAGCAGCTCGAGATGGAGTCGAACGGCAAATCGGTCACCGTCGATGGGAAACCCGTCGATCATCCGACCGCACCGGTTACCTGGGGCGGAACCGGCACGGACGCGCAGCACGCCATGTTCCAGCTACTCCACCAGGGCACGGTGATTGCGCCGGTCGAATTCGTAGCGGTTCTGGAAGCGGATGACGCGCAGGACCCGGAGCATCATCGCATGCTCCTGCTCAACGCCTTCGCTCAGGGAGCGTCGTTGATGCAGGGCCGTTCGAGCGACGACCCGCAACGCAACTATCCGGGCAACCGGCCAAGCGCGACCATCCTGCTGGACCGCCTCGACGCCCGTTCGCTGGGCGCCCTCATCGCCTTTTACGAGCATCGTACCTTTGCAAACGCCGTACTCCTCGGGATCAACCCGTTCGACCAGTTCGGCGTGGAGCTCGGAAAGGATATCGCTCGGAGGCTCGCCGACGGGGCCGGTGGGGGCAGTCTCGACGCGTCTACTCGCGCGCTCATTGAAAGGGCCGGTGTGTAATGGCTGACTTCGACCTGTTCGTCATTGGCGCTGGATCCGGCGGTGTGCGCGCTTCCCGCGTTTCCGCGGCCTGTGGCGCCCGCGTGGCCATTGCCGAGGAGCATAAGATCGGCGGCACCTGCGTCATCCGCGGCTGCGTGCCGAAAAAGCTGCTCGTCTATGGCGCGCATTTTGCCGAAGACCTGGATGATGCTGCGATGTTTGGCTGGGACGTCCCGACCAAGCGGTTCAGCTGGCCCGTCCTGCGAGACAATGTCCTCGCCGAGGTCGACCGTCTCGAGGGCGCGTATACGGACACGCTGACCAATCACGACGTCACCATTTTCCATGAGCGGGCCGAACTCACCGGTCCCAATTCCGTCCGCCTTGCAAGCGGCAAGGAAATCACCGCCGACAAGATCCTCATCGCCACGGGTGCAACGCCGTTGATGCCCAAGGTCGACGGCATCGAACATGCGATCAGCTCGAACGAGGTGTTTCACCTCGATGAGCTGCCGACGCGCATTGTCATCGCGGGGGGCGGCTACATCGCCAATGAGTTCGCCGGCGTTTTCCATCAGTTTGGAAGCCACGTGACGCTGGTGAACCGGACCGACGTGATCCTGCGCCAATATGACCAGCAGATCGTCGACCGGCTGATGCAGATCTCCCTTCGCAAGGGCATCGACTTCAAGTTCCATGCGACCATTGAGAGGATTGAGAAGCGGGATAATGGGCCGCTTCATGTGACGATGAGCGGATGCGACGATTTCGAGGCCGACCAGGTCCTGTTTGCCGTCGGCCGCAATCCGAACACCAAGGGCCTTGGCCTCGAAACCGCCGGCGTCGAAGTGGGAGAGAAGGGCGAGATCAAGGTCGATGCCGACAATCGCACCAACGTGCCGTCGATCTTCGCGGTCGGCGACGTCACCGATCGCGTCCAGCTCACGCCAATGGCGATCCGGGAAGGGCAGGCGTTTGCGGATACTTTCTTCGGGAAGAGACCGCACCAGGTCGATTATGATTGCGTCCCGAGCGCGGTGTTCAGCCACCCACCGCTTGCCGGTGTCGGAATGACCGAAAGCCGGGCCCGTGAGCAGCTCGGCCAGGTGAAAACCTACACGTCTGACTTCAGGGCCATGAAGAATGTTCTCGCGGGCCGGAACGAGCGCTCGCTCTACAAGCTGGTGGTCGATGGCGCGACGGACCAGATCGTCGGTATTCACATGATCGGCCCGGACGCGCCGGAGATTCTCCAGGCAGCGGCGATTGCGGTGAAGGGCCGGCTCAAGAAGGCGGATTTCGATGCCACGGTTGCGCTTCATCCGACCATGGCCGAAGAGCTCGTGCTGATGCGCTAATCCCGATTCTCTAGGGGGAAATTTGCACGACGCGATCATCATCGGCGCCGGCCACAATGGCCTGACCTGCGCTTATTACCTGGCCAAAAAGGGCTTGCGGGTCGCGATTCTGGAAGCGGCCGGCAATGTCGGCGGTGCGGCCATTACCGACGAATTCCTGCCGGGTTTCCGCAATTCCGCGGCCAGCTACACCGTCAGCCTTCTCCAGCCCAAGGTCATCAGGGACATGGAGCTCGAGCGGCACGGGTTGAAAGTCGTGCTCAGGAAGATGGATAACTTCCTGCCTGGTGACGGGGATTATCTGCTCTCTGGAAGAGGCGGGCTGACGCGCAAGGAAATCGGTCGGCACCACAAGGCCGATGCCGAGGCCTACGACCGCTATCATGCGGAGCTGGAAACGGTCGTCCGGCTGCTCAAGAAATGGTTGTTGCGGGCACCGCCGAATGTGGGAAGGACCGTCAGCGCGATCCCCAAGCTGCTCAGCCTCGGCCGCGACATGGCCGGCCTGTCGCTCGCGGAGACTCGGATCGTTCACGATTTCGCGGTGCGCAGCGCCGCCGACATCCTGGATCGCCATTTCAAGGGCGACTTGACCAAGGCCTTGTTCGGTTTCGACGGCGTGGTCGGCAATTTCGCGTCGCCTGAATCGCCGGGTACGGCATACGTCCTGCTCCACCACCTCTTTGGTGAGGCGGCGGGGGTTCCGGGCGCCTGGGGCCATGCGATCGGCGGGATGGG
>Ga0070678_100000519_pt1 | contig 18676 bp, 13 predicted proteins | sample KBSM73metaG_FD_65647 | JGI IMG/M metagenome (GOLD analysis project Ga0070678, IMG submission 65647) | Miscanthus rhizosphere microbial communities from Kellogg Biological Station, Michigan, USA - KBS M7-3 metaG | ecosystem: Host-associated > Plants > Roots > Rhizosphere > Soil ...
TTCGCGTCGGCGATCGTGAGCTTCGGACATCCGAACGTCCAGAGGTCGCCCACATCCAGCGGCGCGACGACCGCGGGCACGTCCGCGTTGACGAGCCAGTACATCACCGCCGGGCCGAGCGCGTGCCGCCGGGCGAGGCCGGGCGAGCGGAACACGATGTTGTGGTGCTGCGAAAGCGGGGAGCGGCCTTCCATGCGGATGCCGAGCTTCTCCCGCACCGTGCTGCGCGCGCCGTCGGCGCCCACCAGGAAGGCGGCGCGGACGCCGATCGTCTCGCCGGTGGCGAGGTCGGACAGCCGGGCCTCGATGCCCTGCGCCGTCTCGGTCCAGTCGACGAGCTCCGTCGCGAAGCGCAGCGTGACGCCGTCGAGCTCGGCCGCGCGCGCGCGGAGGACGTTCTCGACCTTGTACTGCGGAATCCACTGCGCATGCTCGGCGAACCGCTCGTCGCGCACCGGCGCGCAGTAGAAGGCGTTCGCGAAGCGGGCGAGCTCGCGCCCGGCGAGGCGCGTCGCGAACACGATGTTGGACGGGTAGTCGACGCCGAACGGCGACGCCGCCGCGAGCCGATGCGCTATGCCCCAGCGGCGCATCAGCTCCCGCGACCGCACGTTGGTCGTCTTGGCCCGTGGCGCGAAGCCCGTCCGTTCGTGCCGCTCGACCATGAGGCAGCGCCGCCCCTGCAGGCCGAGCTCCAGCGCGAGCGACAGGCCCACCGGGCCTCCTCCCACGACCAGCACTTCGGTTTCGAGCATCGGCTTTCCCCTGTTTGACGGCAGGATAGGCATTGGGAGAAGCTTTGGAAAGATCATTGCTTCGATATCAGCCATGAAGACATTCGATAGCCGGGCGCCGCAGGTGGCAGACCTGCGGGCGGCGCTCGCGCTGCTCCAGGAGCGGACGGTCACCCGGGCGGCGCAGCGTCTCGGGCTGACGCAGTCGGCGCTGTCGTATCAGCTCGAGCGCATGCGAAAGCGCTTCGGCGATCCGCTGTTCGTGCGGGTCGGCAACCGGATGTCGCCGACGCCCCTGGCGGTGGCGCTGGCCGAGCCCGCGGAGCGTGCGCTGCGCATCCTGGAAAACGAGATCGCCGCGCTGGCGCGGTTCGACCCGGCCACGACGACGCGCGAGTTCCGGATCGGGGTGAACGAGATCGGCGCAATCACGCTGGTGCCGCGCCTCGTGCGCCGGCTCGCCGCCACGGCGCCCTTCGCGCGCCTCGCCCCCGTCCAGGCCGACCCCGAGACGATGACGGCCGCGCTGGGCTCCGGCGCGATGGACGTGGTCGCGGGCCATTTCCCGAACAGCTCCGGCGGCCTGCTCCAGCAGCTCCTCTACCGGCGCAGCTACGTGTGCGTCGTCCGGCGCGACCACGCGGGCATCGGCGCGTCGCTGTCGATGCGCGAGTTCGGCCTCGCGCCGCAGGTGCACACGGCCGCCGTGCCGACGATGCGCGCCTGGATCGACGCGCAGTTGCGCAAGCGCGGGCTCGAGTCGGGGCCGCGGATGATGACGCAGCACGTCTCGGCGATGCCCTTCATCGTGGCGGCGAGCGACTATGTCGCGATGATTCCGCGTGAGGTGTTCGACCTGTTCGCGCCCATCGCGCCGCTCAGGATGGTGCGGCTGCCCGTCGCGATCCCGCCGGTCGCGATCCATCAGTACTGGCATCCCCGGGTCGCGGGCGACCCGGCGGTGACGTTCTTCCGGGAGCAGGTGCTGGCGGCGGCGCGCGCGCGCCGCTAGCTGGTGGATAATCGGGTCGGAGCTTCGCCATGCGCGTGCACGACAACGTCCTCGACCTCATCGGCAACACGCCGCTGGTGCGCCTCTCCAGGTTCGATACGGGGCCGTGCGAGCTCTACGCGAAGCTCGAATCGCAAAACCCCGGCGGCTCGATCAAGGATCGCATCGGCCTGCGGATGATCGAAGCCGCCGAGCGCGACGGCAAGCTCGCGCCGGGCGGGACCATCATCGAGGCGACCGCCGGGAACACGGGGCTCGGCCTGGCGCTCGCGGCGATCCACAAGGGCTACCGCCTGCTGCTCGTCATCCCCGACAAGATGAGCCAGGAGAAGATCTTCCACCTGCGGGCGATGGGTGTGGAGATCCTCATGACGCGCTCGGACGTCGGCAAGGGCCATCCCGAGTACTACCAGGACATGGCGCTGCGCATCGCGTCGGAGCGGCCGGGCGCCTTCTACATCGACCAGTTCTCGAATCCGGCCAATCCGCGCACGCATGAAACCTGGACCGCGCCGGAGATCTGGGAGCAGATGGAGCACCGGCTCGACGCCGTCGTCTGCGGCGTCGGCACGGGCGGAACGCTCACCGGCATCGGCCGCTTCATGGCGCGCGCCGCGCCGCACGTGCAGATGGTGCTCGCCGATCCCAGGGGCTCGATCCTGGCCGACATGGCCAACACCGGGGCGCACGGCGAGGCCGGATCGTGGCTGGTCGAAGGCATCGGCGAGGATTTCGTCCCGCAGAACTGCGAGCTGCGGTTCGTCGCGAAGGCGTATTCGATACCGGATGCCGAATCGCTGCTGGTCGCGCGCGAGCTCCTGCTGAAGGAAGGCATTTTCGGCGGCTCGTCCGCGGGAACGCTGCTCGCCGCCGCGCTGCGTTACTGTCGGGAGCAAACGGCGCCGCGCCGCGTGGTGACCATCGTCCCCGACGTCGGCGGCAAGTACCTGTCCAAGATGTTCAACGACTACTGGCTGATGGAACAGGGCATCCTCACCCGCGCGGACAAGGGCGATCTCTCGGACCTCATCGCGCGGCGGCACGGCGAGCAGGCCACGGTCGTCGTCGCGCCGGACGACACCCTGATGACTGCGCTCGCCCGCATGAAGCTCTACGACTTCGGCCAGTTGCCCGTCCTGGACGGCGACAAGGTGGTGGGGATCATCGACGAATCGGACGTTCTGCTGGCGGTGTATGGCGACGAGGCGCGCTTTCGCGAGCCGGTGCGCGCGGCGATGAGCGCGCGCATCGAAACGCTGCCGGCGAGCGCGGGCATCGACGCGCTGCTGCCGATCTTCGACCGCGGCCACGTCGCGATCGTCGTGGACGGCGACCGCTTCCTCGGCTTGATCACCCGCTACGACCTGCTGACCTATCTGCGCCGCCGCGCGCATTGAGGAGCTGCCATGACCGACCAGCCCCAGCGCTTCGGTACGCGCGCCATCCACGCCGGCCAGACGCCGGACCCGACCACCGGCGCGGTGATGACGCCCATCTACGCCACCTCTACCTACGCGCAGTCGAGTCCCGGCGTGCACAAGGGCTACGAATACGCGCGCACGCAGAATCCCACGCGGATGGCCTTCGAGCGCTGCGTCGCCGATCTCGAAGGCGGCCGCACCGGCTTCGCCTTCGCCTCGGGTCTCGCGGCGTCGGCGACGCTGCTGGACGCGCTGCCGTCCGGGAGTCACGTCGTCGCGCTCGACGACCTTTACGGCGGGACGTACCGGCTGTTCGAAGGCGTGCGGCGGCGCGCGGCGGGGTTGGATTTCACGTTCACCGACATGAGCGAGCGGTCGCAGCTCGAGGCGGCCCTGCGGCCCGACACGCGAATGATCTGGGTCGAGTCGCCCAGCAATCCGCTGCTGAAGCTCGTCGACCTCGCCATGGTGGCGGACGTCGCGCGAAACCGCGGCATCCTTGCGGTGGCGGACAACACCTTCGCGACGCCTTACGTGCAGCGGCCGCTCGAGCACGGCTTCGACGTCGCGCTGCATTCGGTCACCAAGTACCTGAACGGCCATTCGGACATGGTCGGGGGCGCGATCGTCGTCGGCGACAACACGGAGCTCGGCGAGAAGCTCGCGTACCTGCAAAACGCCGTGGGCGGCGTGCTGGGCCCGTTCGACAGCTTCCTCGCGCTGCGCGGGCTGAAGACGCTGCACCTGCGGATGGCGCGCCACTGCGAAAGCGCGCTGGCGATCGCGCAATGGCTCACCCGTCATCCCGGCGTCGCGAAGGTCCACTATCCCGGCCTGCCCGGCCATCCGCAGCACGCGCTGGCGCGGCGTCAGATGAACGGCTTCGGCGGCATGGTCACCGTCGTCCTGAAAGGCGGCCTCGACGACGCGCGCCGGTTCCTGGAGCGCTGCCGGATCTTCGTGTGCGCCGAGAGCCTCGGCGGCGTGGAGAGCCTCGCCGAGCATCCGGCGATCATGACCCACGCGTCGTTGCCCGCGGCACTTCGCGCGCGGCTCGGCATCGACGACAGCCTGGTGCGGCTGTCGGTCGGCGTGGAGGACGTCGACGATCTCATCGCGGACCTGGACCAGGCGTTGTCACCCGGCTGAGGCCGCAGCGCACGCCGCATCACGCCGGTCGAGGCGCCGGCCGCGTCTTGACGAAGACGCACAGCGCGGCGGTCAGCAGCGCCAGGCCGATGTGCAGGCCGTAGACGGCGTTGAAGTCGCTGCGCTCGACCACGCCGTGGCCGAGCAGCAGCACCGTGATCGCGACGCCGATCACCGCCCCGATCTGCCGGGTCGCCTGGTTGACGGCGCTCCCCACCGCGTAGTGCTGGGCCGGAAGCTTGCTTACCGCCGCGCCGGAGAGCGACGGCAGCACCAGGCCCACGCTTGCACCGCTGAGGAAGAGGCCCGGCAGCCAGTGCGAGACATACGCAGGCTCGACGCCGGGGACGAGCAGGAACCACAGGCCCGCCGCCGCGTACAGCAGCGCCCCGCCGACCAGGAAGGGGCGGTGCCCGTAGCGCCCTGCCAGCCGCCCGGTCAGGATCGCCACCGGAATCACCATCAGCGGGCCCGGCGCGATGGCGAGCCCCGCCCGTGCCTGGCTGTAGTGCCACACGTTCGTCATGTAGAAGAAGAACGCGAAGAACATCATCGCGAACGCGATGCCGAACGAGAGCGTGGCGGCATTCACCGCGCTGTAGGTGCGGTGGCGAAACAGGCCGAGGTCGACGAGCGGCTCGCGCACGCTCTTCGCCCAGACGACGAACGCGATCAGCGCGATCGCGCCCGTGCCGGCCGCGGCCGCCAGCTCCGTGCGCGTCCACGCAGGCGATTCCGCTTCGACGATGGCGAGGGCGATGGCGCCGACGGCGACGACGAGCAGCGCCATGCCGACGACGTCGACCCTGCGGCGGATGGCCGACGGCGCCGACTCGGTCAGCAGCGAGGCCCCGAACCACAGCGAGAGCGCGCCGATCGGCAGGTTGATGAAGAACGCCCACGGCCAGCCCACGCTCTGAATCACGAACGAGCCGAGGCTCGGCCCCACCGCAGCCGCGAATCCGGCAACCGCGCCCCAGAGGCTCACCGTCACCGCGCGCTTGCTTTGCGGAAACGCCGCCAGGACGATCGACAGCGAGGCCGGCGTCAGCAGCGCCGCGCCCAGCGCCTGCAGCACGCGCGCGGCGATGAGCCACCCGACGTTGCCGGCGAGTCCGCACGCCGCCGACGCGACGATGAACAAGGTGACGCCGACCATGAAGATGCGCTTGCGACCGTGCGCGTCGGCGAGCCCGCCGGCCGGGATCAGCATCGCGGCGTAGACCACCGTGTACGCGTTCAGCACCCACGACATGTCCGCCGCGGTGGCCGCGGGGAAGCCGGCGCGCAGGGCGCCGAAGGCGGAGTACAGCATCGTGGCGTCCAGCGAGACGAGGAAGGCAGCGACGCTCGCCACCCAGAACACCGGCCACGGTGATCTGTGGTCGTGCGATTGGGCGGTGGAAACAGCAGGCGCGGTGGCTAGGGTCATGTCGTTCTCTCGTGGGATTACGCGGCCTGCGGCAGGTAGCTCGGTGTAGCAGCCGTGAGCCCCTGCTTCACCAGCCGCGTGCGCTCGTCCGCCAGCACTTCGTCGAGTCCGGCCTCGAGCCCGTCGAGCGCGCGCCTCACGATGTCTTCCGGACTCGTCTTCGGGCCGTCGATCGCGCGGACGAGATCGGTGTCGACGAACGCCATGTGCAGCGCGAGCACGTGCGTGCGCTGCGCCGCCAGCTCGTGACGCAGCGCGTTGGTCAGCGACCACGCCGCAGACTTGCTGGCTGCGTAAGCCGCGAGCTGGCCGCCGTTCACCCACGAGACGATCGACAGCACGTTGAGCAGCGCACCGCCGCCGTTGGCCGCGAGCACCGGCGCAAAAGCCTTGCTCATGCGGAGCATCCCGAAGAAGTTGGTCTCGAGCTGCGAGCGGGCGATGGCTTCGCTGTCGGCGGCGAGAAAGCCGCCCTGGTGGCCCACGCCCGCGTTGTTGACGAGGAGCGTGACGTCGCCGGCGCGCGCTGCGGCAGCGGCGACCTCGTCGGGCCTCGTGACGTCGAGGCGGATCGCCTCCACGCCGGGCAGCGTGATCGTCGAGGGATCGCGGGCCGCGGCGTACACCTTGCGAACCCCGCGGGCGAGCAACTCGCGCGTGAAGGCGAGGCCGATGCCGCGATTGGCGCCCGTGACGAGCGCGACGGAATTTTCGATTTTCATGAGCGGACTCCAGTGAATATGATTGTCGTCATATTGGCGGTCGAAGAAAGGACACGTGCGTTGGCGGCGCCGTCAGCGGGCCGCTTTGACCGGTTCGTCGTACTGGTGGATCAGCGATTTGCGGGCGGCGGAAAGGACCGCGCGTCCTTCGGCGTTGTCCCCAAGAGCGCGCGCCAGCTGGAGCGTGCCCACGAGCGTGCCCGCGACGACGCTGGCGGTCGAGCGCGGCGCCTCCGGCAGCGTGGAACGCACGGCGGCGATGAGGCGCTGCACGCGAGCCGCCGAAGCGTCGCGCACGGTCGCCGACTGCCGCGGCATGTCGCAGCCCAGCGCGGCGACCGGACAACCCGTTTCCAGCGAAGCGAGGTGATGCTCGGCGAGATAGGTTTCGACGAGTGACCGGAAGGCGCTCACGCCCTTGCCGCCGCGCAGCTCGGCGGCGCGCTGTACCGAAGCGGCGCTATCGCGCCCGGCGCGCTCGAGCGCGGCGACGAGGAGCGCGTCGCGCGAGTCGAAGTGGGCGTAGAAGCCGCCGTGGGTCATGCCGGCTTCCTTCATCACGTCGGCGACGCCGACGCCCGCGTAGCCATGCTTGCGGATCGCGCGCGCGGCGGCATCGACGATGCGCTCGTGCGTCTCTTCCTTGCGGGTGTTGGGCGTGCGGCTCATGGCAGTGCGGCGTGAATATGACGATCATCATATTTCGTCGCGCGGCAGTTGTCAACTAGTCCGGTTACTGCCGGGCCACGCACCCGATTACGCCGACGCCGGAACCTTCCGGGGGCCCATCCACCGGCTCGACTGCGAATCTGTAACCGTCTCGTGCTGGAAAGCGGCGAGCGAATTTGCGTGCGATCGCCTCGGCCTGCTTCTCGTTTGCCCGCGGAGGCAACTCCACCGTGAACAGAGAACGACCGTTGAGGTGGATTTTGATGCCGTACTCGATGTTCATCTATGTGCTCTTCGTAATCGGCAGGCCTGCGCCACTCGCTTTGGCTGGCTCATGCATGTTTCCGAGGCGTGCCTACTGCGGTGAGAAGTGCAATACCGAATTCACCAATATCCACGCGGCAGACGCAACCAACGACGCAAGGACGAGCCCACGAATGAACGTTGCAGCGAAGGCGAGCGGCGTCCTGACCGGCGCTCTGAACTTGTCGAGTTCAAGCTGCACCAGCGTTTCCATAGCGTCTCGGTCGTTAGCGCCCATCGCAGTCGGGAGTTTCCACGCTTGGACCCGGCCGCGCTTCGCCCAGCGCGCCAAGCGCTTCGCAGGGCGCGCCAATCCGACGCTGTTGCAACGCAGGGAGTGCGGCGAGGAAAGCCGCTATGACGTGGGGAGCGGCTTCGGCCTAGGCGCTGGCCAAGGACTTGCGGGAGCGGAATTCGGACGGACTCATGCCTGTCCACCTTCGAAAGGCGCGGGTGAACACGCTCTGCTGGGAGTACCCCAGGAGAAAGGTGATGTCAGTAGCGGACTTGGCGGGATCGCGGATATAGCGCAGCGCCATATCGCGCCGCGTATCGTCGACGAGGGATTGGTAGCTGGCGTCGGCCTCCGCGAGACGGCGCTGCAGCGAACGGCGGCTCATGTGCAGATCGCGTGCTATGTCCTCCTCCGCAAACTCGCCCAACGTCATTCGCTCGAGGAGCGACACGCGAAAACGTGCGACTACATTCGCTTTGTCCAATCGGGCAAGCTGCTCGACAAGGATGCGATCATGCACTGCTGCAAGATCGCGGTTTCCGGTCGGAAGTGGATGGTCGGCTTCGGTACGGCCGATGAGCAGGCGATTGGCATCCGCGCCGAATGCGACTGGGCAACCGAAAAACGTCTCGTAGGGCCTCGCATCGGCAGGGGCAGGGTGCCGGTACGCGAGACGCAGCGGCCTGAACGCACCGCCGTAATTGGTCCGGCACATGTCGTAGATGACCGCCATCGCGATGTCACCCCGGATTCCGTCGGAAGCGCTGTCGAGCGCCGGCGGCGTGTGGACGAACTCGACGCCCTCCGGCGACTCATCCAGCCTGACTGCCACATCGGCGATGACGATGCGCCAATAGCGAACGAGTCGCTTCAGGGCCGCGTGCAGGGTTGAACTGGACTGCCACGCGTATCCCAGCGTACCCAGGTTCGAAGGGTGCCAGCATCGAGCGGCCTGCAGGCCAAATGCAGGATCGGCAATCCGCCCTGCGAGTGCCTGCATCAGGGCATCGCTCTTCCGGCGCTCGATGAATCCATGCGGATCGTGGATGATCGCCGGATCGATCCCAGCCGCCCGGAAAAGCGGCTCGGGCGCAAGATCGTGTCGCTCGATCAAACGCCAGACGATCTGACCCATGCTGGCGAGCGTTGCGTCTTTCACGATACGTGGCCCGAATGGACGTCGGGCGGACTATAGCAGGAGGTTCGGGCGAACCGGCAACGCGCTATCGGTTGTCCTCGAGACCTTCGGCCGAGAACACAAGCAGCACATCGAGCGCAGCAATGACATGGGGCCCTACCGGATCGCTCGCGAAGAGCGACCGCCACACCGTCCGATACGCTCGAGCAAGCACATGCATCTCCACCGTATGAAGTGGCTCGCCGCGTGAGTGGCAGAAGATGCCGTAGTCGGGATCGAGGCTGGTGTCGTTCATCATGCGACTCTCAGTGAGGTTGCTGCGCGCTCGGATTCCCACGCGCGGTTTGGCCCCTGATTGCGAGGATGCGAGTATCCGTTCGGAATGTGTGGCCCGCTATACCCGGCGCGCCACGCACTTGGCCTTCGGCGCCAAGTGTGCAAAGCCGGTGACGCATAGCAAGGCCTGGGGTCCGGCGCTGCGCTCAAAGACTTGGCCGGCCGGAAATCGCGTGATGGTGGACCGGCAAGCGTTAGCGGCAGGCTTCCTGCTGAGCTAACGCTCTGATTGTGTTGGTAGGCCGTGCTGGACTTGAACCAGCGACCAACGGATTAAAAGTCTCGTTACACTCCCAATAATCAATCACTTACGATTTGTACTGGGCTCCCTAAAGGAGCCTCGCAATGCCAAGTTCATCCGTGGTCCACACGCAACTGACTGACGCAAAAATCTCAAAGCTCCGGCTGGCGGGGCTCCGCCAGCCTCGATTCCTCCAGGATCCACCAAAGTCACAACGACGTCGCCCTAGGCAACGGCCCGGGCCCACGATTAAGGTATACGCGGGTACCGACCGCTGACGGCACCTGCCATCGACTGATCCATGGCGGTACTGAGCTTGTCAGATCGATCATGGAACATGCGACAGCGCACAAGATTCCGGTCAGTCGACGCGGTCAATCCGGAGACCACGCCTAGCTTCATGCCGGACGTTCAAACTGAATCGACTTCGTCAGTTGGAGACTAGCGAGTGGAGCGGAATGACTTCGTGGGTGCAGGCATCGAGTTCGTTGCGGGCGGGGTTACGCGCGGCTACGCTTCGGACGCGTCGCATCTCGGGCTATAACGCTTTGCGCCGCGCGTCGATGAAAAAAGCCGGTGCCTTTCGGCACCGGCCGGTTGCAGCAGACACAGTCGTTACTTGATGACCCGGACGGTCGTCGTGGCGGTGAACGGCGCCGCGAGCCCATCGCGAACCACGTCGCCGGTGACGGTGACACTGACGTTTCCAATCGGAAACGATCGCAAGGCGCTTCGATTGAACGTTGCCACGACCGTGCGACCGTCGTCCGACACCTCGACGGACGCAGGCGCAATGCCCTGCAGGCGAAGGTTATCCACTTCCCAGAACGAAAGATCCCCGCTGGCGGCAGTGAGCATGATTTTCGCCACCCCATTCGCCCGAAGATTCAGTGCCTCCGGAACCATCTTCACCGCGAACTCCGGATACTCCACCAGCGCAGCGGCTTCACCGGGCGCCAGCGCGAGATCGGTCGAGCCCGCCTGAAGGGTCAGGTTGGTCGGAGCGAAACCGGGCCAGGTGCCGTCGGCGGCCACCTGACGACCGTCGATCTTCATCGAGGCAGCGTCAACCGTCTTGCCGGATCCCGTGGGATCGTACGAAGTCATCCTGTGCACGAGCAGCCGCGAAGCACCACTCGAGACGCTCGTGGTCAGAGGATCGACGCTCTTATTGATGACGAACAACCGGCGCTCGCCGGCGCCTGCTTCGACCCGCCACGCAGAGACCCGACCGGCGTCCTGACCGCTGGCGACCACGGGCCGGAGTCCACTCGTTCCCTGCGCAAACTGGGCAAAGAACAGCGCGCCGTAGTATTCCGGAGCCGGGACCGGCGCACCCATGGCGGCAGAAGAGTCGAAGTAGATGACGTTGTAGAACGCGTTGCCCTGCTCCGGATGAGTGTTTCCGTTCCGGGCGGCGTTCTGGAGATTCATGCCGACACCGCCGATCGTGCAGTCCGCGTTCGCGCCCGGCGCGTTCGGGGGCTGCGGGCAGGCGACGTGAAACATCATGTCGAGCGCGTAAGTGGCACTGGCCGCGACGTCGCTGACGCCGACAATACCTTGGCGCGCCCCGGTGTTGGTCTCCTCCAACCGATAGGGCAAGCCATACTCTTTCGCCAAGGAGCCATGGGTGTAGACCAGATAGTCCAGAGCGTCGAGATGATCCTTTCCAAGAAGCAGCGGAATCGTCGCGCATCGCCAGGGCTGCTGGGTGCTGCAGTTGCGGGCGAATGGGTAAAAATGGTCGCTCACCCAAGGGCCGAAGACGCCGGCACGCGCCTTAACCGTGGGCGCGACGTTGTCCAGAATCTGCGGCCAGCTCCAGAACCAGCGGGAGGGACGGGATTGGTCCGCGAGCGTAGCCCATGGAACGATGTCGGTGCTTGTGTTGGGAACGACGAGTGGCCAACTGCCGGTCACCGCCGGGTCGGAGTACGTGGCGAAGTCGGTAAGCCACCGGGGATTGAAAGTGGTGCCATACCCGTCCTGATCGGGCTCATTGCCGAGGCTGATCCCGGCGACGCTGCTCTCGGCGCCAGCAAACACTGTCTCGATTCCTTTGACGAACAGTTGCGTGTTCGCCGGGTTGGACGAAGGGGTCATCGCCGCACCGAGCACGACCCCCCATGGCGGGGCGGAGTCGAAATGCGCTCCGCTGTTCAGTATGTCGAGCGTCGTTCTGAGCAGGGCGAAGTCAGCGTTAGTAACGATGCTATCGGTGTTGGGCGCATCTGCACTGTAGGGCGTGCTGTCTTGCGAGCCGCCCCCGACGCGTATGAATCCGCTGTTGAAGTTGCGAAGCAGGTTGACGAACGCCGGTTGGGCGTTCGGATTCATATAGCGCTCGATCAGCGTCCACTCGATGCTGATCCCCATGAATCGCTCGGGAATGACGCCACCGGGCAAACGGCTCGAATCCAGGGCGACGCTGGCCGTTGCGGGGTTGCTCGCGTCAGCGACCGCGGTACCCGCGGAAAACATTGCAGCGAGCGCGAGGGAGCACGCCAAAGTCATTGCGGTTGGTCTTTGTTTCATGGTCGAAAATTCCTTGATGAGTTCTACGCCGGAATTGGAAAGGCTACGAAGCCAGAAGACGGCCGGAGGAGAGCTATTCCGCCCGTCCTTACCGCCTGCAACATCTAGAACGCGCTCTTCCCGAATCCGAAGATGTACGTGTCGTTCGCCGAGTTCTTGTACGAGTAGTCGAACGATTCGAGGTAGCCAGGAATGTCCGAGGCATTCGCGTCCACGGCAGCCTGGCTTGCAGGGATCGACATCGGCAACCTGCCCTTCGGAGCAAAGCGGCCCCGAAGCAGATCGACCAGCGCGTTGGCCTTCACATCGAAGGCCCCGATCACCGCAGCTGCACCCGGTTCCACGTCGTTGATCACCCAGGCGGTGGAAAAGTTGATCGCCAGCACCGTCGGGACCGCCGCTTCGATTTGCTGCACCTTAGCGACGTTGATTCCCGTCACCGTCGACAGCTTGATGTCCACCCGGTCCGCCAGCTCGACCTGCGACGGCTGCAGGTAAAGGAATGCGGCGGTCGCCTGCGAAAGCTCGTTGACGATCTGCACCATCGGATCGTTCGCGAACAACGCCTTGAGCGCGGCGGTCTGCGTGGCTGCGCCATTGCCCGATGTGAAGACTTCCACGTACAGCTTCACGGGATTCACAAAGGGCAGCAGGCCGCGGTCATTCCGCATAAGGACGATAGACTCGCGGTGCGCCTGATCAGCCGCCGCCTGCCACGCGGCATTTTTCGCAATTGCCTGGGCTTCGGTGGGATCGACGTACGGATTCTCGAACAGGCCGAGGCTAAACATCTCCGTCAGCAATAGACGAGCCGACGGATCGAGGTCCGCTTCCGTCAACAGTCCTTGGTTGAGTGCCGCAAAAAGCGGCGATGTGTCGCTGTTGTCCGAGATCAGATCGGTCCCGGCCTTGATGGCCTTGGCGAACCGCTGCGGCACCGTCAGCCCTTCCACGCCCCACGGCGTGCAGGGACGTGCGGGGTCGGCGCAGGTCACGCCCGAGTCCGTGTTGACGTAGCCCTTGAAGCCCAGGTAGCCGCGCAGAAGATCCGTGATGAGCACTTCGTTGAACGCCGCGCCCACTTCCTCGAATTGCTGCGTCGGAGATTGCCACCAGTCCGCGGGCAACTGCACGCCGCTGAATGCGTTCGTGGGCGCGTTGTAATACGTCATCATCGCGCTGGTTCCCGCGTCCACCGCGGCCTGGAACGGCACGATCTGGTAGCCGAGCAGGCTGCCCGCCGTCGGGTACACCGCGTACTTGCCCGGCGCAAAGTGCGGGTCGAGACCGTTGCGCACCGCGCCGTCGCCCGGAAAATGCTTGATGGTCTGGGCGACCGAATCCGAGCCGAGTTTCTGGCCCTGGAATCCGAGCACGAGATTGCGCGCGATCGACGCGCTTAGTTGAGGTCCTTCACCGAACGTCGTGCGATTGCGTGTCCACCTCGGTTCCGTCGCGAGATCGACCTGATGGCCGTACATCTTGCGGATGCCGGCGGCCCGCCATTCGGCACGTGCCACCGCGGCGAAATTCTGGATGATCTGGGGGTTGTTGGTCGCAGCAAGACCGAGTTGGCCGGGCCATATCGAGAACAGGCCAGTGCCACCGCCTGGCTCAAACACGGCATTGCCGCCGCCGATGTTGTTCAGGGGGTTCGACGTGATGACCAGCGGAATGCCCAGCCGCGTTCCCTCGGCGACCTTCTGCCAGTCGTTGAGCGAGGTGGCAAGCGCACCGGCGGTCGCGAAGCCGCCGCGAAGGATCAGATAGCGAAGATTGCGGTTGTTGATGTAGTCGGCGTTGCTGTTAGGCACGAAGGTCGCGATGTTCATCAGGCCGACTTTTTCCGCGAGGGTCATCCGCGCCAGCAGATCCTCGACCCGCTGCTGCACGGGCAAACGCCAATCTTCGTAGACGTCGAGCTTGCCGTTGTTGTTGAGGTCCTTGAACACGTTCTTGCCGACGTTGATGACCGGCTTCGCGCGCGCCTCCACGGTCGTGGGCTTGGTTACCGAGATGGTGCCGGCCGCCACCAACATGCCCGTGACACCGTCGCACTCCAGTGTTCCCGTGACGACGGCGTTGGCGGAATCGAACGCAGGTAGCACGGCCAGATCGCTGGTGTTGAAGCGCGCGACGTACGTCTTGCCGCCGGCCGAGGACGACAAGCTGATCGGGGAGGCGGTGCCCAGACGGACGTCACTGACACTGCAACCCCGCAGGTCCCCGGTCACGGCGCTCAGAACGACTTTGACCTCCTTGTCCGCCTTGTTCATATTGATGTTGGCGGGTTCGAACTTCGCTTCTACCGCCGGCAGTGCGCCCGCGGCAGCACCGACTGACGGCAATACGGCGCAACCGAGCGCCAGCGAGATGGCGGCAGCCAAAGGCACGGAGCCGCGACGTTGAAGATTCGGCATGAATTCCTCCTGAAACAAGCAAATGATATTGCTGATCGACCCGGCCGTTGTAGCCATGGTCGTACCACTTCTCCCTGTGGCTTTTATGGTTACTTTGTAAATATTTCAACGATTTAGGTGTCTTTTCCTCAAAGTGGTTGGACCAGATTGGCAGGGCGGGCGACCATGGTATGCTCGGGAATAACACCCGTCAACCGTATGCACGGGAAAAATTCGGCGCGTTGGCGCGCAAGTTCCGAGGCGTGGCATTGCGTGGGCCGCCGTGGCGCTATCGAACGGCGTTCCAGCTAGAATCGTTCGACCAACGGCGACTCCCGCCGACCGCGTGCGTGAGAACACATGACCGACTCGACGGCAGTTCGCGTGGTTCCCCAGGCGACCGCCAGGACCGAGAAGGTGTTCGGCAAGGTCGTCGCCCTTCCAGGTGACGACGAGCGAACCTATCAACGGCTCGCGCAGCACATCACCGAAATGATCGCGCGGGGCGAGCTGGGCGCGGGCGATCGCCTCCCTTCCGAACGCTTGTTGTCCGAGCGCTTCAAGGTGAGCCGAACGTCCTTGCGAGAAGCGATCATCGCCCTCGAGATCCGCGGCATCGTCGAAGTGCGACCGGGGTCCGGGATCTACGTCCGCGCGGTGCGGCCGTCCCCTCCGAAGGCGAAGGACTCCACCGGCCCGTTCGAGCTGCTGCGCGGTCGCCTGATCATCGAGCCCAGCATCTGTGCCGCAGCCGCGGTCTCGGCCAAGGACGCGGACCTGGACGCCATATTCGAGACCATCGTCCGGATGAAGGACACGCTGAACGACAAGCGCGCAAACGAAATCGCGGATAAGGCTTTTCACGTAGCCATCGCGGCCGCATCGGGGAACGCGATGATGGCGGAGATCGTCGGCGCCGTCTGGGATCGGCGTCATGGAGCCATGTGGGAAAAGATCGAAGAACACTTCCACACCCCCACGCTGCGAGAAGCCGCGATCGCCGATCACCAGAACATTTTCAACGCCCTGGCGACCCACGACGCCGCGGAGGCGAGCGCGCAGATGCGCAGGCACATCGAGCGGGTCATCGCCGAGTTCGGCAAGGCTTGGTAGATCCAGGTCGCGCGGGCGCCTGCACGCGGACACGAAGGGCCCGCGACTCTGCGTGGGCCCCTCGGCGCGACCCTTCAACCGCTACTTCCGGTGTCCCGGCGGGACCCGGATGTTGATCGAGTCGGACAGGACGATGTTGTCGGACGCGTTGCCCACCATGACCTGGTAGTCGCCCTCGACGATCGTCCATTGCTGCGCGCCCGAATCGAAAATCCCGAACGGGTGGCTCGTCGCCGCCGGGTCGATCGTGAGCTGCACCTTATGCTTCTCGCCCGGTTGCAGCCAGATCTTCTGGAATGCCGCCAGACGCTTCGGCGGCTCGCCGGCCGCACCGGGAAATCCCAGGTAGACCTGCGCCACCTCTGCGCCTGCGCGCTTGCCCGTGTTCTGCACGAAGAACTGCACGAGTATCGGCCTGGTGCCGTCGATCTTCTTGGGCGTCGCTTCGAGCTTCGAAATCGAGAACGACGTGTACGAGAGCCCGTGGCCGAACGCGAACAACGGCGCGATGTTTTGCGAGTCGTACCAGCGGTACCCCATGTTCAGGCCCTCCGAGTAGTACACGGAGGGGAACGCCTGTCCCGCGGGCGTTATGCCGGGATAGCGATCAGGCGTGCTGGTCGGGGTGTCGCTGACCTGCTTGGGGTAGCTAACGGGCAGCTTGCCGGACGGATTGGCCAGGCCCAGCAGCAGGCGGCCCACCACATTGCCGTCCTCCTGGCCTGGATTCCAGGCTTCCAGAATCGCGGGAACGCTGTCCACCCACGGCATGAGCACGGGATCGCCATCCTTCAGCACGAGCACGGTGCGCGGGCTCGCAGCTGCGACGGCGGCGATGAGGTCGTCCTGGCTGTTCGGAAGATTCAAGCTCGGCCGGTCGCTGCCTTCGCTCGTGATCACGCCTGCCATCACGATGGTGACGTCGGCCGCTTTCGCCGCGGCGACGGCGTCGGCCAGGTTGCTGTTGTTGTTGGTGACGACCACCAGGTTCACGGTGGCCGACGATCCCGCCTCGGCCAGCGCATTCTGGAGACCCTGCAGCGGCGTGATCGTGTACGTCGGCGAGACGCGCGAGCTGCCTCCGCCGCCGGCGGCTGCCGCACCGGCGAACGTGGACTGACCCACCAATGCGATCGTGTGAATCTTGGACGCATCGAGCGGGAGCGTCGCGCCCTGGTTCTTGAGCAGTACCGCGATCTGCTCGCCGATCGACCGCGCGACCGCGCCGTGGGCCTGGGCCGTCGTGGCGTCGAGCGGAGTATGCGTGATCGGACGGTCGAAAACGCCGAACTTGAACATCTGCACGTATCGGCGCTTCAGAGCACGATCGATGGTGGCTTGCTGCAGACTTCCATCCGCCAGCGCGGCATTGATCCGCGTCGCGGAATAGAAGTTGCCGCTCTGCATTTCAAAGTCCTCACCCGCGTTCAACGAAAGCGCGGTGGAATGTGTCGCGCCGAAATCGGACTGCACATAGCCTTCGAAGCCCCATTGGTTCCGGAGGACCTCGGTCAGCGTGTAGGCGTTGTCGCAGGAGTACACGCCGCCTTCCCGGTTGTACGAGCACATGATCGAGGCGACGCCGCCGTCCTTGACGGACATCTCATAGGGCAACAGGTACAGCTCGTGCAGCACCCGGTTGTCGACTTCCGCGCTGTACGTCATCCGGTTTTGCTCTTGATCGTTCATGACGAAATGCTTCGCCATGGCGATGATCTGGTTTCCCTGGATGCCGTGGATCTCGCTCGCCGCGATGGTGCCAGCAAGCATGGGGTCCTCGCCGAGATATTCGAAGTTGCGGCCCCCGCGGCCGACGCGTGCCATGTTCATTCCGGGGCCTTCCAGCTCGTGCAGCCCAAGCTGCCGCGCCTCGCGCCCCATCAGGTCGCCGAACGTGAAGGCGAGATCGGGATCGAACCCCGCGGCAAGGCCGATGGCGACCGGCAGTGCGGTGGCCTTGTCCTGCGGACTGCAGTCGCCGCCACCAAGCCCGACCGGGCCATTCGTGATACGAAACGTCGGAATCTGCAGAGCGGGAATGCCGGGGACTTTTCGAATCGAGCTGCCGCACTCCGGTACCTCCGGAACCGTACCGCCCTGTCCATGCAGTTGCGCGATCTTCTGATCGAGCGTCATGGCGCCCACCAGCAGGTCCGCCCGCTCGCTGGGGGACTTGGACGCGTCCATCCAAGGCAGGGCGTCCGCGAAGACGGCCTGCATGCAGGTCGCCGAAAGTGCCCCGGACGCAAGCACGGCGAGCCAAAGTAATTTACGCTTGAACATCGATACTCCTCCGTTATTTAACCGATTCAACGATTGACTTGCCGCGGGCCGTTGCCAATCTTCGCTCGGCATTTGCCGGAGCCCCCTCAACATCTCCGGCGCGGTCCCTGGGGCTGAAGCATTCTCGGCAGACGGGATGCCAGCGGTCCAATACCTTTTTTCGCCGCGCGCAAATCGAGGCGGGTATATCGCGCCTCTTGTCGCATGCAGGCATAGTCGACACACTTCGAGCGGCCGGTTTTGCCTTCCGCCCCATCAACGCCCGCACCAATGGACATCACGCAGCTCAAGTACTTCATCGTCACGGCCGAAGAGCGCAGCGTCAGCAGAGCCGCCGAGAGGCTGCACATGTCGCAACCGCCCCTCACGCGGCAGATCCATGCGCTGGAAGAGCAACTCGGCGTGACGTTGTTCACGCGCAGGCCCCACGGCGTGGAACTTACGGACGCAGGGCGGTCGCTCCTGGACCACGCGCTCAGCATCAAGACGCAGGTCGAACAGGCGACGGAGCACCTGCGAAGAGTCTCCAACGGGCAGGAAGGGCGGCTCGATCTCGGCGTCTTCGGTTCCGCCGTGCTGAGCACGATCCCTCAGCTGCTATCGCACTACTCGTCGCAGTACCCGAAGGTGAGGCTTTCGATTCATTTCGCGTCCCGAGGTGAGCAAATCGAAGCACTGCTGCGCGAGCGCGTGCTGCTCGCGTTCGACCGGCACCGGACGGACACGCCGGAGATCTTGTCCGAGCTGGTCACGCGCGAGCGGCTGCTCGTGGCCCTGCCCCAAGGCCACGTCGCGGCCAGGAAGTCGGCGGCGAGCCTCGACGATCTCCGGAATTCGCAATTCATCGGCGAGCTGGATCCCTGCATCTACCCGGCGTGCCGCGCGCTGTTCGAGGCGCACCGATTCCAGCCGCAGTATGGTCAACGCGCCGCCGACATGATCTCCGCGGTG
>Ga0070678_100000526_pt1 | contig 18574 bp, 13 predicted proteins | sample KBSM73metaG_FD_65647 | JGI IMG/M metagenome (GOLD analysis project Ga0070678, IMG submission 65647) | Miscanthus rhizosphere microbial communities from Kellogg Biological Station, Michigan, USA - KBS M7-3 metaG | ecosystem: Host-associated > Plants > Roots > Rhizosphere > Soil ...
GAGTCGAGCAGCGCGTTCGGCGAGCTCCAGTCGAGCGCGATCGGCGGCGGGATGGCGTAGATCGTCAGCGTGCCGGCGGGGGCGGGGCAGGCCTCGCCGTGCACGGTCGGCAGCACCGGGCGCTCGGGCGCCGCTGGCATCTCGGCCGGGCTGGTCGTGCAGGCCGCAAGTGTGAGCCAGGAGCTGAGGCAGGCCAGGGTGCGCATGGAACCTGATCGCACGGGCGACCCGCGGCGCGCTGCAAATAGAATGAGACTACGGGTGTACGAGCCGGTAGTGCGCCACCAACCACTCTCGCCCGCGGCGGTAGCCGAACAGCTCGGCACAGGCGAGGAAGAACACCCGCCAGCGCTGGAACGCGCGCCGCCCGACCAGCGCCTCGAGCTCCCGCCGGTGCGCCATGAGGTTGGCGTACCAGGCCTCCGAGGTCCGCGCGTAGTGCGTCCCCGGGAGCTGCCACTCGGCCTCGATCCGGAGATCGGCCTGGAAGCTGCGCAGCAAGGCGACGCTCGGCATCAGGCCGCCGGTGAAGAACTCGCGCGCCATCCAGTCGCTCGCGCCGCGGTCCTCGAACGGATACGCGTGGACGCGGTGCGCGAACACGTGGACGAACAGGTTGCCGCCCGGCCGCAGCCAGCCGGCGATGCGGTGAAGCAGTTGCCCGTAGTTCCGCATGTGCTCGAACATCTCGATCGAGACGACGCGATCGAAGCTCTGCACCGGCAGCTCGAGCGCCCGAACGTCCGCGGTCCGGACGTCGAGGTTCGGCGGCGCGCCGGCCATGATGTGCTCGCGCTGCGTTCGCGAGTTCGAGACTCCGACGATCTGGCTGTTCGGATACCGCCGCGCCGCCCACCGCGCGAACGAGCCCCAGCCGCAGCCGAGATCGAGCACCCGCTGGCCATCCTCGAGCCCCGCGCGCTCGGCATAGAGCTCGAGCATCGCCTCCTCGGCGGCGCCGAGCGTGTCCACGCCATCGGGCCAGTAGCAGCTCGAGTACTTGAGGTGCGGTCCAAGCACGCGCTCGAAGAACGCCGCCGGCACCTCGTAGTGCTGGGCATTCGCGGCCGCCGTCTCGACCGCGATGTCGCTCGCGCGCAGCGAGGCGATGAAGTCCTGCGGGTCACGCCGCCGCTCCTCGCGCAGCCGCAGCGCGCACACGGCGCGGATCCCGGCGCGCAGCACCGCCTCGGGCACCAGTCCCGAATCGACCAGCGTCTCGACGATCACTTCGCGGGCGGCGCCATGATCGAGGCCATGTCGCGCTCGAGCGAGTCGCGGACGTGCGCGATCGTCGTCCCACGCAGCCGTGCCTTGGTCGCGCGAAATGCCCCGTTCGGCAACGCACCGAGCCGCGCCGCCTCGGCCTTCGCGCGCGCCATGAGCTGATCCGCAGCGACGACCTCGTCGAGGTAGCCCGCGCGCACGGCGTCATCGGGCGTGTAGATCGTCGCGAGCAGCGTGGCCCGGTGCAGCTCGGTCTTGACCAGCCGATCGCGCGCCAGCTCCATCGCCAGCACCGGTACCGGCAGGCCGATCGCGACCTCGTTGAGACCGATCTTGAACGCCCCCGCGGCACCGATTCGCACGTCACCGGTCAGCACGACGAGCGCGCCACCGGCCAGCGCGTGTCCGCTGCACGCGATCACGAGCGGCAAGGGCGCCTCGTAGAGCCGCATCAGCAACTCGGAGCCCCGCTTCAGCAGCGCGGTCGCGTGCTCGGGCCCGCTCATCATCACGCGCAGATCGAAGCCCGCGCAGAACCGCTCGTCGCGGCCGGCGAGCACGATCGCCTTGGCCTCGCCCGCGGCGCGATCGAGCGCACTCAGCAGCGCATCGATCATCACGACCGATAGCGCGTTGGCTTTGCCGTCGTCCATGCGGACGATCGCCACCGAATCTTCGACAGAATACGTTAGCGGTTCGGACACCGCCGAACGGTATCAGCGCCAAACCTCGGGTAGAATCACCCGGGCGTCATATTCACGGAAGGCGGGGCTGTGGTGTCGGAGCGAGAGAACCGCGTGCTGAAGTGGAGCGAGTGGGCGGCGCGCGTCGCTCACTTCTTGCTCGAACGCTGGAACGCCGGAGACGCGGCTCAACGCGAAGCAATCGGCCTCGAGCTCGAGCGTGCACCGGTCGCGCTCGCGGCGTTCCAGGTGCCGTCGCTCGAACCGATCGTCGAGACGCCGAGCTGGAAGGCGCTGTTCCCCGACGCGCTGCCCAAGGGCGTGCGGGCCGCGCTCGACCTGACCGCCACCTCCACCACATGCGTGAGGGTGCTCGACGTCGGCGTCCGCCGCAGCGCGGACTCGTTCCAGCTGTCGGTCGACCTGATCGCGTTCGCGATGACCGGCGCCGCCGTCGTGATCGGCATGGAAGTCACCGACGAGCACCTCGTGCGGAAGCTCGGCATCGCGCCGACGGCGCTCGTGTGGAGCTCGCGCGGCCCCGACGACTACGCGAACCAGGCCTGGAGATCCTATACCGGTCCCGCGGGCTCCGAGCCGTGGATCCATGCCGAGGATGCCGAGCGCGTTCGTACCGCGCGCGTCGGCGAGCCGGTGGAGGCGCGCATCCGCTCGGCAAAGGGCGAGTATCGCTATCACCGGGTCGAGCTCGTCGATGCCGGCACGCGCACCGTGTTCACCGCCGTCGACGCCCACGAGAAACACGCGCTCGCCGTCGAGCTCGACAACGCCCTCCAGCGCGAACGCCTCGCGCGTGCCGATGCCGAGCGTGCGAACCGGTCGAAGGATCAGTTCCTCGCCATCGTCTCGCACGAGCTGCGCGCGCCGCTGGCTACTCTGATGATGTGGGAGAAGGTCCTGCGCGATCACGCCGAGGACACCGAGCTGCGCACCCGCTCGATCGAGGCCATCCGCGCGAGCGTCGCGACCCAGGCGCGGCTCGTGGCCGACCTGCTCGATGTCTCGCGCGCGATCAGCGGCAAGCTTCATGTCGAGCGCCGGCGGATCGCGCTCAACGAGGTCCTCAACACCGCGCTCCAGGGGATCGGGCCTATCGCGGCGGCGAAGCAGGTCGCGCTCGAAGTTCACGGCGAGCTCCGTCTCGGCAAGATTCGCGGCGATGCCAGCCGGCTGCTCCAGGTGTTCAACAATCTGCTGTCGAACGCCGTCAAGTTCACGCCCGCGGGCGGCAAGGTCATGATCGAGACCCGGCGCGACGCGAACGGCTACATCATCACGATCTCGGATACCGGCATCGGCATCAGCGCCGAGCTGTTGCCCCACCTGTTCGAGCCATTCGCGCAGAGCGACGACATCGCGCATCGTTCCGAAGGCGGTCTCGGCCTCGGGCTCGCCATCGCACACGAGCTGGTGAACCTCCACGACGGCGAGCTCTCTGCGGCCAGTCGCGGCCTCGGCCACGGCGCGACCTTCATCGTGCGGCTGCCGTTTGCGATGCGGCGCGCCGTATCGACACCGGTCGGTACACCGGCAGCTGCGGCGCCACCCCGGCTCGAAGGGATTCGCATCCTCGTGGTCGACGATGACGAGCGGCTGCGGTCGGCTCTGATCACGCTACTCCGGCGCACCGGCGCGCTTGTCGAGTCCGCCGAGTCGGCAAACGATGCGCGCTCGAAGGTCAGGAAGTTCTCGCCCGACGTCCTCGTCTGCGACATCGCGATGCCCGGCGAGGACGGCTACAGCTTCATTCGCAAGTTGCGCGATGACTCGCGCGGCAAGGGTGTGGCGGCGCTGGCGCTCACGGCCTACGCGAGCGAGCGCGACCGCAAGCAGGCGGCCGATGCCGGCTTCGATCGTCACATCGCCAAGCCCGTCGAGTTCGAGCGGCTCGTGACGTCGATCGAGTCCGTGCTCGCCGAGCGACGAGCCGAGCCCCACGCGTAGGCACTCGCACGCGCGCAGGCGCGTCGCATGCAATTCAGTTGGTCATGGCGAAGACGATCCTCGTCCTCGAGGAATACGGACCGAGCCGCGTGGCGCTATGCGACTGCATCGAGGACCTCGGCTACACGGCGATGCCCGCACACACGACCGAAGAGGCGCGGGCGATCGAGTCGAGCGCAGCGATCGATCTCGCGATCGTGGATATCGACCAGAAGTCTCATCAGGTTCTCGTCGACGATCTCTGTCGTTCGGGAACGCATCCGTGGCTGTTGCTCGTCAGTCCGATGGGCGGACCCGAGGCCGAACTCGCAGATCGGCCGGCGACAATGCTGCGCAGACCATTGACGTTCGCGACGCTCGCGGAAGGAATTGCGCGCGCTCTCGCAGACCGTTGATCGTGTCGCGCATTCGCGCTCACCACATCCGTGCGCCTGTTGTCGGCGGTCACATGGTCCCGTTGCGTTCGCTACGCAAGCGTCGAGGCGTGTGCGGTGTTCCGTGCGGTGTGCGGTCTGGCGTCGAACATGCACGCTCTTCAGTTGGCCGGCGACTGCTGCCGCAACATTGGTCGCGGGCCACCGTCGGCGTGCAAGTCACGCCGGCGGATCTGCTTTCGAGGTCCGTCTCATGTCGCCGCTCTCCCCAGAGACAGCATCGGTTTCCTGGCCTGACCATGAGGCCACGCTTCAGCACGTAGCCGGTCACGGTGCGAAGGTTCTTGTCGTCGAGGACGAGCACCTCGTTGCTCTCGACATCCGGCTGCGGCTGACGCGCATGGGATTCGCGCCCGAGGTCGCGTTCACGGGCGCCGACGCAGTGCTCAAGGCGAGTGAAGAGCCGTATGACCTCATCCTCATGGACGTCCGTCTCCGCGGCCCGATGGACGGGATCGACGCGGCGCGCACGATCCGCAGCACGCACGACATCCCGGTGATCTATCTGACGGCCTACGCCGACGAGGCGACCGTCGAGCGCGCGCGGCTCACCGAGCCCTATGGCTACCTGCTCAAGCCGTTTCACGACCGCGAGCTCGAGGCGACGATCCAGATCGCACTCCAGCGGCACTCCTCGGAGAGGCTGCGATCGGAGCGCCAGCAGCTCCAGCGCTTTCTGTCGGACGCGAGCGGGATCATGGCCGAGTCGCTCGACTACCAGCGGGTCGCCACCGGCATCGCCGACGTGCTGGTCCCGCGCTACGCCGACTGGTGCCTGATCCATCTCGCCGAGATCAGCGACCGCGTTCCGTCTTACACGTACGCGCGTCCCGAGCCGCACGAATCCAACGTCCTCGGCGCCGACGCGCGTGCGGTCCACGAGGTCGAGCAGCAGCACACGGCAAGGCTGCTCATGGACATCGACGATTCCGACCGCGCCGCGGCGATCTTCGGCAGTGGCTACCTCCCTGCACTGCGGGATGTCGGGGCGCGGTCGGCCCTCTGCGTGCCGCTGATCACCCGCGAGGTCGTCCTCGGCTCGCTGTCGCTGGTCGGCGGCAACAAGCGCCCGCGCTACGGGGTCAACGACCTCGCGTTCGTCGAGGACGTTGCGCACCGGCTCGCGATGTCGCTCGACAACGCGCTGCTCTATCGGCGCGCCGAGCAGGCGATCCGGATCCGCGATGACGTGCTCGCGATCGTCTCGCACGATCTGCGCGGCCCTCTGGCGACGATCATGTTGCGGGCCGAGGCAATCTCGCGCGACCCGACGGTCGGTCACGTCGGCGCCGCCATCATGCGCTCGGCGCACCGCATGAACCGCCTGATCGGCGATCTGCTCGATGCCTCCGCGATCAATGCAGGCAAGCTCACGCTCGAGCTCGGTGATCATGACGCGAACGAGATCGTTCACGAGGCCTGCGACATGTTCCGCATGCAAGCGGAGCAGCGCGACGTCACATTGATCGAGCAGCTGCCGGATCACGGAACCCGGGTCCACTGTGACCGCGACCGGGTCCTGCAGGTGTTCGCGAATCTGCTCTCGAATGCGATCAAGTTCACGCAGGCAGGAGGGAGGGTGACGGTGAGTGGCAGGCACAACGGTGCCGGCCTTGACATGACCGTGCGCGACACGGGCATCGGGATCCCGCAGGACCATCTTTCCAAGCTGTTCGACCGGTTCTGGCAGGCGCAGGGCCGGCGAGACGGCGCGGGCCTGGGGCTGTACATCGCGAGCGGCATCGTCGACGCGCACGGTTCGGCTCTCACCGTCGAGAGCGTCCATGGTGAAGGGTCGACCTTCACGTTCGCGTTGCCCCTGGCCAGTACATGACAACTGTTGTTCGAGCGCGCTTGACGAAGGCCGTGGCGATCGGACTGATCGCCGTTGCCTGGTACTCGACGGCCGAGGTCGTGACGCACAGCGCGCTGCCGGTCGGTCAGGATGGCCAGCTCTGGATCCCGAGCGGCCTGGCGATGGCCATCGTCGTCGTGCTGGGCCCCTGGGCCGCCCTGGGCGTGCTCATCGGCGCCTGCGCCTACTGGTTCACGCGGAGCGCGTCGGTGGGCACCACGATCCTGATCGCGTTGATCGATACCGGCGAGGCCCTGGCCGGCGCCTATCTGCTCACGCATGTGAGCCACGTCCGTTACGGGTTGACCCGGGTGCGCGACGTGCTCGGTCTCCTGGCGACGGTGCTGATCGTCACGGCTACGAGCGCGATGGCGGTGACGCTGGTGATGATCGCGGCCGGCCACATTTCGGCCGCGCGTGCCTGCATGCACGCACCGGCCTGGTGGTGGGCCCATTTCAGCGCGGACGTGGCCCTGGTGCCGCTGATCCTGGTGTTCGCCGCGCGCGGGATACGGAACCTCGCGGCGGGGGCCCGGCTCGAGCTCGCGTGCCTCGCCGTCGCCGTGGTTGTCGTCGGGACCGGCGTGCTCGACCGCTCGGTGCGAGACGTGCTTCCCTTCGAGCTGCACACCTACTACCTGTTCCCGCTGCTCGTGTGGGCGTGCCTGCGCTGGGACATGCGCATCGCCACGGTCGTCAACCTGGCGATCACGGCTCTGGCGATCGGGGCGTGGGAAGCCGGCGTGAGCACGTTCGAGTCGTTGCCCGGGCTGCACAGCTTCATCGCGATCAGCGCGATCACCACGCTCGTGCTCGCAGCGCTGCGTTGCGAGAGGTTCGTGTCGGCACTGCGCGAGGGAGCGGTCCACGAGGCCGCGCTGGACGCGATCATCACCGTCGGGGGCGATGGCCTGATCGCCGAGCTCAATCCGGCGGCGGAGTCCCTGCTCGGGATCCGCGAGGCGCGCGCGCTCGGCCAGGACGCTGCGAGCCTGTTCGTCCCGATCGAGCAGCGCGCCCAGGTGCGACACGCCCTCGACTACTACAATCACGAGGGTGGCGAGGGCTCGGTCACCCGGCGGATTCGCTACCCGATCCTGCGTGCAGACGGCGAGGAGTTTCCGGCCGAGATCTCGCTGACCCGCGTACGCGTGCAAGGCGACGTGTGGTTCACCGCCTTCGTTCGCGACATCACGGCCGAGCGCAATGCCGAGGTTGCTCGCCGCGAGTCGCGCGAGCTGCTCGAGCAGAAGGTTCACGAGCGCACCCTCGAATTGATCTCCGCGAACGAGGAGCTCAAGCGGCGCGACGAGCTGCTCCGCCAGGCGCAGTCACTCGCCAAGCTCGGTAGCTACGACTTCGATGTGGTCACCGCGCGCTTCCAGTGGTCGGACGAGCTCGTCCGCATCCTCGGGCGCGATCCGGCGACGTTGACGCACACCTATGACGGCGTGCTTCAGTGCGTCCACCCCGAGGATCGCGACCGCGTGCGTACGACGCTCCAGGCGACGATCCGGCATGCCCAGCCGTACAGCTTCGAGGCACGGGTGGTGCGGCCCGATGGGTCGATCGTCGCCACGCTCTGTCGGGGGCGGATCGTCGCCGACGAACGCGGCGGGATGCAGCGCCTCGCGGGTTACTGCCAGGACATCACCGAGCGGGTGCGCAGCGAGGAAGCGCACGGCCGGTTGATCCACCTCGTCGAGTCCTCGGCCGATGCGATCATATCGATCTCCCTCGACGGCAAGATCGAGACGTGGAACGCGGCGGCCTCTCGCATCTTCGGCTTCGTGGCGGAGGAGGTCATCGGCAAGTCTCCTTCGATGCTGGTGGCGCCCGACGAGGTCAGCCACTTCAGCAAGATGCTCGAGACGGTACACGGCGGGCAGGCGATCGCGCATTACGAGCTTCGCCATCGCCGCAAGGACGGCACGGAGTTCGAGGCCGCGGTCGCGATGTCGTCGATCTGCGACCCCGAGGGCCGGGTGCTCGGCGTGTCGAAGGTCGTGCGCGACATCACCGAGCAGAAGGCGGCCGAACATCGCGTGTGGCAGTCGTTGCGCGAGAAGGAGATCCTGCTGCGCGAGATCCATCACCGCGTGAAGAACAATCTCCAGGTCATCTCGAGTCTTCTGAACCTGCAACTCCAGCGACTGTCGAGCGCCGAGGCGCGTCAGGCCCTCGCCGAGAGCCAGAGCCGGATCCGCTCGATGGCGCTCGTGCACCAGATGCTCTATCGCTCGAAGGATCTCTCGCATATCAACTTCCTCGACTACCTGAAGACCGTCGTCGATTCGCTGGTCTCGATGTACGGCGCCGAGGCTTCGCGGATCGCACACGAGGTCGTCGGCGATGCGGTCAACCTCGACATCGATCGCGCGATCGTCTGTGGACTGATCGTCACCGAGCTCGTCACGAACTCGCTGCGTCATGCATTCCCGCACGGTGGCGACGGCCATGTCACCGTCGCGGCGCGGCGCAAGGACGGCAGCCTCTCGCTCGAGGTCCGCGACGACGGCGTCGGGCTGCCCGCGGCTGCGAGAGCCGGCGCGGTGTCCTCGTTCGGGTTACAGATCGCTCGCACGCTCACCGAGCAGCTCGAGGGCGCTATCGAGGTGGACGCACAGAACGGCACCGCTATCTCGATCCGATTCCCACTCTCACCGCAGGAAGAGGCCAGGACCGACTACGAGCCGACCGCAATGGCGGCGTCGTGACCGGGTGGCTTGCGCGTTGCACTTCGTGATTGCAATGCTGGATGCCGCAGAGCTTCGGCCTACATACAGCGCGGTGTTTCGCGCGCACTCGCCGCGCAAGATCGCGCTGTTCATCGCGAGTGTTGCGGGAATTCTTGGTCTTATCGGGCTCGTCGCCGCCGAGGGTGTTACGCCGCGGGCGCCGCTCGCGAAGGGATTCGTGTTCCTCGCAGCCTCGGGGCTGCTGCTCTACGCGCTGACCGGCTCGATGGCGCGCCGGCTGGTGCGTGCGCACGCCTTGCTGACCGCCACGGTCGAGAGCATCGGCGACGGCCTGCTCATCCTCGGTCGCGATCGCCGAATCGTGTACGCGAATCCGGCGGCGGTGAAGATGCTCGAATGCCGCAGCGCCGCGAACCTGGTCGGAATCGGCGCCGAGGAGTTCTCGCGCCGCTACGGGGTCACCTACATGAACGGCGCACTCGTGAGGCCCGAAGCGCTCGCGTCGCAGCGCGCATTCAACGAGGCCTCGCCGATTCGCTATCGTGCGAGGATGTATCCATCGCCGGACCACGAGGTGGTGATCCTGGCCTCGGCCGCACCGGTCAAACCTCACGCCGACGAACCCGCGTCGATGGTCGTGAGCGTGATGCACGACATCACCGACACCGAGAACCTGGAGCGCGATCGCGATCGGTTGTTTGCTGCCGCGGCGCACGCTCTCAAGACGCCGGTCGCGATCATCAAGGCGAACATCCAGTACATGGTGCTCCAGGGCCACCAGGCTCGCGCGCCGTCGGCCGCGATGATCCGCCGCCAGTGCGATCGCATCGACCGGCTGGTCCAGAACCTCCTGATCGTCTCGCGAGCGCGGTCGAAGACCCTCGAGCTCCACGTGCGGGTGCTCGAGCTCGTTCCGGTCGTGCAGGCTGCGCTCGACGCGATGCCGGACATCGAGGTGCGTGCCGAGATGTACGGCTCGTTCGTGGTCCGCGGCGACGAGGAGCGACTCGAGCTCGCGGTTGCCAACCTGGTGCACGAGGCGAGGCGTGATGGCGTGCGCGGCGCGCCGATCACATTGCGGCTCGCCACGAACGCATGGACGGTGCAGATCGCGGTGCAGGGCAAGGTGCTGCCGGTCGCCGAACGAACGTTCGCAGAGGCCGGCGATCACGATGACTCGTCCCTGAGCTGGTGTGCGACGCGGACGATCGTCGAGGCGCATGGAGGGACGACGGATAGCGACGAGGTCGACGGCGAGCGGACCGCGTGGATCCGGTTGCCACTGGTGGGGGAGGAGGATCATGACCATGAATGACGGCCACGACGTGCTGATCGTCGACGACGATCCGGACATGACCGAGACGATCGCGATGGTGCTCGAGATCGACGGCTACGCCTGCCGGATAGCGATGAACGGCCGCGAGGCGCTCGTCGCCGCCGAGGCGAAGCGACCCGGGCTCGTGCTGCTGGACATGGTGATGCCGGTCATGAACGGCTGGGAGTGTGCGCGCGTGCTCCGCGAGAGATATGGGCGCGAGATCCGGATCGTCGCCGTCACCGCGGCCGAACATGCGAATGCCCGGGCGCGTCAGGCCGACGCCGATGCGGTGCTGTCGAAGCCGTTCGACGTCGACGCGCTCCGGGCGACGGTCGCCCGCTGCTTCACGCGGCCTTCCGCGTGACCTTCTCGTCGCCGGTCTCATGAGACAGCGCGACCGCGAGCCGGATGAGCTCGGCGACGCTGGTCGCCTTGGCACCGCAGCCGCGGGACACGTGCGGCGACTCGCCGTCGAACAGCTCGCCGATGGTGCCGAGGCAGCCGGTGGCGAGATTGGCGGCCATGTTCGTCAGCACCGCGTGCAGCTCCTCGAGCCGGTGCGGGTACACGCGGCGGTACGCATCGAGGAACGGGCCGACGAGCCACGGCCACACGGCGCCTTCGTGATAGGCGAGGTCGCGGCCGCGCGCGTCGTCGACCGGCCGTGCGTGGAACGCCGGGTCGCGGGGCGACAGCGTTCGCACACCGAACGGGGTCAGCAACTGGGCCTGGACCGTGTCGAGAACCGGCTGCCAGCGCTCGCGCACGAGCACCGGGTGCGCAAGGCTGATCGCGAGCAGCTGGTTCGGCCGGATCGCCGGATCGTCTGCGGGATCGCCGTCGATCACGTCGAACAGCGAATGCGCCTCCTCGTTCCAGAACCGCGCGTTGAACGACTCGCGGATCCGATCGGCGAGCGCGTAGTAGCGGTGAAACAGCATCGGATACAGCCCGGCCTCGCCCCACTCGGCGAGCAGGCGGACCGCGTTGTGCCACAGCGCATTGATCTCGACCGGCTTGCCGCGCCTCGGAGTCGCGATGACATCGCCTTGCCATGCGTCCATCCACGTCAACCGTGGCGCGCTGGCGATCAGCAGCGCGTCGCGCTCGTCGACCGCGATCCCGAGCTGCGCGCCCGCCATGTGCAGCTCGATGATTTCGCGCAGCATCGGCATCAGCTGGGCGACGGTGTGCCGGTCGCCGCTCGCCGCGACGTAGCGCTCGAGCGCATGAAAGAACCACAGCGACGAATCTGCGCTCGTGTACGTGCCCTCGGCCTCGCCTTCGGGAAACACGGTCGGCATCAGCCCATCGCGCACGGAATTCGCGAACGTACGCAGGACGTAGCCGGCCTCCGCAACGCGGCCCGTCGCCAGCGTCAGGCCCTCGAGAGCGATCATCGCATCGCGTCCCCAGTCGGTGAGCCACGGGTAGCCGGCCACGATCGTCCGCTCCTCGTCTCCGCTCGCATGGGCGCGCGCCGCGGCCTGTGCGCGGCCGGCGGGATGGATGATGAACTGATCGGCGGCGAGGATTAGGTCCCGGCCGATGCCGGTGCGCAGGGCAGGGTGCGCGAACGAGATCAGCCGATGTCGCCGTTCGTGCTCGGCGGCGAACGCCTGCGCCGGCTCGAGCGCTTCGATGATCGGCCATTCCTCGATCGAGGCGACGAAGTACACCGGCACCTGGCGTACGAGCGAGCTGTGGAACATCCCAGGGCTGCACAGGCTCGCCAGCTGGCGCTCGTCGAGCGAGAACTTCGCCTCGCGGCCGGTCATCCGCATGCGCAGCGCCGGCAGGCCGTGATCCTCCGCATCCTCGATCTCGTAGTGTCCGCCGACCGCGTGCAACGAATAGAGGGCGGGCGGACCGCGGCGCGGCGTCGAGTGCGGACGGAAACGTAGCCAGGGGCAGAGCGTGAGATCGAGCCGGCCGGTCCCCGAGAGGCGCTCGTAGCTGAGCACGACCGTGTTCTGGCGGTGCGGCATCACGATGCGCTTCTCGATGTGGTTGCCTTCCCATTCGTAGGTCCAGACCGGCAGGCCGAGATCGAGACGGAATTCGCGCAAGGTTGCCGCGGCGATCTTTGCGTGCGAGTAGCCCGTCGAGAACGTCTCGTCGAGCGCGTCGAGCATCATCATCCGGCCACGCGGTGCAGGTAATGCGGCGATCAGGTAGCCGTGGAACCGACGCGTCGCGATGCCGGCCGTCGTTCCCGAGGCGTATCCGCCGAGGCCGTTGGTCACGAGCCATTCGGTGTACCCGTCGGTGTCGTCGGTCGGATCGGGATCGCTCGCGAGCATCGGCGAGCGCGTCGATGAGTCTCTCATGGCGTCGCGAAGTGCACCGCATGTGCCACGCGCAACACGAGCGCTGTCAGGTCTGCGGCCTGCTCCGCGATCAGGATTCGCTCTGCGCCGGGCGAGGATGGCGCTCGGGTTGCAACGACCGATCCATGGAGAACGATGACGGAACGGGTGACCCTCGAGAACTTCGATCGCGCGGAGTCGGACCGCTACTTCTCGGCGGTCGTTCGACACGGCGCGTTCGGGCGGCTCGAGCACGAGCGCATGGTGACGCCGATCGCGCAGCAGCCGGTCCCGCGCGGCAATCGCGACACGCTGTACTCGAGCGGCGTATTCGATCTCGACGCGGCGCCGCTCGCGATCACGCTGCCCGATCCGGGCTCGCGCTTCATGTCGCTGGTCGTGGTCGACGAACGCTCCTATACCCACGCCGAGATCCACGAGCCGGGTTTGCATAGCTTCACGCGCGACAGCATCGGCACGCGCTATGCGCTCATCGAGGTCCGGTTCTTCGTCGACGCGCGTGACCGCAGCGACCTCGAGGCCGTGCACGCGCTGCAGGACGCGATCATCCTGCGCCAGCAATCAGCGGGCCGGTTCGAGGTCCCGGCCTGGGATGACGCGAGCGAGACGGTCGTGCGGTCCGCGTTGCTGGCGCTGCGCGAGACGCTCGATGAGCCCGCTGACGTATGCGGCTCGCGGTTCGAGATCGATCCGATCCGGCACCTCGTCGGCTGTGCGGCGACGGGTGGCTCGTCTGATCGCGCGGCGCTGTCGCTCGCGGTCACGCCCGAGAACAACGACGGCGCGACAGTGCATCACCTGACCGTGCAGCGCGTCCCGGTCGATGGGTTCTGGTCGATCGCGGTCTACAACGCCGCCGGTTACTTCGAGCGCAACGACCGCGAGGCCTACACCGTCAACAGCGTCACCGCCGACCGCAACAGCGACGGCTCGATCACGGTGCAGTTCGGCGGCTGCGCCTCCGAGGTGCCGAACTGCCTGCCGATCCCACCCGGCTGGAGCTACGTCGTCCGCCTGTACCGCCCGCGCGTCGAGATTTTCGACGGCGAGTTCCGGTTCCCGGTCGCGACCCCCGTGACGACCACGTTCCAGGAGGCGGTCGAGCTCGTGCGGTGGGGCATGCCGATCGTCGCATCGGCAGCGATGCGCCACGCATTCGTGCGCGATGCCGGTGCCCGTGACAACGACATCGTCTACTGGCCGCAGCCACCAGACCACGCGACGCAGCTGCCGACGATTCACGGTGCCGCGCGCTACGTGCTCGCGATGTTCGAGACGTTCCACGGTCCGGTCGTCCTCGAGGTGCCGCCGGCGCCAGCCGGCTCCGGCATGCTCGTCGGCTCGATCCTCGACGCCTGGCAGGTCCCGGTCGCCGATATCGGTCCCGAGGGCGGCCGGTTCCTGCTGCGCCCGCCGACGGACACCACCACCGAGCTGCCCGATGCGACTCCGATCGCGCTGTGCACGTTCAGCGGCTACCTGCTGCTTCGCGCGGTCCCGGAGGTCTCGATCGAGCTGCTGCGCGGCCTGCGCTTGACCCCGCTCGACGAACGCCATGCCGTGGACGAGCCGCGCCTCATCGATATGACCGGCAAGCCGTTCGATGGGCTGGTCAACTTCGACGAGCGGTTCTTCGACGAGCTCGCGCGGGCCGTGGCCGTCGAGCCGGTGCGCGAGCGCGACCATCACCGGCTCGCGGCGATCAGTCGGATCGGCCACGCCGCGAGCACGCTGCTCCTCGATGCCGCCCGCGAGGTGCACGAGCTGCTGGTCCGGCGGATCGCCGAGCATGGCTCGCGCGTGTGGGAGGCTCGCCACTGGCGCCGGGTGCCCGAGCTCGAGAGCCACCAGGCGGAGGAGTCCGTCGCGCGCGACCTGGTCGCGTTCCGGCACTACGCGCCCGCGGCGCGGTCTGCGGGACCGGGAGCGTGGCTCCACGCATTCGTGGATGCGCATGGCGAGCCGCTCCGCTGCGATCGCAGCTATCGCCTGCGGGTCCCTGCGGGCGCGCCACCATGGACCATCACGGCCTACGATCGGTCGACCTGCGCGTTCATCCGCGATGCGAGCGCGGTCGAGATCCGTTCTGATGCGGCGGATCTTGTCATCGACGCCGACGGATCCGTCGAGCTCGACTTCGGATCGCACCCGCGCGCCGGCCGCGAGGCGAACTTCATCGACACGGCTCGGCGCGGGCCGTGGTTCGTGACCTTCCATGTGGAGCGCGCGCTTCCCGACGGGTGGGAGCTCCCCGATGTCGATGTGGCCCGCTAGCGCGAGAAGCACCGGAGCGCCGACGACGCTACGTGGTGCTCCGCGTCTGATTTCTCTCCGTGAAGCGTGCCTCTGCTCACTGCGTGGCGTGCGGGAGCAGTGGCACGGGAGCTGCTCGTGGCGAGACCAGGAGGACTCGTTATGAACATGAAGCTTCACCTTGGCACCTTCACCACGCTCATCGTGGCCATGGGTGCACACGCGTACGCGCAACCGGTCGTGCCCGCGGACGACAACAGCTGCCCGAATCCCAACGCGCAGTGTCCGCAGGAGCCGGGAACTACGACCACGACGACCACCACGACCGCTCCGACCACCAACGCTCCACCGCCCGAGGCCACCGCTCCGCCCCCGGAGCCGACGTTCTCGGCAACGCCACCGCCGTCCCACGAGCACTATGAAGGTGTCCCCGGAGGCCTGGCCTTCAGCGTCGGCGGAGGTGTCGACGACTTCTCGAAGTCGGCGGCCCGCGCCATGACCAGCATGGGCGGCAGCTGGACCGCGCGTCTGACGTTCGGAACGCGCTCGTACATCGCCGGTGAGGCTTCGTACATCGGCTCGGCGCAGAACACGCAGCCGATCCTCAATGCCAACAGCCGCACGCTGTACGGCAACGGCGCTCAGGGCGCACTCCGCCTCAACGCGCTGACGACCTACTGGGCGCAGCCGTTTGCTTACGGTGGCGCCGCGTGGAGGCACTACTCGCTCTCTTCGGGCGGGAACAACAGCGATGTGCTCGAGATCCCCGTGGGTATCGGCTTCGCCACCTACATGCAGGAGCTGATGCTCGACGTGCGCGGAGAGTACCGGTTCGCAGTGGCCGACTCGGGAAGTATCCCCGAGCTGGCGCTCGGCACGCACAGTACGTCCGCGCTCGACCGCTGGGGTGTCACGGGAAACCTCGGCTACGTGTTCTGACGCAAGAAGGAGGAAGTCATGAGGCTCACATTGATCGCGAGCGCGTTCGCAGCCCTGGTGGCGGTGCCGCTCGCGCAGGCAGACAATTCACCGCAGGCCCAGCAGAAGGACCCGACGATGGATATGTCTAACAACCAGACGTACGACTCGTCGATGGACCGGTCGAAAGACCAACCGAAGGCCCAGGCGAAGACGACGTCGACGACGGGAGAAAAGACAGAGCTCTCGCCGGTGGACGTGAAGTTCGATACCGACTCCGCGCAGATCAAATCTGATGCAGATGCCGATATCGCGGCGGCCATCGACTGGGCGAAGTGCAACCCGAAAGCAGCGCTGATCATCGAAGGTCACGCCGACCCGCGCGGTACGCAGGAGCACAACCTGGTCCTGTCCGCCGCGCGCGCCGCGTCCGTACGCCAGAAGCTCGTGGACGGCGGTGTGCGTTCTGACCGCATCGTGATCACGGTGTTCGGCGAGAACGGGCCCAAGCGGGCGACACTTGCGGAGGCTCGGCGCGTGACCGTGCGGCCGGCCGACGTGCCCGTCGAAGCGAAAGAGGTCCAGGCGATGCGTTGATACGTTCGAGCTAGGAAGCTGCGACAACACGCGCGCGCGTACGTGACTTCACGTGCGCGCGCGTTTTTCTTCGTACGTCCTCGCAGATGGCACCGGCGGTGCACGACGAACTGCGCATGACGCACGCAAACCGTTCGCGCACGAGATGGCTCGCGTGCGCGGCATTGATCCTCGCGGCGCGGGCCGCGCGAGCCGCCCCCGATCCAGAGACCACGCCACCGCCCCAGGATCCTGCGACCGCGCCGCCCCAAGATCCGGCGACCGCGCCGGCCGAGGATCCGCCGCCACCGCCGGGTCAGGAGAGCGGCCGGATCGACAACGTCGACGGCGAGGACTCCAGCGGCCGCGTCGCCGCTCGCACGGCGCTGTTCGTGCCGAAGCTCGCCTTCGACGTCGTCACGTACCCGATCGATCACGTCATCTTTGCGGAGGGCAAGTTCGACATCGGCGGCTGGTACCGGCGCTGGTTCACGTGCTGCAACGGGAACATCGGCGTCGTGCCGGTCGCGACGTGGGCGACCGGCCTCGGCTTCACCGCCGGCGCGGAGGTCTACGACAAGGACACGTTCGGGGAGAAGGAACGCACCACGCTCGAGGCGAGCTGGGGTGGCACGTACCGCCTGAGCCTGGCGGCCACGATCGACACCGGCCGTCGTCTCGGCCCGCTCCGCCTCGGGGCCGCGGGCTACTTCGACCGCCACCCGAACCTACCGTTCTACGGCATCGGCAACGATAGCAGCGAGTCTGAAGCGCCCGCGCAGCCGATCGACGCCTTCAACGATCCGACGGCCGTCCATTCATTCTTCCGGTACCAGAATGCTCGCGCCGGTGCGTTCGGTGACTACCGGCTGTCCGACGAATTTCTCATCACCGGCCGCGCCGAGTACGCCGAGCTCAAGTACACGCCGAGCACGAGCTCGCCGGGAATCGAGGATGTCTACGACCCGGGGACGCTCGTCGGCTTCGACCAGACGACGAGGCACGTCTACGCCGAGCTCGAGCTGCGCTGGGACACGCGACGCACGGCCGATCCGTACGAGCCCGATGCCGTGCACTCGCTCGGTAGCCTCGCCGTGGTCTCCGGCGGCTATGTCCACCAGTTCGACAACATGTCTCCGTTCTGGCACTACCGCGGCGACTTCCAGCACTACTTCCGGATCGGCGAAGGCCCGCGCGTGCTCATCGGGCGACTGCACGGCGAGGGCGTGACGGGGGATGTCATGGACGTTCCGATCACCGAGCTGCCGTACCTCGGCGGCGGCACGTTCCTGCGTGGCTACACCTACGCACGCTTTCGCGACCGGATCGCGCTGGTCGGCACGGTGCAGTACATGTGGTCGCTGTTCCCGTACGCATCGGCGTTCGTGTTCAGCGACGTCGGTCGCGTGTATCGCGACTGGAGCGACCTGACAGCATCAGGGCTCCACGTCGGATTCGGCGTCGGGCTCTCGGTCTACGAGCGGGACTCGTTCCTGGCCGACCTGACGCTCGGAAGCTCCCTGGACGGTGGAATTGTCGCCACCGCCGAATTCAGCCCCGTACTCGACGCGAAACCGAGGTTCCGATGAAGACCACATCCTGCTTGCTCCTGCTCGCCCTCGGCGGCTGTCACGAGGGCACCACCGCCGATACCGTGCGGTTCGCGAACCGGCCACCGGTCACGCTCGTCGACGATCGACGTGACGTCCCGACACCACCGAAGAAGTACGACCCCGATCACGATCACTACGCGTACAAGGTGTCGTTCCAGCAGCCCGTCGACGATGCGCTCGACATGAAGCGCCACCTGCGCGCCCTCGGCGTCAACTCGATCGACAACGTGCCCGACTCGACGTGGTTCACGAATCGTCGCGACCTCTCGCCCGAGCAAGTCGCGCGCGGTCCCATGACAATCGAGAGCCCCGAGCTCCACACGCCGTGGACGGTCACCCGCACCAAGTTCGGCGGCGCGTCGCTCGGCTTCATCGTCATCGATGCCCGCGGCGTCAAGTACCTGCTGAAGCTGGAGGAGGCCGACTATCCGGAGGCGCTGACGGGCGCCGAGGCGGTCATCTCGCGTCTGCTGTGGGCATGCGGTCTCAACGTCCCCGAGGACGACGTCGTGTACTTCACGGCGGACCAGCTCAAGCTCGAGCCGGGCGGCAAGGCCTCTGCGACGCAGGTGACCAAGACGCTCGCCAAGGCGACCCGGACCGCGGATGGACGTTATCGCGCGCTCGCATCGCGCTGGATCGACGGCACTTCGCTGGGCGCCACGCTCTCGAGTGGAACCCGCGGTGACGATCCCAACGATCG
>Ga0070678_100000529_pt1 | contig 18554 bp, 17 predicted proteins | sample KBSM73metaG_FD_65647 | JGI IMG/M metagenome (GOLD analysis project Ga0070678, IMG submission 65647) | Miscanthus rhizosphere microbial communities from Kellogg Biological Station, Michigan, USA - KBS M7-3 metaG | ecosystem: Host-associated > Plants > Roots > Rhizosphere > Soil ...
CTGCGCGAGCTGCTGGTGCGCTACCTGTCCGAGCAGGGATTCCAGGTGCAGGCGCTGCCCGATGCGCGGGAGCTCGATAAGAAGCTGCAGCGCGATCCGCCGCATTTGCTGGTGCTCGACCTGATGCTTCCCGGCGAGGACGGCCTTGCCGTCTGCCGACGACTGCGCGGCTCGGGTGAGACCGTGCCTATCATCATGCTGACGGCCAAGGGCGAGGACATCGACCGCATCGTCGGCCTCGAAATGGGCGCCGACGATTACATGCCCAAGCCCTTCAATCCACGCGAGCTGGTGGCGCGGATCCATGCGGTGCTCCGCCGCCAGATCGAGCGCCTCGCGCCCGGCGCGCCGGTCGGCGAAGGCCGGATCGAATTCGGCCCCTATGTCCTCGATCTGGCCACGCGCACGCTGACCCGCGATGGCACGCCGTTGCCGATGACCACCGGCGAGTTCGGCTTGCTGAAGGTCTTCGTCACTCATGCCCGCCAGCCGCTGGCGCGCGAAAAGCTGATGCTCCTTGCCCGCGGACGCGATCACGACGTCTTCGACCGGGCAATCGACGTCCAGGTCTCCCGACTGCGCAAACTGATCGAGCCCGACCCCACAGCGCCGCGTTACCTGCAGACGGTCTGGGGCTTCGGCTACGTCTTCGTGCCGGACGAGGTCGCGAAAAGCCCGGCGGATACCGGGGCCGCCCCGTGACTTTATGGCCGCGTTCGCTGTTCGGACGCCTGGCCCTGCTGCTGCTGATGGTCGTCGCGGTGAGCCAGGCGACGGCGATACTGCTGTACCGTCAGGATCGCGCCGCGCTGGTCGCGCGACAGTTCAGCGACACAAAAGTCTTGCAGCTGCAGGCGCTGCGCGCGGCGCTGGCGGCGACCGAACTGCATGAGCGCAGCGAGACGCTGACCCGGCTCGGCGAGGAATACGGTGCGCGCATCGTCAGCGACGATGGCCGCGGATTCTTCGGTGTGACGCCGCAAAATCCACTGCTGGTCGACTTGGGGGAGCGACTGCGCACCGACCTCGGCCCCGAGACCGAGCTCCGCCTGCAACCGCGCCAGCAGCTGCTGTGGATCAAGATGCAGGCCGGCGATCACGCTTACTGGGCGGGGTTCCACTGGCCGCGCCCGTCCGACGCGGCCCAGTCGCGGGCACTCGAATGGAGCCTGATCGCGCTGGTCCTGCTGCTCGCCAGCGCCTATGCATTCGCGCGTTACCTGTCCCGGCCGCTGCGGCAGTTGAACGACGCCGTGGCCAACGTCGGCGCGGGCAAGGCGCAGCCGCCGCTGCCGGAAAAGGGGCCGTCCGAAATCGTCAACCTCAATCACGGCTTCAACCAGATGCTGGCCAGTCTGCGGCAGGCAGAGCAGGACCGCGCGCTGCTCCTGGCCGGCGTATCGCACGATCTGCGCACGCCTCTGGCCCGGCTGCGCTTGGGGCTGGAAGTCGGCACGCACGACGAGCAGATGCGCGAGGGCATGACAGCCGACATCGAGGAAATGGACAAGATCATCGGCCAGTTTCTCGACTTCGGCCGCGATGATCGCGATGTCGCGCTCGAGATGCACCCGCTGGACGAAATCGTCGCGCCTCTGCTCGAGCGTTATCGCCGCGCCGGCAGCGAAGTTCACTACAGCGGCGATGACCTTCCAGCGCTGCCGATGCGGGCCACCGCGATGTCGCGGCTCTTGTCCAATCTGATCGACAACGCGCTGCGCTACGGCGGCACGCCGGTCGACGTTTCCGCCCGCAGCGAAGGCACGTCGGTGGTGATAGAAGTCGGCGATCGCGGCCCCGGCATTCCGCCGGATCAGGTCGATCGCCTCAAGCGTCCGTTCACCCGCGGCGATCCGGCGCGAAGCGGGGCCGGCGGGGCCGGCCTGGGACTCGCTATCGTCGAGCGCATTGCGCGGCTGCACGGCGCCCGCTTCGATGTGCTCGCCCGCGAAGGCGGCGGCACGCTGGCGCGCGTGACGATGCCGGCCGGCGCCGGACCTTAGCTCTTCGCAAACAGCACGAGCGAGACCATTGCGGCGATGCCTTCGCCGCGTCCGGTGAAACCGAGACCTTCGCTCGTCTTGGCCTTGACGTTGATCGAGCCGGTTGCGCAACCGAGATCGGCCTCGATGTTCGCGGCCATCGCGGCGAGATACGGCGCGAGCTTGGGCGCCTGGGCGACGATCGTCGCGTCGATGTTGCCGAGCTCGAACCCGCGGCCAGCAGCAAGCTGCCAGACGCGGCGCAGCAGCACACGGCTGTCGGCATCCTTGTACGCCGCGTCGGTGTCGGGGAAGTGCATCCCGATATCGCCCAGTCCGCACGCACCGAGCATCGCATCGCAGATCGCGTGCAGCAGCACGTCGGCGTCGGAATGGCCGGCCAGCCCGCGGTCGTACGGTATGGTGACGCCACCCAGCACCAGGCGGCGGCCTGGCACCAGCGCGTGGACGTCGAAGCCCGTTCCAACGCGCGCCGTGGCGATGATCAGGTCGTCCTCGCGCGGCTGGCCAGTATTGCCTCGGCCACCGCGATATCGTCGGGATAGGTGACTTTGATGTTGGCGGGGCTGCCTTGTACCAGGCGCGGCTTGACGCCCAGCGCCTCGACGGCCTGCGCCTCGTCGAGCAATTGGGCCACGTCCGCCCGCCGCAGCGCATGGTTGAGGATCGCGTAGCGGAACATCTGCGGCGTTTGCGCACACCACAGCCCGTTCCGCGGCTCGGTCGAGGCGGCGCGCACGCCGGCGCCGACTTCGGCGCGCTTGAGGGCATCGCACAGCGGCACCGCGAGAAGCCCGCCGACCGGCTCGTCTTCGAGCTCGTGCAGCAGCCGGTTCAGGGTGGTCACGTCGATGCAGGGCCGCACCGCATCGTGGACCAGCACCCAATCTTCCGCCCCGGCCCGCTTGCCGACGGCGGCCAGGCCGTTCCTGACCGATTCGCCGCGCGTGGCACCCCCCTCGTACACCGGGACGACGCCGGCTACCGATCCGATCCGCTCCGCATAATACTTGTCGCCGGGTGCGACCACGACAAAGATCGCCTCGAGCACGATCGACCGATTCAGCGCCGCGATCGTGTGTGCGAGCAGCGGTATGCCGCCAATCGGCACGTACTGCTTCGGAAGCCCGCCGCCGAAGCGGACGCTGTTGCCGGCAGCGGCGATCAGCGCATAGCGGCGCGGGGTGGCGGTCATCCGCGCTCGCCGTAAGTTTCGCCACGGGAGCCCCCGTCTCCCGGGACTGACGATAGGTGAATCGCTGGTTTCATGGGGGCTGCGGGGACGATGGGCATGCGGCGGCGATTGTACGCCCGGTCCCGTTCAGGCCGGGGCCAGCAGCGGCGCCAGCGCCGCACGTATCGAGTCGGGTACGGGCGTCGGGCGACGACTGGCGCGATCGACCCATACATGAACGAAATGCCCGGTCGCCGCCGCGTCCTCGTCGCCAGCGGCGAACAGCCCGACCTCGTATCGGACCGATGTCCTGCCCAGACGGGCGACGCGCAACCCGGCGTCGACGATCACCGGGAAGGACAGCGGCCGGTGGAACCGGCAAAACGTCTCCGCCACCAGGCCGATCGCCGGGCCATCGCGGATGTCGAGGCCGCCGGCACGAATCAGATGTTCGTTCACCACGGTATCGAAGTAAGCATAGTAGACGACGTTGTTGACGTGCCCGTAGGTGTCGTGGTCGAGCCAGCGCGTCGGAATCGCCAGGAAATGACGGTAGTCGCCGCGTCGCCACGGCGCCGCGTCGCTCATGATCGCGGCCGCTCGCGCAGTCGCGATTCGAAAATCTCCACCCAATGCAGCACCGGTGGAGTCGCGGCACTGGCCAGATGAATCAGGCAACCGATGTTGGCGGTCGCGATGACGTCCGGCGCACCCGCTTCCAGCGCGGCCAGCTTGTTGGCCCTGAGCTGGCCCGCCAGCTCGGGCTGCAAGATCGAGTAGGTGCCCGCCGAGCCGCAGCAAAGATGCGAATTGGCGACCGGCGTCAATTCGAGCCCGATCGCTTCCAGTATCTCCTCGACATCGCCGACCAGGCGCTGGCCGTGCTGCAACGAGCACGGCGAATGGAACGCCACGCGCTGGGGCCCGTGATCCATCGCCACCTGCGGGGCGAAGCGTTTCCATTCGGCGGCGATGACTTCGACCGAATCGCGCGCCAGCGCTGCGACGCGACGCGCCTTGTCGGCGTACGCCGGATCGTCGCGCAGCAGATGTCCATATTCCTTGACGACGACCCCGCACCCGCTTGCGCTGACGACGATCGCCTCGATTCCCTGCTCGACATGCGGCCACCAGGCATCGATGTTGGCGCGCGCATAATCGAGCGCCTCGTCGTGCGCGCCCAGATGATCGCTCAATGCGCCGCAGCAGCCGGACCCCGAAGCACGGACCAGAGTGATGTCCACCCGGTCGAGCGCGCGAGCGAGCGCAGCATCGATGCTCGGCGCCAGCGATGGCTGCACGCAGCCCGCAAGCAACAACATCCGCCGGGTGTGCCGCGGCTCCGGCCATCGTTTGGCGCGGCGCGGGGCGGGAATCCTGGCGGCGAGCGCGTGCGGCAGCAAAGGCCGCGCGATGCGGCCGGCGGCAAGTGCCAAACCGAACCAGGGGCGATGGGTCAGGCCCTTGCGAAGCAGCCAGCGGCGCATGCGCTCGCCGGCCGGACGCTCGATTTTTTGCTCGGCGACGCGGTGTCCGATGTCGAGCAGCCGTCCAAAGCTGACGCCCGACGGACAGGTCGTCTCGCAACTGCGGCAGCTCAGGCAACGGTCCAGGTGCAGCGTGGTAGTGGCTGTGACCGCATCGCCTTCGAGCATCTGCTTGATCAGGTAGATGCGTCCGCGCGGGCCGTCGAGCTCGTCACCCAATAGCTGGTAGGTCGGGCAGGTCGCCGTGCAGAAGCCGCAATGCACGCAGGCGCGCAAGATCGATTCCGCGTCGCGTCCGTCGGGGGTGTCGCGAATGAAGTCGGCCAGATGGGTTTCCATCCAGGTCCTTTCAGAGTTCCGCGTACATCCGGCCCGGATTGAAAATGCCAGCCGGATCCAGCGCCGCTTTCAGCCGCTGATGCAAGGCGAGCAGCGCAGGTGGCAACGGTTGAAACACGCCGGCCGACTTGTCGGAGGCGCGAAACAAGGTCGCATGACCGCCGTGCGCCGCCGCCCACGCGCGAGCCTGCTCGGCATCGCCCTCCTCCTGCTCGGCGAGCCAGCGCAGCGCGCCGCCCCATTCGATCATCGTCGCGCCGCCGAACGCCGTGTGCGGCGCGGTCGCGCGCACCGACAGACGCCACAGCGCTGGCCCGCGCGACGCTGTCGCGTCGCCATTGTTCTGTCCGCGAAAGGGCGCGAAGAAATCATGGGTCTGGTCGCGTACCGCGCCCCAGTAGCCGACGGCGTCGTCGAGCGGCTCGCCGCCCAATCGCCGGGCGGCGGCCGCCACTGCACTGTCGGCGCCGGACAGGCGAACGCTGAGCCTTCCCTGGTGCCAGCAGCTCGCCGACAAGGGTAGCGGCGCCGCGCTCCAGCCGTTGAGCCTGCGCAGCGCCTCATCGGCGGGCAGCTCGAAGATCCGCGTCGTCTCCGCGCGCGGTAGCGGGAGGCACTTGAGCGAGACCTCGAGGATGACGCCCAGCGTCCCCAGCGAGCCGGCAATCAGCCGCGAGACATCGAACCCGGCGACATTTTTCATGACCCGTCCGCCGAAAGCGAGCTCTTCGCCGCGTCCGTCGAGCAGCCTTATGCCCAACACCAGATCGCGCACGGCGCCCGCGTAAGGGCGGCGCGGTCCGGACAGGCCCGCGGCGACCGACCCGCCGATAGTCGCCTTCGGTCCGAAATGCGGCGGCTCGAACGCGAGCATCTGGCCCGATTGCGCCATCGCCTGCTCGACGTCGAACAACCGGGTGCCGCAGCGCGCGGTGATCACCAGCTCGGTCGGATCGTAGTCGACGATGCCGGCGTGCCCCGAGACGTCGAAGATCTCGCCGGTCAGACCCTGTCCGTAGAAGTCCTTGCTGCCGCCGCCGACGATGCGCAGCGGCGTCGTCGCCGCCGTCGCCGCGCACACGCGATCGCGCCAGGCGGCGACAAGATCGCTCATCCGCCGCCCGGCCGAGTCATTGCTGCTGCGCCTGCGCCATCGTGCTGTCGAGCATCGGAATATGCTCGGTCTCGCGCGCCGCGCCTTCGGCCCATTCGCGCATTGCCGGCAAGTCGAGCAGCGCGCGGTGGTACGCTGCCGCCGCGCCGTCCAGCACGACGCCGTAACTGTCGAAGCGGCAGGCGACGGGGCAGTAGAACGCGTCGACAATGCCGAACGCACCGCACAGGAAATCTCCATTCCGGCCGAAGCGCTCGCGTCCCTCGCGCCACAGCGCGGTAATCCGCGCGATGTCGCTGGCGACCGCCGGCGATGGTTTTCGCGTTTGCCGGATGCGCAGATTCATCCCGAATTCATTGCGCAGTTCGCTGTAGCCGGAGTGCATCTCGGCGGTCGCCGAGCGCGCCCAGGCGCGCGTGACGCCGTCAGCGGGCCACATGCCGGGATGCCGCTCGGCCAGATACTCGGCGATCGAAAGCGAGTCCCAGACTATCGTGCTGCCGTCGCGCAAACACGGCACCTTGCCCGAAGGTGAATGGACGCGGATCCGTTCCGGAGAATCCGGCTCGTAGAGCGTGATTCGCTGCTCTTCAAACGGAATGCCGAAGGCTTTGAGCAAAACCCAGGCGCGCAGCGACCACGACGAATAATTCTTGTTGCCGAAGTAGAGCGTATACATGGAGTTCTCGCCGGGGGTTTGCCGTCAGCGCCCGCCAGTGGTCCGAAGCGCCGTCAAAACGGAACCGTCTTTCCGGGGTTCATGATCCCTTTCGGATCGAGCGCCCGCTTGATCGACCGCATCACATCGACTGCCTCGCCGTGTTCCTGCGCCAGCAGGTCGAGCTTGTGCCAGCCGATGCCGTGCTCCCCGGTGCAGGTGCCGCCCATGGCGATCGCGCGCATGCTGACCGCTCGCGCGAGCTTGTCGGCGCGCTCGCGCTGGCCGGCATCGCCTGGTTGGTAGAGCACCACCAGGTGAAAATTGCCGTCGCCGACATGGCCAACGATGGTGACGGTCAGGCCGCTTTTTTCGATGTCGGCCTTGGTTGCCAATATGCATTCGGCCAAGCGGGAAATGGGCACGCACGCGTCGGTGGCGATGGCGGTCATTCCGGGCTTGAGCGCAAGCGTCGCGTAGTACGCGGCGTGTCTCGCCTTCCACAGCCGCGTGCGGTCCTCGGGCAGCGTCGCCCATTGGAATTCGCTGCCACCGAATTCGTCGCTGATCGCCCGCATCGTCGCCGATTGCTCGCGCACACCCGCTTCGCTGCCGTGGAACTCGAAGAAGAGTGTCGGCAGCGCCTGGTAACCTTCGAGCTTCGAATAGCGTATGCATGCGTCCATCTGGGCTTCGTCGAGCAGCTCGATCCGCGCCATCGGGATGCCGGTCTGCATCGCAGCGATGACGGTGTTGACCGCGCCGGCCAGATCCGGGTATTGGCAGACTGCCGCCGCTATCGCCTCGGGGACGCCGTACAGGCGCAGCTGGATCTCGGTGATAACCCCGAGCGTGCCTTCGGCGCCGACGAAAAGGCGCGTCAGATCGTAGCCTGCGCTCGACTTGCGCGCCCGGCCGCCGGTAGTGATCACGCGGCCGTCCGCAGTCACGATCGTCAGTCCCATGACGTTCTCGCGCATCGTTCCGTAGCGCACGGCATTGGTGCCGGAAGCGCGAGTCGACGCCATGCCGCCGATGGTGGCGTTGGCGCCGGGATCGATCGGAAAGAAAAGGCCGGTGCCCTTGAGTTCGGCGTTGAGTTGCTCGCGCGTCACGCCGGCCTGGACGCGACAATCGAGATCGTCGGCGTTGACCTCCAGCACACGATTCATCTGCGAGAGGTCGATGCAGACGCCGCCGTACAGTGCGGCAACGTGGCCTTCGAGCGACGTGCCGACACCGAATGCGATCACCGGAACCCGCGACAAATGACACAGCCGAACGATCGCCGCAACCTCTTCGTTGTTGCGCGGGAACACGACGACATCCGGCAGCGCGGCGTCGGCCAGACCCTCGCCGTGGCTGTGGTGCTCGCGCACCGCCTGGGTGGTCACCGCGCGCTCGCCATAGTCGCCGCGAATTTGCGCGACCAGGCGCGCGACGACGTCGGGGTCGGGCCGTACGATGGTCTTCGCTTCCATGCTGGCAGGTCTCGCGTCTTTCAGGCTAGCGTCTGTTCACTGACCCTAGAAACGGGGCAGGTCCGGGTGCGGCAGCTGGCCGCCATGGACATGCATCCTGCCCATCTCGGCGCATCGATGCAGCAGCGGCACGGCCTTGCCGGGATTGAGCAGGCCTTCGGCGTCGAACGCGCGCTTGATCGCATGAAAACGCTCGAGCTCCGGCGCGGCGAATTGCGTGCACATCTGATCGATCTTCTCGAGGCCGACCCCGTGCTCTCCGGTGATCGTACCACCGACCTCGATGCAAAGCTCGAGAATCCTCGCGCCGAACGCCTCGGTCCTGGCGACCTCATCGGGAACGTTGGCGTCATAAAGGATCAGCGGATGCAGATTTCCATCGCCGGCATGGAACACATTCATGCAGCGCAGGCCGAATTCGCGCGACAGCGCTTCGATGCGCTTGAGCACCGGTGCCAGCGAACGACGCGGTATCGTACCGTCGATGCAGTAGTAGTCTGGCGAGATGCGGCCTGCGGCGGGAAACGCCGCCTTGCGGCCCGACCAGAACTTCAGCCGCTGCGTCTCGCTTTGAGACACCACGATCGTCGTCGCGCCACTGGCCTCGAGCAGCTCGCGCATCCGCGCGATCTCGTCGGCGACCTCGTCGGTCGTGCCGTCGGACTCGCATAGCAGTATCGCCGCCGCATCGACCGGATAGCCGGCATGCACGAAAGGCTCTACCGCTGCGATCGTCAAGCGGTCCATCATTTCGAGCCCGGCCGGGACGATGCCCGCCCCGATGATCGCCGCAACCGCGTCGGCCGCCTTTTCCAGATCGTCGAAGCTCGCCAGCACGCAGGTCGCCTGCTGCGGCATCGGCGTCAGCTTGACGGTGACCTCGGTGGTGACCGCCAGCAGTCCTTCCGAACCGGTGATCAGCGCGAGCAGGTCATACCCGGCAGCATCGAGCGCCTCGCCGCCGAACTCGACCACGTCGCCGTCGATCAGCACGGCGCGCACTCGTCGGACATTGTGCACGGTGAGGCCGTACTTCAGGCAGTGCACGCCGCCGGAGTTCTCGGCGACGTTGCCGCCGATCGTGCATGCGATCTGCGACGACGGATCCGGCGCGTAGTACAGCCCATGGACCGCGGCGGCCTCCGAGATTGCCAGATTGCGCACGCCCGGCTGGACGATTGCGCTGCAGGACAATGGATCGATCGACAGAATGCGCTTGAATTTCGCCAACGACAGGACGACGCCCTTGCGGTAGGGCGTCGCGCCGCCCGACAGTCCGGTGCCTGCGCCGCGAGCGACCACGGGCAGCCGAGCCGCATGACAGAGGCGAAGGATGCTGATTACCTGTGCCTCGTTTTCCGGCAGCAGCACCGCCAGCGGCTGTTCGCGGAACAGCGTCAGCCCATCGCATTCATAGGGTCGCGTCCCCTCGGCCGTGGCGACGATAGCCGACGGTGGAAGTATGTCGCCAAGTGCGGAAAGCAGGGTTGGATCGAGCATCGCGGAATACGGCCTACCGGATTCGATTATTCCACAAACGAAGGGCTGGCACTATGCAGTTTGTACCGTGCAACTCCTCTCCGTCACGCTGCGCGAATGCCGGTCTCGTCTATAATCCCTGCTGTTTGGAGATCGCAGCGAGGCGCCAGCGGGAGCTCAAACGATGAATCCGAATGAAATCTACGCCAAGACCGAGGAAGGCGTGCGCGAGCTCAAGGAACGCACGCACAACCTTCCGATCGCGCTGCGTAGCCTTTTGATCATGATCGACGGCAATCGCACTGTTGCCGAAGTTCTAGAGCGCGCACGCGCCGTGCGCGCGGACGCGGCGGCTCTGGCCACGCTGGAGCGCGTCGGCCTGATCGCCAAGCGATTCAGCGCACCCTCGGCGGCCGCCGGCGAGACCGAGGCGGCACCGCGCAGCGAGGACGAAGTGCAGCGTTTCATGACCGCGCAACAGCGGATCAGTGACGCGATCAACAATCACCTGGGATTTCGCGGCTACCTGATGATGATGCGACTGCAGCGCGCCGAAAATCTGCGCGATCTACGCGACTTCCTGCCCGATTTCGCCCAGGCCCTGACCAAGCGCATCGGGCCCGCCAACGCGGGGCAGATCGTCGCCGGGATCGAGCAACTGCTCACCACTGGCGGCTGAGGTGTCGGCTCGCGCGCTTGCGCACCGGTCGCTCGCCGCGTCCCGTTTCGCGCGGCGTTGCGACGCCTGCTGCGCGCAGGCCCGGCTGTAGCCGGCCAAGTCCGTGCATCCTAGTGCCAGCACATAGCATCGATATGCGATCCTGCGCTCGAAGCGCAGCGTACGCATCGCGATGCGCAGCAGGATTGCACCGGACGTGCGCAGCACGGGTGCGAACAAGGCGGCGACCCACGCCCGCCTCGCATGCAGATAAACCGGATGCCTGATCCGGCTTCCGCCGTCCCGCCCCTGCGCGAGCACGTCGTCGTAATAGGCGTAGCGTCCGGCCCCGCTATCCTGCGCCAGCTGGAGCCAAAGCTCCCCCGACATATCGTTGTAGTGCGTCGCCAGCGGCGCCCGAATCTGACTGATGATGGCACTGCGCTGCAGCGCGCGATGAAACAGCGCGGTCTCGCTGAAGCGCAGGTAACGCGCGTCGAGTCCTCCCAGCGCATCGAGAAGGCTTCGCCGGATGACGCTGTTGGCACCGAGCGAGAAAACACCGGCTGCGAGCGCCCGCAGCTGATGGCGATCGTTGTGCATCGCGACCAGGCGCCCGAGCGGGGACACGGCGTGATTTAGTCGCGGCGCCCACGCGATATCGCAGCCGGGATCGTGCAAGAAGTGCTCTTCGATCAGCGAGCAGCAATCTTCGTGCAGCACCGTGTGCCCTTCGCAGAAGAACACGACATCGCCGGTGCAGCGCCGGTGGCCGGTCCGATACAGCTCGACCTCGTTGGTGGTAACCGACGCATCGAGGTCGGTGCGCGCGACTGCGTCGCAACGCGCAAGCAACGCGCCGACATCGGGTCCGCGCATCTCGGGCCCATCGCGCACCGTCACCGCCACAACTTCGTAGCGGTCGCGAGGATGGCGCTGCGAGAGCGCCGACTCCAGCGACTTCCAGCCGGCGTTACGCCGGTCGAACAGAGGAACGATGATCGAGATTTTCACGGCGCTGACAAGGATGCCGACATTTACGACAGACGTCTAGCCGCTCGTACTGGCGGGCACAAGGCAGTCTCGCCCTTTCGGGTGCCGAGGGCGCGTTCGACCGGTCGAAGCCGGGTTGCCTTGCGCCGATCCCCCCTCTGGTCAGCCATTGCGGCGGCGGCGGCAGGGGTTTAAGTTAGCGGCTGTCCCGGTGCACGGAGATCATGCCATGCGTTTCTCATGCCGTCGTACCTGCGTTGCTGCGGCATTGGTCGTCGTCGCGCTAGTTCCGGCGGCGCAGGTCCACGCCGCCAAAGCTACCGAATGCACGAAGATAGGGATCTGCTACTGCGTTAACGACGAGTTGAAGGCGACGATCGCGGCCAAGGTCGATGCCTTCCGCCAAACCATCGCCGACCAGCGCAAGGCCGGCAAGGCCATCGGCTACCTCAGCGTGCCGCTGACGACCGCCGGCGGCGGCAACTTCGACGTCAACAAGGAAGTCGCGGAACGCGCCAGGGCGGCGATCGAAAAGCGTTTCGGCGCCGACTACGTCTTTGTGCTCAATCCTGGCACCAAGGAAGCCGACTTGCCGCGTAGCAGCACCGGTGCCGACTACATGCTGATGTGGACGTCGTTGCTGGAAGGCGCCGATGGCCTCGGCGAGTTCGACTTCGCCTATTTCGCCGGGCCGCAGGACTTCGCACGCTACTTCGGCTTCGACGGCAGCAACGATATGGGCAAGCTGGATGCGTATTTCGACAAGCGCGTCGCCGCGGACCCGGCGTTCGCCAAAGCCGTTCAGGCTGGCCTCAACAAAGCGGCCTTCCGCAAATACTATGCGCTCCGCGCATCCACTACCGTCAGCCGCGGCGCTCACGACGAGTGGAACATCTTTCGCATGCTCAACGAAAAGCGGCGGGCCAACGAACAGTACGGTGCCGGAGGTCAGATCGCCGTGCTTTTCGACGGTGCGGCGATTGCGCCGCCGCAGGGCGAAGCCGCCGTGTCCGACGGCTATGTCGGCAAGTGCCAGCCTTAGCGGGCGCTGCTCGCATTTGACCGGTGCCGCGGCAGTAAAGTACCGTCGCTGGGTCACACGCCGTCCGGGCAGATGCGGGCTGGAAGAAAATGCCATAAGGAGAACGTTCATGAGGATCGTCACCCGCTGGGTCCGCACCATCGTCGCCCTGCCCCTGCTCGCGCTGGCCCTGGGCGCCTCGACACCTTCCATGGCCGCGGACACCGTCAACGTCTATTCAATCTGGCCGGAGAACTGGGCGCGGCCGATGTTCGAGGAGTTCGAAAAGGCGACCGGCGTCAAAGTCAACTTCGTCCGCTTCTCGTCCGGCGAGGCGCTTGCGCGCGTGATCGCCGAAAAGACCAATCCGCGCGTCGATGTGCTGTTCGGCGGTCCGGTCGAGACATTCGCCGCCGGAATCAACGAAGGCCTGTTCGAGCCGTATAAATCCCCATCGTTCGCCAAGTTGCCCGAGCGCTTCCGCGAAGCGAGCGGGCAATGGATCGCGATCGCCGACGATCCGCTGGTATTCATGACCAACGACAAGTTTCTAAAAGAGAACAATCTGAAGGCCCCGACGTCGTGGAATGACCTCCTCGCAGCTCCGTACAAGAACATGCTGCAGATGGCCGACGCGCGAACGTCGGGAACCGCTGTGACCCGGATCTTTTCGATTCTCGAAGTGAACGGGCGCGACGAGGACAAAGCGTTCGCCTACATGAAAAAACTGCGCCCCAACGTCCAGCTTTATACCAAGAGCGGCGGCGGCGGCACGCTGCCGGTCGGTCTTGGCCAGGCAGGCGGCGGCATCTTTTTCATCGTCGACGCGCTGGACACGAAGGCGAAAGGCTACGATGTGACGATCAGCTTTCCGAAGGAAGGCATAGGCACGGCAGCCGAGGGCATTGCCCTGATCAAGGGCGCGAAAAATCCCGAGCTCGGCAAGAAGCTGATCGACTGGGCCACGTCGCCGGCGATGCAGAACCAGTTTGCGAAATACAAGATCAATTTCGTTCCGGCGCATCCGGACGTCGCGATGGAGCCGAGTCTCGCCGCCGTGATCAAGGGAGCGAACATCTTTCCGATCGACGCGGCATACGCGGGCGCGAATCGCAAGCATGTCGTCGAGCGCTGGGTCGCCGAAGTTCTCAATCCCTGACCAGCGCCGGCGCAATCCGGCTCCCGGCGACGGGGAGCCGGATTGCCATGCGCTGTCACCGCTGTGACCACCGTTTCGGCGCCCGCCATCGGTCGCGACCCGGCAGTCGCGACGGTGGTCATCGCGCTGTGGGCGCTGCTGCTGCTGTTCGTCGTCTACCCGCTGTTCACACTGCTGGGCCGCGTCCTGTTCGACCACGGCGCATTCACCACGGCGGGCATCGCCGCAATCCTTACCGACCGGCACCAGGTCCGCGCGTTCTGGAACAGTCTGCTGCTCGCGCTACTGGTAGGAACCGGCGGCACAATCATCGGGTTTGTGTTCGCGTTCACCGCGGCCCGCTCGAGACTTCCGCGATGGCTGCTCACGCTGATCGATGCCGCGGTGCTGCTGCCGCTGGTCTCACCTCCGTTCACAACCGCGATCGCGATGATCTTTTCGTTCGGCCCGCGCGGCCTGATCACCTACGAGCTGCTCGGTCTGAAGGGCGTCACCGTGTACGGCCTGGTCAGCACGCTGTCATCGGAAATCCTGACTTATTTCCCGATCGCTTATCTGACCTTGCGTCCGCTGCTGGGCGCGATCGACTCCAATCTCGAAGGAATGGCGCTGTCGCTGGGCGCATCGCGCTGGCGCGTATTCCGCACCGTGACGCTGCCGCTGTGCATCCCCGGGCTCGCCAATGCGTTCCTGCTGCTCTTCGCCGCATCGCTGGCGGACTTCGCCACTCCCTTGATCCTCGCCGGCAATAATTTTCCGGTGCTTCCGACGCAGGCGTACCTGCAGATCACCGGCCTGTTCGACCTGCGCGGCGGCGCGGCGCTCTCGTTCATGCTGCTCGTGCCCGCACTTGGCGTGTTCCTGTTGCAGCGATACTGGGTCAGCCGCCGCTTTTACGTGACGGTGACCGGCAAAGGTGCCGGGCAGACGCCGTTCGACAGTATCTCGCCGGCCGTGCGCGTTACGCTGCTCGCCGCGTGCGCACTGGTCGCCGCAACGATCCTCTACTTCTACGCCTTACTGCTGTACGCGTCATTGGTGCAGGCGCTCGGCGCTAATCACGCGCTGACGCTGCGGCACTACCGCGTGATATTCACCGAGGGACTGCGGGTTATTCGCGACACGCTGATCATCGCCGGCCTGGCGATGCCTCTCGGCGGCCTCTATGGCATCCTGCTCGGCTACCTCGTTGCCAGAAAGCCGTTCGTCGGACGGCGCACGATGGAACTCGTGTCGATGGTCAACTACGCGCTTCCGGGCACGATCGTCGGCATCGCCTACCTGATCGCGTTCAACGATCCGCCGATCGAGCTCACCGGCACGGCGTTGATCATCGTAGCGTGCTATGTCTTTCGCTACGGCGCCACCGGTATCCGCGCCACCGTCGCGATGCTGCAGCAGATCGACAAGAGTCTCGAAGAGGCTTCGCAGGGCCTGGGCGCCGGCAGCGGCACCACGTTTCGCCGCGTGACCTTGCCGCTGATCCTGCCGGCATTCTTCACCGGCCTCGGAGTGGTCTTTATCCGCTCGATGACGGCGATCAGCGCAACGATCTTTCTGGTGTCGATCAGCTGGACGCTGATCACCGTCAGGATCCTGGAAAACATCACTGAATTGTCGCTGGGGCCGGCGGCGGCGTACTCGGTGCTGGTCGTCGTCATCGTGTTCGTCGTGATCGCCCTGATCGGCCGCGGGCTGCGCTGGTTCCGCGCACCCGGCGTGATACCGGTGACCAGCATGTTCGGAGGTTGATGCGGTGGCGATCGAAACCATCGGCGTCCAGGTCGACGGCGTGTCGAAACGCTTTTCGCACCGGGTGAAAGGCGAGATCTACGCGGCGCGGGACGTGCATCTGGACGTGGCGCCGGGCGAGTTCCTGACCTTGCTCGGCCCGTCCGGCTGCGGCAAGACCACCACGTTGCGGATGATCGCGGGATTCGAGCATCCCGACGCCGGCAGCATCCGCCTGGGTGGCCAGGACGTCACCGGCCTTCCGGCGAACCAGCGCAATATCGGTTTCGTCTTCCAGAACTATGCGCTGTTCCCGCATCTGTCGGTGTTCGACAATGTCGCCTACGGTTTGCAGGTCCGCGGCCAGGCCGCTGCGGTGATAGCGAAGAGCGTTGGCGACGTGCTGGCGCTGGTAGGCTTGAGCGGCTATGAGCATCAGTTCTCGGGGCAATTGTCGGGCGGCGAACAGCAGCGCGTCGCCCTCGCGCGCGCCATCGTCATACGGCCGCGTGTGCTGCTGTTCGACGAGCCGCTGTCCAACCTTGACGCCAAATTGCGCGTGCAGATGCGCACGGAAATTCGCGATCTGCAACGCAGCCTGGCGATCACGACGATCTATGTCACCCACGATCAGGAGGAAGCGATGGCGGTCTCCGACCGGATCGCGGTGATGAGCCAGGGCAGCGTCGTGCAGGAAGGGACCGCGGAGGATCTCTATTACCGTCCGGCTTCGGAATTCGTCGCCACGTTCGTAGGTCGCGTCAATCTCGTGCCCGGAACCCTCATCGAGCGCAGCGGCGACACCGTGACCGTGGCCGCGCTGGGGACGACGGTGCGAGCCGGCACCGGACACTCGGCCGTCGCACCCGGAGCCGCGGTCAAGCTGGTCATGCGACCCGAGGTTCTCGAACTGGTCGAGGTTGGCGCCGGAGACTTCCGCGCCGATGTGATCTCGTGCACCTTTCTGGGGGAGAAGACCGAATACCTTCTGCGCTGCGGGGACGTCGAGCTGCAGTGCGTCCGCCACAACGCCGGCGCCGTCGGCGCAATCCAGGAGGGCTCGCCCGTCGGCGTGCGCGTCGCCGCCAGCGCCGTGACGGTGCTGCCGGAAGCTGCCCGATGAAGGCCTGTTGGCTGCTCCTAGCGCTGTGCTGCTCTGTGGGCGTGGCTTTCGCGCAGGCAGCGCCGCGCGAGTCGCACGGCAGCCACGATGCGTACGCCGCGCCGGGCCTCGCACTGGCCTGGGGGGTGCTGCGCGGGTCAGACGAAGCCTCGACGGCTGTCATCGTTCGCATCGACGTCGATCCCGGCGCGTACCCCTGGCTCGCCGTGATCGCCATCGATCCGTTCAGCAAGCAGGAGCAGGTCGTGCAACAGCCAGTGCAACCCGCGGGGCCGTTCGATCTGCGCATCCCGCGCGCGCAATTCGCGGACTATCCGCGTACCGAACTCCGCTTGTTCGACTCCGCAGCGCACGCGCAAGCGAACGCACCGCAGCTTGTTGTCTACTATCTCGGCGTCCCCGACACGACGCCGGAATTCTCCGACGCGGCAAAGCTGGACGCATCGCTGTCGGAACGCATTGCGCGGGCCCGCTCCCCCGGCGGAGGCATTCCGCGGTGACCCGCAGCGAATTGGCGCGCATGCTCGATCATTCGGTGTTGAAGCCGGAATCGACCGCAGACGACATTCGAGCCGGCATCGATGTCGTTCGCGTCTGGCGAATCGGGTATTTCTGCGTGCAGCCGTGCTGGGTAAAACTTGCCGCCGGCGCGCTGGCCGACGCCAATGCGGGCGTTGTCAGCGTCGTCGGCTTTCCGCACGGCGCCGACAGGGCAGAGACCAAAGCACACGGCGCCGTTCTCGCCCAGGCCGCCGGCGCCCGCGAAATCGACACCGTGCTCAATATCGGAGCGCTGAAGAGCGGCGCCCACGCCGAGGCCGCCGCGGATATCGCCGCCGTGGTCCGCGCAGTGGCGGGCCTGCCGGTCAAGGTGATCATCGAAGCCGCAGCGCTGACCGACGACGAGAAGCGGCTCGCGTGCCGGCTCGCCGTCGACGCCGGCGCCGCGTTCGTCAAGACGTCGACCGGCTTTCATCCTGCCGGAGGCGCAACGGTCGCCGACGTGCGGCTGATGCGCGCCGTCGTTGGGCCGCAGGTCGGGGTCAAGGCGTCGGGTGGAATTCGCACGCTTGCCGATGCACTTGCGATGCTCGCCGGGGGCGCGAATCGCCTCGGGACGTCAGCGAGCGCGTCGATTCTCGCTGCACTTGACTGACCGGCGCGCAGCTGCGTCGCCTTGCATCGGGGGCTAGTTGCGCCTTCGTGTGCCGTCGCGGGCAGCTCACTTCGCCGGACGGAACTTGTGCGCCAGCGTGTTCTCGTCGGTGCGCGGCAGGTAAGTGATGCCGTTGCGCGTGGCCCAGAGGTTGACCTGGAAATGCAGCGGGATGATGCCGGTGTTGTCGATCGCGATCTCGGTCGCGCGCTGCAGCAAAGCCTCGCGCTTGGAATCGTCGACGGTCGCCAGTGCCTCCTCGAGCAGCGCATCGACTCTCGGATTCGAGTAGCGACCGCGGTTCGCCGTCCCGAAGCCCTTGTCGCGGCTGTAGGTCGCCAGCAGCGCTTTCAGCGGGCTCGACGCTTCGCCGGTGCCTGAACTCCAGCCGAGCAGCATCAAGCTGAACTTGAGATCGGTGGCCTGCGGGAAGTAGGTTGCCGACGGCATCGCCTCGACCTTGGTAGCGATGCCGATCCGGGTCAGCATCTGGGCGACCGCCTGCGCGATCTTGGCGTCGTTGACATAGCGATTGTTCGGCGCGTGAATCGTTATGCCAAAGCCGTCCGGGTAGCCGGCCTCGGCGAGCAGCTTTTTCGCGCCGGACGGATCGTACGGCTCGACCTTCAGGTTCCTGGTCGTGCCGAACATGCCGTCGGCCAGCAGTTGCCCCGCCGCAACCGCCTCGCCTTCCATCACCTTGTCGACGATCGCGTTGCGATTGATCGCCTTGGAGATCGCCTTGCGCACGCGCGGGTCCTTCAACGGGTTCTTCGCCAGCGGCTTGCCGTCCTTGTCGGTGACGTAGGGAGATACGTCGCGATCGCTGTCCATGTGGAGGTAGACGAGACGGTCGGCGATGACCTTGTACACGTTCAGACGCTTGTCGGCGCGAATCCTCGCCACGTCGGACGTAGGCACGTACTCGATCGCCTGCACGTCGCCGGCGAGCAGTGCCGCGACGCGCGACGCATCGTT
>Ga0070678_100000536_pt1 | contig 18509 bp, 9 predicted proteins | sample KBSM73metaG_FD_65647 | JGI IMG/M metagenome (GOLD analysis project Ga0070678, IMG submission 65647) | Miscanthus rhizosphere microbial communities from Kellogg Biological Station, Michigan, USA - KBS M7-3 metaG | ecosystem: Host-associated > Plants > Roots > Rhizosphere > Soil ...
GACGCGATCTACAAGTTCCTGTCGGGCAGCAACATCGAGAGCGCGTACCACGAGGCGATCCACAACATGGCCATCCAGGATGGCATGACGGGGATCCACAACAAGCGCTTCTTCATGGAGTTCCTCGAGCGCGAGATCGCGGTGGCCTCGCGTCACGGTCATCCGCTCACGCTCGTGATCTTCGACGTCGATCACTTCAAGAAGGTCAACGACAGCTACGGGCACCTCGCCGGCGATGCCGTGCTGAAGGATCTTTCGATGCGGATCCGGCCGCGCATCCGGCGCGAGGATCTGTTCGCGCGCTACGGCGGCGAGGAGTTCGCGTGCGTGCTGCCGTCGACGGCGCTGCCGGGCGGCATCGTGTTCGCCGAGCACCTGCGCACGCTGATCGAGGAGCGGCCCACGCCGTTCGAGGACAAGGCGATTCCGTTCACGATCAGCCTCGGCGTGACCACGCTGCACCGCGAGAACGGTGTCGATCCGACCGGGCTCATCAAGCGCGCCGACGACAACCTGTATGCCGCGAAGCGCGGCGGCCGCAACCGCGTCGTGCCGAGCCTGGCGGATCTGATCCCCACGTAGTAGACATCCGGCGCTGTGATCGCGCCCCTGAGTCCAAAGACGCTGGAGGACCTCGGCTGGCCTCAGCTTGTCGACCACTGGGCGAAGCGCTGCGCGACGAAGCGCGGCGAGGCGAGCGTGCGTGCGGGCGCGCTGTTCGACGAGATCTCCGCGGCGCGCGAGCGGACTGCGGAAGTCACCGAGGCGCGCGGGCTGGTGGCGCGTGGCGAGCCGATGCCGCTCGGCGGGATCCTCGACATCGCGGTGGCGATCGAGCGCGTGAAGAAGGCGGCGGCGCTCGAGGCGGCCGAGCTGGTCGCGGTCGCTGGCACGGGACGCTCGCTCGCACGGCTGCGCACCCACCTGCGCGCGCACGCCGAGGTCGCTCCGAAGCTGGCCGTGCGAGCGGCAGCGCTCGCCGATCTCGGTCACGTGTTCCATCCGATCCTCGAGGCGTTCGATGCCGACGGCAAGCTCGTCGATCATGCGAGCGATGCACTCGGGCCGCTGCGCCGCGCGCTCGCCTCGATCAAGACCACGCTCGAGAAGCGCATGAACGACCTGCTCGGCGACGAGCGGTTCAGCCAGTACCTCCAGGACGCCTACTACACGCAGCGCGAGGACCGCTACGTGCTGCCGATCCGCACCGACGGCAAGGGCTTCGTGCACGGCATCGTTCACGGCACGTCGCAGAGCGGGCAGACGCTGTTCATCGAGCCCCAGGAGATCGTCGATCTCAACAACCGTCGCAAGCTCGCCGAGGCCGAGGTCGCCGACGAGGAGCGCCGGATCCTGATCAAGTTCTCGGGCTGGGTCGCCGAGGAGGCCGACGGCTTCGCGCAGTCGCTCGCGGCCGCCGAGGTGCTCGACGTGATCGCGGCGGCGGCGATCCTGGCCGAGGACACGATCTCGGCCGAGCCGATCCTCGACGAGTCGCCGCGGCTCGCGCTGCTGCACGCGCGGCATCCGCTGATGCTGCTCGCGGACAAGCGCGTGGTCGCGAACGACGTGTCGGTCGCCGCCGGCCAGACGCTGCTCGTGTCGGGGCCGAACGCCGGTGGCAAGACGGTGGCGCTCAAGACCGTGGGCCTCGCGGCGTTGATGGCGCGCGCCGGCCTGCACCTCACCGCCGAGAGCGGCAGCGCGATCGGCTGGTTCCACACGATCGTCACCGACATCGGCGACGCGCAGAACCTCGAGAAGGACCTCTCGACGTTCTCGGGGCACATGGTCAACCTCCGCGAGCTGCTGCGCACGGCGGCGCCCGGGATGCTCGTGCTGATCGACGAGATCGCCGTCGGCACCGACCCCGATCAGGGCGCTGCGCTCGCACAGTCGGTGCTCGAGGCGCTCGCGGCACGAGGCGTCACGGGCATCGTCACCACGCACTACGAGCGGCTCAAGGCGCTCGGCGCTGCGGATTCGCACTTCGCGAACGCCTCGGTCGGCTTCGATCTCGAGAGGCTCGAGCCCACGTTCAAGCTGCACCTCGGCTCGCCGGGCAGCTCGGGGGCGCTGCAGGTCGCGCGGCGCATGGGCATCGCGGGCGAGGTCGTCGAGCGGGCGCGCGCGTTGCTCGGAGCGGAGGGCGTGCGCGTCGAGGAGCTGCTCGCGAACGTCGCCGATCAGCGCCGCCGTATCGAGGAGGAGCGCGCCGCGTTGCTCGCGGAGCTCGAGGCGGTCGAGTCCGAGCGTGCGGCGATGCGGATCCATCGCGATCGCACGCAGGCGCGGTTCGAGAAGCAGACGCGCGCTGCACACGGCGAGGCGCTCTCGGCGCTGCGCGCTGCACGCCGCGAGATCGAGGAGGTCCGCAAGCACGTCCGCGAGAAGGCCGCCGAGGCCACACCGGAGACCGTGCGCGAGGCGACGCGCAAGCTCGTGCCGGCAGGTGCCGCAGTCGCGCAGCACGAGCCACGCAGGAAGCTCCCGCCGGGAACGCCCGCCACCGCCGAGCAACTCGTGGTCGGCACACCCGTGATCGTTCCGCGCCTCGGGCGCTGCGAGGTCGCGTCGCCGCCGGTCGACGGCAAGGTCGAGATCCGGCTCGGCGGCATGCGCGCACTCGTGCCGATCGCCGACGTGCTGCTCGACTCGCATCGCAACGCGCGCCGTGCCGAGCGCGAACGTGCGCCCGCGGAAGACGAGAAGCCGCAGGGACCATCGGTCGTGCTCGTCGACGGGGTTCCGGCAGGCGGCCGCGCGACCGCGCGCACGATCGATTCGACGATCGACGTCCGCGGCCAGCGCGCCGACGAGGCGGTCACGAACGTCGACCGGTTCCTCGACGAGAGCCTCATGGCGTCGCGCGACGTCGCGTTCATCGTGCACGGTCACGGCACCGGCGCGCTGCGCACGGCCGTCCGCACGCATCTTGGCGCGCACAAGGCGGTCGAGAAGTGGCGCGCCGGCGAGCCGAACGAGGGCGGCGACGGCATCACCGTCGCGTTCCTCAAGTAGTCGTTAGTCCACGACCGTGAACGAGATCTTGTAGTACGCGTCGCGCTCCTTCACCGCCGGTAGCGCGAGCCTCTCGGCGAGTGGCTGGATGCAGTCGACGGCTCGGACCAGCGGGAGCTGTTGCGCCTCGGAGACGTTGAGCGTGTTCTCGACGGCGGTGCCCGCGGGCGGCATGCGATAGATCGGCCGGTCGCGCACGGTCTCGGGCGTGCGAGGCCCGATCTTCGTGATCGAGACCGAGTAGGCGGAGGTCGGCAGCTGCGCGAGACACGCGCGCATCGCGGGCATCGCCTTGCGAACCGTGGCTGCGATGACGGCGAGATCTACGCTCGCGCTGCCGCCGTCGCGGCGGACCGTGAGCGGGAACGCGAGCGCGGACAGCTCCTTGACGTGCTCCTCCGCGCGGCGGTGCCACGGGCTCTTCGGTGCGAGCTGCAAGAACCGGCGGAAGTAGAGCAGGGCGTACTCCGGACGCATCGCGGCGGCGTCCTCGGCGGGTGGCAGCGCATACGCGACGCCGAACAGGTACTCGCGCTCGCCGACGCCGAGCCACGGATACGGCGGCGCCTCGATGATCGTGAGGTTGCGATCGTAGCGGAGCGCGGCCTCGACCTGCGCCTGGGCCTCGCCCGGTCGGCGCGCGCGGTCGTAGGCCTCGGCGAGCAGCCAGTGCAGCATCGCGCCGTTCGCACCCATCGTGGCATCGGAGGCGGCCGCGAGCGCGTCGATCGCCTCGTCGAGCTTGCCGAGCGCGATGCGAACCTCGCCGAGCCGGAGCGCGACCTCGCTGGTGAGGTGCTGCGTCGACTGCGCGCGAAGCAACGTGGCCTCGGCGTCGCTGTAGCGGCCGGCGCGGGCCTGGCACGTCGCGAGATCGAGGCGCAGGCGGGCACGCGCGTCGAGGCCGGTGCCGGCTGTCGAGTCGTCGGGAGCCGTGTGATCGTCGGCGGCGGCGAGGTCGTCGGCGCACGGCGCCCAGCTCTTGTGACTCAGATAGCTGCGACCGCGCAGCACGTAGGCCTCCGGCTCGTTCGGGACGCGGTGGATCGCATCGCCGAGCTTCTCGACCGCGAGCTTCGACGACTCCTCGGTGCCGTCGTCGAGCAGCCGCCTCGCATCGTGCACGAGCTCCTTGTACGGACCCTCGTCGGGATGCAGCGCCGATTCCCACAGCGCCGAGTGCTGCTCGTCCTCGTCGGGGTCGGCGTCCGCGGGGTAGCGCTTGCTCTGCGCCCACGCCGGCGCGGCGACGACGCCAACGACGAGCACCGCGGCGATCGCCTTCAAGGCAGCAGCTCTTGCCAGCGCGCCTTCGGGATGCCGCCGTGACGCTTCGTGGCGAGCGCCGCGAGGTGGGCCTTCGCGCGCGGCTGGAACTCGGGATGCGCGCCGGACTTGATGTACTGGGTCCAGTACTCGATCGCTTCCTCGTTCTCGTCGAACGATTCGTGGGCGAGGGCGAAGTAGTAGTACTCCTCGCCGCGCGGCACGAAGAACGTGCGGCCCTGCATCACGCTGACGTGGAACAGATCGAGCGCCGGCTTGCCCTGCGACACGATCACGTCGCGCGCGGCCGCCGTGCGCTCGTCGCGATCGAGCGCGACAGCGAGGCCGTACATCGTCGACGTGCTGGCGCCGCGCCGGATCGCCTCGCGATAGGTGTCGATCGCCTCCTCGAGCCGGCCGAGCATCATGTACGTCTCGGCGAGGTTGGACCACACGGTCTCGTCGGCGCTGTCGATGCCCGTATCCGAGCGCGCGAGGATCTTCTCGTAGTCGCGCGCGGCGGCCTCGAGGTGCTCCTTGCCGACGAGCTTGGTGTTGAGGATCGCGCGCTTGAACAGGATGTCGGTGTCGCCGAGATGCACCGACAGCCGCGGATCGAGCGGCGCGCGCGCCTCGAACGCGTCCCAGGCGTCGACGATGTCCTGTGCGCGCTTGCGATCGAACGAGGTGTTGTTGAGGCACAGAGGCGAGAGGTTCGCGAGGCTGACGTTGTCCTCACACTCGAAGTAGAACGAGTACAGGACCCGACCGATCCGGAAGTACGGCTCTCCGTCCTTCGGCTTTGCATTCGCGGCGTTGCGATACGACATCACCGCGTGATCGACGAGCTGGCGCGTGTTCTTGAGCGAGTTGCCCTTCGCGTTCGCCTGCATCGCGAGCTCGTCGCCGGTCTTCATCTCGCTGTCGTAAACATCCTGCGCCGGATCCGGCGAGCCGCGATCGACCGCCTTCTGCCACACGTTGGCCTGCGCGGTCGACGCCACGAGCAGGAGCACGAGCACGCGCTTCATGGCGTGTGGCTCCGGCGGAAGTGCACGACCGGCATCACCGGCGCCGGCGGTGCAGGCAACCGGCGCAGCGCATCGATGCCCGCGATGTGATCGAGCGCGCGCCCGCGATACGGCAGATCGCCGGATGCGGCGTAGAGCGCCCATTCCGCGCGTGCTTCGGTGTAGCTGCCGACGGCCTCGTACAAGAGGCCCAGATAGTAGTGCTGATCCTCGGCCGGGGCGAACCGCATCTGCGCGAGGGATGTCTGCACCAGCGCCGCCATCTGGCCCTGAAGCACCGTCTGCATGCGGTCGAGCACGTCAAACGCCGCTCCATGCTGCTCGTCGCGGTCGTACTGCACGGCGAGCGAGAACGCGACCAGCGCCGCCTCGGTCGAGTAGTACGGCGCGTTGAGTGGAACCGCGTTCGCGAGCACGTCGATGGCCTCGCCCGTTTGCCCGCGCGCGGCGAGCGCATTCGACAGATGCACGAGCACGTGCGCCGTCATCGGCGCCTGCGGCGTGAGCGGCGTCTGCGCCATGCGCAGGTAACGGATCGCATCGTCGAGCTTGCCGAGGCGCAAGTAGATGATCCCGAGGCGGCCGGTGATGTCGGGCGGTGCCTTCGACGGGCCGGTCACGTCGAGTGCGGCCTGCAGCGCCTCGATCGCCTGGCGCGTCTTGCCGAGCTCGTCGCACGCCTGCGCATACAGCCGCAGCACCTCGAGGTTGTCGGGCTGGAGACGCCGCGCATAGCGCAGCGGCCCGAGCACCTCGCGATAGAACCGCAGGTGCTCCTGACCGGCCGGGTCGTAATCGCTGGCGAGTGCGTTGTCGGCCTGGTTGAGCGCGTTCTTCACCTTGCTGACGATCAGCGCGACCTCGGCCTGGTGCGGCGCGATGACGTTGCGCCAGAAGTTGCCGCGCTCGGGATCGGGCGCGGGCGGCGCCTGGATGAGGTCGGCGTGAGCCCGCGGCGCGACCAGAAGAGCGGTCATCAGCACCAGCCAGCGCACACGACGAGTATGCCGGCCCGACCGGCCCCTCGCCATCGGGGCCCGCGGCCCCGTCCAGGGGACCTCCACTCCCCGCCGGGATCGCGAGGAACCCGACGAATTACGGCGCGTTACCGCATATCCACCCTGGCCCGCCGCTTGCTGAATCCTGCCGCGTGGACCGCGGAGTCATCGCAACGGCGAACGAGCTGTTCGACGCTCGCCATTACCCCGGGGTCGTCGCCCTGGTCTCCGACGCTCTCGATGAAGAGCCGGAGTGCGTGCCGCTCCTCGTGCTCCGGGCGCGCGCTCACATCGCGCTCCGCCGCGACCTCGACGCCCAGGCCGACCTCCGAGACATCATTCGTCTCGATCCGCAGTGCGGAAACGCCTACCGGATGCTCGGCGAGCTCGCCGCCCGTCGCGACGAGAACGAATCCGCAGCCATCTTCTTCCGCGAGGCCCTGCGCCTCGATCCCGGCGATCGCGAAGCCAGCGAGTGGCTCCAGATCGTCGGCTCCCAAGCTCGACCAGCCGCGGTGGCAACAAAACTCCCGGCACCCGCTGCCGCGGCTGGTCGTTTTTCTCGTGCTCGCACCGCAGGTGACGGAGGCGGTCAGCCACGCTCGCTGAGCTCGCCCGCACGCTCGGAGCGTCCCGGCAGCCAACCGCGCTTCGCGAAAGGCACGCACGCACCCGAAGAAGGCACGACGAATCGCATGGGCAGCGCCGACGCGGTCCGCCCGCAGCGCACCGAAGCGGCTCGGCGGATCTCGGTCGCGAGCATCCCGTCGCTCTCGGGTTCGCCCGCCCGCATGGCCCGCGCCGACAGCGAAGCGACGTTCGCGCGTCGCGCCCGCACGATCGAGCCGCTCGAGGGCGACGTCGCGCGCGGTTCCGAGCCCGCGGTTGCGCCGCGCACGCTCACCGGCCGCCCGCCGACGCGCCCGATGACGCGCGGAGCGACGCCGGAGCTGCCCGGCTTCGGCGAATACCTCGTCGAGACCGGCATCCTCACGCGCGAGCGTCTGCGCGCCGCACAGGCATACCAGCGCTCGATGAAGGTGCAGCTCGGAACGGCGATCGTGACGCTCGGCCTCGCAACGCCGCAGCGCATCGAGTGGGCCGCGGTCGCGCATCAGTCGCACCTCGGCCAGCAGCGCTGAGCGCTCAGCTGATCACCGGCGCGTCGAAGCGCATGTAGATCTCGCGGAACACGGGGAGCGCCGAGATCTTCGCGTGACGCGCCTGCAGTGCCTTCAGCGCGAGCTCGTCGAACGGCACGCCGACGGTCTCGATGGCGTAGGTCAGTGCGCAGCCGAGCGTCACATCGGCCTGCGTGATCCGATCGCCGACGAGCCACTCGGCGCCTTCGCGCGCGGCGCACGCGGCTTCGAGGCGCTGGCAGGTCGCGAGCATCTGTGCGCGCAGGCGGAGGCGCAGGGGCTCGTGCTGGAGGGCTGGCGGGCGGAACACCCGCTCGTACATCTGGAGACGCGCCTTGTCGGCAACGCCCGCGGCCAGCGCCGTCAAGCCGAGCACGCGGCGGCGCGCATCCCCGCTCGCCGGCACGAGAGCGCGCGCGAGACCCGCCACCTGATCGAGGTGATCGAGGATCACCGCCGAGTCGACGAGCGGCTCGCCATCATCGAGCACGAGCACCGGCACCTGACCGAGCGGGTTGAGCTGGGCGATCCGCGCCTGGTCGCTTCCGATCGACCAGTTCGCGTGCTCGAACGGGAGATCGAGCAGCCGCATCGAGATCGCGACGCGTCGAACGTACGGCGAGTCGAACATGCCAACGAGCTTCATCGCCGAGCAAGATAGCGCCTGCGAACGCCGGCGTCGCTTGGCTACTTGTCCGACGTATCCGACCCTGCGGGGGCCGGCGCACTCGCTCGCGCGGACGCGATGGCACGCTCGACCTCGGTGACGCCCTGGCGCCACTCGGGATTGCTCGCGTCGCGCGCGACGAGCTGCTGCCGGATCTCGAGCGCGGCCCGGTAGTCGCCGAGCGCATCGGCGGTGGCTCCTCGACCTCGGAACGCGTCCCCGAGGCTCATGTGCGTGACCGATAGATCGTATTGCCACTCGTTATTCGAAGGGTCTCGGCCGGCGAGGGCTTCGGAGATCGCGAGGTCGGCGCGGTATTCGTCGATCGCGGCCGCGACGTCGCCCTTCTTCACGAGCGCGTCCCCGAGATTGTTGTGGCTCGCTGCGAGATCCATTTGCCATTGCGCACGATGCGGGTCGGCGCCGGCGAGCCGCTCGGCGATCGCGAGGTCAGCGCGGTACTCGGTCTCGGCGGCTGCAGCGTCGCCGGTCTCGAGGAGCAGGTCGCCGATCTTGCTGTGTGCGACGGACAGATCGCGTAGCCACGACGTATTGGCCGGGGCGCGGGCGACCAGCGCCGTGCGGGTGGCCAGGCTATCGCGATACATGGCGAGTGCACCCTTGGTGTCGTGCTGCGCGAGCAACGCGTCGCCGACCTTGTCCTCGCCGACCGAGAGGTCGCGCTGGAATACGCCCGCGCTCGGATCGGAAGCGACGAGCCGCCGGCGAACCTCGAGCATGCTGCGGAACTCGGCCAGCGCTCCGCCGGGGTCGCCGTGGTCGAGGAGAAAGCCACCGAGCCTCTCGTGCGTCGTCGCGTACGCGCCGGGCTCGACGCTCGCCGGGAGCCGGCCCCGGATCGCCGCGCTCTCGCGGAATTCGGCCAGCGCTCCCTGATCATCACCTTGCGTCCGCAACACGTCGCCGATCTCGCAGTGGGTTCCGGCGAGCGAGCTCTGCCACAGGACATTCGTGGGATCTACGGTCACGAGCTGCGCCAGGATGTCGTGGGCGAGCCGGTACTCGCGCAGCGCACCGCTCGCATCACCGACGACCCGCAGCACGTCTCCGACCGCGCTGTGCCGGCTCGCGAGCTCGCTCTCCACGCTGCGATCGGTCGGATAGTGGTCGCTGAGCTGCGTGGCCAGCGTCAGCGCGACCCGCTGCTCTGCGAGCGCGTCAGCGGCCCGGCCGAGCTCGACAAGCGCGCCACCGAGATAGGCATGCGCGTTCGTCAGATCGCGATGCCACTGCGCATTCGCCGGGTCGCGAACGACCAGCGACTCACCGATCGTCACCGCATCCCGGTACAACTCGGCCGCGCGCGCGGCGTCGCCTTGTCCGCCGAACACGGTGCCGACACCCAGGTCACCGACGAGCAACAGGTGCTGCGACCATGCGTCGCCTGGATCTCGTGCGACCAGCTCGGCCGCGATCGCGAGACCGTCGCGGTATTGCTCCGGCGCGCTGGAGACATCGCTGCTGACGAGCGCCCTGGCGAGCTTGTAGTGTGCGAGCGCGAGCTGGCGTGCAGGATCGGGCGCCCCCGGTGCGGCCGCCGCGAGGCGCTCGCGAATCGCCAGTGCGTCGCGATACTTGGCGGCCGCGGCAGCGCTGTCACCCTGGCCTGCGAGCACGTCGCCGAGCTGGGCGAGTGCAATGGCGCGCTTGTCCTCGTCGTCGTCGGTCGCGCCGTCCGGACGATGGGTGTAGTACGCGCTCGCTTTGTCGGCCAGCGCCGCCATCAGATCGAGGCGGCCGATGGGCGCTAGCTTGTCGTGCAGATCGAACAGTACGAAGCCGACGAGGTCCTCGGCCTGGGCCCGGCGCGCCTCGGCGACCGCGTGCTCGCGGACGATTCGATGGAGCGCGAGTCCGCCGACCACGAGCAATGCCACCGCCGAGACCACGGCGACAGCGATCGGCACGCGGTGGCGCCACAGCCATCTGCGCACGAGCTGCCGGATCGAATAGCGATGCGCGCCGACGAGCTGGCCCCCTTGAAAGCGGCGGAGATCGTCGGCGAGCCCGCGCGCGGTCGGGTAACGATCGGCCGGATCGCGCGCCATCGCGCGCCGCACGATCGCGAGCAAGTCGGGCGTGACATCCGGTTGCAGCCGCTCGAGCGGTACGGGCGGCCCGTCTTGCACCGCGGCGATGATCGCGACGCTGGTCGAGCCCACGTACGGTGGGCGTCCCGCGAGCAGGTGATACAGGATCGCGCCGATCGCGTAGACATCCGAGCGCTCGTCGGCGCGCAAGCCCTCGGCCTGCTCCGGCGGCATGTACGCCGGCGTTCCGAGGATCTCACCGGCGACCGTGTCGAGGGGGACGCCGTCGCTCGGCGTCGCGGGCGTCTCCTCGCGCGCGTCACCGAGCTCCTTGCCGAGCCCCCAATCGATCACGACCGTCTCGCCATGCTCGCCGACCATCACGTTCTGCGGCTTGAGATCACGATGAATGACGTGACGCTCGTGTGCATACGCGAGCGCATCGGCGACCGCGCTGACGTGCGGCAACAGCGCGACGCGCTCGGCGAACGTGGACGCACGCGAGATCACCTGATCGAGCGGCTGCCCGGCAACGAGCCGCATCGCATAGAACGGCTCGCCCGACGGCCAGCGCCCGGCCTCGTGGATCCCGACGATGTTCGGGTGCTCGAGCCGCGCGGTCAGCATCACCTCGCGCTCGAAGCGCACCCGCAGATGCTCGGTCTGGTAGCGCAGCTCCTTGATCACCACGCGGCGATCGAGCCGGCGATCGCGTGCCGTGATGACGCGGCCCATTCCGCCGTTCGCGAGCACGACGCGATCGACATACAGATCGGGCTCGACGATCGGCATCGCCGTGGCCGCACGAGCCGCGGTCGCCGCCGTCACCGTGGAGCCGACCCATTCCCCGTTCCCCTGCACCGTCTCGCTCTTCGTTTCCACGGACGCTATTTGTCAATGGTCGGACCAATCTGTAAAGACCTAAAATAACCGCCTGTTATCGCGATATTGAACGAGCCTCGCACCTCGCTCTAGTCGCGCGCGATCACGAAGTCGCCGCCGGCCTGCAGCGTGACCCGCATCGGCAGCCCGTGGTCATCGGAGTCCATCGGGACGACCGTCACGTCGACCACCGCGGCCGTCGCCTTGGTCGCAGTGGCCGCGTGATGACAGCTCGCGGCTAACCGCAGAAGGAGGGCACGCCGCATGGGCGGCGAGTGTAGCCGCGAGCGTGACGTCACCGTGTCGTCACGAGGAGTCTTCGCATGCCGCAACGCCGCGAACCGACAGTCGGAACATGGCAGGCACATGCGTTGCTGAGCAGGCGGTCTTGGCCATGCAACGCCCACCACGCCTCGTCGCGCTCGCATCCCTGTTGTTCATCGCGTGCCATGGAGACGGCGCGGACTCACCCTCCGGTGATGACGACACCAGCTCGACCACGAGCGCGGTCCTCAAGCCGCCGCTGACCGTGCCGGCGACCACGATCCTGACCGCCACGCCCGGCGTGCTCGCGCCGAAGGGTGACGGGACGCTCGGCGTCGATGATCGCGGCCAGGCGCACCAGCACATCCCGGTCTGGGTGCCGCCCGGGCGCGCCGGGATCCAGCCGGAGCTATCGGTCGACTACACCAGCGGTGGTGGCAACGGGCTCATCGGAGCGGGCTGGGGGCTCGGCGGGCTGTCGCAGATCACGCGGTGCCAGGCGCTGCGGAAGAACGGCAACATCTCACAGCCGATCGAATGGAACGCCAACGACGGGCTCTGTCTCGACGGCGAGCCGCTGACGACCGACCCCGATCGCGTCTACTACTACAAGTTCCACTCGGACGGCTCGCGCATCCAGGCGTACTCGGCGAACGGAACCACGACCTTCAAACTGTTCGAGAAGAGCGGCCGGATCGTCACGTTCGGCGGGACGACCGACTCGCGGTTGATCGCGTCGCGGTTCATGAACACACCGCAGACGATGACGTGGGCGGTGTCGCGCATCGAGGACCGCGCCGGCAACTTCATGACCTACACGTACGACCTCTCGAGCGGCGGCGACCTGCGGCTGAAACACATCGACTACACCGGCTCGGCGACGGACGCGCCGAAGCGCTCGGTGACGCTCACGTACGAGACGCGGCCGGACGTCGACTACCGCATGTTCGGCCAGCAGATCTTCACGTATCCGGATCGGATCCACAGCATCGAGATGCACGCGCCGAACAGCGCGAACCTCGATCCGCTTCGCACGGTGACGTTCGGCTACTCGACGAGCGCGGTCACCGGCCGTAGCCTGCTGTCGAACCTCGCCGAGTGCGATGGCTGGGCGCCGGCGACATTGCCGGTGGTTGGCTCGCAGCCGCTATGCCGCCAGCAGGCGTTCACGTATGCACCGGGCGTCGCTGCCGGAGCGAGCAATGCCTTCACGTCCACGAACCTCGACTCGCACGGCAACCTGATCCAGGACGTGTCGATGTACGGCGCCGATGGCGTGCCGCCGACGGTGCGCCTGCTCGACGTTGACGGCGACGGCCGCGATGACCTGCTGTACCTGTCGAACGACGCGAGCGCGACGTATCACCTGCGGCTCTCGACCGGCACCACGTTCGGACCCGCCATCTTGACCGGCATCGCGGCCTCGATCCCGGCGAACGTGGGCCCCGGCGGGCCGTCTGCGCCAATCGTCCTCGACTTCAACATGGACGGCCACGCCGACATCCTCGTCAACCAAGGGCCGGACTCGTCGCCGAAGACGTTCCTCTACCTCGCGAACAAGACCGCCAGCGGTTGGACGCTCGGCGGTCCCGGCTACTACTACCAGCTGTCGTCGACGTTCAAGAACTATCAGGTGGCGGACATCGACGGTAACGGGGTGCCAGACCTCGTGATGCAGCTCGGCGGCAGCGCGTACTACATGAAGAACACCGATGGCACGGTCCTCCACCTCACGGGCGCCTTGGAGTTCGACGGTCAGGAGAACACCGACTACATCAACGCGCCGAACAACTACTTCATCGACTTCAATAACGACGGCGTCACCGACGTGATGACGCGCCGCTGGGCCAACACCACGTGCAAGAACCATCACGTCGACCTGGCCTGCACCTGCGCCACGATCGGCTTCGGCGTGGTCGACATGAGCGCGTGGCTGTATCCGACCTATTCCAACCCAGGCCCCACGACCTCGACGACGGTCAATGGCCTTCACTACTGCAAGGGCCTCCCACCCGAGGACTCGACCTACGGCCATCTGTTCGGTGACTTCAACGGCGATGGTTACGTCGACACGATCGAGACGCTGGTCCCGTACGACGACCAGGGCACGAACCCGCCGATGGAGCTCAACCTGATGCTCGGCGGCGGCACGCAGTCGTTCAACACGACCACACCGGGCGGATCCTTCACGCTGAACCCGGCGGTCAGCTTCCAGACGCTGGACGTGGACGGTGACGGCAAGACCGATCTGCTGGTTCGCAGCGGCATCGGCACCCAGCCGTACACGATGTACTCGTGGAAGAACCAGGCGTGGCAGGCGACGCCGCTGCTCCTGAACGAGCCGGAGGTCACGCTGGAGGGCCAGCGCGATGCGTTCACGCCGGGCGACATCAACGGCGACGGACAGTCGGACTTCGTCGCGCTCGACGGCGCTGGAAACCTCGATCTCTACACGCGCAGCTCTGGCACGGCGAACGCGCCCCCGGCCGACCTGCTGACCAACACCGTCGGCGACTTCACGCCGAATACCAACGTGGCGTATGCGCCGCACCGGATCGCGAGCAACGAGAACCGCAGCGACTGTGTGTGGCCACTGACGTGCGTGACGCGCAGCGGGTACCTGGTGTCGTCGGTCGCGACCGACAACGGCCTCAGCGGCGGCTTCAACACGCAGACGCACGCGTACGACGGTGGCCGAGTCGACCTGCTCGGCTGGGGCTTCCTCGGCTTCAAGTCGCACTCGTTCACCGACGTGGCGACCGGCGCGGTCACGACGCGGACGTTCGACTTCACGCGCAACAACTCGGGCGCAACGCCGTTCTATCCGTACGTCGGCCTGCCGACCGAGGCCGACACGACGATCATCTACAAGACGGGCGCGACGAGCGTGACACGAAAGACCAAGGTCACGAATGTGTACGGCGTGCAGGGCAGCGGTCCGTTCATGACCACGCCAACCAGCACGCGCACCGAAGTCACGGACTCCAACTTCTCGGGTGACGTCGATCTGCGCCTGACGAGCCGCAGCTTCGACGAGCTCGGCAACCAGACGTTCGAGCGCACGCAGTACTTCCCCGCGGCCGAAGAGACCGACACCACCACCACCTACGCCAACGACACGAGTGACAACTACCTCGTCGGCCGCCCGACCTACGTCTCGACGACGAGCATGACGAACATCACGTTCAACGGCTCGACCCAGAGCACGCACGACACCGCGTACACCTACGACGCGCTCGGCCAGCTCATCATGACGATCGACAATCCGGGCGCGGCGAACGGAAGCTCCTACGACCCGCTGCCGCCCCAGAGCGACGGCGTGCAGACGCTCTACACGCACATCACGCGAGACGCCTACGGCCTTCCGCACATCGTCGAGAAGCAAGACAACCCGAGCTCGCCGACGCTGTACCGGAGGACCCAGTACGATCACGACACGAGCGAGTTCATGTTCGTCGTCCAGACGACCGACCCGGCGAACCTCGTGACGCAGACGGCGTACGACGCGGGTCTCGGAGTGGTCGCCGTGCAGAGCGACGCGGCGGGCCTGCTCACCACGTTCCAGTACGACACGTTCGGCCGCATCCGCGCCGACCACCCGCCAGCGGGCGGCGGTCGCATCGTCGCGTACAAGGCGGCGACGTCCGGCAACTCCGGCATCATCGACGATCACCGCTCCGGTCAGTACGACACGAAGGCGCACCTCGACTCGCTGCGCCGCACCAAGCAGACCGTGACGACGGGACGCCTCGACAGCAAGTCCGTCTACGTCGACACCACCTACGACAAGTTCGGCAACATCAAGACGGTCTCGCGTCCGCACTTCAGCGGCGTGACGCCGGCAAAGACGATCACGACCTACGACAACCTCGGCCGCGTCACGCTGATCCAGGGAGCCGACGGCTCGACGGTCTCGACCACGTATGTCGGCCGCACGGTCACGACGACGAACGCGGACGGCAACATGTCGGCGGTCACGAACGATGCGCTCGGCCGCCCGCTCACGAGCACGCAAGCCAAGACCACCGGACCGTCCGGGCTCTCCGGGCCGGTCACGACGACCACGCTCGCGTACGGCCCGTTCAACACGCTGGTGTCGTCAACCGACACGCTCGGCAACGTCGTCACGTACGCCTACGATCGCACCGGACGCCTGCGCTGGAAGAAGTCGCCCGACAGCGCTGCCACGGCATTCCGCTACGACGCATTTGGCCAGGTCACCGACGAGTTCCGCGGCACCACGGTCATGCCGGTCGTCTTCAACGGTCACCTCAACTGGGTGTTCAACGGCGGCACCGATATCACGAACGGCTACGACGCCGACGGCCGCGTCACCACCCAGACCTCCGACGACGGCGAGCAGATCGTGCACACCTACGACACCGTGATGCCTGGCAAGCTGTCGACCGAGACGAGCACCAACGGCCCGACGATCGCGTACACGTACTACCCCACGACCGGCAACGTGAACACGAAGACGTGGGCCGGCCCGCGCGGCGCCATCGGCTACACCTATTCGTACGACGGGTACGGCCGGCTCTCGACGATGAGCTATCCCGCGCTGCCCGGCAACAAGCGCTCGATGCTCCTGCGCTACACGTATAGCGGCAGCGACACCGGCGGCCAGCTGACGAAGGTCGACGACATCTCGACCGCGACGACGGTCAACCTGTGGACGCTGGTCTCGACCGATGCGAGCGAGGCGTTCCCGATCGAGCAGCTGTTCTACGGCCTGAAGACCACGCGCACCGAGGATCCATCCCGTCCCGGCTGGCTCTACACGATCGGCGCCATGTCCGGCACCACCACCGTGCAGAGCCTCCGCTACACGCGCGAAGGCGGCGGACGCGTGAAGCAGCGCGAGGACCTCGTGCCCACCACGCCGACCGTCGAGACGTTCGGCTACGACAGCCTCGAGCGCCTGACCTCGTGGACCTGGAGCGGCGCGGCCGGTGCGCGCGGAGCGAACTACGTCTACGACGACATCGGCAACCTCCTGCAGCGCACCATCACGGCGGGCCCGGGCACGAGCGTGACGTACACGCCGGGCACGTCAGCGTCAGCTTTCGGGCCGCACCAGAACGCGAGTGACAGCGCCGGGACGACGTACGCGTACGACACGCTCGGCGAGCAGCTCTCGGCTCCGGGGCGCACCGTCACCTGGAACGAATTCGGCCGCCCGGCGAGCGTGACCACGTCGGCAGGCACGTACCAGCTCACCTATGACCCCGAGCTCGCGCGGTTCTCGCGGACCGATCCTGCCGGCCACACGCGCTACTCGTACGGTGGTCTGTTTGACGAATTCACCGATTCCTCGGGCAAACACGACGTCCTCGCGGTCATGGCGGCGGGCAAGCCGGTTGGCGAGCTCGAGATCACGAACAACATCACGCTCGATGCGCCGCGCAGTGCGTTGCTCACCGATGCACTCGGCTCGATCGATACGATCTACTTCGGCGGCGCAGCGCAGCCGGTGAAGTACGACCCGTTCGGCACGCGCGTCACGGCCACCGATCCGACGGTCCGGGTCACCGCGCCGCCGCAGGATCTCCGCGCCGGCTTCACGGGCCACGATCACGACGACGACGTCAACCTGATCGACATGATCGGCCGCGTCTACGATCCGCAGCAGCAGCGGTTCCTCAGCGTCGACCCGCCGGCGCCCGATCCGGTCGACGGCCAGGCCTACAACCCGTACGCCTACGTCCGGAACAACCCGCTCAACGCGACGGATCCGACGGGCTACTACGAGGTGACGCTCGGGGGCGTGTACATGGGTAACGACGGCCAGGACGCCTACGGCGTGTGGTCGAGCCCGACGCCGAAGATGGGCCATCAGGCCGTGGTGTCGGTGTTCGGGATCAGGATCCTGGTCATCTGGGCCACGCAGTGGACCGGCAACACGCAAGGCGCGGACGCCGCCGCCGGGCCCAAGGCAACGTCAACGGCACCGGCGACGGCGGCGATGGAGCCGGAGCCACTCGGAATCAATGTCGCCGGTCTGGGGTTGCGGGAGCTGATTGGCAACCCGCGCGACCAGGAGGCGGGCGGTTTCACCGGGCATCAACCTTCCATCGGGGACATGCATCTCCAGCTCGATACCGAGATCTTTGCCGATTCCGAGGACCCGGAGAATCCGACGCGGGAATGGCTCGAGACGCTAGGCACGTCGACGACCTTCATCGACCTGGGCCTCGAGCACGCAATGAAAGTCACGGAGGAAGCGATCAAGCAAGGGAAGAATTGGGAATCGATGGCCAGCAAGCTCAAGTGGACGTCGCGCGCAGTCGGTGTCGCGGGCAAGTTTGCGAGCTTCCTTTCCGCCGGGAGCGAGGAGTACGAGAACAGCGGCAGCGTTGGCTGGTCCCTGACGATCGGAGGCGCCGCCGTTGGTGCCGACGCCGCGGTCGACGTCTTCGGGTGGCCGCTCGCGATCCCCAATGCGGTCATGTCGCTGATCCCGAAGAGCTGGACGGTCGGGGGCTATCCGATCAGGAACGCCGCTCCATCGAACATCCTCATGTGGGAGTTCCGAATGCTCATCGACCCAATTCGCAACCCGAACCCGAGCCCCCAACCGGCCTTCCCGTTCCTGCCGGCAGTACCGATCCAAGGGATCGGATTCTGAAGTCGCGGCTGCTAGCGCGGCGCTACTGACCCATCGCGCACGCGAACAGGTTGCCGCCGGCCGGGTACTTGTACATGCCGGTGAAGCACATCTCCTTGTCGGAGCCGTCGCCGAACATCATCGTGCTGCCCGTGTTGTTGACGTACGTGCAGTACGTGTCGATCGTGTCGCCCGACTTGATCAGGGTGTCGGCGATCGGGTAGTTCTTCTGCTCGGAGAACAGGTAGTCGTCATCGAGCAACGCGACCGGCGCGTTCGTGCCCTCGGTGTACGTCCACTTCTGGTGCGTCGCCGTCTGATGCATGTGCGGCCATAGCGTGAAGACGTGCCAGTCGGTCGGCGCGTGGCACTGACCGTGGACGACGTGCGGGGTGTTGTCGCTGGGGACGTTGATCAGGAACGAGCCCGAAAACATCATGTCGGCTTCGTGCACGACGTCGGCCTGCTGCACGATCTTGACGAGCACGCCGGAGGTTCCCGAGATCGCGTTGTCGGATGCGTTGAACAGGTGCAGGTTCAGGTTGATGTACGTGCCCGCGGGGATGTGCATCGCGACGCC
>Ga0070678_100000540_pt1 | contig 18444 bp, 16 predicted proteins | sample KBSM73metaG_FD_65647 | JGI IMG/M metagenome (GOLD analysis project Ga0070678, IMG submission 65647) | Miscanthus rhizosphere microbial communities from Kellogg Biological Station, Michigan, USA - KBS M7-3 metaG | ecosystem: Host-associated > Plants > Roots > Rhizosphere > Soil ...
CACAGCCGATGCCGACGAGCAGCATCGACCCGGCCAAGGTTACGGAGACAGGTCGTCCGATCTTGCCGACGCCGGAAAGCCGGACCTTGCCGCTGATGCGCATGAAAGGCCAATGCTTCGTGGTATGCGGCTCTCGTGGTGAATTGGGAGCGCGATGGCGCGCGGTAGACGATCATCGACTCGCACCAGCAGCCTTCAATCCGCTGCCGGGTCGGTGACGCCGAGACCTTCGCTGGGCCCTACGTCCCGAACTTCCCTGCCGCCAGTTGCCTGAGCAGCACGTAGGCTTCGGCCTGCGTCTGTGGAATGGACTCCTGTGCCGGCTCAACACCATTGAACTGGGCCATGGCGAGACCCACCAGCGTGTGCTCGAGATCGTTCAGAGGGCGCGGCGCAAGACCCGCCGCCAGCGGATCGGTCTCGGACACTTCCGGCGGCACCGGGCGCGGCACCGTTACGGGCCACGTCGACGGCGGCCGTTGCATCTTCAGGTTGATCGCGTCCGCGAGGTCCGGTGCGGTGCGGTCGCGCTCGGTAAGATGCGCGAGGCCGTACTTCGTGCAGAGAGTTCGTACCAGCGCTGCATGATGCACGGTGCGATTGATCACGGTGTTGGCCTCGGTGAAAGCCGAGATGGCGATCGCGGGGACCCGCACGCCCAGGCGATCGAAGAAGAAGCCCTTCTCGCCTTCCGGCTGAAGGACTTCGGGCGGTATCGCGGACGGCGGAGCGACGTGGTCGAAGCAACCCCCATGCTCGTCGAACGTCAGCAGCAGCAAGGTGTTGAGGGCGTTCGATCCGGTCTGCGCATTGCTCGTGCGGACCGCCGAATAGATTTGATGCGCCAGCAGATCGCCTGCACGAACGTCGGAGATGCCGCCGATCGTGATGCCGTCGAAGACGAAGGACGGCGCTGGCGGATGGTAGTCGCTGTTGTTGAAGATCATCCGCGGCTCGATGAATGCGTAATCGGGCAGATTGCCGTTCGCGACGTCGCTGTAGAACGTCTTCATGGTCGCGAAATTGGTAAGCCAGTACGGGAACAGCATCTGCGCATGGATCAGCGCCGTCATGGGCACGGTCTGCGTCTCGTCGTAGTACACGCGCCAAGTTCTTCCGGCATCCTGCAGTCGATTGAAGATGGTCGGCTGCGCGTTCGCCGTGAGCCACTTGGTGTACGGCACGTTGACCGTGTAGCCCGACGCGGTCGACGCGTGGAAGAACACGCGATTGGTGAGCGTTTGCGAGGGCACCGAGCAATGCCACGCGTCGTACACAGCGAACTCACGAGCCAGCGTCGACAGCACCGGCAGCTGCTCGGAGCTGAAGCTGTCCATGATCACCCGATACTCGTCGAACGTCGGGTTGCGCTTCTGGGTGGCGACGAAGTTGTTGCAATAATCCTGCACGAACCCGTCCATGGTGGGCTTCTGGCCCGACGCCGGGTTGTTCCAGGGCGCGACCATGAAGCCGGCAGTGCGAAAGGCGTTTTCCGGCGGATCGACGATGCTGTAGAGCTGCGTGTTGACGTGCTGGTATTCCTCGCCCGGATCGGGGTTGGGATTCATCATGTCCGCATCGGTGCCGGGGCTGATGCGCGCCGCCACGAACGCATGGCCGTCGTTGATGTACGGCGGCACCGGACAGCTATGCTCGGCGCCGGCAAGCCCGTTGAACGTCTGGTTGCGCGGAACGTCGCCCGGCGTGTACAGGTAGCCCAACAGGTTGTCGAGCGACCGGTTCTCGAACATGACGACAACGATGTGATCGAAGGTGCTGAACGGCGCGCCGCCGTGAAGCGCGCCTTCCGCAGTCGTGTCCTGGTCGATGCACGCGCCGAGCAGCGTGGAGCCGGCTGCGGCGGCCGACATCTTGATGAACTGACGGCGGGACTGCGACGACGCATTCGAATTGTCGCGGCGGCCGGCAGCCGGGGATTCGAGGTCGGCGTCCGTGGACGGAGTGTCGTTGTCGGGAGGGGAATCGCGCGGGTCCACGTGTCGCTCCGCTACAACTTCGGGTCGACCAACATGCCATCAACGCGATCAGCGATCAAGCACCGCGACCCGTGAAGATCCCCTTCAATGCCTGGCAGGCAGCCGCACGCCGCCAAGTTCTCCCAGCACATCGACGAGTGCCTCCGGATGCACCTTCACGGCACCGGCGAACGGCTGGTCGATCGTGAGGATCACCAGCAGCCCGGAGAAAATCAGCAGCGACAGCGCGCCCGTCATGAGACTTTGCGCGCGCAGATTTGCGTTGCCGAAGAAGAATGTGAAGCCGACCGTGAGCAGTGCGCCGCCGAACAGCACGAACCAGAGCACGCCCGGCACGATGCCGGCGGCCTTGACCACCCTTGCCCGGCGCGCCTCGGTCAGCGTGTTGAGCTGTCGCAGCGTTTCCTCCAGCAGCATGGCGCCGCGAAAGTCCGTTGGCTTGTAGGTCAGCGTGACGGCGTAGAGATCCGCGACCGCGAGAGTTGTCTGCGGACTCGGCTTACCCTTTTCCATCGCCGGCCAATCCTGCGTAACGGCCGACTCCAGGTAGGCGTTCAATTTCGCGCGAAGCGCAACGCCAGGCTCGCCCTCGATTCCCAGGGCCAACCGGTATAGCGTCGCCGCGGCTCCCGCCTCCAGCGCCACGTGATCCTCCGCATCGCTGAACTTCTCCCACACCACGATGACTGCGAAGGCCAGGAGGACCGCATAGAGCACACCGACCGTCGCGAACGTGAAGCCGGCGACCTCGTTGTTGGCGCTGAGCCGCTCGAGCCCTACGTACCGGCGAATCAGGTACGTGCAGAGCATCGCGAGGGCCGTAGGGGCCATGACGAGCAGGCTTGCGGCCAACCACAGCGACATCGAATCGAAAACCAACGTGTCTCCCCCAATGCATGCGGCTGTTGCCGGAGCCTCTGCTCCGTCAGGCGAGCGACCTCCGGGCAATCTTCGCTTGCGCGTTGGCGGAAGGCAAGTCCGGCGCGTGTCCTGCCCGGTTTTTACCCGCGCAATGAGCGCAATCGCTGGATACGCGGGCGCGCGGACGTTCGGGAATAATTCAAGGCGGGAGCGTGCGCATCATCGACTTGAGCTTGCGCGCAACGGCTACCTCGGTCTTCTGCTCGAGCTCGCGATAGCGGCGGACCAGCTCGACGCCGACCGGTGTCAGAACCGTGCCGCCGCCCTTCTGGCCGCCTGCCGCGGTTTCGACCGCGGGCCGAATCAGGCATCGGTTGGTCTCGTCGACCAGGAGCCACGCGCGGCGGTACGACATCTTCAGTTGCTTGGCCGCCGAGGTGATGGAGCCGGTCTCCGCAATGGCTTCGAGGAGCGCGACCTTGCCCGGTCCGATCGCCAGCTCGGTGTCGTTCCCCTTTTCCCGGATATGAAATCGGACTTCCGCTTTCATCGCTCTTCGGCACTCCCGGCATAGCGCACGCTGCGCTGGTCGAAGGATACCGCTTTGATCAATGCGTAGACGTGCTGCTCCTTGCGAATCCCAAGTTGCTGGAACGACCGGCGCGTGATTCGCGCATTGAGCATCGAGCCTCCAATGGCAATCTGGACGTCGACGATGGGGCCGCCATCGACTTCCGTCGCCGTTACGCATCCCGGCAGGATATTCAGCATGCTGATTTCGGCAGGGCGTTCCGTGGCGATGGAAACATCGCGCGACCGGATACGGGCACGCACCCTTTCCCCGATCGGCGCATCGAGGTGCGGAACGATGAGCTCGCCGCCGTCGAATGAAAGCGTCGTGAGTTGATCGTGTGAGTCATGTGCGGAGATCCGCGTTTCGATCAGCGATCCTGCCTGATAGCGCCCCGTCGCCGGCTTGAGGTCGAGGCGCCCCATGACCTCGTCGACATCGCCGGCCGCGAGGCATGCGCCGTCGGAGAGCACGACGACCGTATCGGCGAGGCGGGTGATTTCTGCCACCGAATGGCTGACGTAGACAATGGGAATGGCAAGCTCGTCGCGCAGGCGCTCGACGTAGTCGAGGATCTCCGATTTGCGGGAAACATCCAGCGCCGCCAGGGGCTCGTCCATGAGCAGGATGCGCGGTTGCGCGAGCAAGGCGCGGCCAATCGCCACACGCTGCTTTTCTCCGCCCGAGAGCATCTTGGGCTTGCGCCGCAGGAAGGCGCGCAGCCCCAGGAGGTCCACGACGCGCGCCTCATCGATGAAGCGTTCCCGCGCCTGGCGCAGCTTCTGTCCGTAGAGCAGGTTCGACTCGACGTCCATGTGCGGAAACAGCAGCGAGTCCTGGAAGACGTAGCCGATCCGACGTTCTTCCGGCGGCAGATCGATGCCTTCCTCCGCATCGAACAAGGACACATCGTTGATGCGAATGCGACCGCGTGCGGGCCGCGTGATGCCGGCAATGGCGTTGATCACGCTGGTCTTGCCCGAACCGGAGCGGCCGAAAAGACCGACGATGGGCGCCTCGGCGGTGAACTTCGCAGCCAGGTGAAACGCGCCTAGCTGCTGCTCGATGTCAACGTCGATCATTGCCTTGCATCTGCTCGGAGCGGCGGGTGAGCCACTCGGATGTCACCAGCGCAACCATCGACAGGATGACCGCGATCAAGCTGAGGCGGAGCGCCTGGGCGTCGCCACCGGGGACTTGGGTAAACGTATAGATTGCGAGCGGAAGCGTCTGCGTTTCGCCCGGGATATTGGATACGAACGTGATCGTCGCGCCGAACTCGCCCAATCCGCGTGCAAAGGACAGGAGCGTGCCGGTGATGATTCCGGGTAACGCCAGCGGCAGCGTGATGGAGACGAAGACCCAGATTTTCGAGCCGCCCAACGTGCGCGCGGCGACCTCGAGGCGCTGGTCGATGGCTTCGAGCGACAAGCGGATCGCGCGGACCATCAGCGGAAAACCCATGAGGGCCGACGCCAGCGCGGCGCCGGTCCACCGGAAGGCGAAAACGATGCCAAACCATTCGTCGAGCACGCTGCCGATGGGGCCGCGCTTCCCGAACAGCACCAGCAGCGCAAATCCGACCACCACCGGCGGCAGCACGAGCGGAAGATGCACGATCGCATCCACCAGCGTCTTTCCCGGAAACGAAAAACGGGCCAGACCATAGGCCACGAGGATTGCCAGCGGCAGGCTGCAGACCACGCTGACTACCGCCACGCGCAGACTCAGCTCGAGGATGCCGACCTCTTCCGGGCTGAGTCCGAGCATGGATTACTGCGCGAGTCCGAACCCGTACTTCTCCCAGGTCGCGCGTGCTGCCGTTCCGCGGAGGAAGTCGAGAAATGGTTTGCCTGCAGCGGACTTGCTGGTGGCGATGAGAGCGGCCGGATAGACGATGCGCGGATAGCTGTCGGCCGGAAACGTATCGACGATCCTGACGCCCTTGTCGGACAGTGCGTCCGTCGAGTAGACGATGCCGAACGGCGCTTCGCCGCGCGACACCAGCGCCAGTGCGGCCCGTACGTTGTCGGCACGCGCGACCTGCTTCTCGACAGCGGGCCACGCGCCCAGTTTCTCCAGCGCCGCCTTGCCGTATTTTCCGGCCGGGACGGAATCGGGATTGGCCATCGCCAGTTTCTCCTGGCCGAGCGCACCCGCCAGATTGAAATTGGGGCCGATCTTGAGCGTCGCCTTGCTCGACGCGGGCGCGATAAGCACAAGCGTATTGCGCAGCAGGTTGACCCGCGTATCCGGCATCAGCAGGCGGCGCTGATCGACGTAATCCATCCAGTCGAGATCCGCTGAAATGAACGCATCGGCGGGTGCACCGGCCTCGATCTGCTTGGCCAGGGCGTTGCTCGCACCGTAGGACACGATCACCTTGTTGCCGGTGGCGGCCTCGAATTGCTTCGCCTGGTCGTCCATCGCTTCCTTGAGGCTCGCAGCGGCGAAGACCGTGACGTCGACGGCCATGGCGGCGGACGTCGTCATGGCCATCAGTACCGCGACAACCATCGATACGACGTGCGCGCGTATCGAGCGCATGGATTCCCTCCGGGCCGTCGATGCAGTGCGGGTAATATACCGGCGTATATTGCGCTCGCGCAAGCGCGACTGCGTGGTCCAAACTTGCCTGGGCTCTCGCAGTCCTGCTTCGCCGGCGGGTTGTTCGCGAGGCGCTAATGCGTCATTTGCATCACCAGCGGCCTCAGAGGCCCAGCTCGGACAATCCCGGATGATCGTCCGGGCGGCGACCGAGCGTCCAACGGTACTTGCGGTCCGCCTCGCGGATCGGCAGGTCGTTGATGCTTGCGTAGCGCTTGCGCATCAAGCCGGAGGCGTCGAATTCCCAGTTCTCGTTACCGTACGAGCGGAACCAGCTGCCCGAGTCGTCGTGCCATTCGTACGCAAAGCGAACTGCGATACGATCGTTCGTGAATGCCCACACTTCCTTGATCAGGCGATAGTCGAGCTCGCGCGCCCATTTGCGCTGCAGGAACGCAACGATGGCTTCGCGACCGGAGAAGAACTCCGCGCGGTTGCGCCATTCGCTGTCCGGCGTATAGGCGAGCGAAACACGCACGGGCTCGCGGGAGTTCCAGGCGTCCTCCGCGGCGCGCGCCTTCTGCCGTGCGGTGTCGGGCGTGAAAGGAGGAAGCGGGGGACGAGTTTCCATGGTGTCATACGTCGCGATCTCGCAGCATGATAGGGTACTCCCGCACTTGCCCGACGCCAATCCGCCGCGAGCGCCGCCGAAGGCTGTCGCGGCCATCTGATGAGCATGCAAAGAGAAACACCTCCTTCCCGCGACGTGCGCATGCACGGATTCACGCGGCGCAGCGAAGTCTCAACAGCGCTCGACTGGATCGACCGCCACGCCCTACGCATGGCCGACGAGATGATCTCCATCGAGGACGCGAGCGGCCGCATCCTCGCGAGCGACGTCATTGCGCCGCTCGACGTGCCCGGATTCGATCGCTCCGCCATGGACGGTTATGCCATGCGCGGTGCGGACACCGCCGGCGCGAGCGAATACAACCCCCTCCCCTTTGCGGTGCTCGGCCAGTCATTGCCGGGCCAGCCCTTCGCAGGTTCCCTGCAACCCGGCACGTCCCTGCGAATCATGACGGGTGCGCCCGTGCCCGCCGGCGCGGATGCGATCGTGCCGGCCGAATACGCTGCGGAAGCCGAAGGACAAATCGTCATCACGCGGCCGGTTGCGCCGGGCCAGCACGTGGGCCATGTCGGCGAGGATATCCGCAAGGGATCGCCCGCGCTCGACGCCGGACGACGTCTGCGTCCGCAGGATGTCGGGCTGATCGCGTCGCTGGGACTTGCGCACGTGAGCGTCGTCCGGCAGCCGCGCATACGACTTCTCGTGACGGGCAATGAAGTGAAGGCACCGGGCGCCCCGAAGGGGCCATACCAGGTCTACGACGCGAACTCGTACATGCTTCGTGGCCTCGTTGCGCGCGACGGAGGGATCCTCGAGGCCCAGCACCGGCTCGGCGACGAACCCCATGCGATTCGCGCCGCGCTCGTGGCGCCCGGCGCCGACGTGATCCTCGTCTCGGGCGGCTCCAGTGTCGGGACCGAAGACTACGCGCCCCAGCTGATCGCCGAAGTTGGCGAGCTCGCGATTCACGGCGTGGCAATGCGTCCTTCGAGCCCTGCCGGAATCGGGCGGATCGGCGACGCACTGGTGTTCCTGCTGCCGGGTAATCCCGTCTCGTGCTTGTGCGCCTACGATTTCTTCGCCGGTCGCGCAATCCGCTTGCGCGGCGGACGCCCGGCGGATTGGCCGCATCGCGTGCGTCGATGCGCCGTGGCGCGCAAGATCGTCTCGGCCATCGGTCGCGTCGATTATTGCCGCGTGCGCATCGTCGACGATCGCGTCGAGCCGATCGCACTGAGCGGAGCGTCCATCCTGTCCTCGACCACGCGCGCGGACGGCTTCGTGATCGTGCCTGCCCAAAGTGAAGGCTACGGTCCCGACACCGAAGTCACCGTCTATCTCTACGACTAAGCGTATTTGCGAGCGAACTGATGCCTATCCAACGTGCAGGTCAAAAAGCGACGCCCGAGTCCGGCCAGACCCAATTCCTCGATGTCGTCACGCGGGACGAGGCAACGGCGCGCTTCCGCAAGCATCTGCGCCTCGTGCCGCTGGGCAAGGAAACCGTGCAGCTGGGTGAAGCGCTGGGCCGCGTGCTCGCGGAGGATGTCACTGCGACCGTGGACGTTCCGGGATTCGACCGCTCCAACGTCGACGGCTTCGCGTTGCAGGCGAACGACACCTTCGGTGCGATGGAAGAATCCCAGCGAACCGTGCGGCTCAACCGCGAGGTGCTCTCCCCCGGGATCGTCCCCAGGGAGACGGTCAACGCCGGCTTCGCCACGACCATCGCCACCGGAGGAATGCTCCCGCGTGGCGCCGACGCCGTGCTGATGGTGGAGCATTCGGATCACATCGAATCGGCGAACGGTCCCCTGCTGGAGATCCGGCGCCCCATCACACCGGGCGAGAACGTCAGCTATGCCGGCACGGACATCGCGCGGGGCGAAACGGTGCTGCGGGCCGGACAGCAGGTGACCTCGCGCGAGATCGGCGTGCTGGCCGCGCTGGGATTGACGCAGGTCTGGTGCTATCGCCGTCCGATCGTGGCGATATTCTCGACCGGCAACGAGATCGTCGCACCCGGCATGCCGCTGCGTCCGGGCGCCGTGTACGACTCGAACGCGGCGATCATCGGCGCGGCCGTGGAGGAGCTTGGCGGCATGCCGGTGCATCTTGGCGTGATTCCCGACGACGAAGATGCGTTGGGCGACGCGCTCGCACAGGGTCTGCGATCGGACATCGTCGTGTTTTCCGGGGGCACGTCGAAGGGGGCCGGCGACCTGTCGTATCGCGCGGTCCACGGACTGCACAATCCGGGTGTCGTTGCGCACGGTGTCGCCCTCAAGCCGGGCAAGCCGATCTGTCTTGCCGTGACCGACGGCAAGCCCGTCGTCATCCTGCCGGGGTTTCCGACCTCGGCGATCTTCACGTTTCACGAATTCGTGGCACCGGTGATCCGCGCCTTCGCGGGGTTGCCGGCAGAGCGCCGGCAAAGCGTCTCCGCGACGCTGCCCATGCGCGTCAACTCCGAGAGGGGGCGCACCGAATACCTGCTGGTGGGGCTCGTTCCGGGCGACGATGGGCTGTCGGCCTACCCGATGGGCAAAGGCTCGGGCTCCGTAACCACGTTCAGCGGCGCGGATGGCTTCATCACGATCGACCAGCACACGGAGATCGTAGATTCAGGCAGCACGGTGTCGGTGCAGCTCCTGGGTCAGCGGCTCGAGCCCGCCGACCTCGTCATCATCGGAAGCCATTGCGTCGGACTCGATCTTCTCATCGGCAAGTTGATGCGGCAGGGAATTCGCACCAAGGCGCTCTACGTGGGAAGCATGGGAGGCCTCGCTGCAGCGAAGCGCGAGGAATGCGATGTGGCCGGCGTTCATCTCATGGATCCTGTGACCGGGGAGTACAACAGGCCGCTGCTCACCCCGTCGCTGTCGCTGATCGCCGGCTATGGCCGCATGCAGGGCATCGTGTACCGGTTGGACGATGGACGGTTCAGGAACAAGGGTCGCGACGATGCCATGAGGGTCGCGCTGCATGAAACGGACTGCGTCATGGTCAACCGCAACGCCGGCAGCGGCACACGCATCATCATCGACAACCTGCTCGGCAGCCACCGGCCCGCCGGCTATGGAACGCAGACGAAATCGCATAACGCGGTCGCGGTTTCGGTGGCGCAGGGACGCGCGGATTGGGGCGTGGCGATCAACACGGTGGCCAGGCAATATGGCCTCGGCTTCATTCCGCTCCAGGAAGAGCAGTACGACTTCATCGTGCCGACGAATCGCATGAACCGTCCCGCAGTGCGCGCGTTCGGGGAATTGCTTGCCGACGCACAGGTACGCAGCGAATTGCTGGCGCTGGGATTTCAGGTCCCGCAGAGGAAGGCGATCGCTACAGCGACTTGAGGTATTCGACCCGATCGCTCCTGTCGGCGGCGTTGAGTCCCGGGAGGTTCCCCGCGTTGTAGGTTGCAACGACCGCGTCGAGCGTCGGCGCAGTGCCGATGGATGATTCGCAGCATCCGCTGCGGTTCATGCCGGTTGCGCTACGAGCGCCGTGCGCGCGCCAACGGTCCGAGAGGTGGGGGTCATCTCCGATCGAGAGGCGGCGTTTGCGATCGGCTAGACTTCGGTACCTGTTTCCGTCACGGCCCGCATGACCGTCACTGCAGAATTCGAGCGCGCCCTGCGCCTGCATCAGCAAGGCAAACTGCGCGAGGCGTTCCTCCGCTACGACGCCATCATCCAGGCGGATCCGCGGCACGCGGCTGCCCTGCACTATTCCGGCGTGGTGCTGTACCAGGCGGGCAAGCACGTCGAGGCGATCGAGCGCATTCGCGCGTCGCTCGGGGTTGATCCCGGGGCCGCGGATGCATGGTCGAATCTTGCTCTGGCACTCGAGGCGATCGACCGGCGCGAGGCCGCGATCAACGCGCTCAAGCAGGCGACGAGGATCAGCGCGAAATCACCCGACCTCTGGACCAATCTCGCCGCGGCGGAACACTCGGCGGGGCGAGAGCAAGACGCCGAAACGTCGGCGCGGAGCGCGCTCGCAGCCGATGCGACGCACGCGCCCGCGTGGCACAACCTGGCGCTCGTCCTCGCGGCGCGGGGGCGCGTGCTGGAAGCCCTCGACGCGGCATCGCGCGCCACGGGCCTCGCGCCCGCGGAGCCGAGCTATGCCGGTCACCGGGCGCAACTCGAGCTTGGCATCGGCCGAGCCGAGGCAGCCAAGGCGACGCTGGAGGCGGCCCTCGCGCGCAAGCCGGCCGATGTCGCGCTGCGCTACGAGCTCGCCGGCACACTCGAGCGGCTGCGCGATCCGGCCGCTGCAGCCGCGGCGTACGAGCAGGTCCTGCGTCTCGACGCCCATCACGGCGCAGCGTTGTCGCAACTCCTGCTGTTGCGCCAGCAATCCGCCGACTGGCACGACCTGCGATCGCTGCGTGACCGCTTCACCGCGGGCGTCGCGGCTGGCACGCCGTTGCTCTCGCCGTTCGTGTTGCTTTCGCAGCCCTCGACACGCGCCCAGCAGCGGCGATGCGCGGAGGCATGGGCGAAAGCGCTGGCGCCGCCTGCCGCGCCGGTGCCCCGCGCGCTTTCCGGATCAAGGATCAAGCTCGGATATCTCTCGGCCGACTTTCACACGCATGCGACGGCATTCCTCGCCGCCGGCATGTTCGAGCAGCACGATCGCTCGCGCTTCGAGGTCTTCGCCTATTCCACGGGGCCGGACGACGGCAGCCCGATGCGCGCACGACTCGTTCGCGCCTTCGATCGTTTCGTCGACGCCGCCGGATGGACGCCGCAGAGGATCGCCGAGGCGATTGGGCGCGACGGCATCGACATCCTGGTCGATCTGAAGGGCCATACGGAGGGCGCGCCGCCATCGGTGCTCGCGTCGCGCCCCGCGCCCATTCAGGTGCATTACCTGGGCTATCCGGGCACGCTCGGAGGCGGGCTCGTCGATTACCTGATCGGCGACGATGTCGTCACGCCGCTCGACCATGCCGGTGACTACGCCGAGACGCTGGCGATTCTGCCGGGCAGCTACCAGATCAACGATCGTACGCGCCCAATCGCGGAACCGCCGTCCCGCGCAGAACTCGGTCTTCCGGACTCGGCCACCGTTTTCTGCTGCTTCAACAATACGTACAAGTTGAATCCGGAAGTCTTTGATGCATGGTCGGAAATCCTCGCGGCTACGCCGGGTTCCGTGCTCTGGCTCCTCGCACCTGCCGGTCAATTGCCGATCGTGGCCAACCTGCGCGCCGAAATTGCTCGTCGCGGAGTTGACGCGCAGCGGATCGTGTTCGCGAGCGCCCGACCCAACGCCGACTACTTGGGCCTGTACCGGCACGCCGATCTCTTCCTCGACACCTGGCCGTACAACGCCCACACGACTGCAAGCGATGCGCTCTGGGCAGGCTGTCCGGTGCTGACCTGGCGCGGGGAGACCTTCGCAGGACGCGTGGCCGCGAGCCTCTTGCAGGCGGTGGGCCTTCCCGATCTCGTCACGGCAACGCGTGACGGTTATGTGCGCAATGCCGTCGAGCTGGCTCGCGACCGTACTGCGCTGGGTCGTTTGCGGACGCATCTGGAGGGCCCAGGACGCGCAAGCGCTCTGTTCGACACCGCGGCGACCACGACCGCGATCGAGGCCGCCTACCTGATGATGGCGGACCAATACCGCCGCCGGATCCGGGCCCCTTTTCGGGTCGTGCCTTCGGCTTAGCCGGTGTTATTCGCGTAAATACTCGATTGCCGCATCGACGCGGTCCACGGCGACGATGGTGATGTCCTGCATGGCCTGACGCGGACGATTCGCCGTCGGCAGGAGCACCGTGCGGAACCCGAGCTTGGCGGCTTCGCGGATACGCTCCTGTCCCCGCTGCACCGGCCGGATCTCACCCGCCAGCCCGACTTCTCCGAACATCAGAAGCTTGTTGGGCAATGCCTTGTTTCTGAGAGATGAATGGACCGCCATCAGCACGGCCAGATCGACGGCCGGCTCCTGGATTCGCACGCCTCCAACCGCATTCACAAAAACGTCGAAGCCGCTGGTCTCGACGCCGCCGTGACGGTGCAGAACGGCGAGCAGCAGCGCCAGTCGTTGCGCATCGAGACCCACTGCCACGCGCCGCGGCATTCCGCCTTGCACCGGATCGACCAGCGCCTGGATCTCGACCAGCAACGGACGCGAGCCTTCGAGCGTCGCGACGATAGCGGACCCTGGCACGGGCTCGGCGTGGTGCGACAGGAAGATCGCCGACGGATTGGTGACGCCTTTGAGCCCGCGCTCGGTCATCGCGAAGACGCCGAGCTCGTTGGCGGCGCCGAAGCGGTTCTTGATCGCGCGGACCAGCCGGAAGCTCGAATGCGGATCGCCTTCGAAATACAGCACGGTGTCGACGATGTGCTCCAGTACGCGCGGACCGGCGATTGCGCCTTCCTTGGTCACATGGCCGACGAGCACGACGACGATCCCGGTCTGCTTCGCGAGGCGTGTCAGTTGTGCCGCACATTCGCGGACCTGGGCGACGCTCCCCGGCGCCGATGTCAGCGCTTCGGTATAGACGGTCTGGATGGAGTCGATGACCACGAACTCGGGGGTCGCGCTCTTGATCGCCTCGGTGATCGCTTCGAGTCGCACTTCCGCCAGGAGCTCGACGGGCGCGTTGACGAGGCCGAGCCGCTGGGCCCGCAAGGCAATCTGATCGACCGATTCCTCGCCCGTCACGTACAGCGAGCGATGCGCTGCGCCGAGCGCTGCGGAGGCCTGCAGGAGCAGCGTCGACTTGCCGATGCCGGGATCGCCGCCCAGAAGCACGACGCCACCCGCGACGAGACCGCCGCCCAGCACGCGGTCGAACTCCTCGAGACCCGAGGCGATCCGCGGATTTTCCTTCGCCTCGACCGAGGCCAGCGTCGTGACCACGCTCCGCGCGCCCGCCATCGTCTCGAAGCGTGCGCCAGCCGGAGCTGCAATCGCCTCGACGAGCGTATTCCACGCGTTGCACTGGGGACACTGCCCCTGCCATTTAGGGGCCTGCCCGCCGCATTCCGTGCACTGGTAGAACGTCTTCGCTTTGGCCATGGTCAGCGTTCGCGGGACCACCGCTCGGGCGGATGCGCGAGGGCGTACGCCCCAGCCGGGCGAGTCCCGACCCGCATCGCGCGGGACATGGGGTCAGTCAAGCTCGGACGGCAGCGCGACGGCCGTGCCCAGCTTGCCGACGACCACGCCTGCGGCATCGTTTGCGATTCGCATGGCGTCGGAGATGGGCGCTCCGGCGGCGATCAGGGCACCGAGGACGGCGATCACCGTGTCCCCGGCGCCGGAGACGTCGAAGACCTCGCGTGCCCGCGCCGGGATGGACGTCGCGCCCTTGTCGTCGAAAAGGCTCATGCCCTCCTCCGATCGCGTCACCAGCAGCGCGTCCACGCCGAGCTCGCCACGCAGCCATTGCGCCTTCCGCGCGAGCTCGGTCTCGTCGTGCCAGCGGCCGATCACCTGGCGAAGCTCGCCGCGGTTGGGCGTGATCAGCGTCGCGCCGCGATACTTCGCCCAGTCCTCGCCCTTGGGATCGACCAGCACGCGCTTGTGCTTCGCGCGAGCGCGCTCGATCATCGTCGCGATGTGGGCAAGGCCGCCCTTCCCGTAGTCGGACATCACGACGACGTCGGCATCGTCCAGCATGCGCTCGTAGTCGGCGAGCTTGGCGGCGAGCAATTCGCGCGACGGCGCGGTCTCGAAGTCGATGCGCAGGAGTTGCTGCTGGCGCGCGATGACGCGGAGCTTCACGGTCGTGGTGAGGCTGGCATCGCGAAGGAACGACGTGCGGATACGCTCGCCGGCGAGGAGCCGCTCAAGCGCCAGTCCGGCCTCGTCGTCGCCCGTCACGGACAGGAGCGTCGCCGACGCACCGAGCGCGGCCACGTTTCGTGCAACGTTGGCGGCGCCGCCGGGCCGCTCTTCCATCCGCGTTATCTTCGCGACCGGCACCGGGGCTTCGGGAGAAATACGCTCGACGTCGCCGAACCAGTAACGGTCGAGCATCACATCGCCCATGACGAGCACGCGTGCTGCGGCGACGCGCTCGCGCCAAGTGGAGAATTTCGTGGTCGGGGCCTCCACGGCGATGGGCGTCAGGGACGTCCGATCGAAACATATTCGAGGCCCGCGGCGCGCGCCAGGGCCGGATCGTAGAGATTGCGGCCGTCGAAGAGCAGCGGCGCGCGAAGCCGTGCGCGCATCATCTCGAAATCCTGGCCGCGGAACTCCTTCCATTCGGTCACGATGACGAGTGCGTCCGCACCGGTGCACGCGTCGGCGGGCGACGCGGCGAACGAGACGTTCGCGGCGCCGCTATAGATCTCCCGCGCCGCATCCATCGCGACCGGATCGTACGCGACGATGGTCGCGCCCCGACGGACGAGCGCGTCGATGATCACACGTGACGGCGCTTCGCGCATGTCGTCGGTGTCCGGCTTGAACGAAAGTCCCCAGATTGCGACGCGCCGTCCCGAGAGATCCTCGCCCAGGCGCGCTACAACCTTGTCGACCAGGATGTGCTTCTGGATTTCGTTGACGGCCTCGACCGCCGCGAGCAGCTGCAGGTTGATGCCGTTCTGCTGCGCAGTCGATTGCAGTGCTTTGACATCCTTGGGAAAGCAGCTGCCGCCGTAGCCTGCACCCGGGTAGAGAAAGTGATAACCGATGCGCGGATCCGAGCCGATGCCCTGGCGCACGGCCTCGATGTCGGCGCCGAGGCGATCCGCCAGGTTGGCGATCTCGTTCATGAACGAGATGCGGGTCGCGAGCATCGCGTTCGCGGCGTACTTCGTGAGCTCGGCGGAGCGCACGTCCATGACGATCAGGCGCTCGTGGCTGCGCTGAAACGGCGCGTACACGGTGCGAAGCGCGTTGATTGCGCGCGGATCGTCTGCGCCGATGACGATGCGGTCGGGTCGCATGAAATCGTCGACCGCGGCGCCCTCCTTCAGGAATTCCGGATTCGATACGACGGCGAACGCGATGTCGGCGTTTCGCGATTTCAATTCGTCCGTGATCGCCGCGCGCACACGGTCGGCGGTACCGACCGGCACGGTCGACTTGTCCACGATAACGGTCCAACCTGTCATCCGGCGGCCGATGTTCCGCGCCGCCTGCAGGACGTATTGCATGTCGGCGCTGCCATCCTCATCGGGGGGCGTTCCGACGGCGATGAACTGCATGGCGCCGTGCGCAACCGCCGCATCGATATCGGTGGTGAAGCGAAGGCGGCCCGCCACGACGTTCCGCGCGATCATCGGCTGCAGTCCGGGCTCGTGGATCGGCACACCTCCCCCGCGGAGGATGTCGATCTTCTTCGCGTCGACGTCGAGGCACAGCACGTCGTTGCCCACTTCCGCGAGGCACGTCCCCGTGACGAGGCCGACGTAGCCCGTCCCGATCATCGTGATCTTCATGCCGCCACTCCGAGCGAGCGATTGACGTCGGCGAGCGCGCCCACCGGGTCGGCGGCCTGCGTGATCGGCCGGCCGATCACGAGGTAGTCCGCGCCGTTGGCGACCGCTGCGACGGGCGTGACGATGCGCATCTGGTCGTCGGCGCTCGATCCGGCGGGACGGATGCCGGGGGTGATCAGCTTGAACGCGCGGCCCAGCTTTTGCCGCATCGCGGGAGCTTCGACGGCGGAGCAGACGACGCCGTCCAGTTCGCAGTCGCGCGCGAGGGTGGCGAGGCGCACGGCCTGTTCGGTCGCACCCTCCGCATGGCCCAGCTCCTTGAGGTCGGCGTCGCCGAGACTCGTGAGCACGGTGACGGCAATGAGAAGCGGCGCTGGACGGTCCTGCTCGCGTGCGGTTCCGCGCACGCTATCGCGGGCGGCGGTGAGCATGGCGCGCCCGCCCATCGCGTGAACGTTCAGCATGAACACGCCGAGGCGCGTCGCCGCGGCGCAGGCCTGTGCCACGGTATTGGGGATGTCGTGGAACTTGAGGTCGAGAAAGACATTGAAGCCGCGCGCGACCATCCAGCGGACCGGTTCCGGACCGGCAACGACGAACATTTCCTTGCCGACCTTGAGGCCGCACTGCTGCGGGTCGAGACGGTCGGCGAGCGCGAGCGCGCGCATGGGATTCTCGAAATCGAGCGCGACATAGACGCGGGGGTCAAAGCGAGGCACGGGACGGATCCATTCGGGCGACAACCCATTTCGGAAGATTGCAGATGAGCGGCGAATGCGCTTCAAGCATAGCCGTCGGGCGATTCGGTGCGTTTCGGGACGTACGTTTCCCATTTCTGGCACCCCGGACAGCGCCAGTAGTATTGCTTTGCCCGAAAGCCGCATTGTTCGCAGCGGTACATCCCGAGGCGCTTGATGTGCTGGCCGACGAGCCCTTTGACGAGCTCGAGGTCGTGGCGTCGCTCCGCGGGCGCGGCGAGAAGCTGTGCCTCGAGCAGGCGGTCGAGGCCGATGAGCGTTGGGCTCCGCGCGAGCTCTTCCTTGACGAGCGCCGCCGCGGCCTCCGGACCTTCATGCTCGAGCACCAGCGAAAAGAGTGCATTCAGGATGTCGAGCGACGGATACTGCGACTCGTAGTTGCGCAGGAGCCGGATGCCCGTGGGCAGGTCGGACAGCTTGCGATAAGCGTCCGCAAATCGATCCGCGGCGAGCGCGAGATAGGCCGGGTTCTGCGACTCGATCCTCTGCCAGGCATCGACGGCGCCCTTCGCGTCCCCGCGCTGGGCGTGGATATCACCCGCCAGGAGATTGGCGCGCGCGCAGGCGCGATGCTGCGCCAGCGCGATGTCGATCTCGCGCTGCGCGGTCTCGCTGTCGCCGCGCAGGAGCGCGGCCTGCGCGATCTCGCAGTGGTACTGCGCGATTTCCTTGAAGTACGGCTGCTTTGCCAGCGTCTCCATCCGCTCGGTCGCGGCGATCGCTTTCGCCCAGTCCTTCTCCGTCTCGTAGATCGAGATCAGGTGCCCGAGCGATGGATGCTCGAACGGCGTACCGTCGAGGCGGCGAAACAGCTCCTCGGCCCGGTCGAGCAATCCCGCGCGATGGAAATCCTGCGCGAGCTCGTAGGTTGCGATCGTGCGTTTGTCGGGCGCGAGATCGGGGCGGTCCAGCAGGTTCTGGTGCATGCGGATCGCGCGATCGATTTCACCCTGACGGCGAAACAGCGACCCGAGCGCGAAATGCAGGTCGATCGTCTGCGGATCGACCTTGACCACCTCGATGAACGATTCGATGGCCTTGTCAGGCTGCTCGTTCAACAGAAAATTGAGGCCGCGGAAATACGACAGCGGCAGCGCGCGGGACTCGCGCAGAAGGTGTTTGATGTCGATCCGCGCAGCGATCCAGCCCAGCGCAAAAAAAATCGCAACGATCGGCAGCAGCCACCACAGCTCGAAATCCATGCGGCGGCTAGGCCCCGGGGGCAGCGAACGCAGTGAGGTTGGGAGTCGTCATCTACCCGTCGTCGCGATACGACCGCTCGAAGCCCGGTCCCGATGCGGGCGCGGTGCCCGGCACCGCTCCGTGCGGTCCCGGAGCTCCCGCATGCACGCGATGCTCGCGCCGCAGGCGATTCAATTGGCGCTTCAGGCGCGCGACCTTGATTGCACCGGCCAGCATGCCCAGTGCAACGCCGATGGCGAAGGCGACCAGCACCACGAAGATCAGCGGCGCGTCGAAGGAAATTACATTGAAGAACCGCAGGTGCGCGGGCTCCGAATTCTGCATCGAAAGCACGAGAAGCGCGATGAAGACGGCGACCCCGATGATCCAGCGTACGATCTGCATCGACGTGTGTCCAGGTCAGAGGCGCATGGAGAAGCGATCAGCTTGCAAGCGTGTGTCGACGTTGCCGCCT
>Ga0070678_100000542_pt1 | contig 18427 bp, 14 predicted proteins | sample KBSM73metaG_FD_65647 | JGI IMG/M metagenome (GOLD analysis project Ga0070678, IMG submission 65647) | Miscanthus rhizosphere microbial communities from Kellogg Biological Station, Michigan, USA - KBS M7-3 metaG | ecosystem: Host-associated > Plants > Roots > Rhizosphere > Soil ...
GGAGCTGCTCGCGCGCTACGGCGGCGAGGAGTTCGCCGCGGTGCTCCCCGAAACCGATCTCACCGGCGCGCGCACGTTCGGCGAGCAGATCCGCCGGCTCGTCGCCGACCAGCCGTTCGAGTACGAAGGCGACAAGTTCCCGGTCACCGTGTCGGTCGGTGTCGCGTGCGTCGAGGGCGAGGACGTCGACGTCACCGCCTTCATCAAGATCGCCGACGATCACCTCTATCGCGCCAAGCGCGAGGGCCGTAACCGCGTCGTAGGGTAACGCGTGGGCAAGGGCCGCCTCGAAGCATTCAGCGACGGCGTGCTCGCGATCATCATCACGATCATGGTGCTCGAGCTCAAGGTGCCGCACGAGGCGACCCTCGAGTCGTTGCGCCCGCTCGGGCCGGTGCTCGTCGGCTACATCGTCAGCTTCACGTTCGTCGGCATCTACTGGAACAACCACCACCATCTGATCCACCTCGTCCGCAAGGTCGGCGGCGCGATCATGTGGGCGAACCTGCACCTGCTGTTCTGGCTCTCGCTGTTGCCAGCCGCCACCGGATGGGTCGGCGAGCATCCACACTCCGCGTGGCCGGCCGCGCTCTACGGCGTCGTGCTGTTCGGTGCCGCGGTCGCCTATGTCCTGCTCCAGACCATCATCGTTCGCGACCGGCCCGACGACGGCGTGCTCCGGGCCGAGCTCGGCCGCGACTGGAAGGGCAAGGTCTCTCCGGTGCTGTACCTCGCTGGCATCGCCGGCGCATTCGTCACGCCGTGGATCAGCGACATCTGCTACGTGACCGTCGCGATCATCTGGGTCGTGCCGGACCGCCGACTGGCCCGCGCCGCCCACGCGGTGCCGGAGTAATGTGTCGGTCGAGCTTGAGGAGACCCAGCCTGCGTCGCGCGACTCGCGGCCCTCGCTACCGGCGCGGATCTCCCGCTTCGAGGTCGCGCGCAAGCTCGGCGAGGGCGGCAACGGCGTCGTGATGCTCGGCCGCGATCCGCTCCTCGATCGCAACGTCGCGATCAAGATCCTGCGCCGCGCCGGCGACGCCGAGGCCAGCGCACGGCTCCAGCGCGAGGCCCAGAGCGCCGCGAAGCTCGCGCACGAGAACGTGATCGTGATCCACGAGGTCGGCACGTTCGAGGACCAGATCTTCGTCGCCATGGAGTACGTCGCCGGCAGCACGCTGACCGCGTGGCAGCGCGGCAAGCCATGGCGCGAGGTGCTCGCCGTCTACCAGCGCGCCGCCCGAGGGCTCGCTGCTGCCCACGCCGCCGGTCTCGTCCATCGCGACTTCAAGCCCGACAACGTGCTCGTCGGCGATGACGGTCGCGTGCGCGTCACCGACTTCGGCCTCGTCTCGGTCAGCGGCACGGAGACCTCGGCGGTCCGCGAGCTCGAGGGCGCCGCGCTGTCCACGACGCTCACCCGCACCGGCACCGTGATGGGCACGCCGCGCTACATGGCCCCCGAGCAGCACCTCGGCGAGGCCGTCGACGGGCGCACCGATCAGTTCGCGTTCTGCGTCGCGCTCTACGAGGCCCTGTTCGGCACGCCCCCGTTCACCGGCGATACCTACGGTGCGCTCGCCGATCACGTGCTGGCGGGCGAGGTCGTGCCGCCGCCGCCGTCGTCGGGCGTGCCGCCGCGCGTGCGCGCCGCCGTGCTGCGAGGCCTGGCACGCAAGCCCGAGGATCGGTTCCCGTCGATGACCGTCCTGTTCGCCGAGCTGACACCAGCGACGCCGACCCGCTGGCGGTGGATCGCGCCGCTCGTGGTCGCGGCCGTGTTCGCACTCGCGCTCGGGACGTTCTTCATCCAGCGCAGCCACCGCGAGACGGTGCGCGAGGCCTTCGATCGCGCACAGGACGCCTACATGCATGGCGATTTTGCGACCGCCGCGGCCGGCTTTCACCACGCGTTCGAGCTCGATCCCGATCTCGATGCCCGCGGCCCCGTCTACCTCTACAACATGGCCGCGGCGTACCGGAAGCTCGGCAACTGCCGCGAGGCCGTGATCGGATTCCGGCGCTATCTCGCGCTGGCCGAGAACGGCTCTGCCCACGACCGTGCCACCGTCGAGCACATCCTGGCCGAGCTCGGCGACTGCAGCGGAAGCGGAACCGGAAGCGCTACTCGATGAGCGCGTCGACGTAGTACGCGCGGCCGCGCACGAACTCGGCCGTCACGCCGAACACGCTGACGCACGTCGCGACGATCGTCAGCGGCGTCGCCTCGGCCTTGAGCAGCAGCGCGCCGCCGAGCAGCAAGCTGACGCCGAGCACGCGGCCGCCCCACGCGAGCGCGAGCGTGGCGACCTTGTGATGCGACAACAGGTTATCGAGGCCACCCACGGCGAGCTCGAACGCCAGGATCGTGAAGATCGTCCACCGCGGGCACTCCGTGTAGACGAGCACGGCGAACAGCAGGATCGGCAGCGCGAGCGAGCCGAGCAGGCGCACGCCATCGGCCTTCGAGAAGTCGCCGCGCCCGCGCAGCTGCTTCCAGCCAATTACGATGTAGTCGATGCCGCTGATCCACGTGATCGCGACGATGCCGACCATGATCGCCCGCGGCGCGTACACCTCGTCGTAGACGAACACGAGGATCAGCGCGACGAACGAGCCGCTCATCACGAGCGCGCCGCGCCAGAACTTCCGGCGCGTCAGCCACAGCCCGATCATCGCGATGATCGGCAGCGCAGCGCCGATCGAGAACGCGACGAGCAGGATGTTCTTGTTCTGCACCAGCGGGAACAGCAGCATCACGCCGATTCCCTGCATCTGCGTCCACGTCTTGGCCTTCGCGATGTAGCTGGTCTTCAAGGTCAGGTTGCGCTGCTCGTACGCCGAGCGCAGCGCGGTGATGAAGAACTCGCGCGTGAACATCAGCGCGCACGCCCACCACGGCACCATCCCGATGTCGGCGAACGGCGTGTACGCGAACGCGATGAACACCTTGTCGGCGATCGGATCGAGCAGGCCGCCGAGCACGGTCGGGCCGTACTTGCGCGCGAGCATGCCGTCGACCCAGTCGGTGCAGCCGATCAGCGTGCCCGCGACCAGCGCCCACCAGAAGTAACGGGTGTCGCCGAGCGCCGCGCCCTTGTAGATCATCCATGCGAGGAGCGGCATGGGGACCAGGCGCCCCAGGGTGACCTGGTTCGCGGTGATCCACGGCTTGCCCGCCTTCGGCACGGGCCGACCCTAGCACTGCTGCTCCTCGGAAATCACCCCACGCGCCGCACGGTCGCCGCACGCCGAAAAAACGAAAGGCCGGGACGGCCCGGCCTCTCATCGTCGCGCTCGTGCGCGGTTCACATCGTCGCGTCGCAGGTGCCGTCCATGTTCGTGTCCGTGCACGTCACGCAGTACGAGATGACGTGCGTGTTCGGCGGCGCGCCTTCGTTACCCTCGACCTTGAGGGTCAGGTGCTGGCCACCAGAGCAGTTCATCGGATCGCTCTCGATCGCCCAGCACGGCTTGTTCGCCGATGAGGCAGGCGTGCCGAGGTTGTCGCACTCCGGGAGCACCGTCTCTTGCTGGTTGGCCGCGCCGAAGTTCGTCACGTTCGAGACCGAGCAGTCGTACTGCGGGCCGGGCGTGTTCGGGTCGACGTCGGCGAGCGTGCCGTCGACGCACGGGCTGCCGAGGACGACCTTCAGGAGCTCTGCGATCAGCTGCAGACCACCCGAGAGGTCTTGCTGGCAGATGGTCGAGAACGTGCTGCGGTTCGGGAAGCTATCGACCAGCTGCTTGATGCGGATGGCCGGGTCGGCGACCTCGGTCGCGTTGTTCGCGTCGGTGTACGTGCACGAGTGCGTCAGCGCGGGGATCTGCTGCGTCGAACCGAGCGGCGCGCGAAGCTCGACCTCGAACGGCGACGTCACGCCCGCGATCGCGGCGACGATGACGCTGTTCGGGTCGCTCTTGAGACCCTTGAAGAAGTTCACGTAGTCCGGGATCTTCGTCAGATAGGTACCGTCGTCGACCGAGTGGCACATACCCTTCGGACCGATCTGGTTCATCGCATTCGAGTCCGCGCCGCCCTGGTCGCAGCGAATGCCGAACCGGGTGCAGCGGAACGACTGCAGCGGTCCGAGGGTCGCCGTGTCGCTGCCGATCAGCGTCGAGTGGGCCATCGAGCAGTCATCTTCATCCGCGAGGAAGATGATCGCGAGGTATGCGGTCGGCCGCAGGAAGCCGGCGTTCGCGGCGTTGTTGTTCAGCGCGCGCTTCGCCGCTTCGATGTGCTGCTCGAAGCCGCAGCCGTTCGCACCGACGCTCGCGATCGCCGAGAACGCATCCGACAACATGCCGGTGTAGTTCGTCTGGCGGTTGCCGGTGCTGTCCTTGATGTCGCTGATGTAGCTGCCGGTGACGAGCGGAGTCATCTGCGTCTGCAGATTGCCGCTCTTGCCGTTGCCGGAGCACATGCCGGCGCCGGTACCGATGCCCGGGCCGGGCTGAGCGTCATCCGCGCCCTTCGAACCGAGGTCCGAGGTCACGACGCCGAGGTGGACGTTCGGGAGTCCGCCCTGGATCGTATTGAGCACGTTGATGAAGTTCGGGAAGTTCGCTTTGAGGTTGGTCTGCTTGTCGAGCATCGACGGCGAGTCGTCGATGACGAACAGGATGTCGATGTCACGGTTCACCGTGACCGGGATGTCCTTGTACTCGACGCGACCCTGACTCACGTCCGGCTTGTTGATCGAACGGTCCGGGCAGCCTGCGAGCAGGCCAACAGCAGCAATCCCGAGAAGCGAAGACAGACAGACGGCGTGGCGCATATGGCGCACCTCCAATGCTGGGCGAGCATAGAGCAAGTCCCCCGCCAAGTTGAAGTCCGAGCAGTTTCAAACGCTTACTTTTCTGGCGCTGCCTGCTAGCCGCCAACTCCGTTGGCGATCGCGATCGATCGTTGGCAGCAAACTCGGGAGATTTCGGTCACTTCGCTACGACGCATTGCCCCCGGATCAACGACGGAAGCGGCCAGCCATAGTTCCCGATCGTGATCCGTCCCGCAGGTCCGGTCACGCAGTTCAGCGGATCCGGCTCGTAGGACCAGCAATGCGAGAGCTCGTCGACCGGACATGCGGGCACCTCGCGAACCACGCCATCGGTCTGCACGATCTCCACGTTGCAGTCGAACTGGATCGCGGGCCCCGGATCGACATCCGCCGGCTGCGGAAGGCACTGCGTCCCGACGTCGATGTCGTCCACGGGGTCGAGGAACGAGAGCGCCTGCGCGTACGTCGGATCGTCGATCGACGCGCTCGTCCGATGGGACGTCAGGTACGAGAGGAACGATCGGATCCGCGGCGCGCTCGCCGGTAGCACGGTCCCCACAAGCACCGCGAACCGCTCGGGCTTGAGCATCATCAGCCACTGGGCGAGCGCCTGTGGATCCACGGACGAGGCATCGTCGTGCGCGCTGACGATCACGATCGCCAGGTAGGCCTTCTCGCGCAGGAACCCGGGTGTCTGCTCGATCGCCGCGCGCAGCGTGACGAGTGGCGCACTCGTGGAGCCGCCGGTGCCCACGTCACCGAGATGCGAGAGTGCTTCGTCGAGTGTGTTGTCGTAGTTCGTCTCACGCGACCAGTCGGGCCGGATCTCGTCGACGAGGAACGCGCCGTGCACGTAGCTCGACATGTGAACCATGCCCGCGTCGGCGGGATCCGCGGTCGCGATCGCGATGTGAAGGTCGGGCTTGCGGGTGAGATCCTGGGGCCAGCGATCGATCGCGCGCAGCATCGCGTCGACGCGCGCCTGGTACGGCGCCATCTCCGCGGTGTCGTCGAGCACGATCAGGAGATCGATGTCGGGCGGGGCGGCCCCGGGCACCTCGAAGACCTCGACGCCGCTCTGCTCGATCGGGCCCGGCGTGGTCGGCTGCGCGCAACCGACGAGCACGATCAGCGGCACCACGTGGCGGAGCGCGGTCATGCTCATGGCGCCACGCATTGCGCCTCCACGATGCCGCCATCCGGGGGCTCGAGATCGCCACGCTCGATGGAGAGCGCGAGCTGCGCGCCGCAGTTCTGTGGATCAGCAATGACGTGCCAGCACGGCAGGCCGGGACCGTCGTCACACGCCTGCATCAGCGTTCCCACGCCGCCCACGCGCTCGGTGACCACGCAGTCCGGTTGCACGCCATCGCGATCCGGATCGACGTCGAGCAGCTCGGTGTCGAAGCATGGCGATGCGATGATCGGACCGAACGGATGCAGGTAGTCGTACGTTTGTTCCGCGAGGTACACGACCTCGGGGGCCTCCAGCGACAGCACTTCCTCTCGATTCGGGAACAGCGCCGCGAACCCGTGCATGCGCGGATCGGCGCCGACGACGAACACGAACACGTGGTTCGGATCCGCCTTCACGCTGTGCAGGAACGCCGCGTACTCGGCGAGCGACCGCGGGGACGTATCGGTCGTCGCCGCGACGAAGATGACGAACAGGTAGGCGTCCGGTTGCGAGAAACCGGCATTGTGCGGATTGGCGTCGAGCGCGATGCGCATCGCTTCGAGTGGCTGCGCGCGCTCGCAGCCGACCGTTCCGACGTCTGCCAGTGACGGCAACGCTGCGGCGAGCGTTCCATGGACGTTCGTGTGCTGGGCCACGGGCGTTTGACGGAGCGCGATGAACGCGTCGTCGACGAGCGACGATCGCAGCAGCGCACCACCATCTCCCCAGCCCGCGCACTGGCCGGGCACCGGAACTGCCGGCGGCTCGGTGTTTCCGCCCAGATCGGCGCTCACCACGCCCACGTGCAGATCGACGTACCCGGGAAGCGACGCGAACGAAGCTCCCGCGAGGCTGAACTGGCGCGCGAGCGAGTCGCGATAGGGCGAGAGCGCGGGCGACCGGTCCAGCACGTACAGGATGTCGATGCGCGTGACCGTGGGATCGGGCACGATCTTGTCGATCACCTTCTCCTGCACGACGGTCGGATCCCTGGTCGTCCGGTCATCGCATCCGAGGAGCGCGACGCACGCGAGCGCAAACGCGCGCACGCGCCATCGATCAGCAAGCTTCAACGTGTGACGCACTCGACGGTGACCCAGTTCAGCGTGCTCGGCGGGTCGGCATCGCCTCGATCGATGGTGAACTGCAGGTCGTCGCCGCAGATGTTCGCGTTCGACCAGGTGCGCCAGCACGGCGTCGGATTGCCATCGGCGCACGCACCGTAGGCGCCGCCGGTGTCGGATGCCTGGCAGTCCGCCTGGATGCCCGGCGTCGCGGGATCCGTATCGAGCAGATCGGCGTACAGGCACGGCTCCGGGAAGCTGCCGGTGGAGTCGGGCACGCACGCGTTCGTGAACACGAAGTACGAGAGGTCGCCGTCGCACAGCGTCGTGAAGCGCGCGCCGGCGAAGCTCTGGAGGCGCGGGTTCGCAGTGCCGCCGCAGCTCGCATCGGTCCCCGCGACGGCGAGCATGACGTCGTCCTCGTCGGTCTTGAGCCCGCGCAGGAATGCCGCGTAGTCGGCGAGCTCGCCGGGCGAGGCATCGTCTTGCGCGGTCAGGATCACGATCGCGAGCTTCGCGTCGGGACGCAGGAAGCCTTCGTTGTGCGCGTTGCCGGCGAGCGCGGTGCGCAGCGCCTCCAGCGGCTGGCTCTCGGGGGAACCGGCCATGCCGACGTCGGTGAGATCGAGCAGGGCAGGTGCGAACGAGCCCGGGTAGTTGTTGTGGCTCGCGGCGGTCGTCTTGCGGTCGATCAGATAGGCGCCGTCGAACAGCGCGGTGCGGCGGAGGATGCCGCCATCGCTCGGGTCCGCCGTGATCACACCGACGTGAACATCCGAGCGCGGTCCGACGAGCCGCCCTTCCGCGACACTCGCGACATCGCTGATCGCGCTGCGTACGCGATCCTCGACCGCCGCCATCGCCGGCGAGCTGTCGATGACGAACAGGATGTCCACCCGCGTCGGAGCGTTGTCGAGGTACTGCTGGGTGTAGGTCCCGTGAGTCTGGACCTCGGGCACCTCCGCGGTGCGATCCATGGAGCAGGCGGCGAGCAGGAGGGCGAGCAGGATCGTGCGCACGCGCGATCCATCAGCAACAACCCGGCCACGATTGCCGCATGACGAAACGCCTGCTTACGCGATCGACCCCGTCAACGCGGTTGGCGATTCGCCAACTCAGATCACGTGGATGTTGTCGCCGTCGCGCAGCTCGAGCGCCCCTTCGGCGACGCGCAGCTCGATGCCGAGCAGAGGCGAACACGTGCCATCAGCTCCCGCAGGCACTACGCGGTACGCGCCGCCAGCGAGCTCGAGGATCTCGAACGCGCGCGTTGCGGGCTCGATCAACCAGACTTCGCGCACTCCCATGCGGGCATAGAACGGGAGCTTGTCGCGGCTCTCGTCATCGGGAGACAACACCTCGACCACCAGCTCGGCTCCTTCGACACCTCGAGTCGAGCGGTGATCGGGTCGCGCCAGGATCAGATCGGGGACGCGGTAGTTCTTCTCGGCTCCAAAGAGGCCGCACTCGACGTAGACGCGCCAGCCCCGCGATCTCGTCAGCAGAGAGAGAGCAACGACGAGATCGGTCTGGACGCACGAATGAACTTCTGCAGGCGGAGGAACCATGTGCAGGACGCCTTCCCAGAGCTCGTCCGCCTTGTCCTGGCCGAGCCGGTGCCGCTCCTCGAGGAAGCTCTCCGGGACGCCGATCCAGACCGCACGCATGGACGAAGTATACGCGGGCACGACGGACCGGAAGAGCAATCCGCGGGCCGCGCCAACTCTGCGAAGCCGTTCGCGTGGGCATGTCCGGTCCGGCCGCTCGTCGGACGCTGTGTCCGAATCTTGGTAGGCTCCCGCGCGTGACGACCGCCCAGCGCGTGCTGCTGCTCGGGCCCGACGACGACGCGCGCCGCGCGTTGCATCTGGTGCTCGACCGGCGCGGCCTCAGCGTCGTGGCTGCCGATGACGTCGATGCGGCGCGCCGGCATCTTGCGGCGGAGCGGTGCGATGTCGTGATCGCCGATGCGGCGAGTGCAGCCGCGCTCGCAGGCGAGGTGCCGGTGATCGCGGTCGTGGGATCGCGCGAGGTCGGTGCCGTGAACGCGCTGCTCGACGCCGGGATCGACGACGTGGTGTGCGAGCCGATCGACGAGGTCGCCGTGGTGCTCGCGCTGCGGCACGTGCGGCGCGGCGGGCGGCGCGCGATGGCTGCCGGCGCGGTGACGACGCTGGTCGGCGAGGGCGCCGCGATGCAGAAGCTGAAGACGACGATCCGCGCGGTCGCGCCGACGCGGACGACCGTGCTGATTCACGGCGAGAGCGGGACCGGCAAGGAGCTGGTCGCGCGCGCGATTCACGACCTCAGCCCGCGCGCCGGGCGGAAGTTCGTCGCGGTGAACTGCGCGGCGATTCCGGGGCCGCTGCTCGAGAGCGAGCTGTTCGGTCACGTGCGCGGGGCGTTCACCGATGCGGTGCGCGACAAGCCGGGGCTGTTCGAGGAGGCCGATGGCGGGACGCTGTTCCTCGACGAGGTCGGCGAGTTGCCGCTTGCCCTGCAGGGGAAGCTGCTGCGCGCGCTCCAGGAGTCGGAGATCCGGCCGGTCGGCTCCGAGACATCGATCAAGGTCGACACGCGCGTGATCGCCGCGACGCTGCGCGACCTGCGCGCCGAGGTCGATGCGGGGCGGTTCCGCGAGGATCTGTTCTACCGGCTCGATGTCGTGCCGCTGGATGTGCCCGCGCTGCGCGAGCGGATCGAGGACATCGGCGAGCTCGCGCGGTTCTTTGGCGAGCGGCATGGCGTGCGCCACGGGCGGCATGTCGAGCTCGATGCCGAGGCAATCGCTGCGCTGCAGGCGCGTGCGTGGCCGGGAAATGTTCGCGAGCTCGAAAATGTGATCGAGCGGGCCGTGGTGCTGTCGGACGGCCCGGGACTGGATGTCGAGCTGCTGGCCGGTGCGCGCGCAGTGGTTGCGCAACCCACAGCCGACGCCGCGGGCGACGGCAACGGCGAGCTAAGCATCAAGAAGGCCACGCGATCGCTCGAAGAGGAGCTGATCCGGCGCGCGCTCGGCGTGACCGCCGGAAACCGGACGAATGCGGCGAAGCTGCTCGAGATCAGCCACCGCGCGTTGCTCTACAAGATGAAAGAGTACGGGATTACCTGACACTTATCGAAGTCGATGCTTTTTGGAGATCTCCTCGCGGCATGACAAAATTTGAGGCCGCTAAGGGGTTACATGGCCAAGCAATGCATCGGGCTCGACATCGGCTCTTCCAGTGTGAAGGCCGTGCAGCTCAAGCGAAAAGGAACGGGCTGGGCGCTGCAGGCGTTCGGCATGCAGCCCCTCGTGCCGCAGACGATCGTCGACGGCACCATCATGGATCAGAGCGCCGTCACAGACGCGATCCGTCAGCTGTGGAGTCGGCTGAAGCTGCGGCAAAAAGATGTCGCGATCGCGATCGCGGGTCACTCCGTGATCATCAAGAAGATCGCGGTGCCGATGATGAAGGCCGAGGAGCTGCAGGCCAACATCCGCAACGAGGCCGAGCATCACATCCCGTTCGGACGCGATGACGTCGAGATCGACTATCACGTCACCAATCCGATGACCGCGAGCGGGCAAACCGAGATCCTGCTCGTCGCTGCGAAGAAGGAAGTCGTCTCCGACTACGTGCAGGTCGTGCGCGACGCGAACCTCGCTCCGCAGGTAGTAGATGTGGCGGCGTTCGCGAGTCAGAACGGTTTCGAGGCGAACTACTCGCTCGACGGCCGCGAGACGATCGTGCTGATCAACATCGGCGCGGCGATCAGCAACATCAACATCGTGCGCAGCGGCGTGTCGCTGTTCACGCGCGACGTGACGATCGGTGGCAACGCGTTCACCGAGGAGATCCAGAAGCAGATGGGCATCGCGGCCGACGAGGCCGAGGCCTACAAGGTCGGCGGCAGCCAGACCGAGGACGGCGTCGTGCCGCAAGAAGTGATTCGCGTGATGGAGGGCGTCAGCGAGGTGATGGCCGGCGAGTTCCAGCGCTCGCTCGACTTCTTCCTCGCGACGACGGCCGACGCGAACGTCACGCGCATCGTGCTCGCGGGCGGCAGCAGCAAGGTTGCATCGCTGCACCGCGCGATCGAGCGCCGGTCGCGGTTGCCGCTCGAGGTTGCCGATGCCTGGAAGCGGGTCGAGATCGATCCGTCGCTCGACCGCACCTACCTGGCGGCGCATTCACCCGAGGCGCTGATCGGCGTCGGGCTGTCGATGCGCGCGGCCGGAGACAAGTGACACAAGCGAGCCGCCGATGATCAAAATCAACTTACTTCCTCAGAAACGCGCGAAGCGATCGCTGGCTTCGGTCGGCGGCGATGGGCCGTCGCGCGAGCTCTACATCGGGCTCGGCGCACTCGCGGCGGCCGCGGTGCTCGTGTTCATCGCGGTCGACATGCCGAAGCGGTCGCGGCTGCACGAGCTCCAGGACTCGAGCGCAGAGATCGACAAGGACATCCAGGCGAAGAAGAAGCAGCTCGTCGGATATCCCGAGCTCCAGAAAGCCGCCGACGAGGCGACCGAGCGCGCGAACGCGATCAACCGGCTCAACGCCGCGCGCATCGTGCCGGCCAACGTGCTGCACGAGCTCGGCGAGATCCTGACGGCGAACCACCTGCCGACGATGACCGAGGACATGGCGCGCAAGACCGGCACCGGCACCGACAGCGATCCGAACAAGCGGTTCGACTTCGCGTGGGATCCGGCGCACGTGTGGCTCACGTCGATCAGCGATCAGGCGGACGGTGGATTCCGCCTCGAGGGCGGCGCGCAGACCGAGGTCGACATCACGCAGCTGTCGAAGCGGCTCGCCGCGTCGGCGTACTTCACGAACATCGCACCGGCGTCGGAGAACCGAGTGACCGACAAGGAATCCGGCCTCGATTATTTCCGATTCACGATCACCGGAAGGGTGGCTTACTGATGGCGGCGATGGACGATTTCAACCGTCTGCCTCGCCAGCAGAAGGTGATGCTGTTCGTGGTCGCCGGGCTCCTGCTCGGGGCGCTCTACTGGCAGTTCCGGCTCAAGCCGCTCAAGCAGCATCTCGAGGATGCCGAGGCGGAGCACCAGCAGAAGATCGCGACCAACAAGAAGCTCGAGGCCGACATCCCGAAGTTCGAGGCGCTCAAGGCGCAGATGACGCGGCTCAAGCGCATCATCGACGAGAACCAGAAGGCGCTGCCGACCGAGGCCGAGCTGCCGGCGTTCTTCGACCTGCTCAATCGCAAGGTGACGGAGTCGGGCGTCGAGGTCTCGAGCTGGCGCCGGCTCCCCGAGCAGTCGATCGACAACTTCGTCAAGGTGCCGGTCGAGGTCGAGATGAGCGGCACGTTCATGCAGATCAAGAAGTTCTTCGCCTCGCTCGTGCCGAAGAAGAAGCACCCGGGGCAGGAGACCGCGAGCACCGATAACGTCGAGGACAAGGATCGTCCCGTGTCGATCGAGAACCTCCAGCTCGTCGATCCTGCGGTCAAGAACCACGAGATCGTGATCACCGCGAAGTTCACGATGACCACGTATCGCCAGGTGGAGGCTGCGGCCCCGCCGAACGGCCCCGCGAGCGCGACGCTACAGAAGCCGATCGTGCCGGCCTCGAAGCCACTGCCGCCGGCGAACACGCCCGCGGGCGCCAAGGCGCGCGTCGAGCAGTCGCTCGACAAGGGCGATCAGCGCAATCGCAACGCGACCGATGTCGACGAGGCGAAGACGCCTGCCGGCAGCGCGGGTCGCCTGAAGGGAGGCCTGTGATGAAAAAGGCAGCCTTGCTCGTGTGTGCGCTGCTCGCCGCATGCGGTGGTGACGATGACGGCGGTAACGGCCAGACGCAGCCGAACAACCAGCCCGCCGGCAACGCGGCGGCGAAGAAGCCCGACGATCCGAACGCGCCGAAGCTGTCGACGCACGTCCACGTCGAGGACACGGTCGCGTGCCCGACGCCCGAGACGTCCACGGGGCCCGAGTGCAAGCCCGACACGTCGACCTGTGACCCCGGGCTCTACTGCCTGCTCACCGGCGTCGAGGGCAAGGGCGGCTATCACTGCGAGCCGTGCCCGGAGCGCGAGACGATCCGGCACGAGTTCCGCGATCGCGACTTCGTCGCCGAGCAGTCGCGCGATCCGTTCCAGTCGTTCGTGCTCATCCAGTCGGGTCTGGGCCAGCCGAGCGAGTCGAAGCCGGATCTCGACAAGACGTGCACGCGCCCTGACCAGCTCGTCGCGACGGACTTCGGTTACGAGGACCTTCACCTCGTCGGCATCGTCGCGCAGGGCACGCAGCGCAAGGCGCTCATGATGGACCCGAAGAACCTCGGCCACATCATCCGCCGCAACGACTGCGTCGGTAAGGAGAAGGCGGTCGTCAAGGACATCGGCACCGGGTTCATCACGTTCGTGGTGTCCGGCGAGTCCGATGGCCGCGTGACGCGCCCGGCGGTCGAGCGGTCGGTGCCGCTGTATCCGAACGGCCTCACGCCCGTGATGCCGACGTCGCAGCCGCCTCCGATCGACCAGGGGCCGACCGCGCCCGTGATCGCGCCGCCGGGCTCCGCGCCCGCCGCGCCGGTGATCGCACCGCCGGGTGCTACGCCGGCCGCTCCGAAGACGCCTCCCGCGAAGCCGTGAGAGCCGGCCACGTCGGTGGCCGAGTACAGCCCCCGAACGATCCCGGCGTGCGAAGCACGACGCTCCTTGACGGGGGCGTGTCCCGCGAAAAGCGGGAAAAATTTGTGGTGGTGCTCTGGGCGGGCGACAATTTTTTTTGGAGTCGCCATGATCATGAGCCCGAGAACCTGGATCGCCGCGATCGCGGTGATCACCGCGGCCACCACTTCGGTGTACGCCGACGGTCGCAACGAGGTGCGTGCGGTGACGTTCGACGAGGACGGAGGCGTCACGCGCGTCCACGTCCGCGGCGCCGAGACACCGACGTTCACGGTGTACAAGCTCGAGCGCCCGACGCGCGTCGTGATCGACATGCCGCAAGCGCGGCTTGCCGAGGCGCTGCGCGGGCACGAGAGCGCCGCGACGTTCACGCCGGGAACGTGGGCGGTCTCGACGATCGCCGCGCAGCAGCTCGACGACGGCGCCGTGCGCGTGATCGTCACGCTGTCGCGTCCCGGTCGCTACGACGTCAAGACCGACGGCAACGAGGTCGTCGTGTCGGTGATGCCGCGCGATCCGGCGCCCAAGGTGACGAGTCCCGCGGAGCTCGAGGCGGCGAAACTTGAAGCCGAGACGGCGAAGGCCGAGGCGGACCGGCTGCGCAAGGCGGCCGCGGAGCAGCAGATCAAGGCGGAGCTCGCGCAGCGCGCGGCGGCATCTGCGGGTGCGGCCGATGCCGACCGGGCGAAGCAGGAAGCGGTGCGCGCGAAGGCCGATGCGGCGAAGCTCGCGGCGCAGGCGCAGGCTGCCCAGGTCGCGCTGGCGAAGGCACAGGATGATGCGGCGCGGGCTCGCGACGAGGCGGCACGCACGCAGGCGGATGCGCAGCAGAAGCTGACGCAGATGAAGGCGCTCACCGACAAGCAGCGCGCCGAGGTCGATGCGGCGAAGAAGGACGCCGACCAGCAGCGCGCGGAAGCCATCGCGGCGAAGCAGCAGGCCGACGCCGCGCGGCAGATGGCGGCGAAGAGCCGCGCCGATGCCGATGCCGCGAAGCAGCTGGCCGATCGCCAGCGCGCCGATGCCGACGCGGCCAAGCAGGCAGCTGACAAGCAGCGCGCGGAGATCGCGGCTGCCAAGGCGGCGGCCGACGAGCAGCGTGCCGAGATCGCGGCGGCGAAGGCAGCGGCGGAGACGCAGCGCGCGGAGATCGCGGCAGCCAAGCAGGCAGCCGATCAGCAGCGCGCGGAGATCGCAGCGGTGAAGCAAGCAGCCGAGGCGCAGCGTGCACAGGCGGAAGCGGCGGCGCAGGCTGCGGCGAAGCAGCGTGCACAGGCGGAAGCGGCGGCGCAGGCTGCGGCGAAGCAGCGCGCAGAGGCCGAGGCGGCGAAGCTCGCGGCGGACAAGCAGCGTGCAGAGGCCGAGGCGACCAAGCGCGCGGCCGACAAGCAGCGTGCGGAGGCCGAGGCAGCGAAGCTCGCGGCGGACAAGCAGCGTGCGGAGGCCGAGGCGGCCAAGCAGGCAGTCGAGAAGCAGCAGGCGGAGATCGCGGCCGCGAAGACGGCGGCGGAGCGCCAGCGCGCCGAGGCGGCAGCAGCGAAGCTCGCGACGGAGCGCCAGCGCGCCGAGATCGCGGCGGCAAGGACCGAGGCCGAGCGCGAGCGTGCCGAGGCAGCGGCTGCGAAGACCGAAGCCGACCGGCAGCGTGCCGAGATCGCGGCGGCGAAGACCGACGCGGAGCGCGAGCATGCCGAGGCCGCGGCGGCGAAGACCGAAGCGGAACGCCAGCGCGCACAGATCGCCGCGGCAAGGACCGAGGCTGATCACCTGCGCGCCGAGGCCGATGCGGCGAAGACCGCGGCAGAGCGCCAGCGCAGCGAAGTCGCGGATGCGAAGGCCGAGGCGGCCGCCGCCCGGCGCGAGGCCGAGACGGCGAAGGCCGAGGCCGAGAAGATGCTCGAGGACGCGCGCGGCCAGATCGCGACGCTCCAGAAGAAACAGCAGGACGCGCAGGCGCTCGCGGATCAGGCGCGCGCGGCGAACGCAGCGGCACAGGCTCGCGAAGAAGCCGCACGTGATGCGGCCGCCCAGGCCACGCACGAGCGCGAGCTCGCCGAGGTCGCCGCGAAGCAGGCGAAGGATGCGCGCGACCGCGCGGCTGCATCGGACAAGGCGCAGCTCGTCGCCGATGCAACGGCTGCCGAGGCGCGGCTCGCGAAGGCGCGCAAGATGACCGACGACGCCGAGGCGCAGCGCAAGGCGGCCGAGGCTGCGGCGCTCGCCGCGAAGCAGGATCTCGAGCACACGAGGTCGACGCTCGCCGGTGTCGAGCAGCAGCGCGCGACGGCCGTGGCTGCCGCGACCGACGCTGCTCGCAAGCGCAGCGAGGCCGATGCCGCCGCCGCGGACGCCGCGAAGCAGCGCCGCGAAGCCGAGCTTGCCAAGGGCCAGGCCGAGGCCGCGCGCGACACCGCAGAGCAGCAGCGCGTCGCGGCGGTCGATGCCGCGCGTGCCGCCGAAAAGCAGCGCACGATCGCCGAGGAGGCCGCGCAGACCGCGGTGTCGGCGAAGCAGAACGCCGAGACGAGCCTCGCGAAGCTCGAGAAGAAGCAGCAGGCCGCCGAGCGCGCTGCCGCCGACGTCGAGGCACGCACGAAGGCCGAGGCGAAGGCGCAGGCCGAGGTCGTCGCGGCGAAGGCACGCCAGGACAGCGACGCCACGATCGCCGCGGCTCGCGCCGAGGTCGACCGGCTCGCCACCGAGCGCAAGCGCGCCGAGACCGAGCTCGCCGATCGCCGCAAGGCCGTCGCGATGCAGCAGGTCGAGGCGACGAAGCTCGAGACCGCGGCCGCCCAGGCACGCGACGCCGCCGAGCGCGAGGATGCGCGCCGCACGAAGCTCGCCGACGAGCGCGCCCGCGAGGAGCAGGAGCTGGCGAAGCTCAAGGCGCAAAAAGTCTCGGCGCAGGTCGCGGCGACGAAGCCGCAGGCCGGCCACATCACGAACGTCGGGTTCACGGGGGATGCGGGGACGGGGAATGTCGAGCTGGCGGCCGTGGGGGATACGGCCGTTCAGCTCGGCGAGGTGTCGGCGACGCGCGTCGAGGTGATCGTCGACCACGCCGGCCTCGACAAGAAGCTCGAGCGCACGCTCGACGTCAGCAAGTTCGGCAGCCCGGTACGCCGGGTCTCGACGTTCCACGATCCGAAGACGCCGAACCGCGTGCGGATCGTCGCCGAGCTGTCGCGGCCGGCCTCGCCGATCATCGATCACGACGCCGCGGGCGTGCACGTCCACTTCTTCGCGAGCAGTGATGTCGCCAAGCACACGCCGCGCACGCAGAACGTGCCGTCGCCGGTGATGGGCGGCTTCGGCGCGGTGTCGACGCCGATCACCCAGCAGTCGGTCTCGCAGGTGGCGCCCGCGCCGAACGGAAAGAAGCGCATCTATCACGGCGCGACCGTCGACTTCGATTTCAAGGACGCACCGATCCACGACCTGCTCCGCATCATCTCGGATACCGGTCACGTCAACATCGTCGTGCCGGACACCGTCGACGCGAAGGTCACCGTGCGCCTCAAGCGCGTGCCGTGGGACGAGGCGCTCGACGTGATCCTCGCCTCGCACGATCTCGGGTACCGCCGCGAGGGCACGATCTATCGCGTCGCGCCGCGCAAGGAGCTCGACGCCGAGGACGCTCAGGAAGCTGCGCGCCGCGAGGCGGCTCAGAAGGCCGAGGCGCCGCGTCCCGAGGTCATCACGCTCAACTACGCGACCGCGGGCGAGCTCAAGACCAAGCTCGAGGGCATGCTGTCGCCGAAGGGCAAGCTCGAGGTCGACGAGCGCACCAACGCGCTGATCGTCAACGACGTCGCCGGCAATCGCGAGCAGATCCGCGCGCTCGCGGTCGGACTCGACACGCAGACTCCGCAGATCACGATCGAGGCGCGCATCGTCGAAGCGCGGTCGACGTTCACTCGCGAGTTCGGCGTCCAGTGGGGCGGTCGCGCGCTCGCCGGCGCTGCAGGTGGCAATGCGACCGGCCTCGTGTGGCCGTCGTCGATCGGCGTCGTCGGCGGTAACGAGGACACGAACACGATCCGCACCGGCGTCGCGCTCCCCTCGGACTTCGCGGTCAACATGCCGGCGGCGACCGGCACCGGCGAAGGTGGTGCGCTCGGCCTCTCGCTCGGCTCGGTCGGCGGCAACTTCAACATCAACCTGCGCCTCTCGGCCCTCGAGGACGAAGGTACGGTGCGCATCATCTCGGCACCGAAGATCACGGTGCTCAACAACCGCGAGGCGAAGATCAGCCAGGGCGTGTCGATCCCGATCTCGGTCGTGTCGGCCGCCGGTACGAACACGCAGTTCGTGCAGGCCGACCTCGCACTGACGGTCACGCCGCACGTCTCGCAGGGCGACTGCGCGATCGCGATGAACCTGGTCGTCACGAAGAACGAGCCCGACTTCGTCAACGTCGGCGCTCGTGGTGACCCGACGATTCTCCGCAAGGAAGCGCGCACGCAGATGCTCGTCAACGACGGCGAGACCACGGTGCTCGGCGGTATCTACACGCGCAACAGCGGTCTTGCCTACAAGAAGGTCCCGTTCTTCGGCGATCTTCCGGTGCTCGGCTGGCTGTTCAAGAACCGCCGCGAGAACGACGATCGCACCGAGATCCTCGTGTTCATCACGCCGAAGGTGACCAACAAGGCCTCGCTGCGCTGCACGCAGTAAGCTCCATGCATGGCCGCGCCGCTGTTCCTGATCGGGTTCATGGCCGCCGGCAAGACGTCGGTGGGCCGGGC
>Ga0070678_100000544_pt1 | contig 18395 bp, 23 predicted proteins | sample KBSM73metaG_FD_65647 | JGI IMG/M metagenome (GOLD analysis project Ga0070678, IMG submission 65647) | Miscanthus rhizosphere microbial communities from Kellogg Biological Station, Michigan, USA - KBS M7-3 metaG | ecosystem: Host-associated > Plants > Roots > Rhizosphere > Soil ...
AGCTGAGCTCTCCGGTCGTCCATGCCTCCTGCCTTCGCCAGCGCCCGCGCCGCGTCCGCTCCCTCGACCTCGAAGCGCCTCTTGCCTTGGTACTCCCTCGTGAGGCCGACGTCGTGCAGCTACGATGCCACCGCAACGACTTCCTCGTCATAGGACACGCCCTGCAGCTCGGCGAGTTGCACCGCGAAGAGCCACGAGCGAACGACGTGGTTGAACAGGTACGGCTCGGAGAGAGCACGCGCCTCTTCCATCGAACGTGCAACGAGTGGCGTGTCCGGGACGGTCACTCCGGCGATCTCGCGTCTAAGGGTGCTCGTGGTTCGGTTCACTTCCCCAAGGATGGCCAGCAGCTCTTCGTTGACCTGTCCCTGATGCGTAGCGGTAATCCCGTGCGGCACGGGTTATTAGATGTCCTTCGCTCCCTCGATGAGTCGGGCCGACTCATGGCCGAGGCCCTCATTGGAACGCTCTGATCATCCTCGCCGCGCAGCACGAGCGTCGGGACGTCGAACTTTGGGAAAGAAATCATGGACGTACACCTGCCATGCAGAACGAGATCTGATGCATCGTCTCCATCGGCATAGCCCTTTGTTCTCTGTCTCATTCACCTAAGCGACACGCGTCTTTCTCTCTTCCTTGAGGAAGTTAAGGAGCAGGCTGGTCAGGCTTTGTAGCGCCTGTTTCCTCCATGTCCTCGCGGCCGCTGACTAGTGCCTCCTACGCAAAGGGTTCCAATTTTGACAAGACGGTGGGGAGAAACTCATACATGACGTCCAGCAACACGTGAATGACTTCGTCACCTCCGGTCCCAAGAATGGCCGTACCCAGAATGTGTTTGGTTTCCGCATCAACAGAGATTTTGATGAAACCTTGTCTCTGATCCCACAAGGGGAGAGTAGCACAGCCGTGGCTTTTCTAAGAGACGAAGTCGAACCTCGTCGCAGTCTCTCATCCTATCTTTAGAGACTCCTTCGAAACCATGTGTTCCAAATTGGCCATGATCGCTAAGCCTTTGTGAATAAGTTCAGTGCTTAGATCGACGACGCTCCAATGCAGAGAGCCAATTATGAACCTGCACGAGGGTTGATCAAGTTCAATAGTTCTCGCAAACAGGTAGGTAGGTCAATACATTTGGGAGCGTCTGATCGAGGACGATTTTCCTAATTAAAAACTTAGTTGGGACGTCTTTAGGGGCATTCTTATTGCTGAATTCTAGGAGGAGACTGGGAACCGTATGGCTTGATGTCAACGAAGGAGGGTAAAGATGAACACGCTTGGTCGAGTCGTCCTTCCGCTAGTTGTCATAGTATGGTTTACATTGGTATGGTTTACATTGCCGTTGGCTGACGCCAATGCGGATAGTAGTGTCGTGATGAGCGGCTCCATTCGTACGAACACGACGACGCCCGTTCCGTTTGATGATGTCTTCCTCTCGCTCGAAGGCGCACGCTTCTCGTTCACCAATAATTTTCTCCAAGATAGTTTTCATTTTAGCGGTACACCAAATCCTGCACCAGTTCCTAAGGGCTGGAACGATGGTGGCCTTCACAGGCCAGGCGTCTCTTAGCTCTCCAGACGACCGACTTGTCTTTAATGGGGCGTCATATCGAGCAACGGGTACGGTCACCGTCACGACCTCATCCTGAACGGCAGGCGTTGGTGTTGCGCTCATGCCTGGTTCGCGGCCCTACCATCTGCACACCTTCCCAAGCACCGATATTTCTTACAACCTGTAAGTTTTGACAGTTCACACCACTAGCCAGATTCCATAACCTTAGTCTTTGTAGAGCAACCCTTGCCAGCACAGCCATACGTTTACGGGTCACAGCAGATAAAACCACGACGCACGGGTTCATATGAGCGCCCAGGTGTTGTCGATTCCCGAACCTCAGCCGTTCGATAGCCTGCTGTCGCTCAAGGGCCGATAAAAGAACTGGCCGAGCACCGGATCCTGGTCAGTGCGCACCTCCGGCTCGACCATCACCGAAGAACGGATCGCGAAGTTAACGGATGGCACGTTGGGCGCATCCGATGCGCCGGCGGGCGCGGTCAAGACCAGGGAGAAATGCAGGCCGCCATGAAGAGCGGCGCCTTCGCCCAGATGTTAACTACCATGATGCCGTTAAGCCGCCCGGGTTATCCCGACGAGATCGCCAAGGCGATGCTGTTTCTTGGCATCCGACATCGCCAGCTACATCAGCGGCGCCAATCTGATCGTCGATGGCGCACAGACCCTAAGGTGAGACCGCGCAATAAACCCAGCGTATTGTCCCTGAACTGGAGAGCAAGGATGAGCGTTCCCTCGGCTATGACACTTCGACGAATAACCTGATCCGCCGCTATGGGGAACACAAGTAATCCATAAATCGGATTTGTAATTTTTTAACATCATGTGATCACTTCCAAAGGAGGAGTTTTCATCATGCGGCTCGGAATGATTGGGCTGGGGCGGATGGGTGCGAACATGGTGAGGCGGCTTCTGAAGGGCGGTCACCAGTGCGTGGTCTTCGACAGATCTCCGAAAGTAGTCGAAGATTTAGTTCGAGAGCAAACCATCGGTGCGTCGTCGCTCGCTGACCTCGTGAGACAAATGGAAAAGCCGCGAGCAGTTTGGTTGATGGTTCCCGCGGCCGTGACAGACCAGACCATCGCTGACCTTCAGCCGCATCTCGAAGCGGGAGACATTGTCATCGACGGGGGCAATTCGTATTACATCGATGATATCCGGCGTGCGAAAGAACTCGCGCCAAAGGACCTGCACTATGTGGATGTCGGCACGAGCGGCGGTGTCTGGGGACTCGAACGCGGGTATTGCATGATGATCGGCGGTGAGAATGCAGTAGTTAAGCAGCTTGATCCCATCTTCGCAACATTGGCTCCCGGAGCCGGCACGATCGCGCGCACCCCGGGACGCACGAAGGTCGGCGGTACGGCCGAGCAGGGATATTTGCACTGCGGTCCCAGTGGCGCAGGCCATTTCGTCAAGATGGTACACAACGGGATCGAGTATGGTCTCATGGCGGCCTATGCCGAAGGTTTGGGCGTTCTACACGGTGCCAATGCTGGCAAGGAACAACACGAGGTCGATGCGGAGACGACGCCGTTGCGTGATCCCCAGCACTATCAATACGAGCTTAACCTTTCGGATATCGCCGAAGTCTGGCGACGTGGGAGCGTCATCGCCTCATGGCTGTTGGATTTGACAGCCGCCGCGTTAATCGAGGATCCCGCGCTATCAAAATTTGCAGGCCGCATATCCGATTCAGGGGAGGGAAGATGGACAATCAAGGCTGCGATCGATGAGGCTGTGCCTGTGCCGGTGCTGTCCGCCGCGCTCTACCAGCGATTCAGTTCCCGGGGCGAGGCGGATTATCAGGACAAACTGCTATCGGCCATGCGATTTCAGTTCGGCGGTCACCACGAAAAATCGACGAAGCCATGAGAACCAGATGAACGCCCTCCATTCGGACGCACTGGTGTTTTTCGGGGCGACAGGCGACCTCGCCTACAAGAAGATCTTTCCTTCGCTGCAGGCGATGATGAAACGCGGCAACCTCGACGTGCCGGTTATCGGCGTGGCCAAGAGCGGATGGACTCTGGACCAACTGCGGGAGCGGATGCGCGACAGTCTCGAAACACACGGCGCCGGTCTCGACCGATCGGCATTCGAGAAGTTGTGCGGCTTACTGCGCTATGTGGATGGTGACTATCAGGATCCTGAGACGTTTAAGGCCATCCGAAAAGAACTCGGCTCTCTGCAGCAACCCTTGCACTATCTCGCGATACCGCCCGTGCTATTCGAAACTGTGGTGGAGCAACTGGGAAAATCAGGGTGTGTCCAAGGGGCCCGTGTGGTACTGGAGAAACCGTTCGGAACCGACCTGGCTTCGGCGCGGGAGCTCAATGGCGTTCTGCATCGAACATTTCCAGAGACGGGGGTCTTCCGCATCGATCATTACCTCGGGAAACGACCCATCAAGAACATGTTGTATTTCCGCTTTGCGAATGCGCTGCCTGAGACGTTTTGGAACCGAACCCACGTGCAAAGTGTTCAGATCACCATGGCAGAGGACTTTGGAGTCCAGGGACGAGGAGCCTTTTATGACAAAACGGGTGCCATCCGCGATGTGATCCAAAATCATCTGTTCCAGATCCTCGCAAACCTGGCCATGGAGCCTCCGATCAGAATGGATAGTGAATCGATTCGAGATGAAAAAGTGAAAGTCTTGAAAGCCATCCCTCCGCTGGATGCGAACAACATTTTGCGCGGTCAGTTTCGCGGATATCGAATGGAAAAGGGAGTGGCCCCGGACTCGAAAGTGGAAACCTTCGCCGCTCTGCGGCTGGAAATTCATTCCTGGCGCTGGCATGGAGTGCCGTTTTTTATTCGTGCCGGCAAGCGCTTGCCGGTGACCTGCACGGAGATCATGCTTCGACTCCGTCGGCCGCCGACGGCCTATCCAGCGGCGAGCTTATTGCCGAACCACCTCCGATTCCGGGTCAACCCTGATACGACACTCGCGTTCGGCATGATGGTCCCGAAAAGCGATGACGAAGCGGTCGGTCAAGCATTTGAGGCCATGGTGAGTCGCTATCCCCAGCCGGATGAAGTGGACGCATATGAACGGGTATTGACGGATGCTATGGTCGGTGATGCGACATTGTTTGCCCGTCAGGATTATGTAGAAGAGGCGTGGCGAATTGTCGATCCCATCCTGAAGCAAACCACGCCGCTCTATGAGTACGAGCCACACACTTGGGGGCCGGCCGAGGTTGAACGAAAAGTGAGGCCTCCCGACGGCTGGGACAATCCGACTGTGACGAGTTAATTCGGATCGAGGATTGTAACTCGTAATAAATTCTTGCCACTCATCGGACGGTTGAGGAGAATCATCGTATTGATTTTACTCATCTGTGGTGCTTTTAGGACGAGGATCCTACCAAACCTAAGTTCAAGTCGCGGTTACCACCCCTTGGAATGGTATTGCCCAGGGGCCGCTTCATCGGAGCGATAGAAGAGGGCATGTTGGAACTCCTTGGAGGTTAAGCGGCCATCGCTCGAATATCTATATTGAAGGTGAAAGGATTGCTTCCCCCTGTGGTTAATCCCGTTGGGGATTTGAACCCGTGTCAGGGTATAGCAATGATTTGGAGCTATACAATTTTTGAATGGGCAAGAACAAGGTATCTGCTACCATGTTGCTTCCAGAACAGCCCGACTCACCATGATCCATCGAGATCATTCCTCTCCCAAAACTGCCTCTTTTCCTTCTGATAGATTGTGTTGGGTCTCGGCAGGAAGGGTATTGTCGCAACCTCATTTAGAAACAGTAGGTCAACTCCATCCCGGCAACTGGCTGCGATGATTCGATTAAACATAAGTTGAATCCTGGTATCTTCAACGTAACAGGCTCCTATGCTTCCCAAACCCGCTGACGTTCGTTTGCATTGTACAATCCACGCAGGGCATGCACGGCCATGGAGGGGGGCGGCGATGGCTCGACGCAGACTATTCTTACGGTGTGCACAGCCGATTGCAGTGATCGTACTCATTGTGGCTCTTGGCTATTGGGGAGAGATCAAAGCCGAACCTCTTGATCGTCTCGTGGAAGAGGGGGTCCACATCCTGAAGGAGAAACACGAAATCGTGCATCTTCAGGTAACTCGGCAATTGGATGTGAGGCAGGCTCAAGAAAAGCTGTTGGCAAGCAGGCAACGGTGGGATCAATACACTCGAAAGCTGCCGCCGCAGAAGCAAGCGGCTATTTTGGAACGAATCAAGCAAAAAGATGCCGTGGTTTTGACTGATCTGCAACGGAAGTGGGCCGCAGAGGGGCTTCAGTTGCGGAAGTAAGGCAGCACCTAGGACTGTGTCCCCGTCCAGGAAGAACAAGCCAGGATAGTCGCGTCACGATAGCAAGCATTATCACGGGTTGAATTATAAAATTAATTATTAGTAAGTGTTTTTATAACCCATTGGGTCTTTGTTAAGCGCTGGCCTCATTGCTATCTTTGTACTGCCACCAGGAGCGACGCCAAGGAGGCGCATGAGAGGAAACTTGAGGGAAATCAATAGAGGAGGTAAGAAGTGATGCCGAGGGACTGGTACATCAAACGAAGGCAAAGTGGTACAGCGGAGACCATCAGGTACTACTCCCGCATGTTGGTACCTCGCCCACTGCGTGCTATCCTCATTCATCGGAGATCGTTAAAGACCTACGTATAATATGGTACTCTGATGCTTCTATGGGGGAGAATATTTTAGTCTAAGCCTATGTAACATAATTAAAATTACGTTCACCCATGGACTCTACCACCCGCGTAGGTATTTCCTCCATCGCTGAATTTGACATCTTTGCAAAACTTCCGGCACCGCCTACACTGCCAACCCGTGACACCTAACAACGAACCACTCAAACCTCGCACGGCTCTTATGGAGGACTTCGTGGAGTACCTCAACGAACGCTCATGCGACGCTTATATCTGGTTCCTGACAGTTGGCATCTGCGCCTTCGGAGCCGGCATCGTCGCACTCGCCTGTTTCTTAGCTATAACCTAAGCCCTAGAATGAGACCCTCGATGGAACAAGACTGGCTTGCCAGAACACCACTCAAACAACTCCACTCCATGAGGGAGGTCATCCTTGAGCAGCGTGTAGCGACTCCCGATGAGAATGGCTTCCTCTAACGTCTCGACATAGCGATAGACCACAGAGGCAATCCATCTTCCGGTGTTGCTGTTGACTGGGCCTAGCATGGAGAGGTAGTGCGCCCCTTCTGCGGGCTATGCCTGCACTCTACTTGCGTCACGCACCCTTGCACCGTTGACCGCCGATAGGTTGAGGCGCAGGAGAGTCCAACGTATCAACACGTTAGACCCTCCCGACTGAACCGCACCTCCTTCATATATATAGGCTCTTATATGGGACAGTAGGCGGTTCCCCGCCATCACGAAACCTCTATGACTTTCCTATGTTCTCTTCTCTTAGGAACTTTATAGAGGTTTGTTTTATGCTGCCGTTCATTCCCGAAGCTGAATATGACGGACTGCGCTGCATACCCCGTATGTCAGTTGAGCAGGCTTGCATACGCCAGCTATGTTCTGATCCTGTGAGAAGCGAATGAAGATCTTGTAGATGGTCATGGTTGGAATTTGGCTCGATGCTACCCACGCTTACCCTGAGACTATTTTCATCAAGTTATTTCTGCTCATAAGTAATTTAAGCCAGGGAGGGTTTCTATCTTTACAAATCTCTGATATGCCCCCCATGATACGTAAGATACGCATTACTGCGTTGTATCCGTATAGCCTACACATATAACCCAGGAGATTAGATTTGAGCAGTGCTACACCAACGTGGTTAACCTGGACACCCCTAGCCGAGCTTCGCACCATGCGGCAGGCGATCCTTAACGCTGGTGTCGTCACCGAGGAGCAGAACAACTTCCTACGTCGCCTCAACACGGAGATCGACGCTCGTGAAGAGTTAAATTCGAGACTTACAGAAAGGATGGTGAGGCCATAGGGTTTTTCGAGTGATGCTGACACGCCTCTAGCCTGACAGATTTTCCACCGAAATTATTTCACCTTCGTAGCGCGATATCCGGTTCGATGCCAGCTTCAATGGAGATATCTTTGACGCCTGCCTGAACCGCCATGCTATCCATTGATGCCTTCGCTTCGGCCACTGCACCCTTGATCCGGTCTGGCGCATCGATTTGGCTGTAGTCGATTTTCGGATGCCCTGAAAAGCCAATGTGCGCGTTCCCTCGTGCATGAGCGGAAGCGTAATTATCGGCCATTCGAATCAGGCGGCATGTGGGACAACTAATGAGAATGATGGTGGTGAGATGGCGTTCCATGAATCCTCCTAATTACTTATCGACAGAAAAAGCAGAAGTGTACTAGTTGTAGTAGAAGTGATGGAGAAGAATACGGCATCCCGGAAGCGTCCGTCCCAGTCGTGTAAATACAAATCCCCTGTTCCCGGTATCGGTGTCCCAGTAGCTTCTCGATCACCATATAGTCACCGCCCCCCTGCATAAGCCAAGACGCGAAAGTGTGCCTCAGATCGTGGAAATGAAGATCATGGACCCCTTCTCGTTCATACGTCCCGTCCCAGCGATGCTTGAAGGAATTCTCATCTTTCCACTGACCAAAAAAACGACCACCGATCCGCGGTACGTCTCCCCGTAGCGATTCGAGCGCAAGGGTGTTAAGTGGAACCGAGTTGGGAACACCTTTGATTCTCGTCCGTCCCGGCAACGGCACAACCCACCATCTGTCCCCGCGTTGAACGAGCCATTCTTCGTGAACTTCGATGGGCTTGTTTTCCCGCATCCCGATCTGCAGGCCAGCATAATCAGACGCCATACCTCAGAGGATGCTGTCTCGCGTAGTTTTTCAACTCCCACGGCTCGGCAAGCCGCTCGCGTTTGACTATTGCGAAGTGGACAGACGACGAAGCCGATTCTTATCCAAGGCTTCCATGTCGACTGGAGATTCTCGATATGACATTGATGACTTAGCTAGCGGCCTCAACCCACAACTAATAGAATGACCTATCTGCGATCAGTAGAGTCTGTTATTTCTGACAGTTGTACTGCTGTGCTAATTGTATGACCCTGTGTGCAGGTGGAAACTGATAACCGGTGAAACCGCCTAAACCTTGCCTCATGAGAGTTTCAGCGCCGCATCTGGCTTCAACTATCGGTGACATCGCGGAGATCGCTGGCGCGCTGGTCTGCCAATCGCATATGTCGTAGGTACGAACTCGTCGCAGCCAGACGACGGGCTCGGGAAATCTTTAAGTATGGAGCCGTCACCGAAACCCGCAAACCCACCCTCTGACGGTCAGTCGGAATTTTCCCTCATGTGCGGTGGACCGCTGTATCGATTCTATCTCTCGACCAAAATGGGAAGAGAGCCGCTGGCGTTGCTCGGTCGGCGCCTCATCGTGGTCTCCTTGATCGCTTGGCTGCCGCTGCTCATCCTCTCGGCGATCACAGGAGCGCTGATAGGCGGTCCTGTTCGGGTCCCCTTCCTCTACGACATCGAGGTCCACATCAAGTATCTCCTGAGCCTGCCGCTTCTGATTGCGGCGGAGATGCCAGTGCACCGTCATCTCTTGCCCATCAAGCGAATGTTCGTCGAGCGCGGCTTAATCAGCTCGGAAGATCGGCCCAGATACGAGCGCATCTTCGCCTCTGCGACGCGCCTCTGCTACTCGGGTCGCGTCGAACTGTTGCTTCTCGTGGTGGTCTATGCCATCGGGCATCCGTTGTGGATACGAGAGATTGAGCTGCCAATCGCGACGTGGTATGCCTCACCGAGTGCGGAGGGTCTTCGGCTCACGCTGCCCGGATATTGGTATGCGTTCGTCAGTGCCCCGCTCCTTCAGTTCCTGTTCTTGAGATGGTATGTACGTCTCTTTGTCTGGGCACGACTCCTGTGGCAGGTTTCTCGGCTGAATCTGCACCTCATACCGGCTCATCCGGACCGGAAAGGCGGCCTCGGATTTCTCGAAGAAAGTGTCATGGGCTTTGCGCTCTTCCTCCTTGCTGAGGGAGTCGGGCTGGCCGCCCCGATTGCCGACGACGTGTTTTATGAAGGGCTGCAACTGGTTAACTTCGAATGGGTTTTGGCCGGCGTGATTCTGCTGCTGCCCGTCATTGTGCTCAGCCCCTTGGCCTTCTTCGCGGGGAAGTTGTTTCGTGCCAAGAGCGAAGGACTCGATGAGTACGGCAATCTGGCCAGTCGCTATGCCGAGGAATTCGATCAGAAGCGGATACGAGGCGGGGCTCCGGAAGCGGAACCACTGCTTGGAAACGCCGATTTTAAATCGTTATCCGGTATGACTACAATCATCCGCGGGATAGAAGAGACGCAGTTGATTCCTTGTGGAAAAGAGACGCTGATCCAATTGGTCGTCATCACCGCGCTACCATTTGTTCCATTGATGATGACGTTCTTTCCCATGAAAGAAGTCCTCGTCAAGTTCCTCGAAATGCTGATCTAGCCGGCGAGTTTCCGAAAAACCGGACCTTCGCGATTGAATGAGCAATCGCAGCGCTAACAAATAAGGCTTGCAGTCCATGCGGATCGTCCTGATCGCCTGGGTTCACTATGCTACTTCTTGACTGGCTTGCTCACCACCTTCCCTACTCTCCTTCTCTTCCTAGATCGTAGAGACGCCTCAACCGCGCTTGTCTGTAGACATCGCCAATGGCGCAATGGGGCCGTGTCGCCTCGTGAATATTCTGAGCAGACCTGTCAGATTTGACAGTTCCGACAGCTTCACAGTTTGAGTAAATCAATTCAGACAGGAGAATAGGCGGTTTCAGATGAATGACGATGCGGCGATAAGTCGTAAGCGAGCCGGAATCGGTTCTGTCTGGAACAATTGACGTGATCCCAAGCCGAACCCTCGCACAGCAGATTCGAACATGAACATGAACATGATCAAAGAGTCGGTGCTGTTAGATGCAAACAATGCTGAGAACCCTCGTCACATTACGGAGGATGCCATGCGGATGCGATGCATTATCTTCAACCTCGTGGTGGTAGCGCTCTGTTTCCATGGTTGCACGGGTCCCGACGTCAAGACGGATTTTGATCCTTCTGCCGATTTCAGCAAGTTTCATACGTTTGCCTTCCTCGGGCTGACTGATATCAATAGAGAGGGCGACATCCTGGACAACTCGCTGACCCGGAAACGGATTGAGTCGATCGTGGCAAGGGAGCTCACGAAGAAGGGACTCCAGCAGGTCGAAGTGGGTCAACACCCGGATCTGTTGGTGCACTATTGGATCGGCGTGAGGGAGAAGCAGGAGGTCGTTGATACCGGTGGGGCGTACGGCGCCTACGGTTGGCGCGGGGGCGGTGCCGCATACGGCGGCGTCAGGACCTACAATTACAAGGAAGGGACCTTGATCGTGGATTTGGTGGAGCCGAAGAAGAAGGAACTCATGTGGCGCGCGACGACAGTGGGAAACATGCAGGATACGAGTCAAGAGAACATCGCCCTAGCTGATAAAGCTATCACCGAAGCGTTTGAGCACTATCCACCCCCGGCCAAATCATAGCGTAGTATTTCTGTTTCCGATCGGCCAGAGCGCAGGAGGGGGGGATCTGCCGAGGTTTCCGAAGCAGAAGATCACTGACGGTCAAGGCTTGCTTGATTACCGACTGGTGGGTTCGACGCAGGTTGCTGTACCAACGTGAGGTCCGTCACTTTCCTGCTGAGGCACACTCAGGTACGCATCTCCATGTGGGTTTCTGTATGTGTTCTCGCGGGTGCGCTGCCTGCCAGGTTCAGAATGATCCGTCAGCACAGACACAACACCCTTTTACACGGACGATTGAGGAAACGGACTAATAAGTTTTAGGGCAGAATGCTGCAAAACAAGGATTGATTTCATCATCCTTCACCTCATTGTTCTACAAGGACAAGACAAACTAGTTCCATCTCGGGTTACGCTCAGGGAGAATCAAAACTCCAGAGTGCGGAGAAGAAGAGTAGATTTTGTGACGGAGTCAACCCAATGATTCCAGGGGCTACCTCGCCCCTTGTGTAGAAGCCGCCCTGAGGTCCCGTGGAATGATCGAATCGGTACTCTAGCCGAAACAGCGTCGTCGTCCAGCCATAAAGTAACTTGTACTCCAGTGTGGTGGTGATGGCCTTGATGAATTGCCGAGCACCTGTGAGGGCACCGTCCGGATCGTAATAGAGCTCGGGCCGGACGGCGACCGCCCAAGGCGAAGCCAGTTGCCAGCGGGTCCATATCGCCCCGCCGGTCCAGAACACTCGTCGATCTCCTGCTTCCGGGATCGCTCGCTCCGTACCGATATCGTAGGCCAGCGCGACCGTGAGCGCATCCTGCTTCCACTCCAGAATGCTGTCTGAGAAAAAGCGCCAAAACGGAAGATTCGTATTGGATTGATCAGGGCCGTAGTAGAGGTTCTGCGTTAACGTCAGGTGTCGCGAGGCGGTCCAGCTAATCTGGGTTCCATAGCTGGGTAGATTGTTGGCATACGAAAGATAATTGTATCCATTGATGACATAGAACGCGCTTTTGACAGCCTCATTGAACCGGTATTGTCCAGAGACTCCGAACATGAAATAGGGAGAGTTATCCGCAAGATAGGATCTCGTGTAGTTGGAATTATCCTTGGCGTAAAAGGAATCATAGCCAATGAAACTATTAAACAGGCCGGCCGTAAGGGTGAGGCCCGTTCCGATAGGGGCCAAGTAGGACACATTGGCGCGCGAGAAGTGGCTGAACGCATCAGCGCGCCCGTAGGGGTCGCCGAATCTCTGACTGGCATTCGGAACCTGTCCATCGACATCACGTCCAGTCTGAAGTCCGAATTCCATCCCCCAACGCGACGCCTCATTCACTTCCTTCGTGACATAAGCCAGCGCCATGTTGAGCGCAAGCTCATTGACCCGTTGAGTCGTGACCTTGCTGCGCCACAGTTGATTCTCGGGATAATTAAAATCGATGGCATAAGTGAGATCCACATACGCACCGTAATGCCAGAGCGATTTTGGCCATGGTTCTCTATCGGGATTCGTCACTCCCTCCGACATAATCGACACCGGAGGAGATTGCTGTGCCCATATATTTCCACTCCAGATGGACACGAGCAAAACGAGAGAAAACAGGCCGGGCACCAGCTGTTCCCCACTTTTGCCCCCTCGCTCCATCACATCAGCTTCATGATCATGACAAGTGTGCCCGATTAAATTAGCTGGGGAGAACAATAATCTTCAACTGACAGAAATAACAGAGTATTTCAACCGCATCCGCCGGTCTCGTTCTCATGTGCTTGGTCGGTCCTCGTGCTGAATGTATTCGAGCCTGTGCACCAAAGTCCGTAAATTCACGAGAATGCTTTCTGGGGCGCACATGGAGCGACTTCTGCGGTGTTCTTTTGGCCTTCCTGAATGCCCTCATTGGGTGTGAATGTTCGTCGAGTACAACACCTCTGAGGTGCGCGGCTCTGACCATGCTGATCGCGGCCATACGGTTGTAGGGCTTGTTTGATAGTATTGTGGCTGCAGCGGTTGGTGGCCAGAAGCACCCTCGGGAGGTAACGGTCGAGCGAACGGTCAACGCACGTGGCACACGCGTATACCCCGACTATTTGCAAAACTTGCCTGGAAAGACGCTGGCTGCCGCCTATAGCGTGCGAGCCAATGAGAGGGCTGGGGTCTCTGCGCCGGACTCTTTGGCAGGAGTTGAACCGAGGAATTCACCCGGACGAGTTCACGATCGGCACGATGAAGGCGCGTCTTGCGAAGAGCGGGAATGTATAGGCGGCACTTCGTGACAGTGTGCCTATTAATTTGAGTAAGCGTCAGTGAAGAGGCTGCGCTTCTTAGTCTTGGTCGGCAAACTCAATCCAATTCCGGTGATACCGCAGAGAAAGTCCGGTTCTTAATCTGAGGGGGATGAATGCTGAGGGTAGTCAATTAAGTTTATAAACTGAACGATGGAGGGGATATGTTAGGTTGCCTTCTTGGATTGGTCTTTAGTGGTCAGTGTCTGCAGTGGTCGGTCTTTCGCCAGCGTTCGCTCGCCGATTGTGCTGAAGGAAGCTCCTAATTCTTTGCGCCACTTTAGAACCGCCCATCACATTACGGCCAGTGGTTCGAACAGTCAATAGATGGGTGAAGGGCGAATGGACGGGTAAATGCGCTTTGGGTTATTTCCATTGCAACGAAGGCTGGAGCAAGTACGCACGACGAAAACGAAATGGTACCCAATTGCCGAGCGGCTCTCTTTCGCCTCAGTCTGTGAGATATAGGCACTATCGAAGGAGGTAGAGGGATGATTAAGACATATGGAATGGTGCTGGTCGGTTTGATCGCCGGCGCGATGGGCGGCTTTATTGCGTCTTTCATCACGGGAACGCCAAGCATTGCCCAACAGTCGGATCAGGTCATACGTGCGCAGCAATTCCAACTGATGGACGCGCAAGGGCGGACGCGGGCCAGGTTAGGCTTCTCAGCCGATGCGCAACCATTCCTCAACCTTAGCGATGAGAACGATGCCCGCGGCGTGTGGATCGGCATCTCTCGGGAAAGTGGCGTGACCGTGCGCGACATGGATGGGAGAACTGTGTTGGTTCTCAGTGTGGACGATAGGGGACATGCTGCACTTATCGTCAGCGATCGCGATCACAATACACGCGCATTCCAACCAGAACGTTAACGAACGTCATGGCTAAATATCTTCTTCCAGTAGTTGCCCTTGCTCCTTTGACCACGTCCTCGCCTTTTCCATTTTGGGTGAATATGCTCGCATGATGTTCTAAAAACGGGATGTATGATTGGCTTCAATCAAATGGGCGAGTTGGTACGAAGAGCGCTGCCCTGCTTAGGAATCTCCCTACTACCTCCTGCGACATAACCTCACAAGAAGCCACACCCAGGTATTTCTGACCGGGACTAGATTTGTCCTCTCCTGACAGCCGCCGGTAGCAAAATGTAGATGCGAGTAAGCGAGCTAATGCCTGGCAATTCTGACAGTTGTCTTGTTAAGCACGATGTTGGACCCTCTCTACGCGTGTATCTAGAGATCCACAAGAGGGAGATGATGAGAAAGATACCCTCGCCAAAGTGGTGTCACGACTAAGGGAGAGAAGAAGCAAATGTTTGTTCGGCAAGCACGCAAAATGCGATTGACAACCGCGCTGGCGGTCATTGTGACGGTCGCAAGGTGTGCAGGCGGCCTGGCTGGGAGCAAAACAGAAAAGCTCGCATACTTCGACGGTCTGGAGAAGGAGACCCTGGCGCGGCTGATCAAGGAACACCCCAAGACCGAACAGGAATTGGCGCAGTCGGTGGGCTATGCGGTGGGAGAGAAGAAAGTGGTCAAGGGTCCTATGGTCGGAGCCGGTGGTGGCGCAGGGGTTGTGGTTGAGAAGGCCACCGGAAAGCGGACCCATGTGAGGATACCGGAACTTCAGTTTGGAATGGGCTGGGGAGGAAGGAGCGAGAAAATCGTGCTTATCTTCCAGGATCCCAAGAAGCTCCGAGCCCTCGCAGGCGGTGAATGGAATGCAGGGGTCGAGGCAGAAATGGCGGCCAAGGCGGGAGATGTCGGCGCTGCCGGTGGCGGCGGTACCGGAGATCTGATGAAGGGCTTCTCCACTTATGTGCTGACCGATGCAGGAGTCTCTGCGACCGCCACAATCGCCGTGTTGAGGGTAAAGCCCTATTCGATTGACTTAAGAAGGAATGTTGCCACGTTCGTGCATCTCGACTGTTGACGAGAAATTACCTGACCCGCGATTTGGTTGGTTCGGGGACGGAGCCATCGCTCGAACGGTCGAAAACGGCCCCACCCCGCATCTATCATTGATAGTTTGAAATTGTAGAGGAGGAGGAGATGATGACGTCACGACGCATCGCGATCACTATACTGGCTATATCGGCCATCGTCATCCCCGCCCTGGCCGCCGACAAACTCGACCGGACGGTTCTGCCGATTCCAGAACCCAATCGCCCGGCGATCACCACATTCGATGCTCGGAAGGCGACAGCCCCGCCGCGGTTTGAGGTCAAGGCGCCGGCAGAGGCGCCGAACGTGCTGCTCGTGATGATCGACGACATGGGGTTCGGCATGTCCAGCGCGTTCGGCGGCCCCATTCACATGCCGACCGTTGAACGTCTTGCCAATCAGGGGCTCCGCTACAATCATTTCCATACGACCGCGCTGTGTTCGCCGACCCGGGCTGCGTTGCTCAGTGGCCGCAATCACCACATGAACAACATGGGGGGCATCACGGAGATCGCCACCGCGTTCCCCGGCGATACAGGTCAGCGCCCCAACAATGTCGCGCCGCTCGCCGAGATGCTCCGACTGAATGGCTACAGTACCGGCTTTTTCGGCAAGAACCACGAGACCGCGGCCTGGGAGGTCAGTCCCTCCGGCCCGACCGATCGCTGGCCGACCCGCTCCGGCTTCGACAAGTTCTATGGCTTCATCGGTGGCGAATCCAACCAATGGTCGCCACTGCTCCACGATGGGTTGACGCAGGTGGAATTGCGGAAGGATCCAACCTACCACTTGATGACCGACCTGACCAACCACGCGATTCACTGGATGCGCTACCAGAAGTCACTCACGCCGGACAAGCCGTTTTTCATGTATTTTGCCCCTGGTGCCACGCACGCGCCGCACCATGTCCCAAAGGAATGGATCGCCAAGTACAAGGGTAAATTTGATGGCGGGTGGGACCAATTCCGCGAGGAGACGCTGGCTCGGCAGATCAAGTTAGGGGTGGTGCCGCCGGGGACGAAGCTCGCCCCCAAACCAGAAGGCATCAAGGATTGGGACAAGCTCTTGGACAACGAAAAGAAACTGTTTACACGTCAAATGGAGATCTTCGCCGGCTTCGGCGAGTATGCGGACACCGAGATCGGCCGGTTGATCCAGGCCCTCGAGCAGACGGGCCAGATGGACAACACACTCATCTTCTACATCGTAGGCGACAACGGCACGAGTGCTGAAGGTGGCATGAACGGCATGTTTAACGAGGTGACCTACTTCAATGGCGTCTCTGAGACCGTCGAAGAAATCTTGACGCACTATGACGAGCTTGGCGGCCCGATGTCCTATCCCCATATGGCCGCCGGCTGGGCGGTCGCGGGTGATACGCCGTTCACCTGGACCAAGCAGGTCGCGTCCAGTTTCGGCGGCACCCGCAACGGGATGGTCATTCACTGGCCCAAAAGGATCACGGCGAAGGGCGAGGTACGCGCACAGTTTCATCACGTGATTGATATCGCACCGACAATCCTCGAAGCTGCCCGCCTGCCAGAGCCGAAAGTCGTGAACGGGACCAAGCAGGTTCCGATTGAAGGTGTCAGCATGGTCTACACACTCAATGATGCCAAGGCGAAGAGCCGGCACCAGGTACAGTACTTCGAGATTGCCGGAAATCGGTCCATCTACCAAGACGGATGGTTGGCCGGCACCGTTCACCGAGCGCCCTGGGATTTCAAAGCCAAGACACCGCTCGAAAACGACACGTGGGAGCTCTACGACACACGGTCAGATTTCAGCCTGACTAATAACCTGGCCGCAAAGAATCCCTCAAAGCTCAAGGAGCTGCAAACTCTCTTCCTGAAGGAAGCGGTCAATCACCATGTACTGCCCATCGATGACCGCACCATTGAGCGTTTGAACGCTAAAATTGCCGGACGTCCGGATCTGATGGGGGATCGCACCTCTCTGGTAGTCTACCCGGGCATGACCGGCATGTCGGAAAACGCCTTCATCAACATCAAGAACCACTCCCACACGATTACGGCGGAGGTGGAGATTGCGGAGGCTGGCGCGAACGGTGTGATCCTGGCCCAGGGGGGCCGGTTCGGGGGATGGAGTCTTTACCTCAAAGACGGCACGCCGACATACACATACAACTTCCTTGGCTTGCAACGCTTCAACATCGCTGCATCACAGCCGATTGCATCCGGTAAGACAGTGATCCGATTTGAGTTTGCCTATGACGGGGGTGGCATAGGCAAGGGAGGGCTGGGGACGCTCTCTGTCAACGGCCAGAAGGTGGCCGAAGGACGGATTGAGCACACGCATTGTTGTGTCTTCTCGCTTGACGACACCGCGGATGTTGGCGCGGATGGCGGAACGCCCGTAACGGAGGATTACAAGGAGGACGACGGCAAGTTCACCGGCACGATCGACCGCGTCACGATTGACTTGAAAGATCTCAAGGCGGCTTCCACCGAGATGGAGCAGCATGCCGTACGCGAGGCCCATGGACGCAAGACCTTGTCTGAATGAGGCATAGATACGTAGCCTGGTTTCAGGGTGATCACTGCCGCGTTCAAGTTGATCCGTGGTAGTAAGATTTCCAGCGACTCACGGAAGATATTGATGCGAAAAATGTAGGTCTGATCATGAAGGCAACAATTCTTTGAAATTTGCCCGGGCGGACTCTCATCATTTCCACCGTGATCATGCTGACTGCCTTGCCTGCCGACGCAAGCGGACTCTCGCTGTACGAGATAGCAATGATCTTCCCATCCCTGCGCAGCATCATCCCTCTGTAAATTCTGACAGTAGCGTCACTTCCGACATTGTGGCAAAACCCCCCTCAGTAGAACTATCGCGCCTGGAATTTTGGATTGCACGCAGAGCCCATCTTCACTGTGACTCATTCTCTTTCTTGGCTCTGTGAGAACATGGATCGCGCGCATTGAGGTATACGCACAGAAACACGCAACACAGTCTTTAAGGAGATCATCATGTGCAGTCGAAAACTGTCGCGAGCGCTGTGGGGGCTGTTCATGTTCCTCTTTCTCACTGGGCCACCGGCATTTGCCGCTGACAAAAAACCGAACATCCTCGTCATTTGGGGTG
>Ga0070678_100000557_pt1 | contig 18216 bp, 19 predicted proteins | sample KBSM73metaG_FD_65647 | JGI IMG/M metagenome (GOLD analysis project Ga0070678, IMG submission 65647) | Miscanthus rhizosphere microbial communities from Kellogg Biological Station, Michigan, USA - KBS M7-3 metaG | ecosystem: Host-associated > Plants > Roots > Rhizosphere > Soil ...
GCGAATGATCGCGCGGTAGGTCATGCTGCCGGCCGCCGGGTGCGCGGGTCGCCCCTCGAGCCGGCGCGCTGCCTCGGCCGAGGTGAGACCGTACGTCGCCATCTGGGCGACAGCCTAGGGGGTGCAACGGAAAGAAGGGGTGCGGGGGTATTCACGGCCGCGCGCGCGGCACAATGACGGCATGTGCGGGCGCTACACGGTCGCGGTCGATCCCCAGCTGCTGGCGGAGCGCTTCGGCGTGGGGCTCCCGGACGAGGTCGTCCCGCGCTTCAACGTCGCCCCGACCGATCCCGTGCTGGCGGTGACCCGCCGCCACGACGAGCGTGAGTTGCTGGTGGCACGCTGGGGGCTCGTGCCGCACTGGGCGAAGGATCCGAAGGGCGGCGCCAAGATGATCAACGCCCGCGCCGAGACGCTGACCGAGAAATCCGCCTACAGCCCGCTGCTCGCGAAGGGTCGCTGCCTGATCCTCGCCGACGGCTTCTACGAGTGGCGGCTCGATCCCGACGGCAGGAAGCGCCCCGTGCGCTACACCGTCGACGGTGGCGCCCCATTCGGATTCGCGGGCCTCTGGACCGGCCGGCGCGATCCCGAGAGCGGCGACTGGCTGCGTACCTGCACGATCATCACGACGAAGGCCAACGACCTGGTCGCGCCGGTGCACGACCGCATGCCGGTGATCCTCCCCCGCGCCTCCGAGGACGCCTGGCTCGACCGCGAGGTGGCCGTCGAGGAGGCGCTCGCGCTCCTGCAGCCCTATCCGCCGGGCGCGATGCAGGCCGCCGACGCCTCGATGCTCGTGAACTCGGTCAAGAACGACGACGAGCGGCTGCTCGACCCGCTGTCCGGCTGAGAGCTTCTAACCGACCGTCCCGAGGATGAGGTCCACGATCAGTTGCGGGTCCCGCCGCAAGCGTTCGGCGGTCCTGTCGCGGCGTCGTATCTCGACGTCGCTCGCACGCTCCAGCCGGCGGAGCCTGCCCTCGCGCAGGAGCTTCTCGTCGACGCCGCCCATGCGGCCCTGGAAGGTCGTGTAGACCGGGACGCCGAGTGCGACGGCCTCGCGGTTCATGCTGCCTCCGGCCGAGATCACGAGGTCGGAGGCCGAGACCAGGCTCGGACCGTCGACCGCATGCTCGGGGACGATCACGGATGGCAGCGCCAGCCGCCGCAGCTCGTCGGCCTGCTCGCGCAGTCGCGGCAGCACCACGGCGTGCACATCGGGGTCGCTTCCGAGACGATCGAGCAGGTCGGCGTAGACGGGGTTGTGGACGCGGTGGTAGAGCGCGGCCGTCGGCGGGGTGCGCAGTACGACGACGATGCGGCGCGGATCGGCTCCCACTTGCTCGAGGATGCCGGGATCGGGCTCGAAGTCGTGCAGGAAGTACTCCTCCTTGAGCCCCGGGTACCGGCGCAGCTTGCGCGGGCCGGCGCCGTAGCGGCGCAGCCGCTCGGGAGGGATCGCGTCGGGCACGATCACGCGGCGCGCGAGCCGGCAGCCGATCATGTGCTGGAACGTCGCCCACTCGTAGTCGAACAGGTCGACTGCCGGAATGCGCAGCGCCCGGGCGACGATCGGCAGGTCGTTCGAGCCGTGGGCCGCGGCGAGGTCGAAGCGGGGCCGGCCGCGCGCCCAGCGCCAGAGCGCCGTCGACCGGCCGGCCAGGCTGCGCAGCTTGCCGCCGGCGGACCGCCCGCCGTGTGCCCCGACTGCCAGCGCGTCGATGCCCGCGAGTTGCGCGAGCTCGAGGGTCTGCGCGAAGTCGCGCGCCGTGACCTCGACTTCGTGGCCGGCCGCTCGCAACCGCTGTACGAGCGGCCGGAAGACGACCGGGTGGGCGGGTGCCGAGAGGTCGATCCAGATCCTCATCGGCACCAGCCCACCCGGGGCGTTACTAGCGCCGGCCGAGTGCGCGCTCGATGGCGGCCAGCCGGTCGCGGTCCTTGCGCGCGTCGACGAGCTCCTTCTCGAGCCGGGAGATGTGCGCGACCAGGGCCTCCGCCGCATCGCTCAACTGGCGCGCGATGCCGGCAGCGGTGGACGGTGTCGCGGCCGCTGCGTTCTTCGGCGGCCGGCCGCGGCGCGCCGGGGTCTTTGCGGTAGTGGCAGTCTTGGCCGCGGCGCGCTTGGCGGCAGTTTTCTTGCGAGGGCGCAACTGCACGCCGCCGCCGCCGGGAAGTGAACGTGCCACGCGGTAGTACGCGGTCTGAACCGTCGCGGTCGAGCGACCGGTCTCCTGGGCGACGAGCTTGAAAGCCTCGGTGGCCTTCTTTCCTGCGTCGATGTGCTTGCGTACTGCTTCGTAGCTCGCCTTGCCAATGCTGCCGCGCGCTCCGGATGCCTGCATCGTTTCCCTCACTGTCTGGGGTGTCGTTTACCTGGGGGGTTGCGCATTCGCGCCGCTCGGGGGGAATCGATTTTGGCGGGCCGGAATGCGAGCAACGGTAGTGTAGGGTGAGCGAAGGGATCGAGCGTACAGATCCCGGCTTCGAATGCCGATACGCAATGCATGTACCACGCGCGAATCGCGCATCCTGCATGAGGAGGAAGGTTTTGACGCGTCGTTCCCCAGCCGTAGTGGCGACGCTTGTTGCGCTCGCGCTGACGGTCGCAGCCTGTGGCGGTTCGAGCAATTCAGCGGATTCGTCGAGTTCGGCCGACACGAGCACGCCGGCGACTGGCAGTGGCGACGCGGCCGGCATCCTCAGTGCCATCGACACAAAGGCCAGCACGGGCCCGCAGAAGCTGAAGCTCGATGTGAACGTTGACATCAAGGGCACGCCGGCCAATCAGCAACTCGCGCTGTTCACGAAGCAGCCGATCCACCTGGGCCTCGACGGCGTGATCGACTCGACCGGCAAGAGCGCCGACGTCAACGTCAGCGTCACATTGGGCAAGTCCCCGCTCGAGGCCGAGATTCGCACCGGCGGCGGCAAGTCGTGGATCCAGATCGACGGCAAGTGGTACGACCTGCCCGCGAACGTGCTCTCATCGACGACTGGCACCTCGCTGCCCGCCGGCGTTTCGACGAGCAATCTCGACGCGGGCAAGATTCTCGGCGCGATCGGGGATCCCGCGAAGCTCCTGGACAATGCCTCGGTTTCGAGCGACACGGTCGAAGGTATCGATTCGGACAAAGTGTCGGGCGATGTCAACATCGAGGGCGTTGCGGCTGCTGCCGCCAATCTCTCCACGAGTCTGGGCAACAGCACGACCACTGCTCCCTCGCAGGCCCAGATCGACAAGACCGTGACGCAGTTGAAGAAGATCGTCAAAAAGGCCCACGTCGACGTGTGGGTGGGTAAGAGCGACCACAAGGTGCACCGGGTGGCACTCACGCTCGACGCCTCGATGGATGACGCGACGAAGAAGAGCTCTGGCATCGACGCGGCGACCATCGATTTCGATGTGACAACCACGGATGCGAGCGCGCCTGACATCTCCGCGCCGTCGTCGGTCGGCACCGCCGCCGAGTTCCAGGCGGCCGTCGTCGGCCTGCTCGGGAAGGTCATGGGCGGCGCCGGGGGTTGAGCGAGGCGATTCGGGACATCCGAACGACCGCCACTTCGAAACCACTTCTCAGTCCGCCCTGAGCGGGCCCTGCCTCGCTATCGTCCAGGGCGGTGCGCCCGCGGCCGCAGCTCGTTCTGCTCGACGTCGACTTCACGTTGATTCGGCCTCGCCGCGTGTTCGATGCGCGCGGCTACACGGAGCTCGGCGCGCGCTTTGGTGCCCGGCTCGACCCGGACCGGTACGAGCAGGCCCGCCTCGACGCCCTGCACGTCTGGAACGTCGGCACGCTCGAGCACCGCAGCGCTCAGCACCGTCGCTTCGCGATCGAGATCGTGCGCGGGATGGGAGCCGGCAGCGACGAGGCCGAGCAGATCGGCATCGCGGCCGAGGAGGCCTGGGGTGATCCCAGCAACTTCGAGCTCTTTCCCGATGTCGAGCCGCTGCTCGAGAGCCTGCGTGCGTCGGGCTGCACCGTCGGCCTCGTCTCCAACACCGATCGCGAGCTCGAGCCGTTCGCGGCCCGGCTGGGGATCGCCGTCGACTTCGCCCTCGCCTCGCGCGCGCACGGTCGCCGCAAGCCCTGCACCACGATCTTCGCGGCCGCCCTCGCCCTCGGCGGCGCCCCGGCCGAGCTCGCAGTGATGGTGGGCGACAGCCTCGACGACGACATCGCCGGCGCCTCTGCCTGCGGGCTCCGCGCCGTACTCGTCGATCGTCACGGACGCTACCCCGATCACGCCGGCGAGCGCATCGGCGGCCTGGATGAGCTGCCCGCGCTGCTCGGGCTGACTGCGCCCGCGGCCACTCCCCCTGCGAGCGCATGACGCCCGCGGGCGTGGTGCTCGATCTGGACGGAGTGTTGCTCGCGGCGGGCGCGCCCATTCCCGGCGCGGCGGACGCGGTGCGCTCGCTGCAAGGTGCCGGCCATCCGTGCGCCGTGCTCACGAACATGACCTCGGCTCTGCCCGAGGACATCTCGGAGCGGCTCGCTGCGGCCGGCATCGATCTGCCGGCCGAGCGCATCGTCACGGCCGCCGTGGCGACGGCCGAGTATCTGCGCAGGTCGCACTCCTCCGCGCGCGTGCTGCTCGTCGCGGAGCGGGGGAGCGAGCGTCAGTTCAGCGGCCTGCAGCTGGTCGCGGGCCCGCCGGCCGACCTCGTGGTCGTGGGCGGGCCCGACGAGAGCTGGACGCTCTCACTCCTCGACGACGCCCTGCGCGCGCTGCAGGGCGGGGCGCGGCTGATCGCGATGCAGGGCAACGCGTGGTGGCTCGCAGCCGACGGCGCGCGACTCGACAGCGGGTCCTACGTCACGGCGCTGGCGCATGCGGCGGGTGTCCGGCCGAGAGTGATCGGCAAGCCGGCGTCCGCGATCTTCCGCACGGCGTGCCGCGCACTGGGCCTGCCGCCGGCCGCCTGCGTGATGGTGGGCGACGACCTGCGCTCGGACGTGCTGGCTGCGCAGCGGGCTGGCCTGCGCGGCGTGCTCGTCCGCACCGGCAAGGGGCTCAGCTTCGCTGATGATCCGCGGGCAGCGCAGGCCGCCGCCATCCTCGACAGCATCGCCGAGGTTCCCCGCTGGCTCGCGTCGTCAGGCGCTGCGTAGCGCCGCGAGCAGCGCGAGCAGATCGTCGCGTGTCGTTGCTGCGTTCATGAGCGCGCAGCGCAGCCAGGTCACTCCGCGCAGCTTCGTCTGCACGACGTAGAACTCGCCGCTCGCGTTGACTGCGATCCGGATGCGCTCCTGGTGCGCGTCGGAGTCCGCCCCCTCGGGAGGACGATGGCGGAAGCAGACGATGTTGCACTCGGGCTCGAGCGCGAGCTCGAAGTCGTCGCTCTCGCGCACGAGCCCGGCCAGCTCCTGTCCGAGCTCCCAGAGCCTCTCGACGTGTGTGCGCAGCCCATCGGCGCCGACGGTCGCGAAACCGAGGTAGGCCACGAACGAGAGCATCGGGCGGGTGCACTCGAGCGTCCGCGTGCCCATGTTCTCGTCGCCCGCGTCGCCGGTGCGGAAGAGGTACTCGGCCTGCTGGGCGAACGCCCCGTATGCGTCTCTCGCGCGCGCGTACGCGAGGAGCGATACGAGCGCCGGGAACGGCAGGGTCTTGTGCAGATCCCAGACGACCGAGTCGGCGCGGCCGATGCCCGCGAGCTGGGGTGCGAGCTTGGGGCTGAGTGCCGCGGAACCGCCGTGCGCGGCGTCGACGTGCAGCCACAGGCCCTCCTCGGCGCAGACGTCGGCGATCTGCTCGAGCGGATCGAATGCGCCCGTGGCCGTCGTGCCCGCACTCGCGACCACCGCGACGGGGTGCTGCCCGCGTGCGCGTGCGGCGGTGATCTCGGCCGAGAGGGCGTCGGGGCGCATGCGGAAACGCTCGTCGCTCGCGACCGAGATGGTGCCGCCCTGTCCGAAGCCCATGATCTGGGCGGCGCGCGCGGTGGAGTAGTGCGTCTGGTCGCTGGTGAGCAGCGCGAGCGGAGGCCCGCCGTGCGCGCCGTCACGCCAGACGTCGAATCCCGCCCGCGCCTGGCGCGCTGCGAGCAGGGCGGTCAGCGTCGCAATCGTGCCGCCGCTCACGATCATGCCGCCGGACGTCTCGGGCATGCACAGCCGTGCGGCGAGGTGCTTCGAGAGCGCGAGCTCGCACGCTCCTCCGACCTGGCTCAGCTCGTAGATCGCGCCGGAGCCGTTGACGACGGCGGAGACGAGCGAGCCGAGCGTCGCCAGCGGCAGTGGCGCGGGCAGCTGATGGCCGACGTATCTCGGCTGGTGCGTGACCGTGCTCTCCGCGAGCATCTGATTCACGAGCGCGAGCGGATCTGCGCCGCCGCGGAAGTCGGCGGGCCAGCGCTCGGACATGCCGGAGGGGTCGAGCGGATGCGAGACCGGGATGGCTCGTGTCCCGGCCGCCGTGAGATGGTCGGCGAGCCGGTCGATGACCTCGTGTCCCAACTCGCGGAACTGCTCGGGGTCGCGGGCGGCGCTCAGCCGCTCGTCGGTCATGTGGTCATCCCAGCGCGTTCTCGCCGGTCAGATCCCGGCCGACGATGAGCGTGTGGATGTCGTGCGTGCCCTCGTAGGTGTCGACCGTCTCGAGGTTGAGCATGTGGCGGATCACGGGGTACTCCGTCGTGATGCCGTTGCCCCCGTGCATCTCGCGGGCCAGCCGGGCGCCCTCGAGCGCCACGCGCACGTTGTTGCGTTTCGCCATGCTGACCTGCGCGAAGTTCATCTCGCCGGCGTCCTTGAGCTGACCCAGGCGCCGTGCCATCAGCAGGCCGAGGGAGTGCTGCGTGGCGAGCGTCGTGAGCTTCTGCTGGACGAGCTGCCGCGCGGCGATCGGGCGCCCGAACGTCTCGCGCGTCTTCGTGTACTCGAGCGATGCCGTGAGGCAGGTCTCGAGCGCGCCGAGCGCGCCCCAGGCGATGCCGTAGCGAGCCTGTGTGAGACAGCCCAGCGGGTACTTGAGCCCGCCGTCGACGGGGAAGCGCGCGGATGCGGGCACGCGCACGTCCTCGAGCACGATCTCGCCGGTGATGCTCGCGCGCAGGCTCGCCTTGCTGTGGGTCACCGGAGCGCTGAAGCCGGTCGCATCCGACTCCACCAGGAACCCCTGGACGACGCCGTCGTCGTCCTTGGCCCAGACCACGGCGACGTCGGCCTGCGGGCTGTTGGTGATCCACATCTTCGAGCCGTTGAGCACGTAGCCGTCGCCGTCGCGCCGCGCGCGGGTGCGCATCGCGCCCGGGTCGCTGCCGCCGTCGGACTCTGTCAGGCCGAAGCAGCCCACGATGGCGCCCGAAGCCAGCTCGGGCAGGTAACGGCGCTTCTGCTCCTCGGAGCCATAGGCGTAGATCGGGTACATGACGAGGCTGCCCTGCACGCTCGCCGAGGAGCGCACGCCGGAGTCGCCGCGCTCGAGCTCGTAGCAGATGAGGCCGTAGGCAGTGCTCGAGATGCCGCTGCCGCCGTACTCCGCAGGCGTGGTCGGGCCGAGGATGCCCAGCTCGCCCATCTGCGTGATCAGCTCACGGGGCAGCGTGTCTCCGTCCCACCAGCCCTGCACGTTGGGCACGATGGCCTCGTCCACGAAGGCCCGGACGGTCGCGTGGATCTCGCGCTCCTCGTCGGCGAGGCCGTCGAGGGCCCTGAAGTAGTCGAACACGGATCTCCTTACTGCTGGTCGGCTGCCGCCGCACGCCGTGCGGCCTTCAGCGAGCGCTTGTGCGCCTGGTAGGCAGCGAGCTCCTCTGCCGTGCGCACGTCGCCGAGCGTGGGGTGGTCGGGGAGAAACGCCTCGATGCCGGGCGGCTGCACGCCGAACTGCCGGGCCAGGAGCGTCATCACCGTGCGCACCTTCATGTCGCCGAAGCCCGGCAGCTCGGCGAGCCGCGCGCGCAGGTCATCGCCGCTCGCGGCTTCGCGCCAGATGCGCGCGGCGTCGCCGTCGTAGCGCTCCTCGATGAACGCGCAGAGAGCGCGCACGCGCTCGGCCATGGCACCGGGAAAGCGGTGCAGGGCGGGGCGCTCGCGGAAGGCGGTCGCCAGGACCTCGGGATCCGTCGCGCCGATGCGGGCGACGTCGAGGTGGCCGAGCCGCTTGCGCAGCTCGAGCGGGCCGGCGAACGCCTTCTGCACGGTGACCTGCTGGTCGAGGACGAAGCCGATGAGGAGCGCGGCGGGATCGGCGGCGATCAGGCGGTTGGCCTCGTCGTCGGCGGTGAAGGGCAGGCGCTCGGGGGCGGTTGCGGTACGGGCCATGTCGGTAGGGTACCTTCGTGACGGCCGCCGCCGAGTTCTTCGCAGCGCTCCCAGCGCGCCTGACCGACCTGGGCGATGCCGCCGGGCCCGCCGTGATCGCGTTCGCGCTCGAAGGTGCGCCGGGCGGCGGCTGGACGCTCCGGCTGGGAGCCGACGGCGCAGAGGTCGCCGATGGCGTCGCGCCCGCCGACGTCACCGTGACCTGCACGAGCGAGACATGGGAGCAGATCTGCGACGGCGAGCTCTCGCCGCAGACCGCCTGGGCCACCGGGCGCCTCTCCGTCGACGGCGACATGCGCATGGCCCAGCGCGTGCGCTCGCTGCTGGGGTTCTGAGTGCGGGCCGGAATCCTCCTGGTCGTCGTCGCCGTGCTGCTCGCGGGCTGCGGGCGCTCGGTCGACGAGCGCCGCTCTGTCCCGACGGCCGGCGGCACGCCGAGCTTCCTCGCGCAGTCGTTCGACGCCACGGGCACGCTGCTCGTCGGCACGCCGCTCGGCGTCTATCGCTCGGTCGACGGAGGCAGGACCTGGCACACGACCCAGCGCCACGTCTGGGGCGCACTCTCGGCGGGCTTCACGCAGGCCTCGACGATCGTCTCGCGCGGGCGGCTGCTGGAGCGCGGCAACCTCTCCTACGACCACATCGACTCGCCCAAGCGCTCCCCGTTCCATGGCGGCAGCGTGCTCGCCCTCTCGTGGCTGCCGAGCGGCAAGCTCTACGCGCTCGTGCACGGGACCTACTGGCACCTGTACGTCACGCTCGACTCGGCGCGGACGTGGTATCCGCGACCGGCGCTTAATCTCCCGATCTCGACCCGCGGGATCGCGGCGGCGCGCGCCAAGGGCTCGCCCGACGTCGTCTACGCGGCCGCCGGGCGCGCAGGCCTGTGGCGCTCGGTGGACGGTGGCGTGAGCTGGTCGCGCCTGCCCGTCGCCGCCAACGCGCAGTCCGTCGCGACCTCGCCCGCCCGCTGGCAGCACGTCGTCGCCGCGCTGCCCGACCTGGCCTGGTCGGACGACTACGGCGCGACGTGGCACACGAGCGGGCCTCGGGCGACGATCGTGGCGTCGGATCCGCGCAACGACCGTGTCTGGTACGCCGTCGCCCCCGATGGAGAACTGCTCGTCTCCATCGACGGCGGCCGCACCTGGTAGCGCTCGGAGCTTCTCAGTCGCCCTCGACCGGCAGCGCCGAGAGCCAGGCGGGCAGGCGCCGCGGGGCGCCTGTCTCGCGGTCGAGCACGGCGTGGCGCGTGCGGCCGCTCAGGATCAGCTGAGCGCCGAGCTCGACGCGATAGGCGAGGCTGAACGTCGCCCGCGCGCGCTCCGCCAGCGCGCAGCTGACCGTGAACATGTCGTCGAAGCGCAGCGGCGCGTGGTAGCGCACGTCGACCCCGACGACGGCGAACTCGAGGCCGTCGCGGTCGCGCAGGTCGCGGTACGGATGCCCGAGCGAGCGCAGGTATTCCACACGCGCGGTCTCGAGGTAGGGGAGGTAGGCGGCGTGGTGGGCGACCCCCATGGCGTCGGTCTCGGCGAAGCGCACGCGCAGATCGATGCGGAACTCGCTCACGGGGCCCCTTCGAGGTTGCGGACATCGAGCACGGCGAGGTAGCCGAGGCGCTTGTTGAGCGTCAGCATGGCGGTGTTGCCGGGGCTCGTGTCGGCCACGAGCCGGCGGGCGCCCAGCTCCCGCGCCCGGCGGATCGCGGCCTGCTTGAGAGCGCGCCCATGGCCCTGTCCCCGCACGGACTCGGAAACACCCGTGAATGCGTGGTACACGGTCTCGGGCTGGGCGACGCAGACGCGCAGGGCGCAGATCCCGGCCAGCTCACCGTCCGGACCGCGCGTCACCAGGACGGTGTGCCGGCCGCTGCCCGGAGCCTCCAGCACACGCGCTCGCCATTCCGGGAAGGTCTCCGGCACGTAGGGCGCGCTCGTGTCCAGCGCTGCATGCAGCGCCTGCTCGAGCTGCCAGGCCTCGCGCTCGCTCCCGTCCGCCTCGGAGGCCAGGGCGCGGACGTCCGGGCCGACCGCTGCAGCGGTAGTTGCTTGATCTACTTCTAGCAAGAGAAACCGATCAATCTCCACTATTTGCATGGAATGCCGGAGAGCGAGCGCATCCCACGCGCGGTCCTCGCGCGGCGCGTAGGTGCGGATCACCTCGGCGCCGAGCGCGCGGGCGCGAGCCAGTAGCTGTACGAGCAACGAGCCTCCGATGCCCTGTCGGCGCACCTCGGGACGTACGTGCAGGTCGAGCGCCAGGCGCGTGTCCTGCCGGAATGCGAAGTGGCGGCGCAGGGCGCCGACGCCGCTCGGCCGCTCGCGCGGGCCGAGGGCGAAGCGCTCGACGAGGCCGAGCGTCGCGGCCTCGTGGCGCAGGTCGGCCGGAGCGCGCGGGAGCAGGCGCCCTCCGTCGTTCCAGGCCTGGCACCAGGCGACCAGATCGGCTTCACCAACCGGATACATGCACTCCATAGGCCGCCGACGTTAGACGTTCGCGCCCCGGATCGCGTGTAGGTTGCGGAGAATGAGGACTCGAATCCTGGTTGCGCTGGCAGCATTGCTCTGCCTGGCTGCGGGCACGCAAGTTGCCTGGTCTCAGACGCACGGCAAGGCCGGCGCGGCGGCGTCCTTCCGGCTCGTCAAGGTCGCCTCCGGCTTGAGCTCGCCGGTCTACGCGACCTCTGCACCGGGCGACACGCGCCTGTTCGTGGTCGAGCAGGCGGGCACGATTCGCACGGTGCGCAAGGGCAAGGTCGCGTCCACGCCCTACGCCGACCTGCGCAGCGTCGTCCAGTCCGGTGGAGAGCAGGGCCTGCTCTCCGTCGCGTTCTCGCCCAGCTTCGCCAAGAACGGCAAGCTCTACGTGTATTTCACGAACAAGGCAGGCAACGAGGTCGTGTGGGAACTGCATGCCCGCAAGGGCGCGGCGAGCGTCCGGCCCGGTCACCGCCAGCTGCTGGAGATACCGGACACCGAGTCGAACCACAACGGCGGCCAGCTGCAGTTCGGCCCGGATGGGATGCTCTACATCGGCGACGGCGACGGCGGCGGTGGCGGCGACCAGCACGGCGCGCACGGCAACGGGCAGAACCCCGGGGTCCTGCTCGGGAAGCTGATGCGCATCGACGTCACGACGCGCAGCAACGGGCTCCCGTACGGCATCCCCAAGGACAACCCGTTCGTGGGCCAATCCGGCTGGCGGCCCGAGATCTGGGCGCTCGGCCTGCGCAATCCGTGGCGCTTCTCCTTCGATCGCGCCAATGGCGATCTCTGGATCGGCGACGTCGGCCAGAACGAGTGGGAAGAGGTCGACCATCTCAAGCACGGCGTCGGCGGCATCAACTTCGGCTGGAACCGCTACGAGGGCCGGCACGACTTCGCCAAGGACACGCCGCTCGCGGGCGGGAAGCTGCGGATGCCGGTCGCGGAGTACAGCCACTCGGAGGGCTGCAGCATCACCGGCGGCTACGTCTATCGCGGGCCCAAGATCTCCGGGCTGAGCGGACGCTACGTCTACGCCGACTACTGCTCCGGCAAGATGTGGACGCTCTCGACCTCGGGCGGGTCGCCGACCGACGTCTCGAGCGTCGTCCAGGACGCCGGCGCGAAGTCGATCACCTCCTTCGGAGAGAGCGGATCAGGCATTCTGTACGTGTGCTCGGCCGAGGGAACGATCTACCGCTTCGCCTCGCGCTAGTCGCAGCGTTCGGCTGCGTGGCGCTTCTGGCGCCTGCGAGCGGGGCCGCGACGTGCGCCACGGGCGCGATCGAGCGCGTCGGCACGGAGAACGTCCGGCTGAGCGTCGAGCTCTCCCGCGGGAGGCTGATCGCGCGCACCGCGCCGAGCGACGATGCGCCCGCGGTGCGGACGTTCGGGCCGCGCACGCCCGAGGGCGTGACCCGCGTGTTCCTCGTGCGGCAACGTGCCCTGGCCGCGAACTGCGCGGCCGCGTGGTACCAGGTCGACCTCCCGATCCGTCCCAACGGCATGCGCGGATGGGTACGGGCCGCAGGCCTGCACCCCTACGTCGTGCACTGGCGGCTGCGCATCGAGCTCGGCCGCCGCAGGCTGATCGCCTACGAATCCGGGCGTGAACGGCTGCGCCTCACGGTCGCGGTCGGGCGCGCGGGCACCCCGACGCCGACCGGCTCCTACTACGTGTTCGAGGCGCTCACGCTGACCGATCCACGCGGGCCCTACGGCCCGGGCGCGCTCGGGCTCTCGAGCTTCTCTCCCGTGCTCACCGGCTGGACGCGCGGCGGACCGATCGCAATCCATGGCACCGACGAGGCGAGCACGGTCGGCGGCGCCGTCTCGAACGGCTGCGTCCGCGTACGCAACGAGCAGATGCGGAAGCTGCTGCGCGAGGTGCCGCCGGGCACGCCGGTCGACGTCGTCGCCTGAGCCGCGCTACGCAGGCACGCGCAGGCGCAGCGCCTGCGGCGCGATCTCGAACGTCGCAGGCGTCGTGCCGGGCAGCTCGCCGTCGAGCTCGAGCGGAAGCGCGCGCTCGGGCTCCACGTGCACCCGGCGCGCACGCAGCACCGTCACCTTGCGATGCCCGAGGTGCGTGCCGCGGTAGAGGCGCGGGAGGTTGAGCGCCAGGTCGAGCTTGCCGACGTCGCCCCACACGAGCACGTCGAGGAAGCCGTCGTCGGGCTCGGCCTGCGGGCAGATGCGGATTCCGCCGCCGAAGGCGCGGCCGTTCGCGCAGATCACGTTGTTGGCCACGAGCTCGAGCGGCGGCTCGTCGTCGACCTGGACGCGGAACCGGACGTTGCGCCAGGCGGCGAACGTGGCCACCGTCGCGAACAGGAACGACGGCGTGCCCCCGAGCCGCTTGGACGTGCGCTCTGCGCGCTCTGCCACGGCACCTGTCAGCCCGCAGGAGCCGATGTTGATGTACCAGCGCGTGCCCTCGCCCGAGGCGGTGCGGAAGGTGGCGCGACCGAGGTCGATCGTGCGCGTGCGGCCGCCGCGCAACAGCTCCAGCGCACGCTGTGGCTGCTTGGGGATGCCGTAGGTGCGGATCGTGTCACGCCCCGTGCCGAAGGGCAGGATGGCGAGCTCGGGCCCGGTCGCCCCGCCGGGCGCGAGCCCGTTGACGACCTCGTTGACCGTCCCGTCCCCGCCCAGGGCCACGACGAGCTCCCGCCCCTCGGCCGTCGCGGCACGGGCCAGCTCGGTGGCATGGCCGCTGCCCTCGGTGAAGACCGCGTCGAGCTCGAGACCGAGCTGCCGGGCACGCTCGTCGAGGCCCGGCCAGCGGCGACCGGCGGCGCCGTTCTGTGCCGCCGGATTGACGATGACGAGAGTGCGAGCCGTCAGCTCTTGGCCTTCGAGAGCGCCGCGCGGATGGCCAGCTCGGTCATTCGCTCGACCGCCGCCTGCAGCTCGGCGTCCGTGATGCGCACGAACTCCCCCTCGACGATGATGTCCGAGACGGTCAGCAGGCAGGCGGCCTGGATGCGCCGGAGCGCCGCGATCGTGAAGAGGATGGCCGCTTCCATCTCCACTGCCAGCACGCCGCGATCGGACCAGCGCTGTGCCCTGCCCGTGTCGGGGTCGTAGAACGTGCTCGACGACACGCACGGGCCGACGCGGATCTTCGTGCCGTCGTGCTTGGCCTGGTGCACGGCTGCGTGCACGAGCTCGAAGTCGGCGGTCGGTGCGTGCGGCTCGCCGCCCGTATAGGTGAGCATCGTGCCGTCGCTTGGGACGGCAGAGATCGCGAGCACGAGGTCGCCGAGCGCCATGTCGGTCTGGAGGCCGCCGCAGGTGCCGACGCGCACGATGCGCTTGACGCCGAGCTGCACGAGCTCCTCGATCACGATCGCAGCGCTGGGGCAGCCCATGCCCGAGGACTGGACGGAGATCGGAGAGCCCTCGAACGTGCCAGTGAACCCGAGCATCCCGCGCTCGCCGTTGACCTGGCGCGGGCTGTCGAAGAACGTCTCGGCGATGTGTTGGGCGCGCAACGGGTCGCCGGGAAGGAGGACGGCCTCGGCGTAGTCGCCGGGCTCGCCGCGGAGATGAATTGGCATGACCCGCGACTCTAGCCGTACGGGGGGTCATGGGCACCGCACCTTGCGTGCCGGCGTGACGTGCCTGATCATTACCGAGATGCGATTCCGCGCGCCCTGGGCTCTGATCACCGCGCTGCTTGCGCTGACCCTTCCGGCCGTCGCCGCGGCCGAGCCGAAGCCGATCAAGAAGCCCGAGCACATCGCGCCGATCAAGCCGGCGGCGACGCAGACGAGCACTCCGCCGGCGAGCCCGCCCAGCCCGCCGCCGAGCCCGCCGGCGTCCAGCAGCTCGTCGGCGAACTCGAGCTCGTCCACGGCGAAGACTCCCCCGGCGAGCACCTCGTCGTCCAGTACGACCTCGCAGGGCTCCAGCACCGCCGGGACGACGGGAACCGTCACGTCCGGGACGAGCACACCTCTCACGTCGACGGTGGTCGTGGTCGCCGCGGCGGGCGGGCGCGATCAGTCGGGCATCGCCGTGCCGGCGCCCCCGCCGCCTCAGCCCACTCCGCTCGGCACGGTCGGTGCCGCCCAGCATGTGACCTCGCCCGGAACCAGCACCCCGGCGTGGAAGATCGGCCTGCTCGCGTTGCTCGCTGCGACCGAGGCCTTCCTCGTGGTGCGCCTCGTACGCGACCGCCCGGCCGACCACACAGGCGACCACACGGGCGACCTCTCACCGGCGGCGTAGCAGGGCGCGCCTGGTCGGCGCATCTCGGTTGAGGCATTACGAGACTCCCCCGCCAGGGGTGGTCGGAACGTCGTGCCTTCGCTATCTCAAGAGGCGTGACCCTTTGTCTGCCCAGCCGCCCCCTGCTCGCTCTCGCCTGCCTGGCGCTGCTTGCGCCGGCCGCGGCCAGCGCCGCCAACCCGTCTCCTGCGCCCGTTGCCGCGCCTTCGAATCCGGCGCCCGTCGCCGCCACTCCGTCGGCGCCCTCGACCCCGTCCGCGCCCTCGACCCCGTCGGCGTCCTCGACCCCGACTCACAGTTACACGCGCACCTACACGCCGCCCGCGCCGAGCGGCCCGTCGGCCGCGCAGCTCGCGGCGCAGCGCGCAGCCGCGCGCAAGGCGAAGGCACAGGCGAAGGCCCGCAAGCTCGCGGCGCAGCGTCACCGCCACCAGATCCAGCTGCTGGCCGCCGCGCAGGCGCACGCCGAGGCGGTGCTGCGCGCCGAGCTCACGGCGGCGCGGCGCACCGACGCCGTCGACACGCTCGCCATCTCGGTCACTGACTCGATCGGCGCCGCCCCTGCCCGCGAACTGCCGCAGGCCTCCGCGTCGCACTCCGCCTCCGGCAGTGGCGGAGCCTCCCTGCCGATCCCGGCCATCGCCCTCGCGGCAGCCGCGGCCATCCTCGGCATCGGCGCGGCCTTCGCCGCGCGCCGCGGCATCGGCTTCGCCACCGCCGCGCTCTCCCTCCTCGTCCTCCTCGCCGCGGGGATCTGACATGCGCACACGCCTGCTCGCCTCCGTCGCCGTGGTCGCCGCGGCGCTGCTCACGCCCTCCGCCGCGCTCGCCGATCCGCCCGACGCGCCGACCAACGCTGCATCCCCTTCGCCCACGGCAACCTCGCCCGTGACGGTGACCTGGACCGATGCGGCAGTCGCAGACGGCTATCGCGTCTATCGCGCGAACGCCGACTGCACGACTGGGCTGACCCCCATCTCTGACCTCGCGGGCGGCAACGTGCTCCCCGGTGTCGAGGCGTTCGCCGACAGCTCGCCTCTCACGGGGACGCACTGCTACTTCGTGCACTCGGTCGTCGGGATCGACGAGAGCGTCGACTCGAACCACGTCCTGGTCACCTACGACACGGACTTCCCGACCGGCTCGGTGACCGCGCCGATCGACGGCGCAGTGCTCTCGACCCAGCCCGGGCCTCTCACCGTGACATCCGCCGACGCGGACGACGCGACCTCCGGCGTCCAGAGCGTGCAGTTCTTCGCTTCGCCGGCCGGACTCAACTCCTTCTCGTCCATCGGCAGCACCGGCAGCGGGCCTACCTACAACGTCAGCTGGGCCCCGGCGGACGGTACCTACGACCTCTACGCCACCATCAAGGACAACGTGAACCGTACGACCGACACGGCGAAGGTGCTCGGCGTCCTGGTCGACGGGACACTTCCGGCGACCCCGGCTGCCCCCACCGGCGCGACGCCGGTGAAGCTGGCGCCGTCGATCACGTTCAGTGCGACGACCGACCCGGTCGTGAACGGCGTCGCGTCGGGAATCGATCACTACGACGTCTACCGTGACGGCTCGAAGGTCAACGTCTCGGCGATCCCCGCAGGCGGTCCGTATGCGTGGAGTGACGTGGCGGGGCAGTCGACGAGTCCCGCGTCGGGCTCGCACAGCTACTCGTACACCGTCGTCGCCGTGGACGAGGCAGGCAATCAGTCGGCGCAGTCGCCTGCGCGCGTGATCCTGATGGACACGGTGGCGCCCACGACTCCGGCCGCTCCGACCGGCGCGACGCCGGTGAACGTGGCTCCGACGATCACCGTCACGACGACGACAGACCCGGGCGGAGCTCTCGCCTCGGGTGTCGATCATTACGACGTGTACCGTGACGGCTCGAAGGTCAACGTCGCCGCCATCCCCGCAGGTGGCCCGTATGCCTGGAGTGACGTGGCGGGGCAGTCGACGAGTCCTGCGTCGGGCTCGCACAGCTACGCATACACCGTCGTCGCCGTCGACGCGGCCGGCAATCCGTCCTCGCCGTCGGCTGCGCGCACCATCCTGATGGACACGGTCGCGCCCACGACTCCGGCGGCGCCGACCGGCACCACGCCGGTGAATACCGGACCGACGATCACCGTCACGACGACCACGGATCCGGGCGGCGTCGTGGCCTCCGGTGTCGATCACTACGACGTCTACCGCGACGGCTCGAAGGTCAACCTCTCGGCGATCCCCGCGGGCGGCCCGTACGCGTGGAGTGACGTGGCGGGACAGTCGAACAATCCCGCATCGGGCTCGCACAGCTACTCGTACACGGTCTTCGCGATCGACGCGGCCGGGAACCAATCCGCCTCCTCGCCGGCGCGCGTGATCCTGATGGACACGGTCGCGCCCACGACTCCAGCGGCTCCGGCCGGCACGACGCCGGTGAACGTGGCCCCGACGATCACCGTCGCGACGACGACCGATCCGGGCGGAGGCCTGGCCTCCGGTGTCGACCACTACGACGTCTACCGCGACGGCTCGAAGGTCAATCTCTCGGCGATCGCGGCCGGCGGCCCGTATGTGTGGAGTGACGTGGCGGGACAGTCGAACAGTCCGGCGTCGGGCTCGCACAACTACTCGTACACCGTGGTCGCCGTCGATGTGGCAGGCAATCAATCGGCGCAGTCGCCTGCGCGCGTGGTCTTGATGGACACGGCGGTGCCCACGACTCCCGCCGCGCCGACCGGTTCGACTCCCGTCAATGCCGGGCCGACGATCGTGGTCACGACGACCACGGATCCGGGCGGAGCCGTGGCCTCGGGTGTGGATCACTACGACGTCTACCGTGACGGCTCGAAGGTCAACGTCTCCGCGATCCCCGAGGTGGGGCCGCACGGATGGAGCGACGTCGCGGGTCAGTCCACGAGCCCGGCGTCGGGCTCGCACAGCTATTCCTACACCGTCGTCGCCATCGACGCGGCCGGAAATGCGTCCGCGCCTTCGGCCGCGCGGGTCATCCTGATGGACAGCGCGGCGCCCACGACGCCCGCGGCTCCGACCGGGCTGTCGCCTGTCTCGGCTGCGCCGACGATCACCGTCACGACGACCACGGATCCAGGCGGAGCGCTCGCCTCCGGTGTCGATCACTACGACGTCTACCGTGACGGCTCGCAGGTCAACGTCTCGGCGATCCCTGCCGGCGGTCCGTACGCATGGAGTGACGTCGCCGGGCAGTCCTC
>Ga0070678_100000559_pt1 | contig 18183 bp, 19 predicted proteins | sample KBSM73metaG_FD_65647 | JGI IMG/M metagenome (GOLD analysis project Ga0070678, IMG submission 65647) | Miscanthus rhizosphere microbial communities from Kellogg Biological Station, Michigan, USA - KBS M7-3 metaG | ecosystem: Host-associated > Plants > Roots > Rhizosphere > Soil ...
GCGGATGAAACCGTTCGTCTCGGCGTCGTACGCGATGACCGACCAGTACTGCTTGGCCGGAACGTTGGGAGGAACGTGCAGCCGGTATGACCGTTGGCCGGTGATCGGTTCACCGTGGTCGTCGAGGAAGGTGACGAGTTAGACGATGCTTCCGCCTTGACCCACACGCTTCGGGAATCCGAACGCAGCGAAGTTCGACAACCCCCGGGCATCGACGTCGAGGTAGTCGCCCATGATGTAGCTGAAATTCGTCTTCACGCCGCGGACATCCGGAAGCTTCCAGGTCCGATCGGTCCACCACTTCTCACCGAACGCCTTCATCCCCTCCACGAAGACAGCGAGCTGCTCCCGAGCGGCGTCTCGGAGAAGGCCGATGGTGGCGTCGTCGGGGGTGAACTCCTTGCCCTTTTCGATGCCGATGCTCTTGAGAGCCCCCATGGCGAGCAGGTCGCGCTCGGCGACCGGTTCGTCCTGCACCATGCGGTTGAGGCCTTCGAAGAACCGCTCGTCGAAAGTGGTGATGCGATTGAAGGTCTTGCCGTGGATGTCGATGAACCGCTGTTGGGGCGGGTTCTCCGCCTCTGCGAGCGGATAGACGCGGATCTTTCTGACCAGCGCCAGAGCAGCGGCGACATCGGCCTCCGACTGATATCTGACATTGCGAATCCTTTCGGTGATCCATCAACCATTATTTGGGCGCACGGCGCCCCTGCTCGTTCACTGCTTGGACCGGCGGCGGCGCGGCTCAGCCGGGGACGTGGCGCCGAGGGCGAAGTCGTAGTTCCCCACCCCGTGGCGGGCGAGGCCCATCACGACCAGGCCCGTTCCTTCCAGCCAGTGCGCCATGTTCAAGCCGCCGACGTCTAGCGGGCGCAGCTCGAGGCTCTCGATGAACTCCGCCACGCCCGCCTTGGCGCGCGCGTCGTCGCCGGCGATGAAGACGTCGAGCGGCCGGCCCTGGGCCAGGACAACACCGAAGATGGTGTTGAATGCCTTCACCACGCTGGCGCTGGCCGGGGCCGCCTTGGCAACTTCCTGCGCGATCGAGGTGCCATCGGGGATGGCTAGCCCGTCGGCCGCGGAATTGAAGGGGTTACTGATGTCGACGATGACCTTGCCCGCGAGGGCGTCCCCATACTGGGCGACGACCGGAACGACATTCGCGTACAACAGGGCCACGATGACGATGTCCCCGGCCGGGACGGCGCCGAACTCTCCCGTCGTGGCGCTGCCGCCGAGAGCCTTGGCCAGGTCAGCGGCCTTGGACTGATCGCGGCCGGTGACCTCGACGGTGTTGCCGCCCGCTACCGCCAGCGCGCCGATGGCGCGGGCCATGTTCCCGGTGCCGATAATGCTGATGCTGCTCATGAGGTGTCCTGTCTTGACTTACGATCGAAAAGGTTGACAGCTCCACCTTAAGCCGTGTTTGTTGATGAGTCAACCAATCGGGTAGCATGGAGGCTGATGGAACCGAACTGGCTGAGCCCTCGTGAAGACCGCGCCTGGCGGGCCTTCCAGCACGCGCATCATCAGCTCGACGTGCACCTGAACCGGGGCCTGCAGGAATCGGGCCTGTCCGGGGCCGACTACGAGATCCTGGCGGTGCTCTCGGGTCACGACGGGGACCGCATGCCCGCCCGCGACCTGTGCAACACACTGGGCTGGGAGAAGAGCCGTGTCTCCCACCAGGTGCGGCGCATGCAGAAGGACGGGCTGATCTGCCGCGAGCCCAACCCCGACGACGCCCGCAGCACCATGGTCTGCCTGCTGCCGGCTGGCCGCGCCGCCATCGAGAAGGCGGCGCCCGGGCACGTGGAGGACGTCCGCCGGAACTTCATCGACCTGCTCACCCCGGCTGAGCTCGACATGCTCGCCGCCCTCAACGAACGAGTCCTGCACCACCTGGCCACAGACGACGACTCCCCCGCCGAAGACGAGCCCGTATAGCCTTCATCAGCCGTGGGGTCTTGATCCCAGTAGAGAAATTCCTCACCACAGCTGCTGACGAGCTCGGGGGCGGCCGCCTCGATCTTCAAAGATTGCGCGTTGCTTGTTACCTTGAACGTCACGCCCCAGCGGACCCGGTCACCATGGTTCTTAGGTCGTAGCCGTCCGTGCGGTTCGCACGATCTGCAGCCATCGCACCGAGGCTCGCCGGCCACCCGACATGCGCTATCGCCCGTTTCCCCACCGCCGGTGCTTAAGACCGCGACGATCAAGCCTTCGTCGACGCGGTGTCATCCGACTGGGACGACACGGCTTAACGGTGCGGCGCGGCCCCGCGACATCTCTAACGCTCGAACACCGCCCGGATGCGGATCAAGCCACCCTGACAGGAGCACCGGAATCGCCGGTCAGTATGAGATCGGCGCCCAAAGACAAGGTCCGCTTCTTCCTCGATCTGTTTTGTTGTCGCTCCGACGTTTACGCACTGCGTTGGGAGAACCGCCGTGACGGTCGATCCGGTTGGATGCCGGCGATCCGCGGCTACTGGCGTAACGGCATGAACCGCGCCGATGCACCGTATCTTCCGTTGACTCCCGACGTCGTCGGACAGCACCTGCGCGGCGAGGTTCATATCGGCCTGTATTCGCTTGGCGACGATGACACATGTTGGTGGGTCGCGGCCCCCCGCAGCGTACCCAAGAGATGGCCGAAGATTTGCCGCGACTCGTGCCGTCACTCTTGCCGACCAGAACGACCACACGCCGGCAATCAGCGCCTGCACCGATGCTGGCGACCCTCAGTACGCCGTCGACCGGCGATGGATGGGCCGTCCAGAATTAGTTTGACGGCCCAGCGCGCCATACTCGTCGCGTTTGGGGCATATCGCAGCAGATCCAACGTGGTGCCGGAAGAAGTGTGCGACCGTCGTCGCCAACCACTATCACCTCTGCTGCACAGCAGAATTCGCCGATAATCGCGCCTTACGTCGGCGTGGCCGACGCCCCTCACGCGGGTCCCGGTTGACCACGATGGCGTCCGACGGCCTGAATGGTTCATTGGCTTGCGGCGGGCCTCAGTGCGCGCTCGATCCGTTCGCCGATTCAAACTGTGTGCATTCGCCGAATCATGCTCCTGGAAAAGACGTTCCGCAGCATCCCTGAATATTCTCTATTATCCATGAAAGGCTCACTTAGGCCCGCGCCGAAACATCCCCGGTTGCGACTGATGATCGACGGCACCGGGTCTGCCGCGCCCTGTGGTGTCCTTTCCATCGCCGTGGTGTCCATTGAGAACCCACGTGCCCGCGGAATGCGTGGTGAAACCGCGTCGCGGGCAATTACTTACGACGGCTGGCGGGACGGCATGATCGTGATCTGCTGAAGATTGACACGCGCGGGCGAGCTCCGGCCAGATTACCCCGCCTATGCAGCGGGTCGAGACCGGGCCGTTTGACGAGGGGCCAATCCGTTTGGCTGCAACAATGGCGCCATTCGACGGCGCGAACCCATCTTCTGCGTCCAAAAGCTCTCACCCCGTGAGCAATTGGGCCAACGGCAGTACGCCGGACCGTCCATGGCCATTTCGTCGCTGTGACGAATACGAGTAGGTCGCAAGCTTGCCGGCAATGTAGTCGATATCGAGTTCACCGTTGGTTGCAACGTCATTCATGAATACCTCGGCGTGATAAATATCGAAGTCGCCCAGCGCGATTCCGCTGATGTACAGGAAGACCCAGGCCCTCCGCTCGTTTCCGTCGACGAGCGCATCGTTTCACGAATTATCCAAACCCCCCAAGGCTTGGTGCCTGCAAACACAGGACCATCCGCATCAAAGCACCACCAGAGACACGACCGCAGGCAATCGACAGTTCCGATTCCGCAAGCAGTGATAGACAACAGATCAGCACCGAGTTGCCAGCTTGCTCACAGCTTTTGATAGCCCCCGTCGAACTCCGCGGTCGCGACCAAGCGCTGTGGTTGTTAGCCGCATCGAGCCGCACGGTGTGGCAGGCACACGTGAAGACGGCGCAGGCATGGCGTGCGGGTCACGAACGCGTGGCCGCCGCGGCCGCAACGCCCACCGTCGGCGTCCACCTCGACGCCGGCGGACTCGAACTCTGAGCTGTGGATGATTCGGGCGCTGTGGACGATCGCCCCAGGCAACGACAACGCTGTCGCACGATCGCGATTCGATCGCGCCATGACGGACGATCAACGAATCTGGCGGGAAGTGTCCTACGCAGCACAGGACGCCGGCAAAGCGGCATGCCCACGGTGGGATCGATCCCTGCGTGGCTGGACCCTGCTGCCAGGCAGAGCTCGGCGCGGCGTTGTCGTCACCAGTTCCAGACGGACGGGTCGTTGGGCGGGTAGCCGGCGCAGACGTCGGTGCCATGGGCCGCGACGCCCTTGTTGTTGAAGAACAGCTTCGCCCAGTTGCCCCAGTGAGTTGCCATCTGCTCGTAGTAGACGTTGGTCGCGGTGTCCTCCGAGTACTGCCGCCGTCCCGCGTAGTCCAGCGAGAAGAACCAGTAGATCCGGTCGCGGGCGCCCTGCTCAATGTCGGGCGGCCTGTTGTTGTAGTCGGTCATATAGCGCTCGTAGTAGACCGGCTCGACGTCACGCACCGCGGCCATGTACTGATCGACCGTGCAGGTGGTCTTGAGTATCCGGTTCGGGATCGGATAGTCATCGCTGGCGTCGGCTGACGCCACCGCGGGCAGGGCCACTGCCGCCACGCTTACCGCAGCCGCCGCGACATTCACTTTGATCAACATTTCTGTCTCCTTACTGTTGCACGGCGGCTGCGAGGATCGGCAGCTTGTCGGGGCAGTATGTGCGAAGCGCCGCACCGAGGAACTGCCACGCCTGCGCTGTGGTACTGCCCTTCGGCAGTTGAACGAAGACGAATTTCGCGGACTTGTCGGCGTCCAGATCGGTGCCGTTGTACAGCCGCTTACACGTGATCTTGCCGATCCACGCGTTGTAGTCCTTCTGGCCGTAGATCCCGTAGGTGTGGAGTTCGTTCGCGAAATCCACATCTGGGTCGGCGTGTGCCGGTGCGGCAAACACCAGCGCGGGCGCAATCGCTGCGGCAGCGATCGAGGCCAGTCGTGTTCCCTTCATGACTTCCCTATCTCAAGTTGTATACGTCCCGAATCGATGTGTCGGCTGGCGATGATGACTGGGATTCGGCAGGCCTGCACGACGGCTGCGCTGACTGAGCCGCGCAGCTTGTCGGTCAACCTGCTGCGGCCAGTGCCACCGACGACGACCAATTGAGCGGCCCGCGATTCGTCCAGTAGCGCGTCGGCCGGATGGGCACCGACGATGACACGACGGACACCCACGTCGGGGTAGCGGTGCTCGAAGGCGGCCAGGATCTGCGTCAGCAGTTCTTGGGCCTGCGACGTGTGGGGGCCATCAATGGCGTGCACGGCAACCACGTTCGCGGCGCGCCTGGACGCTTCGTCGAATGCGATTGCGGTGGCACACGCGGAGGCCGCCGACCAGTCAACACCTACGACGATCGGTGCTCCACTCGGTCGAGCCGACGCGATATGGCGGGGCACCACCGTCACGGGACACTGTGCGGCGCGTAGCACGGCGCTGCTGACTGAGCCCCGCAGCGTCCTGTGTATTCCACCTCGCCTGCGCTGGCCCACCACGATCATGTGCGATTCAGCGCGGGCAAAGCTGGACAGGATTGGCAAGACTGCGCCAACGCGCAATTTGGGGGTGATGCTCCGGGGGCGGCGCGGACCGATGGTTTTGGCGATGACCCCCAAGGTGGCCTCGAGGATCTTCTCGCCTTGGCCGAGTTGGTGTTCGAAAACCCCGGTGGGTACTGGGATCGCCGGCCATCCCGTCTGCCACCAGATTTCCGGCGCCGGCGGCACCACATGCACGACGGTGAGATCGACACCGCGCATTGCCGCTTCGGACGCTGCCCACCGAGCCGCCGCCGTCGCAGCCGGTGATCCGTCGACACCGACCACGATGCACTTAATGCCGACATCTCGGTCGTCGGAGGTCGGCACCGTGCCGATGCGGCAGCTGGAGCCGAGCGCCTGGTCGCCACAAAACGATTGGTCAGCGGATTGGGGAATCATGCGCAGCGGTCAGACACTCAGCGTGCGGAGGGCGGCAGCGAACGTGGCTGTTGGGCGGCCTCGCGGGTCAGCTGCTCGACGAGCGGTAACGCAACCCGCATGGCCATGCCCAGCGTGGCCTCGCCCTGGGGAGAAAGAGTGGCCAGCAGTTCGGCCAGCCGATCGCGTATCGACTCGAGCAACTCCTTGCACAGTGCCCGCCCGGCGTCGGTGACACCGACCAGTGTCGCGCGCGCCTTCGGGGTCGATGAGCCGAACGGCCAGGTCGTCCCGCTCCATTCGCCCCGCACATTGTGTCATCGCGGGCTGGCTGACGCCGGTACCCGCCGCCAGGGCCGTGAGCCGGGTCGGACCGTCCTCTGCCAGCGTCGCCAGCGCTGTTGGGGACGTGAGGCTGATGCCGTACGGCAGATAACCCACCAGCAGCGACGCCCCACTGATGAGGGTATCGGCGATGCCGTGCCGGGTGTCCATACTGCGTCCCTGCTCCATGTCGACTTTATATCAGATACCTATATGATTGGTCTAGCCGACGTCGTCAAAATGCCGCTCTACCTCCACTTTCTGAATTAATTCGACAAGCTGTACATAAGTAGCCTATGTTACTATTTTCCTTTGCGTCCTGGGCCTACAGCCGCCCTCCTGGGTCAACGGGACTACCGACATGAAGATCAATGGGGTGCTGACCGCGGATGCTGTTTGACGACGAAAGAACCCTGGCCTGGGCACTCGTTGAAGCGGCAGCGCCACACCTCAGCGCCGCCCAGCGCAACGACGTCCACGTCGCGATCGGTGTCGGCGAATCCTTCGGGGTGGGTCATTCACTACCTGATCACCTCGGCAGCCGACGGACACATCACCGTGCCTGCCGAGTTGGTCCATCGGTGCACACGGTGGCTAGATGCCTACGCCGGGCACGAAGATGAGTGTTATCTTCGCGGCCTTGTCGACCATGTTTTGACTCAATAGGCCGCCGCGGGTGCGCTGGCCGGAAACCCAAGCGTCGGTGTGGCCAATGCCCCCGCTCGCAACGGTGGCGAGTACCAATCAATGCAATTGCGTCGGTGGCCTTCTCGATCGCATGGCCCAACGCCGACCGGGTCCGTGAGTGAGTACCGTACCTATCGGCGGTCCATCGAATAGTTCAAGTTTGCGCCGAACACCGGAGCAGTTCAACGCCCTCGTTTCGAGCGTAGTGTTTGCCCCTTATATAGGGGGCTGATATAACGAGCGCTGTGACAACAACGGATGGGGAGCAGATCGCCGCGGGCCTGCACAATGCTGCGGTGCTGCTCGTTCGGCATCTCAGTTTAGGTCGAGGCCAAAGCCTCACCTCATCTACAGTGCTGATGCTCCTGGATGACGAGGGCCCGCTGCGAATCTCGGGGCTGACCGCAGCAAGCGGCGTGAGTCAACCAGCTATGACCGAACTAGTCGCGCGACTACAGCGCGAGGGCCTGGTCACTCGTCTAAGCGACCCGCAGGACGCGCGCGCGACGCTGGTCGATATCACCGCCCGCGGGCGCGCACGCCGGGTGGAGCTGCAGAAGTCCATACACGACCGCCTGATTGAGCTACTCGACATGCTGCCCGCCGACAGTCGGACGACTCTGAGCTTGGCGATGCGCGTTGCCGCGCCGCTCATCGACCAACTGACACAGCTCGCCTCGCAGCACCCAGATCCCGCAGTCGACCGCGTTTGATCACCTAGCCCGCCATGCCGGTCTGCTGACCGCGTCAGAGGGTGAGCGGTCCCTTGCCGAGTGATTGTTTGCAAGCCGTTTGGGAGTCCTAGCAGGCTAGGGCAAGAGCACAACGCCGGGTTCGATGGAACCCGACTGGGCTGGCGCGTCGACTCGAGCTGGCACGAAAACTGGCACGAAGCCGGTTTGGAGTGTCGATTCCGCACACCACCGGACTCGGTAATAAAGATAGGAACCCGAGCTAGTTGAGAGTTATGTCACGCGTCCTATCCTGTAGTGCTTCATCTTTCCCAGCGATGTTTTGTTCTTTACATAGGCTCCTGATATACCTAGACCATGGACACAAGTGGTGGTGAACAGATTGCCGCGGTCCTGCAGTCCGCCGCGGTGCTGGTCGTGCGGCATCTCACTTGCGGCCACGGCCTTACGTCGGCTGTGGTGCTGGCCCAGCTTGACGACTGTGGTCCGGCGCGTATCTCGGTGCTGGCAGCGGCCTCCGGAGTCAGCCAGCCATCCATGACGGAATTGGTCCGACGATTGCAGCCCGAGGGCCTGGTCACTCGGTTCAGCGACCTGCAGGACGGCCGCGCAACGTTGGTGGAGATCACCGCCCGCGGGCGCGCACACCGGGTGAAGCTGCAGAAGTCCAAACACGACCGCTTGATTGCGCTGCTCGAGGCGCTGCCCGCCGAGGATCAGGCGACGTTGAGCTTGGCGATGCGCGTCGCGGCGCCGCTCATCGAGCAATTGACCCAGGTCGCTGCGCAGCAGCACATCCCTCAAGCGATCGCGCGCCGTTGATCGGGCTAACCATGCAGACGAATAAAGGTGTGCCATGGATCGAATTCTCGTCGGCGTCGACGGCTCATCGTCATCCACCGCCGCCGCGGTGTGGGCTGCGGACGAAGCGGCGATGCGCAATATCGAACTGACCATCGTGCACGTCGTTGCTCCGGAATCCGAAGCGGACACAGACACGTCATGGCTTATGAAGTCGTTTCTCGGCGACGACGTAACGAATGTCGTTGTCGCGCAGGGTGCAGACGTCATCGACGAAGCCCTCACCGCCATCAAGGAGATCAATCGGCAACCGCCGCGTATCACTTGCGAACTGAGGTCTGGCCCGGTCATGCCAACGTTGTGGGAGTTCACTCAAGAAGGTGCACAGATGATTGTGCTGGGTCGGCACGGTCGAGGCAAACCCCGTGGGGGCCGGCTCGGGTCGGTCACTGACGAGATGCTGCGAACGGCGCGTTGCCCCGTCACGGTCGTGCCACCCGAACCCGTCTCGCAAACGGAAGCGGGCCGGGCCCCCGTTGTCGTCGGTGTGAACGCGTCATCCGCCAGCCAGATAGCCATCGCTGTCGCATTCGATGAGGCGGCGCGGCGGAACACACAACTGGTCGCCGTCCAGGCCGTCGCGCCCGCACATGGGTCTGCAGCGAGTGGGAGCGATGCCGTGAACCTCGGGGCCGAATACGTGTGGGCTTACGCGTTGGCCACCTGGCAGCTGCGCTTCCCCAACGTAGACGTGCGCAGGTTCGTCACGCCAGATGATCCGGTGCGAGCTTTGCTCAAACATTCGCGGCACGCCCAATTGGTCGTGGTCGGCGGCGGCCGCCGCAGCAGTGTCATTGCCAAACCGTTCGGAGGGGTGAGTTCGGTTGTGGCGCAGGCTGGTCGAGTACCGGTGATAGTTGCCCGCGGGAAATCCTTTGCTTGCCGGCTGGAAGCGATCGGCGAGCCCGGAAAGACCGGCTGACGGGGGCAAGTCCCATAACAAGCGTGTCAAACGTGGGCGTAGAGCCGCGTTGTTGAGAAGCAAAGGAGGCATACGCACGTGTCCATACGCGAGTACGATCTCGTCGTCATCGGTTCCGGCCCCGGCGGACAAAAGGCGGCCATCGCCGCAGCCAAGCTCGGCAAATCGGTGGCGGTGATCGAACGTAGCCAGATGCTCGGCGGTGTGTGCACCAACACCGGTACGATTCCATCGAAGACACTGCGCGAAGCGGTGGTCTACCTGACTGGCATTACTCAGCGCGAGCTGTACGGCGCGAGTTACCGCGTCAAGGAAAACATCACGCCCGCCGACCTTTTAGCGCGCACCCGGCACGTCATTGACAAGGAGCAAGACGTTGTCCGCTCGCAGCTGATCCGCAACCGCATCGAGCTCTACACCGGTCACGGCCGGTTTGTCGACGAGCACACCGTGCTGGTCGAGGACCCGATACGAGGCGACCAGGTCAACATCAGCGGTCGATACATCATCATCGCCACCGGCACGACACCGGCGCGTCCTGCCGGTGTCGAGTTCGACGAAGAGCGGGTGCTGGACTCCGACGGGATCCTCGACCTGAAGTTCATCCCGGCGTCAATGGTGGTGGTCGGCGCTGGGGTGATCGGCATGGAGTACGCGTCGATGTTCGCCGCCCTTGGCACCAGAGTCACCGTCGTCGAAAAGCGCGACTCGATGCTGGACTTCTGCGATCCCGAGATCGTCGAGGCCCTTCAGTTTCACCTCCGCGAGCTCGCGGTGACGTTCCGGTTCGGCGAGGCAGTGACAGCCGTCGACGTCGGCGCCAGCGGCACCGTCACCACGCTGGCCAGCGGAAAGCAGATCCCTGCCGACGCTGTGATGTATTCGGCTGGGCGCCAAGGCCAAACCGATCATCTTGACCTAGCCAACGCCGGGCTCGAAGCCGACAGCCGCGGGCGCATCTTCGTCGACGATCAGTTCCACACGAAGGTGCACCACATCTACGCGATCGGCGACGTTATCGGTTTCCCGGCGCTCGCCGCGACGTCGATGGAGCAGGGCCGGCTGGCCGCCCACCACGCGTTCGGCGAACCGACGGCCGGGGTGCCCGAGCTGTATCCGATCGGCATCTACTCGATCCCAGAGGTCTCCTACGTCGGCGCCACCGAGGTTGAGCTCACCAACGACTCGATCGCCTACGAAGTTGGGGTGTCACGTTACCGTGAGCTGGCTCGCGGACAGATCGTCGGCGACTCCCACGGCCTGCTCAAACTGCTGGTGTCCCCCAACGACCTGAAGCTGCTGGGGGTCCACGTCTTCGGCACCAACGCGACCGAACTCGTGCACATCGGGCAGGCCGTCATGGGCCTTGGCGGCACCGTCGAGTACTTGGTGGATGCGGTGTTCAACTACCCGACATTTGCGGAGGCCTACAAGGTCGCCGCGTTGGACGTGATGAACAAGATGCGCACGCTCAGCCGGTTTCGCGCCTGATGCCGATGCAGGCATCGGTCGCGGACCCGAGCCGATGCCGGTGCGCCGTCAGCCCAACCGGCTCACGATTCGTTGCTTCCAGAGCTGCATTGCGTCCCCGATGTAAGTAGGGAAGCCAGTCATTCGAGTTATCCAGGCGTGCAAACTAAATGCCGAGACCGATCGGGTTCGTATCCAGAGCCCCTGTCGGTAACGAAGGGATGCCGCCACTCGCCCCAGGACAACCCAAAGGCAATCGCCCCAAGATGATCCGCGGACGTCAAGGTCGGATCGCTTGATGAACAACGCGATTGCGTTCGAACTGCCGAGCCCGAGCGATGACGTTCGTCTCCGGCAATAGAATCATGTACCTATGAAGATGAGTCGCCCTACTGTTGAATAGGCCGCAAAACCAATATAAGTGACGGACAGACTGGAAGTAACACATCGGGAGAGACTATATAAATAGCTTTGGGACGGGACTGGTTGCGGGGACGCCCCGCAGGGCATCTCCGAGGCTCCGCCTGGATCTCATGCGGATAACGAGGTTTCCGCTGCAACGCATGAGCCCCGCTGCTACAGCTGCGCTGGCGGCGTAGGACGACTGTGGTCCGCCGCGGCCGGCTGCACCAGCAGCTACTACACCGTGGTCGGCATAGCGCTGATTCGTCGTGGCGCAGTGCCGGTTTCGCTGCGCGTCGGCACACCGGCCCGGCCTTGGGCCATCGGCGTTGGGGTGCCCGCTGCTCTGGCACATGCGACTGCCCGAGGTTTGGTGGCCTCACACATCCTGACGATTGCCGATGCGTCCGTCGCCACCATCACCACTGGCTACAACGATCCGAGCGCGCCGGGTCCGACCGGGTGAATGCGGCCATCGCCCGGCTAGGTGGTCGCCGACGCGCCAGCCCAACCGACTTAGGCAGCTGATCATGGCGGAGGGCCAACCCCACCGTTGCGGATGTAACCGAATTGGCGGAGGCACTGCATCGCGTCCTGATGGCGCTCAATCTTCGAGCGCACCGCCGTGACAGAAGTCGGCTCGCCATCGGCGATTTGACTGTGGCACAGCTGTCTATTCTATTGACCCTGCGAGACCAGGGCCCCATTCGGACGTCGAAATTATCGGTGGTTGAGCGAGTGGGCGCTCCCGCCATTACCGGGGCGATCCGTCGGCTGGCAACGCTGGGGCTGGTGAAGCGGTCGCGCGACACAGCCGATCTGCGGTTGGTATTCGTCGAACTCACGCGCAAGGGCCTCGCGGTATTGCGTGAGTCGCTGGCAAACCACCAGGCCAACGCGGTCACGCTGCTGAGCCGGCTCAGCCAGGCTGAGCTGGACGCGCTGATCCAGGCTCTGGCGCCGCTCGAGCGGCTGGCCGACAGTGCTGATCGTCGAACGTCAGCCACCGCAGTAAGGGTCAGCGCTGAGCCCGTCAGCGATGCTTTCGCCGTCGGCGCCGCGCGCATCTGGTCGGTGAGCGCAATCACCGTGTCTACGAAATCGCCGACCTGTTGAGGAGTCAATGACCACAGGTGACGAGGATGCCGCCATGTGTTGTCGAAGTCGCCGGCGTTCCGCAATCATTGCTGCCGCGAGACACGTTCCTGCGCAAAGGTTCTCAGCGCCCACAGCACTGTTGCACTATCAGTGGGCCGCGGTGTCGCTGCCAATCAGTCGCGCCAGGGTGCTTTGTCCATCGGCCGCTTACTTCGGCTTCAGTGGTTGGGCGCCTCGGTTTGGCGGCGTCTGCAACGCGGGCAGGACCAGTGTGTCTATGACGTGTCGCACGAATTTGGCGTCTACGGATTGCCCTCTGACGACCTCCAGCAGGCCCATTGCCAGCACCACGTCGGCGACCAGCGACCAGTCGCGGTCGGCGGATATTTCACCGCGGGCCGCCGCCTGCGCCAGAATCGTGGAGAACAGCCGCTTTCCCCTTGACAGCATCAGACCATCGAGGGCGGAGGCGAGTTCGGGGTCGCGGACGGCTTCGAGGGCGACACGCAGCACCAGGTCGGTAGTGATCAAGTCATTCTCGTTGCGCCCCACGCGTTCGACGACTTCGTCGAGATCACCGGCGAGGCTGCCGGTGCCCGGGGCATCGTTGGTGACCAAATCGGGCCGCCAGTAGATGAGTGTGTCGGTGATCAATGCCGCTTTCGAAGACCATCGCCGATAGATAGCGGCCTTGCCAACACCGGCGCGCGCGGCGATATCGTCCATGTTGGTGGCGTCATAACCGTTCTCGGTAAGTGCGGCTAAAGCGGCGTTCAGGATCGCGGGATCGCGTGACCGGTCCAGTCGCCCAACGCTGCGTTGGCGCAGTTTCGATTCAGGTTCTCTCACATGCCTCGCTCCGATGCGTTACACAGTGTCCGTCGATGGCTTGTCAATGCGTGTCAGCCGTCGTCGACCGCGGTAGTGGCATGGTGGCGGCCTCTGGCTCTGGCTCGGGGGCAGCGTTGCCCGGGATACGGAAGGTGTTCAGCGGCCACCAGAACCATCGTCCGAGCGCGGCGGCGATCGACGGCGTCATGAACGACCGCACAATGAGCGTGTCGACCAGCAGACCCAACCCGATGGTGGTGCCCAACTGGCCGACCACGCGCAGGTTACTGACGATCATCGATGCCATGGTGAAGGCGAAGACCAAGCCGGCTGCGGTGACGACGCGGCCGGTAGCGCCCATGCCGCGGATGATTCCGGTGTTCAGGCCGGCGTGGATCTCTTCTTTGAGCCTGGACACCACGAGCAGGTTGTAGTCCGAGCCCACCGCCAGCAGGATCACGACCGACAGGGGTAGCACGATCCATTGAACGCCGAATCCGGCGATGTCCTGCCAGATGAGTACGGACAGACCGCATGCGGTGCCCAGTGACGCGGCCACGGTCCCCACGATCACCAGTGCGGCGACCACGCTGCGTGTGATGACGAGCATGATCGCGAAAATCAGGATGAGCGCGGAGATTCCGGCGATCAATAGGTCGATGATGACGCCTTGCTGCATGTCGCTGTACATCGATCCGGTGCCGGCCAGCGAGACCTTCGAGCTTTCCAGCGGAGTTCCCTTGATGGCGTCAGCGACGGCGTCTTTAATGCCGGCAACGTGCTGGATGCCTTCCACCGAGGCGGGGTCTCCTTGGTGGGTGATGATGAACCGCACAGCTTTACCGTCCGGGGAGACGAACATTTTCAGGCCGCGTTGGAAGTCGGGGTTCTGGAAGACTTCCGGTGGTAGGTAGAAGGAGTCGTCGTTCTTGGCTTCGTCGAAGTACTGGCCCATGAGCGTCGATCCCTGGGCGGCCTCTTGCATGTGGGCCTGGATACCGGCCATCGTGCTGTGCGACGCCACCATGAAGTCACGCATCGTCTTCATCGACGCGATGGTCGGCGGGAGAGTCGCCAGCATTTGCGGCATGAGCGCATCCAACCTCTCCGTGGAGTTGACCACGGCGCCAAGGTCGTCGGTCACTTTGTCGACGCCATCAAGTGTGTCGAAGACCGACTTGATGGACCAGCAGACCGGGATGTCGAAGCAGTGCGGCTCCCAGTAGAAGTAGTTGCGCAGGGGCCGGAAGAAGTCGTCGAAGTCCGCGATGTGATCTCTGAGCTCGTTGGTGTCGGTCTGGATTTGCTTCGTGGCGCCAACCAAGTCGTGTGTGGTGCTGGTGACCTGTTGCAGAACGCTGTACATGTGTTCCATGTTGGCGATGGTCTTGGTCAACTCGTCGGCCTGCTCAAGCATTTGAGCCGTGTTGTCGTTCTGAATCTTGGCCGTCTGGAGTGTGGCGGAGTTCTGCATGGCGATCTGGAATGGGATGGAACTGTGTTCGATCGGCGCCCCCAGGGGCCTGGTGATGGTCTGCACTCTCTCGATACCGCGCAGGTGGAAGATGCTCTTGGCGATCCTGTCGATGACGAGCATGTCAGAAGGGTTGCGCAGATCGTGGTCGGCTTCGACCATGAGCAATTCGGGGTTCATCCGTGCCTGGGTGAAATGCCGGTCGGCCGCCGCATACGCGATGTTCGCGGGCATGTCGGCCGGGGTGTACTTCTGATCGTTGTACTGCGGGACATAGGTCAACAGGCTGATGAAGCCGATGATCGCGATTGCACAGGTCACGACGATGATGGGCTTTGGCCAGCGCACCACGACGGTGCCGACTTTGCGCCAGCCACGCGTTGAGAGTTCGCGTTTCGGATCAAACAGGCCGAACTTGGACCCGATGACGAGGATCGCCGGGGCCAGCGTCAGCGCCGCGAACACGATGACCAGTAGGGCGATCGCACATGGCAATCCCATGGTCTGGAAATAGGGCAGCCGGGTTGCCGTCAGGCACAGGCAGGCGCCCGCGATGGTCAGGCCTGAACCCAGGATGACGTGCGACACACCTCGATAGGCCGTGTAGAAGGCCAGTTCGCGATCCTGGCCGATGGAGCGGGCTTCGTGATAGCGCCCCAACAGGAATATGACGTAGTCCGTTGCCGCGGCGATGGCGAGCATGGTGATCATGCTGGTGGCATATGGCGTGAGGCCGATGATGTTCAGATTGCCCAGGGTGGCCGTGACACCTTGGGCGGCAAAGAGTTCGATGCCAACGATGACCAGACACAGGATCGTCGTCACGATGGAGCGGTAAACCAGCAACAACATCACGAAGATGACGCCGATCGAGACCAGGGCCATCGTGGCCAGGCTCTTGCGGCCCTCGGTATTCGTATCGGCGACGACCGCGGTATTGCCCGCCACGTATGCCTTGACGCCAGGTGGTGCGGGTGTCTGGTCGACGATTTTCCGCACAGCGGTCACGGACTCGATGCTGGGCGTCGTGCCTTGATTGCCGACGAGGAATACCTGCACGTAGGCGGCCTTGCCGTCGGGGCTCTGCGACCCGGCAGCGGTCAGGGGGTCACTCCAGAAGTCCTGCAGACTCTGGACGTGCGCGGTGTCTGCTCGCAGCTGACTGACGATGTGGTTGTAGAACTCGTGTGCGCTGTCGCCGAGTTTGTCTTGTCCCTCCAAAACGACCATCGCCGACGAGTCCGAATCGAACTCATGGAATACCTGACCGATGTGCATCATGGCCTTGAACGCCGGCGCTGATTGAGGCGTCATCGACACCGCGTGTTGGGTGGCCACTTCTTCGAGTGGTGGCGAGATCATGCTGAGCGCGACGGCGACCAGCAGCCAGAACAGAATGATCGGTATCGCAAGAATGCGAACGAGTCGTGGAATGGTGGGGCGAGCGGGCTTTGAATGTGGGTTGCTCATACTGATTTCACCAAGCAGTAGATGAATGGTTGGTATTCGTCGCTCTTGCGGTCATCGCGTACTTGACCGTCGACGATGACGCGACACCGGATTGCGTTCATGTCGGTGTTGCCTTGGGCAACGATGTTGGCCGACATCGACGGCAGCGTCGTCACCACGGTGTAGGTCCACGGCAGCGGGGCGGCATCGACACGCTGGGGCTGCCCGTCTGCGTCCAGATAGTCGACGTCGACGATGCCCCCTGGCGGCCCCGTTATTTCATATGTGATGTGTTTGGGGTTGAAGGGTTTCGTCTGGTCGCCAGTCCCGTCGGCAGCTGCTGCGGTGGCCTCGACGCCGAAACTGTCGCGGATCCGTACGACCGCATACGCGCCGATCGCGACGACGACGACGAGAAGTAGCGGGATCCACCCCTTCCTGAACAGTCGAAACACCCTGTGTCTCCTTACCTGCCGGCCACCGGCCTACCGAACGCCGTCGGCCACACGCCGCACCGCGATCGGGACCGCCGTCGTGGGCCGCACCCGCGACGGAACTCAAGTTCCGAGTCCGGCGGCTACTGTACCGCACATCTACATAGGTCGTCGATGTAGATGTGCGTTTACCGTTTTGACGTTGGCCATGCCGCTGTCCGGGTGATGAAGTGAGGGTCGCCCCAAAGATGGCTGGACCGCTTTGGCGTTTCGGCCGAGGCGAACGTGCCAAACGCAGGGGCCTGCCCGAGATGTCGCGTGGTCTGCTGACGCCACCGCGGGCCGCACCATTCTGCGTGCGCCAGCTCGAAGTCCAGGTTCGGCGAAACCATCCCGGCACGTTGAGGGACACATCATTGAGCAGAAAATATTTGGTAGAAACAGCTTTCGCTGACCAGAGTCGGACTCAAATGCCTTTCGCTGAAGGCGGCCAGGCCACGTGTCTTGCCCGCCTGGCTCGGCCCGGGAGTGGGGAATTGAGCCTCGAACATTGTCAGCAGGCGCATCAACTAGCAGTCGTCACCGTTGCGTTTGCCCAACACACAGGCGGCCAGGAAGTCGAGATCGACAGAATCTGCATAGCGACTTTGCTCACATATGCCGACCCGGCCTAGTTACTCGTCCTACCCGCGACTATATCGGTGACCTATGTACTGGCCTGGGAAGGGGTCGGTCACCCGTCAGCCGTCACGTGCCGTCGCCGACGTCCCATGAGTCAGCCCGCGGACGCGTACACCGCATACCGCACACGCAGGGTTCGGCCAGCGGCAGCTTGTTCGATACGCAAACCTACGTAGTGCACTAAGTAGTTCTTCGGTGCCGCATGCGCCCTGACCGATGTCTGCTGAACAGATCACCGCAATGAGTTCTGCGAGCCAAAGACGAGACCGCTCGTCACATGGACCGGAAAGGGCCCATATGTCCACGATCACCGTTGGCCAAGAAAACACCGACGACATCGACATCTACTACGAGGATCACGGCACCGGGCAGCCGGTCGTCCTGATCCACGGATACCCACTGAACGGACACTCCTGGGAGAGGCAGGAACGTGTCCTGCTGCAAGCCGGATACCGCGTCATCACCTATGACCGCCGCGGCTTTGGCCAGTCGAGCCAGCCCACCGTCGGCTACGACTACGACACCTTCGCCGAGGACCTCGCCGCGGTTCTCGAGCACCTCGAACTCACACGGTGCGTCTTGGTCGGGTTCTCGATGGGCACCGGCGAAGTGACCCGCTACCTAAGCACCTATGGCTCATCCCGAGTCAGCAAGGCCGTCCTGATGGGCGCCATTCCCCCGTTTCTGCTCAAGACCGACGGCAACCCCGACGGTGTCGAGCAGTCAGTCTTCGACGACATCAAGGCCGCGGTCATCGCTGACCGACCTGCTTACTTCAAGAACTTCCTCGACAACTTCTACAACTTCGACGTTCTCGCCGG